>Ga0137369_10000277_pt1 | contig 42182 bp, 37 predicted proteins | sample SagtaG_12_FD_104918 | JGI IMG/M metagenome (GOLD analysis project Ga0137369, IMG submission 104918) | Vadose zone soil microbial communities from Sagehorn Ranch, Mendocino, California, USA - Sage1_L_113_16 metaG | ecosystem: Environmental > Terrestrial > Soil > Vadose zone | place: USA... | reverse complement strand
GCCCAGGGCGCTGCCTACCTCGTGCAAGCCGACATCCTGCCGGCACTGGGCGAAACCATCTGGGATACCTCGTACCTTCTACCCGACGACAGCGTCATCGGGAAACTGATGCATACCCTCGTGGGCTACACGGCACGGCCGTATGGAATTCAGCTCGGCTTCTATGCCGTTACGTTGATCGTAGTTCTCGTTTTGACGAAGATTACACACGGGTCTACCCGTCGTCCCGCTACGTAACGCGGCCCACGTCGTATCAAGTATTACATTTACGCGGATTTTCGATAAAAAGCCTGATACCACTCCGCAAATCGCCTGACGCCGACTTCGATGGGAGTCTGTGGCTGATAGCCGACCGATTTGTGCAGCTCGCCCACATCGGCAAAGGTCGCCGGCACATCTCCAGCCTGCATCGGAAGAAGATCGAGCTGCGCCTTTCTGCCGAGACACTGCTCGAGCACCTCGATATAGCGCATGAGCTTGACCGGCTGGTTGTTGCCGATGTTGAAGATACGCCAGGGAGCATAACTTGTCGCGGGATCCGGGTGATCACCGCTCCAGCCGGCCGCGGAAGCAGCAGGCTTCCCCATGACTCGGATGACCCCCTCGACGATGTCGTCGACGTAGGTAAAATCGCGCACCATTTCGCCGCGGTTGAACACCGGGATCGGACGTCCGGCGAGGATTCCCTCTGTGAACTTGAACAGCGCCATGTCCGGGCGACCCCAGGGACCATAGACGGTGAAGAACCGCAGGCCCGTGCATGGCAGGCCGTAAAGGTGAGCGTAGCTGTGCGCCATCAATTCGTTGGCCTTCTTGGTCGCCGCGTATAACGAGAGCGGGTGGTCGACATTGTCGTGCTCGGAAAACGGCAACCGGGTGTTGGCTCCGTAGACGGAGCTGCTCGACGCGAACACGAGGTGCCCGACCCGCGTGTGGCGGCAGCCTTCGAGCACGTGCATGAAGCCCACCAGGTTGGCATCGATGTAGGCCGAGGGGTTTTCAATCGAGTAACGCACCCCGGCCTGCGCGGCCAGATGCACGACTGCACCGAATTCACCGGCGGCGAAAAGCTCGCCCATCGGCTTGCGCTCGACGATGTCGAGCTTGTGAAAGAGGAACCCGGCACGCGCACGCAAGCGCTCGAGGCGCGCCTGCTTGAGCCGGACGTCGTAGTAGGCGTTCAGATTGTCGATGCCCACAACCTCGTCGCCGCGATCGAGCAGCTGGTGCGCCAGCGTCGAACCGATGAATCCGGCAGCTCCCGTGACAAGAACCTTCATTTTCTGTCAGTCTGGTTTGGCGGAGAGGGTGGGATTCGAACCCACGATACGCTTGCGCGTATTCCGGTTTTCGAGACCGGCACGTTCAACCGCTCCGTCACCTCTCCGGTTGGGCTGATTTTACCAGCGCCGAGGATCAGCGCGCCGGATCGATCGCCTTCAAGGGACCCATGTAAGGCAGCAGCGCGGGAGGAATATCTACGCCGCCGTCGGCGCGTTGATAGTTTTCCATTACTGCGATGAGCGTGCGCCCGACGGCAAGTCCCGAACCGTTTAGCGTGTGCACCAGCTCGGGTTTGCCCTTGTCGTTGCGGAAGCGCGCCTGCATGCGCCGCGCCTGGAACGCCTCGAAATTGCTGCACGAGGAGATCTCGCGATATGCGTTCTGCCCGGGAAGCCAGACCTCGATGTCGTAGGTTTTTGCCGACGAGAAGCCGGTGTCACCGGTGCACAGCGTGACCACGCGGTGCGGCAGCTCGAGTTTTTTCAGGATCGTCTCGGCATGTCCTGTCAGCTGCTCGTGTGCCTCGTACGATTTCGCGGGATGGACGATCTGCACCAGCTCGACCTTGTCGAACTGGTGGTTGCGGATCATGCCGCGGGTGTCCTTGCCGGCGGCGCCGGCCTCCGAGCGAAAACACGGCGAGTGGCAGGCGAACTTCAGCGGCAGCTTTTCGAGCGGCACGATCTCGTCGCGCACGAAATTGGTCACCGAGTACTCTGAGGTCGGGATGAGGTACAGGTCGCGGTCCTCGATCTTGAAGAGATCGCCCTTGAACTTGGCGAGGCTCGTCACGCCGTCGGCGCAGGCGCTGCTCACCATGTACGGCGTGTACACCTCCGTGTAGCCGTGCTCCTTGGTGTGCGTGTCGAGCATGAATTGCGCGATCGCACGGTGCAGGCGCGCGACAGCGCCCTTCATCACCACGAAGCGCGCCCCGGCGAGCTTCGCCGCGGTATCGAAGTCGAGGCCGTCGAGCCCGGCGCCGATGTCGACATGGTCCCTGGGCTGGAAGCCGAACTTGCGCGGCTCGCTCCAGCGCCGCTGCTCGACTGCGTCCTCGGGTCGGCTTCCGACCGGGACGCTCGCGTGCGGCAGGTTCGGGATCAGGGAGACGAACTCGCGCAGCTTCTCCTGCACGGCGGCGTTGTCCGCTTCCATTTCCTTCAGCTTCTCCCCGAACTCGGCGCCCTGGCGCATCAACGCGGCCGCCTGCGCCTCGTCCTTCTTCGACTTCGCCTGGCCGACTTGCTTGGCGAGAGCGTTGCGCTGCGACTGCAGCTGCTCGGTCGCGGTCTGGATCTCCCTGCGCTTCTCCTCGAGCGCCCTGAAGCCGGAAATGTTGAGTGTATAGCCGCGAGTTGCGAGGCGTTTCGCCACCGCGTCGATCTCGGTTCTCAGCAGCTGGACGTCGATCATTTCTTCGTGGCCGCGTCGTCGCGGCGGCGCAGCTCTCTCATCTTTTCTCTTATCTTGTCCTCGAGGCCGCGGTCGGTCGGCTCGTACCACTTTACGTCGGGCATGCCCTCCGGAAAATAATTCTCGCCCACAGCGTAGGCATCCGGTTCGTCATGAGCATAGCGGTAGTCGCGTCCGTGGCCCAGCTCTTTCATGAGCTTCGTCGGTGCATTGCGCAGATGGGCCGGAACCGGCCGCGACGCGTCCTCCGAAACGAAGGACCGTGCGCGATTGTACGCCTCGTACACGGCGTTCGACTTCGCCGCGCACGCGAGATAGATCGCGGCTTCGGCGAGCGCGAGCTCGCCTTCTGGGCTCCCCAGGCGCTCGTAAGTCTCGCAGGCGTCGAGCGTCACCCGCAGCGCACGCGGATCAGCGAGCCCGACGTCCTCGACCGCCATCCTGACCATGCGGCGGCCGAGGTAGAGCGGATCGGAGCCGCCGTCGAGCATGCGCACGAGCCAGTACAGAGACGCGTCGGGATTCGAGCCGCGCACCGATTTATGCAGCGCAGAAATCTGGTCGTAGAACGCATCCCCGCCTTTGTCGAAGCGGCGCAGATCGCGCGCGATCGCGTTCTGTACCCAGTCGCCGTCGATCTTGCTCGCCCCGGCCTGCGCCGCGGCCGTCTGGATCAATTCAAGCAGATTGAGCAAACGGCGCGCGTCACCGTCAGCAAGTCCGATCACCCGTTCGCGCGCACGCACCTCGAATGTGAGTCCCGGCAGGGCTTGCCGAGCGGCGCGGTCGAACAGTTCTCCGAGCTCAGCTTCTGAAAGACTTTTGAGCACGTACACGGAGGTGCGCGAAAGCAGCGCGCCGATCACTTCAAAAGAGGGGTTCTCGGTCGTGGCACCTACGAAAGTGAGCAGCCCGCGTTCGACGAAAGGCAGGAACGCGTCTTGCTGCGCCTTGTTGAAGCGATGCACTTCATCGACAAAGAGGATGGTGCGCTTCCCGGATGTCGCAAGCGTCTCCTCGGCCCGCCGCACGGCGTCCTTGATGTCCTTTACGCCGGAGAATACTGCAGAGAGCGCGATGAACTGAGCGTCGAACGCGTCGGCCATCAGACGTGCGAGGGTCGTCTTGCCGACTCCGGGGGGTCCCCACAGGATCATCGAATGCGGCTTGCCCGCGTCGAAAGCAAGACGCAGGGGCTTGCCCGGCCCGAGCAGGTGCTGCTGCCCCACGAATGCGTCGAGCGACCTGGGCCGGAGGGCCTCCGCCATCGGGGGCACCGGCGCGGGAGCGGGGAACAGATCGGTCATTCGCCTGGCAAGCGAAGTGGAGTTATTTGACGTCGCCTATCACGTCGGCACCCCTGGGGGGGGAGAACCGGAAGAGTCCGGGATCCAACTTGGGGTTGCGCTCAAGAGATGCGAACCTGAGCACCGTGGTCTGTCCGAAACTGTCGACAAGTTCCATGACTTCGAGACCGGAAGAACTGAAGCCCATGCGGATCTTCTCGAAATTGCCTTCCTTGTCCCGAGGCAACGCTTCGAGCCATTCGAGACCGTCCCTCGCGCCCTTGTCCATGAGCCTGAACGCCCGCATGGCGTCGTTATTTCCCGCGAGCAGTGCAGCCGGCGTGGAACCGAGCGCCTGGTCGAGTTTCTTCACCGTGACCTGCTTCAGATCTTCGTCATAGATCCATACCCTGGAGCCGTCACCGACGATGAGCTGGGCATAAGGCTTCACGTAGTTCCAGCGAAATCTCCCCGGCCGCGAAAACGCGAGCACGCCGCGCGACTCTTGCAGCAGCTTGAGGTTGTGATCGAAGATCTTCTGCTCGAATTCTCCCCTTGCAGTAAGGGTCTTGGTAATAAACTCGGAGAAGCGCCCCAGGCTCGAGGCCCGAGCGTCCGACGCCGCAAGGACGAGAAGCGCTCCCAGGAAAACCGCCACGAACCCGGAACGCAAGGCCATCGGGACGGCTATTCCACTTTCGCGGGCACTAGCACCTCGCGATTGCCGTTCGAGTGCATGGCGGACACGAGTCCCGCCTGCTCCATCCGCTCGATGAGACGCGCCGCGCGATTGTAGCCGATGCGTAAATGACGCTGAACGAGGGAGATCGACGCGCGTCGCGTGCGCATCACGATCTCCACGGCCTGATCGTAAAGCGGATCGGCCTCCCCACCCTGTTCGTCCGGGCCTAGTTCGGTGACGCCGTCAAGTTCCTCGCCTTCGAGCAGCCCCCCAGCGTATTCGGGGCGCCCGAGCGATTTGAGATAATCGACAACCTTGTGCACTTCCTGGTCGGCGACATAAGCACCGTGCACACGCTGGGACATTCCGCTGCCGGGCGGCAAGTAGAGCATGTCGCCCTGTCCGATCAGCGACTCCGCGCCGTGCTGGTCGAGGATGGTACGCGAATCCACTTTGCTCGAGACCTGAAAGGCGATTCGCGTCGGAATGTTGGCCTTGATCAGCCCGGTAATCACGTCCACGGAAGGACGCTGCGTCGCGAGGATCAGGTGTACGCCCGCGGCGCGCGCTTTTTGCGCTAGGCGTGCGATCAGTTCCTCCACCTTCTTGCCCGATACCATCATCAGATCGGCAAGCTCATCGATGATGACGACGATGTAGGGAAGCTTCTCCAGCGTCTGGGGCTCGGCCGAATCGAGCGTATCCGGGTCCTTGAGCGGGTCACCCGATTTTTCCCTGTCGGCGACCTTGTGGTTGTAGCCGGACAGATTTCGTACTCCGATCCAGGTCATGAGCCGGTAGCGACGCTCCACTTCACCCATGCACCAGGCAAGCGCGTTCGCGGCCTGCCGCATATCGGTGACCACGGGCGTGAGCAAATGCGGGATATCCTGGTAAGCCGAGAGTTCCAGCATCTTCGGGTCGACCAGGATGAGGCGTACCTCGCGCGGCTCGGTCTTGTACAGAATCGACAGAATCATCGCGTTGAGGGCGACCGATTTCCCCGAGCCGGTAGCGCCTGCGACGAGCAGGTGCGGCATCCTGGCGAGATCGGCAACCACCGGGTTGCCAGCGATGTCCTTGCCGAGCGCGAGCGTGAGCGGAGCGTGCAACTCGTGGTAGGCCCGCGAGCTGACGATCTCGGAGAGCCGCACGATCTGGCGATGCGGATTGGGGATCTCCAGGCCCATGCAGGACTTGCCTGGGATAGTCTCGACCACGCGGATGCTATAGACAGACAACGCGCGCGCGAGGTCCTTCACCAAGTTGACGATCTGGCTGCCTTTCACGCCTATGGCAGGCTCCACCTCGTAACGCGTAATCACCGGCCCCGGGTAAGCGGCGAGCACTCTGACCTGAACACCGAAATCGCCGAGTTTCTTCTCGATCAACCGCGAGGTGTATTCCAGGGTCTCGGCTGACAAGACTTCGATGTCGCTCGCCGGTTGATCGAGGAGCTTGATCGGGGGTAGCGGCGTGTCGGGCAGTTCGCGGAAGAGCGGCTCCTGCCTTTCCCTCTGGACTCTGGAGGATTTTGGAATCTCGACCACGGGAGGCCCTATCCGGATCGGCGTGTGTTCGTCGATCAGCAGCTCGCGTTTTTCCCCCACTGCCGCCTCGCGCTTCTCTGCGGCAATGGCTCCGGCCTTGCGATCCTGCCACCCCCGCCATTTCTCAAGGGACCAGAGGTACGCGCTCTCGAGCGCGCCTCCCAGTTTTTCCATCACGGCCAGCCAGGAAACGCCCGTGAATAGAGACAGAGTCGTTGCGCAAAGCGCAACCAGGATCAGCGTGGCACCCGTGAAGCCGAACCCTGACTGCAGCACCCTCGCCACGACATCTCCGACCAAACCCCCGGGGGTGAGCGGCAGCGCGACCTTCACCGAATGGAGGCGCAAGGCTTCGACTCCGCTCGAGCCGGCCAGCAGCAGGCAAAAGCCGGCGAGTGCAATGAAGGATGACCGCCGGTCGCCCATCGAGCTGCCATCCAGACGCCGCAGGGTCCAGGTCGCAGCAACGACCAGGAGCACAACCCACCACCAAGCCGAAACGCCGAACAGATACAACAGCATATCCGCCAACCAGGCGCCTACCCTCCCACCGAGGTTGCGGATCTCGCCCGTCGCAACACTGTGGGACCATCCGGGGTCTGCTCGGTTAAAAGTGGTGAGGACGAGGGAGAGATAGAGGGCCGCTGCGACCAGGACGAACAGCCTCGACTCGCGCAGCAGCGCGGCGACCTTGCCGGGAAGGGGTGCTTGGTTCCGTTTCAAAGTCCGGGCCCGGCCCCTCAATCGATTGTCAATATGGTCTCGTGCAGGAAAATCGAACCGGGGCGCACCTCGATGTAGCCGCCCGCCTGAAGGTCCTTCATCACCCGGCTGACCATCTCGCGCGAGGCCCCGATCATCTTGGCGATGTCCTGCTTGGCAAGTTTTCTTGTGACCACTTTCTGGCCGTTCACGGTTTCAGCCAAATCCAGCAGCAAGTGCGCCACCCTGCCGTACACGTCCATCAGGGCGAGGCTGCCGATCTTTTGATCGGCCTCTCGAAGCCGTTTGACCAGCCCTCGCATGACCGTCATGGCCATCTCGAAATTCTCGGCAAGGCATCTCTTGAAATCGCGCTTCGAGAGACTCATCATCTCGCAAGCCTCGAGGGCAACCACGCTTGCCGAGCGCGGATGATCGTCGATCAAGCCCATCTCTCCGAAAAACTCGTTCGGTCCGAGGATCGCAAGGATCACTTCGCGCCCCTCCTCATCGCTCATCATGACCTTGAGCCGACCCGATATCACCACGTAGAGCGATTCCGTTATGTCGTCCTTGGCAATGATGGTGGTCCCGCGGGGAAAGCTCCTGCGGCTCACGGCGCCGGTGAGCAGCGCCAGCTGATTGTCGGACAGCATCGAAAACAGCGGGACGTTGCGCAGTAGCAGTATCGATACGCTAGCTGGGGCGGTCATCTGGTCTGTGCTCCCAGGAAACCTGGCTTTTATCCGCATATCTTAGCAGACTCGCGAAGACCGCCTCACGCCGCGGGTCCGGTCGAAGTCGCAATACTTCAGGATGCCGCGTCACGCGGAGCGGCGATTCAACCGGGTTATAATTTGGACCCGCTCTGCGATTGAATTGAATTCGCGCATCGTCGTCCCCACAATTCCGTCATGTCAAAAAAAACCAGACATTCTCGGTTGTTGATACTGGGATCGGGTCCAGCGGGCTACACCGCCGCCGTCTATGCGGCGCGGGCAAACCTGAAACCCGTCGTCATTACGGGCCTCGCTCCCGGCGGACAGCTCATGACGACGACCGACGTGGATAACTGGCCGGCTGACGGCAAGGGAGTGCAGGGCCCGGAGCTGATGGAGCGTTTCCAGAAGCACGCCGAGCGTTTCGAAACTGAAGTCGTGTTCGATCATATCCACAGCGTAAGCCTCCAGGAGCGGCCCCTTCGGCTCCAGGGCGACGCGGGCGAGTACACTTGCGATGCGCTCATCATCGCCACTGGCGCCTCTGCCCGCTATCTCGGGCTTGAATCGGAGAAAAAGTTCATGGGGAAAGGGGTCTCCGCCTGTGCCACCTGCGACGGATTCTTCTACAAAGGTCAGGACGTCGCCGTCGTCGGCGGCGGGAACACCGCGGTGGAGGAAGCGCTCTACCTCGCCAATATTACGCGTCACGTCACCGTGATCCACCGACGAGACAAATTCCGGGCCGAGAAAATCCTTCAGAAAAGGCTCTTCGATAGAGGCAACGTCACAATGCGCTGGAACCACGTTCTGGACGAAGTCCTCGGCGATGCAAAAGGAGTAGCTGGCGTCCGCATCAAGGACACCCAGACGGGCGCCACGCAACAGATCGACCTACAGGGGCTGTTTATCGCCGTGGGTCACACCCCGAATACCGGCATTTTCGAAGGACAGCTCGAGATGAAGGGCGGATACATCATCACCCGTGGCGGGAGCGAGGGTAACGCCAGCGCAACCAGCGTCCAGGGAGTGTTCGCTGCGGGAGACGTACAGGACCACGTTTACCGGCAGGCCGTGACCAGCGCGGGCAGCGGCTGCATCGCAGCGCTCGATGCAGAAAAATATCTGGACGGTCTGCGCTAAAGTCCCGCAACAAGCCCCGGATGTCGCGCAGAGGATGAAATAATGCGCAAAAGCAAGAGTAACGGGTTCCCCGAAGACGAAGCCGCCCTGTTTCGCGACGCGGTGCGCGATGCAACGCCCCTCGAATCGTCAGCCCGGGTGGGGCCCAAGACCGAGTCGCCGCCGCCCGTGCCGGTTCAATCGTTGCTCGACGGCCATGACGCGCTCGCCGGGAGTCTGGCCGGTGCCCTCTCCTGGGATCAATCGATCGAGACCGGGGCAGAGCCCTCCTACCTACGAACCGGCCTCGCCCGCGATGTGCTGCGCAAGTTGAGGCGAGGGCATTGGGTAGTGCAGGACATCGTCGATTTGCACGGGCTGAACCGGCAGGAGGCCCGGTCGTTGCTGGCGGAGTTTCTTGGCGGGTGCCTCAAGCGCGGACTGCGCTGCGTTCGCGTGGTCCATGGAAAGGGCCTGCGCTCGCCCAGGCGGGAGCCAGTGTTGAAGGGAAAAGTACAGCAGTGGCTGGTGCAGCGCGACGAAGTCCTCGCCTTCTGCGAGACCCCGAAAAATCTGGGTGGAAGCGGTGCGCTGCTGGTGCTGCTGAAATCCTAGGATTGAGGCCAATCGAGTACGCTCTTATCCCCCTAGATCCTTCGACCCTCGGATCCTCGATGCCGCTTCTAGACGGCTGCCTCGTTGGTCTCCCCTGTCCGGATACGCACCACCTGCTCCACGGCGGTCACAAAAATCTTCCCGTCGCCGATCTTGCCGGTGCGCGCCGCCTTGACGATAGCCTCGATCGCGCCTTCGAGCATCTTTTCCGTCACCACGACCTCGATCTTGACCTTCGGCAGGAAGTCCACGACATATTCGGCGCCGCGGTAGAGTTCCGTGTGGCCCTTCTGGCGACCGAAGCCTTTTACCTCCGTCACGGTCAGCCCGGTGACTCCGACTTCAGCAAGAGCCTCGCGGACCTCGTCGAGCTTGAAAGGCTTCACCACGGCTTCTATTTTCTTCATGGCCATTCTCCCGCGTTGACTGCTGCTCGCCAGTATAACAAACGGGCGTCGAAACTTGCCTGATGAGACCCTCGCGCCATCACCGGCTATTCGTACGGCTCGCGGTAACGCGATGTGATCGGATAGCGCCAATCCTTGCCGAAACCCCGGTGGGTGATGCGGATCCCGATAGGCGCCTGGCGGCGTTTGTATTCGCTGCGGTGGATCATCTCGACGACACGCTTCACGTCCCCGGCGCTAAAACCCCCTGCCACCATTTCCGCAGGGCTCAGGTCGTTCTCCATGTAAGCGGAAATGATGGCATCGAGAACATCATAGGGAGGGAGACTGTCTTGGTCGGTCTGGTTCGGCCTCAGTTCTGCCGAGGGCGCGCGGGTCAGGATACGTTCCGGAATAACACGCCCGATGCCGTTCCGATGCCGGCATAAGCGGTATACCAGCGTCTTGAGAATGTCCTTGATCACGGCAAAACCACCGGCCATGTCTCCATACAGGGTCGCGTAGCCGACCGCCATCTCCGACTTATTGCCGGTGGTCAGCACGATCGCTCCGAATTTGTTCGACAAAGCCATCAGCAAAGTACCGCGGATTCGCGCCTGAAGATTCTCCTCTGTTGCGTCCACTGGAAGGCGCGCAAACTCCTTCGCCAGCAAAGCAAGAAAAGCGTCGAATGCGGGGCCAATGGGGATCTCGTCGTAGCGCACCCCGAGATTCTTGGCGAGCTCGCGTGAGTCTTCGAGGCTCATTCGGGAGGTATACTGCGAAGGCATCATGACCGCGCGCACCCGCTGCGGTCCGAGCGCATCGCGAGCGATGCACAGTGTCAACGCCGAGTCGACCCCGCCTGAAAGGCCGACTAGCGCTCCCGGAAATTCGTTCTTCATGACGTAGTCGCGTACCCCGAGGCAAAGCGCCTTGTAGACCTCGGATTCGAGCGGTGCCTGCTGTGCAATCCCGCCTCGTTGCGGTTCGCCATCGACCACCGTAACGAATTCCAGCGCCTCCTCGAAAACCGGGAGCTGGCATGCCACCTCCCCTCGCCGGTCGAGCGCAAACGAGGCGCCGTCGAACACCAGCTCGTCCTGCCCCCCCACCAGGTTGGCGTAGACGAGCGCCATGCCCGTCTCGGTCACGCGCTCGCGCATCACGTCATAGCGGGACTCTTGCTTGCGCATGTGATAAGGCGAGGCGTTCAGCACGAGCAGAACCTGCGCGCCCGCCTCGCGGGCCGCCTGCGGCGCCTTCGCCCCCCAGGCGTCCGCGCAAATGTTGATGCCGATGCTGACGGCATCCGGCCGGATCGTAAGCGGTCCCTGCGGCCCCCACGTGTCTTCGCAGATGTTTACGCCGAAGCGGGTTTCTCCCACTTGAAAGACGCACGGAAGGTCGCCGGGCACGAAGTAGCGTTCCTCGTCGAACACGGTGTAGTTCGGCAGGACGTGCTTGTAATAGGTGCCCACGACCCGCCCGTCCTTTACGACGGACGCGGCGTTGTGACGTTTCCCCTGATCTTCATGCGGATGCCCGACGACGAGCGTGATGCCGCGCACCTCGCGCGCCAGGCGCTCGAGCGCCGCGTTGCAGTCGCGATAGAAACCCCCGCGTAACAGAAGGTCCTCAGGGGGGTAGCCGCACAGCGCGAGCTCCGGGGTAAGCATCAAGTCCGCACCGGCAGTGCGCGCACGTTCGCAATATCGGAGGATCTTGGCGGTATTGTCGGCGAGGTCGCCGACGACACAGTTGATCTGGGCAATCGCGATCTTGACGATGCTCGCCATCCGGCAAGTTTACCATCGAGGGATGAGCTCCCGCGCCGGGACGGCTCTATAATCGGCAACCGTGAGCGCCACCTCGGACCGGGTCGATTGAAGGAAGACACGCCCTCGGTCAAAGTTGTCGATACGCTCCGGACCATTGAGCCGCGAGCGTGGAATGCGCTTGCCGCAGGGCATCCCTTCCTGCGGCACGAATTTCTCCATGCGCTTCATGAGACGGGTTGTGCCTGCGAGAGCACGGGTTGGTCGCCTCACTATGTCACGCTGTGGCAGGGCGCGTCGCTCGTGGGTGCTATGCCCCTCTACGCCAAGTCGCATTCCTACGGCGAGTACGTCTTCGACTGGGCATGGGCCGATGCCTATCATCGCCATGGACTTTCGTACTATCCCAAACTGCTCGGTGCTATCCCGTTTTCGCCAGTCACCGGACCCCGTCTGCTTGCGCGCGACGGCGAGACCCGGGCGCTTCTCGTTCGTGCCGCACTGCGGCTCTCGCTCGAAGTCTCGTCGCTACACGTGCTGTTTCCCACCGAACCCGAAGCGCGCGAGATGGAGACGGCGGGAATGATGCTGCGCCGCTCAGTCCAGTTTCATTGGGAAAACCGTGGCTACGCGAATTTCGACGACTTTCTGTCCGACCTCGCTGCCGCGAAGCGCAAGAAAATCCGACAGGAGAGACGACGGGTGCAGGAAGCAGGCGTGCACCTGCGACGGCTGGTCGGAACCGAAATCCGCGACGAGCACTGGACCTTTTTCACGCGCTGCTACAACAGCACTTACCGAGCGCATCTCTCGACCCCTTATCTGAACCTGGAGTTCTTCCGGCGGCTCGGCAGGACGCTGCCCGAACACCTCCTTATGGTACTTGCCGAGCTCGACGGAAAACCGATCGCGAGCGCCCTCAATATTTTCTCGCCGGAAGTGCTGTACGGCCGTTACTGGGGTTCGGTCGGCCACGTCCCGCTGCTGCATTTCGAGGTCTGCTATTACCAGGCGCTGGATTTCTGCATGGAAAGGGGCATCCGGGTCTTCGAGGGAGGCGCGCAGGGCGAACACAAGCTCGCGCGTGGCTTCATGCCGAACCCCACGTGGTCTGCGCACTGGTTACGCCATCCGGAGTTCGCGGGCGCGGTGGAAAAGTTCCTTGTGCGGGAGTCGGAGGGAATCGAGCGCTACGTGGACGAGCTCAACGAACGGAGCCCGTTCCGGGCAAAAAATTAGAAGCGCCTACTTGTTCTTGGGCAGGCCGCAGAGCAGCGCGGGGACTTGGCGCGGTGCCTGCCGAGCAGGCGCTGGCCGAGCGCCAGCCGATGCCCCAAGAGCCGGCTTGTAGGGAGAGCTGAAAATCGGGTCGACAGTCTTCTGGCCTTGAGCTGTTCCGGTCAATCGGTCGCGCTCCCGATCGCCTTGACGCGGGCGGCGCTCCCGCGCCGCCGGGTCACGTCGGCTGGTTGACCTGCTCATCATCGAGGGCGCGACACTCAGATCGGGCTCGAATCCCGGAACGATCTTCCTCGGAATGCTGAGCCGGATGGTCTTCTCGATCGCATCGAGCCGTTCGTGCTCCTCGGCGCAAACCAGCGAGATCGCCTCACCGCTCGCCCCAGCCCGGCCGGTGCGGCCGATGCGATGGACGTAATCTTCGGGCACGCCGGGGAGCTCGAAATTCACGACGTGGGGCAAGTCTTCGATATCAAGCCCGCGCGCGGCGACATCGGTTGCTACCAGCACGCGAACCTTTCCCGACTTGAAGTCGGCGAGCGCCTGAAGGCGTTCCGGCTGGCTCTTGTCGCCGTGGATGGCGGAGGTATGAATGCCGTCGCGATTGAGCTGGTATGCGAGGCGATTGGCGCCGATGCGGGTGGAAGTGAAGACCAGTACCTGGCGCAAATCGCGCGACTGCACGAGATACGCGAGCAGCTCGCGCTTGCGCTCGCGCCGTACAGGGTGCGCTAGGTGCTGTACCAACTCGGCCGCGGTGTTGAGCCGCGCCACCTGCACGAGCACCGGGTCGTCTAGGAACGAGGCGGCGAGCGTGCGAATGTCTTGGGACAGGGTGGCCGAAAACAACAGGTTCTGGCGCCGCTTGGGCAGGAGCGCCATGATGCGACGCACGTCCGGGATGAATCCCATGTCGAGCATGCGGTCGGCTTCGTCAAGCACAAAAGCCTCGACTTGCTGCAGGTTCACCGCCTTCTGCTGAACGTGGTCGAGCAGCCGGCCGGGAGTCGCCACCAGAAACTCGACACCCTGGCGCAGGGCCGCGGTTTGCGGCTTCATGTCGATTCCCCCGAACACCACGGTGCTGCGCAGACCGACGTACTTTCCATACGTGCGGACACTCTCCTCCACCTGCGCCGCCAGCTCCCGCGTCGGGGTAAGAATAAGCGCGCGTACCGGATGACGTGCGGGAGATGCGCTGGTGTTGGCGTGCCGCGCGAGCCGTTGCAGGAGCGGGAGCGCGAATCCCGCGGTTTTGCCGGTGCCGGTCTGAGCGCCCCCCAGGACATCGCGACCTTGCAGCACCAAGGGGATCGCCTGCGCCTGGATCGGCGTAGGCTCGAGGTACCCCTGCTCCGCAACTGCTTTCAGCAACTCGGGCAGCAGGTCCAGTTCGGCGAAACTCGGCAAACGATTATTCTCCTTCCGCCCGGTCCGGGCCGAAGAAACTTCAGTCGGTGACGGTAAATCTACGGACAAGGGAGGTGACAACCCGGGCATTATAGCAAGCGGCGCGACCGCCCGGAGAGTCCTTCCCGAAGGCGCGTTCCACCGATCAGCCGGCTCCATGACGCTCGAGCGCCCATGCAACGTGCTCGCGCACGAGGGCCGACGAATCCTGCGCCCGCGAATGCAGCGCCGCGAGCACACGCTCGCTCCGGGGAGCATTGCCGAGCCCCACGGCGAGATTGCGCAACCAGCGTTCGTAGCCGATCCTCAGGATTGCGCTGCCGGACATGCACTGTCGAAATTCGTCTTCGGTCCACGCGAAAAGGTCGACAAGCTCGGCGCTATCGAGCCCGTTGCGCACCTGGAAATCCGGCTCCGGCGCGAGCCGCGCGTAGCGGTTCCACGGGCAAACGAGCTGGCAGTCGTCGCAACCGAAGACACGGTTGCCGATGAGCGGCCGGAGCTCGACAGGAATGCTGCCCTTCAACTCGATGGTGAGGTAGGAAATGCAGCGCCGCGCGTCCAGCGTATAAGGTGCGACGATGGCGCGCGTAGGGCAAACATCCAGACACTTGGTGCAGCTGCCGCAATGCTCCTCCACCGAAGCGTCCAAAGGAAGGGGCAGATCCGTGTAGATGTCCCCGAGAAAAAAGAACGAGCCTGCTTCGCGCGCGATCAGCAGCGTGTGCTTGCCCCGCCACCCTAGCCCCGCCTTGCGCGCCAGTTCCACTTCCATCACCGGCGCTGAATCGGTAAACACGCGGTAACCGAATTCACCGATTTCGCCTGCAATCCTTTCGGCGAGCTGCCGCAGCCGTCCCCGCAGCACCTTGTGATAGTCGCGCCCAAGCGCATAACGTGCGACAAAGGCCCTGCTGCCGTCGGCAAGGATCCTCCCGCTGTCGGCCGCTTCGGGTCGATAGTCCATGCGCGCGGAAATGATGCGCAAAGTACCAGGAACGAGCGACGCCGGTCGCGTTCTTTTGGCGCCGTGCTTTCGCATATAATCGAGCTCGCCCGCGAAGCCCGATGCGAGCCATGCGCCGAGGCGGGGCTCGACCGCCGAGAGGTCGGTGTCGGCGATCCCGACCGCCTGGAATCCCAGCTCACGCCCCCAGGATTTGATCGTCGCGGCGAGCATCGCAAGATCGGCGGGCCGCATTGGTCGAGCCCGCCGGACCGCTTTCAGATGACCCATCCTCCGGATCATAGCCAGCCGCCGGCAAAGGCGCACTGGACCACGTATTTGCCGGACGAAGGCGCAACCGCAACCTTCGGGGCAAAGCTGGCCGCCGGTATCGGCCCCGGCATGCGGATTTACCTGCGGGGCGACCTCGGCAGCGGGAAAACCACTCTTATTCGTGGCTTGTTGCGAGCGCTGGGCGTTAAAGATACCGTGAAGAGCCCTAGCTACGCCCTGGTTGAACTTTACATGGTTTCTAGATTAAACTTGTACCACTTTGATTTTTATCGATTCCTAGATGCTCAGGAGTTTGAAGATGCGGGGCTGGGCGCCTACTTCCACGGCGAAGGAGTCTGCCTGGTGGAATGGCCCGAGCGGGCCGGCAATGCCCTTCCTCGGCCGGACCTCGAGCTTGCTTTGGCCTACGCAGGCGCGGGGAGGGAAATCAGCGTCAAGGCCCACAACGCAGAGGGAGAGCGGTGCTTAGCGAAATCCCAAAACGGCTGACCGCGTGCGCGCTGGGGTGCTCCGCGCTCGTCGCTGTTCTGATCCTTTCGGATTCGCCCCTTGCCGCAGAACCGTCCGCCGAACCCATACGGGCGATCCGCGTCTGGCCGGCGCCGGACTACACGCGCGTGACGGTGGAATCGGGCGAACCACTGCGGCACCGCCTGATCCTCCTCAGAAACCCGGAGCGGCTGGCGCTCGACCTCGACGACGTCGATTTTCCAAGCGTGCAGCAAGGATTCGCCGGCAAAGTCTCACCGAGTGACCCCTACATCGGCAATCTGCGCGTCGGGCGCTTCAAGCCCGGCGTGGTCCGAGTCGTGCTCGACCTCAAAACTGAGGTCAAGCCGCAGATTTTTACGCTCGCGCCGATCGGCGACTACGGACACCGCCTGGTGCTGGATATCTATCCGATCGAACCCCTGGACCCGATACTGGCGCTGTTGCAAAAACCCGAGCTGAAGATGGGGCAAGATTTCGGGAAATCTGCCGACGCAGCGCCAGCGGAGCAAAAACGCGAAGCCGGGCCGAATAACAAGCAACCGCAGTCGGCGAAGGACCCGGCCGGACCCACCGTCAATCGTCTCGTCACGATCGCGGTCGACGCCGGGCACGGCGGGGAGGATCCGGGCGCCCGAGGGCGGCGTGGGACCTACGAGAAGAACGTCACTTTGACGATCGCGCGCAAATTGAAGACCTTGATCGATGTCGAGCCCAACATGCGTGCGCTGCTCACCCGGGACGGCGACTTTTTCATCCCGCTTGAGGGCCGCGTCGAGAAGGCGAAGCGGGTGAAGGCCGATTTATTCGTATCGATCCACGCCGACGCCTTCATCAAGCCTCACGTTCGCGGCTCGTCCGTGTTCGCGTTGTCCGAACGCGGCGCGACGAGTACGGCTGCCCAATGGCTGGCCAAGCGCGAAAACAAGGCCGATCTGATCGGCGGGGTCAATCTCGGTCGGAGGGACCGGTATCTCGATATGACCATCGCCGACTTGAGCTTGACCGCGCAAATCAGCGATAGTCTCAAGCTCGCTCGGGCCGTGCTGGGCGAATTGGGCGGGGTGAATTTCCTGCACAAGGGCAACGTCGAGCAGGCAGGCTTTGCGGTGCTGAAGGCGCCCGACATCCCGTCTATCCTCGTCGAGACGGCCTTCATCAGCAATCCCGACGAGGAGCGGCGTTTGAACGACACGGCCCACCAGGAAAAAATCGCGATCGCGATCCTCCACGGCATCAAGGGATATGTCGCGAAAAATCCCCCGCTTTCCCGATCGACCCTAGCGGCGATGCGCTGACCCCCGGCGGGCCGCGTTCAGGCTTTTGCCTTGTCCAGCCGGTGCCGCAGGTACTCGAACGCGAGCGGTAAAAGCGAAATTGCGATGATGCCGAGGATCACCCAAGTGAGGTTCTGCTTCACGAAGGGCACGTTGCCGAACCAGTAACCAGCGTACAGCAGCGACAGCACCCATGCAAGCGCGCCGGCCAGGTTGTAAGCGGTAAAGTTCAAGTAAGTCATGCGCGCGATCCCGGCGATGAACGGGGCGAAAGTCCTCAGGATGGGCACGAAACGGGTGATGACGATGGTCTTGCCGCCGTGCTTCTCATAGAAGGCGTGGGCGCGGTCCAGCGCCCTTCGATTGAAGAACCGTGATTCCTCCCAATGAAAGACTTTCGGGCCGATGAAGCGGCCGATCGAGTAGTTCACGGTGTTGCCGAGCACCGCCGCGGCGACCAGCAGCAGGGCAAGCAGGTGCACGTCGATGCCACCGCCAGCCGCAAGCGCACCGGCGATGAAAAGCAAGGAGTCTCCGGGAAGGAAGGGCGTCACCACCAGGCCAGTCTCGCAAAAAATGATGACGAAGAGCAGCAGGTAAACCCAGGCGCCGTGTTGCTGAAGCAGTGTTGCAAGATGGCTGTCGAGATGAACCAGCAGGTCCCAGCCGGAAAGCAGGAGCTCCACCGCGGCATTCTACCGCGACATATAATTTGAGCCGCAGGCCGATTGGAAGCGGACGCTCGAGCGCCGTTCAATCGGCTTCCCTTGGAAGATCACAAACGTGCCCGCCATCCGCCCGCTGCCCGAAACGCTCATCAGCCAGATCGCGGCCGGGGAAGTAGTCGATCGGCCGGCGTCGGTGCTGAAGGAGCTCCTCGAAAACAGCCTCGATGCGGGCGCGACCGATATCGGCGTTGCGCTCGCCGAAGGCGGCATCAAGCAGATTCGCGTCGCCGACGACGGCGCCGGCATCGAAAGCGGGGATCTGCCGATGGCATTTGCGCGGCACGCGACCAGCAAGATCGCCTCCCTGCACGACCTCGAGCAAGTCCGCTCGCTCGGCTTTCGCGGCGAGGCGCTCGCGAGCATCGCCTCGGTCGCGCGGGTCGCACTTTCAAGCAGGACGGCGGGAGCGGCCAGCGCTTTTTCCATCGGTGTGGAAGGTGGGAGCATCGGGGCCGTTCAGCCCGCGGCGCACCCGATCGGGACGACCGTCGAAGTCAACGACCTCTACTACAACACGCCGGCGCGGCGCAAATTCCTGAAGAGCGGCGCTACGGAGCTCGCTCACTGCGTAGACGCGTTCATTCGCGCCGCCTTGTCGCACCACGACGTCACCTTTACCTTGAGGCACAACGGCCGTGTCGTGACACGGCTCGCGCCTTCCGGTCCGGACCACCGGGTCGGGGGGATGCTCGGTCCGGAGTTCGCCCGGTCGATGCGTCCGATAGAAGCGGACGGCGGCGCCATAAGGCTCTACGGCTTTGCAGGTTCTCCGGCCTTCACCCGGGCCTCGCGCGACACCCAGTTCGTCTACGTAAACGGCCGGTCCGTTCGGGACAAGCTGATCTCGCATGCGTTGCGCGACGCGTACCGCGATGTCCTTCACGGTGAGCGTCATCCCGCCTACGTGTTGTTCCTCGAGATCGATCCGCTCGGAGTGGACGTGAATGTCCATCCGGCCAAGATCGAAGTCCGCTTCCGTGACCCACGAGCCGTACATCAGTTCGTGTTCCACGCGGTCGCAAAAGGCCTCTCCGGCACGGCGGCGGAGACCCCGGCTCCCATCGCGGCGCCGGTCGCCCTGGCGCAATCCGTCCAGCGGCATGTCGGGCAGACCTCACTGGGTCTCGCTCAGCCTGTCGCGAGCTACACCGCGATGTTCGCCGACGCGCGCGCGGCCACGCAATCCGCGGCACAGAAAGGTTCGGGCGACGATTCGAGCGCGGCCGAGACGCCGCCGCTCGGCTTCGCGATCGCACAGCTGCACGGCATCTATGTCCTCGCCCAGAACCGAGACGGCCTGATTCTCGTCGACATGCACGCCGCGCACGAGCGCATCCTCTACGAAAGGCTCAAGGCCGCGCTCGATTCGCGCGCGATGAACACGCAGAAGCTGCTCATCCCGTCCACTTTTCATGCCGACCGGCTCGATGTCGCCACGGTCGAGGAGCATGGCACAACGCTCAATCTGCTTGGCTTCGACGTGGCAGCTATTTCACCGTTCGCACTGGCGGTGCGCGCAGTCCCGTCCATGCTGGCCGACGCCGACGCACCGGAGCTTGCGCGGGCAGTGTTGCGGGACATCCGCGAATACGGGGCGAGCCGCGTGCTGACGGAGCGCCGCGACGAGCTGCTGGGAACCATGGCGTGCCACGGCGCGGTGCGCGCCCACAGGGCGCTGACGATTGCGGAGATGAACGCCCTGCTCCGCGAGATGGAAGAGACCGAGCGCTCCGGCCAGTGCAACCACGGCCGCCCGACCTGGTATCAAATGAGCCTTGCCGATCTAGACAAGCTTTTCATGCGCGGCCGGTAACTCCATGCCCGGCACGGCCCTGCCTCCGGCGATCCTGCTCATGGGCCCGACAGCAAGCGGCAAGTCCCGGCTCGCGCTCGCGCTCGCGCAAGCGTTTCCAATCGAAATCGTCAGCGTCGATTCGGCGCAGATTTACCGCGGCATGGACATCGGCACGGCGAAGCCCTCGCTCCCGGAGCGCCGGACGGTACCGCACCACCTGATCGACATCATCGATCCGACCGATGCGTATTCGGCCGCCCGATTCCGCGACGACGCGCTACGCCTCGTGCAAGACGTCGCGGCGCGCAAGCGCATCCCCCTGCTCGTCGGCGGCACCATGTTGTATTTCAAGGCGTTGCGCGAAGGCCTCTCCGAGCTGCCGGAGTCCGACACCGAGGTGCGCAGGCGCATCGACGCGGAGGCCGCGGCGCGCGGTTGGCCGGCGCTTCACGCCGAACTTGCCAGAATCGATCCGGACACCGCGGCGCGGCTCAAGCCCAACGACGCGCAGCGCATCCAGCGCGCGCTCGAGATATTCAGGATTGCCGGCAGGCCGATGTCGAAGCTCCTTGCGCGGCGCGGACGGGCCGAGCTTCCATTTCGCCCGATTCCGGTCGCACTCGTACCCTACGATCGGGGAGCGCTGCACCGGCGCATCGAGACACGCTTCGACGCGATGCTGAAAACTGGGCTGTTGGAAGAGCTGCGCTCGTTGCAAACGCGCTATGCGCTGACCCCTAACCTGCCGTCGATGCGCTGCGTCGGTTATCGTCAGGCTTGGCAGTTTCTCGACGGCAGCATCGGCGTCGATGAGCTGCGCGACCGTGGAATATTTGCCACGCGCCAACTCGCGAAGCGCCAGCTTACCTGGCTGCGCTCGATGTCAGACGTCGAAGTCTTCGACTACTTCAAGCCGGGGGTGGAAATGGCGATAGGCCAAAAAATCAAAACCGCGCTCGGCCGCTGAAAAAGCAAAGGGTGGCCGTCGCGGCCGCCCTTCAGCGCAAACGCCCGCAATCAAACCATCAGCGGCACGATTAAGAGCGCGACGATGTTGATGATCTTGATGAGCGGGTTGACCGCCGGGCCGGCGGTGTCCTTGTAGGGATCGCCCACGGTATCCCCAGTGACCGCGGCTTTGTGCGCGTCCGAGCCTTTGCCGCCGTGGTGGCCGTCTTCGATGTATTTCTTGGCGTTGTCCCAGGCGCCCCCGCCCGTGGTCATCGAGATCGCGACGAAAAGCCCGGTGACGATCGAGCCCATCAGCACGCCGCCGAGCGCTTGCGGCCCGAGGACCAGACCGACCACGATCGGCACCAGGACGGGAAGCAGCGACGGCACGATCATTTCCTTGATCGCCGCGCGCGTGAGCATGTCCACTGCGACGCCGTATTCGGGCTTCCCTGTACCTTCCATGATTCCCCGGATCTCCCTGAACTGCCGGCGCACCTCGATCACCACCGCGCCCGCGGCGCGACCCACTGCTTCCATCGCCATTGCGCCGAACAGATAGGGCACGAGACCGCCGATAAAGAGGCCGACGATCACCATGTGATCGGACAGGTCGAACGAGAGCGTTTTGCCAGCGTGATCGAGCGCGTGCGTGTAGTCGGCAAAGAGCACCAGCGCCGCGAGACCTGCCGAACCGATGGCATAACCCTTGGTCACCGCCTTGGTGGTATTGCCGACGGCGTCCAGCGGATCGGTGATGGCACGGACCGAGTCGGGAAGATCCGCCATTTCGGCGATGCCGCCCGCGTTGTCGGTGATCGGACCGTAGGCGTCCAGCGCGACGATGATCCCGGTCATCGACAGCATCGAGGTCGCGGCGATGGCGATGCCGTAGAGCCCCGCAAACTTGTAGGCCACAAGGATCGCTGCACACACCGCGATCACGGGCAAAGTGGTCGCCTTCATCGATACGCCCAGACCCGCGATGATGTTGGTCGCGTGGCCCGTGGTCGAGGCCTGCGCTACGTGGCGCACCGGCGAATATTCGGTCGCGGTGTAGTACTCGGTAATGACCACCATGAGCGCGGTCAGCACCAAACCGACCAGCGCCGCACCCCACAGGTGCCAGATCGTGATCATCCGTTGGGCGCCGAGAATCTCGAACGGGACCTCCTTCACCACGTTGCCCATGATCCAGTACGTCACCGGGACAAAGGCGATCGCGGCGAGCACGCCGGCGACGGTGAGTCCGCGGTAAAGCGCGCTCATGATCTTCTTGCCCGGCTGCGCCTTGACGAACATGCAGCCGATAATGGAAGCGATGATTGATACGCCCCCCAATGCGAGCGGATAGATGAGCGCGGCGTCGGAAGCGGTCTTGACCATCAGCGCGCCGAGCAGCATCGTGGCGATCAAGGTCACGGCGAAAGTCTCGAAGAGATCTGCGGCCATGCCTGCACAGTCGCCGACGTTGTCGCCGACGTTGTCGGCGATCACCGCGGGATTGCGCGGATCGTCCTCAGGAATGCCCGCTTCCACCTTGCCGACCAGGTCCGCGCCGACGTCGGCCCCCTTGGTGAAGATGCCGCCACCGAGCCGAGCGAAGATCGAGATCAGCGACCCGCCGAATCCAAGACCCACGAGCGGCTTGATGACATCACTGTAAGCGGCGCCGGGCGCCGCAGAAGTCGCCAGGATCGCGTAATAGCCCGCCACACCAAGCAAGCCGAGGCCCACGACGAGGAGGCCCGTGATCGCGCCGCCGCGGAAGGCAAGCGTCAACGCTTCGTTGAGCCCGACGCGGGCGGCCTCAGCGGTGCGCACGTTGGCGCGTACCGAGATATTCATTCCGATATAGCCGGTCGCCCCCGACAGGATCGCGCCGACCGCGAATCCCCAAGCGGTCGCCCAGCCGAGACCCGGAACGAGGCCGATCACCAAGAACAGGATCACGCCGACGACGCCAATGGTCGTGTACTGGCGGTTCAGGTAGGCCATGGCGCCCGTCTGAATGGCCTGGGCGATCTCGCGCATGCGGTCGTTGCCGGTGGGTTGCTGCAGGATCCAGGATATTTGCCCGCCCCCGTAGGCAAGCGCCGCTGCGCCGCAGATGAAGGCTAGCCAGAGACCTCCGCTCATAAATTTCTCCCCTGAATGAGGCCCTTGTCCCAGGCCTGAATGGATGAAAGGCGCGGAATTATAGCAGCAGCGAAGAAGCTAAAGCCCGAAAGCGCGAAGCTTCTTGGGAACCGGTGCGTTCTTCAGCTTCACGTAGTCGGGCAATCCGTTTTTGTATGGCGGCGGCGCCTCGCCCTGGATCAGTGGCGAGAGATAGGTGCGGCATTTGGGCGTGATGTGGAACCCGTCCTCGGTGATGAAATCGCGCGGCATCATCTTTTCCTTGTTGGCGATGTCGGCGAGGCTCGCAACGGCAATGCGCCAGCGATAGGGCTTGTTCGAAACGCGCTCGATGATCGGCATCACGGCGTTCCTGCCCGCGATCGCGAGCTTTACCGCGGCCACGCCGAGCTTGTAGGACTGTTCAACGTCCACTCTGGATGCAATATGGCGGGCGGAGCGCTGCAGGTAGTCGGCGAGCGCCCAGTGATATTTGTAATTCAGACGGTTCTTGACGAGCTTCGCGATGATCTCGCCTGCGCCGCCCAGTTGCGAATGGCCGAAGGCGTCCTTCAGACCGGTCTCGGAAAGGAATTTCCCCTCTCTGTTGCGCAGACCCTCCGACACGGCGATCGCGCAGTAGCCGTCGCGCTCCACGACTTTCTTGACCCGGTCAAGAAATTTCTCCTCGTCGAACTGGATCTCGGGAAAAAGGAGTATTTGCGGTGCGTCGCCTTCCCGGTCGGCGGCGAGGCCGCAGGCGGCGGTGATCCACCCCGCGTGCCTGCCCATCACTTCCATGACGAAGACCCGTGTCGAGGTCTTCGACATCGAGGCGACGTCGAAACCCGCTTCGCGGATCGAGGTCGCGACGTATTTCGCGACCGATCCGAAGCCCGGGCAGTTATCGGTGATCGCAAGATCGTTGTCGACGGTTTTGGGGATACCCACGCAGATCAGCGGGTACCCAAGTTTTTCTCCGACTTGTGAGATTTTCCAGGCGGTGTCCGCGGAATCGTTGCCGCCGTTATAGAAGAAGTAGCCGATGTCGTGGGCCCGGAAAACTTCGATGAGGCGCTCGTAATGCGCCCGGTTTTCCTCGATGCCTTTGAGCTTGTATCGGCATGAGCCGAACGCACCGCCCGGCGTGGTCTTGAGCCTTGAGATCGCCGATGCGGGCTCGCGGCTGGTGTCAATCAGGTCCTCTGTGAGCGCGCCGATGATGCCGTCGCGGCCGGCATAGACCTTGCCGATGCGGTGTCTGTGCTTGCGCGCGGTCTCGATCACGCCCGCGGCACTCGCGTTGATGACGGCGGTCACCCCGCCTGATTGAGCATAGAACGCATTTTTCGGCTTCATGGCATCGCGTGCGTCATTTGAGCGCGGCGAACACCCGATCGCGAATCTCAGCGACCGAGCCGACGCCCGAGATTTTCCGGTACTTCGGCGCGCGCGCGTCACCCTGCGCGGCCCAATTCGAATAGTAGTCCACCAGCGGCCGCGTCTGCTTCCGGTAGACCTCGAGCCGCTTCCTGAGCGTCTCCTCCCTGTCGTCGTCGCGCTGAATCAGCGGTTCGCCCGTAACGTCGTCCTTACCCACTGTCTTCGGCGGATTGAATCTGACATGGTAGACGCGGCCCGAGCCGGGATGGACCCGGCGCCCGCTCATCCGTTGAATGATCTCATCCTCGGCTACTTCGATCTCGAGCACAAAGTCGAGATCGACGCCGGATTCACGCATCGCCGCTGCCTGGGGGATGGTGCGCGGAAAACCGTCGAACAGGTAGCCGTTCTTGCAATCCAGGTGCTTCAGCCGTTCCTTCACCAACCCGATGATGATGTCGTCGGAAACGAGCTGCCCTGCATCCATGACCTTCTTTGCCGCAAGACCGAGGGGCGTGCCCGCTTTTACCGCGGCGCGCAGCATGTCCCCTGTCGAGATTTGCGGAATGCGGAAGTGTTCCCTGATGAAGCCCGCTTGGGTGCCTTTACCGGCGCCCGGTGGTCCCAGGAGGATGAGCCTCACGAATGACCCATGTGGTCAAACAGCGCCCGTGCGCGTTCCAGGTCCTCGGCCGTGTCAACGCCGGCGAGCGGCGCATCTTGTCGCACTGCGACGGCAATTGCGTAGCCGTGCCAAAGCGCCCGCAGCTGCTCGAGCGCTTCGAATTCTTCAAGCGGCGAGCGTTCGAGCCGCGGATAGGTACGAAGGAAATCGGCGCGATAGGCATAGATGCCGATGTGTCGGTAACAAGGGAGCCCCTGCGGCAAGGCCCCCGTGGAATCCCCAAAGGCATCCCGGGCCCAGGGCACTGGCGCTCGGCTGAAATAGCACGCCAATCCGGCATGGTCCAGCACGACTTTGACGACGTTGGGATTGAAAAGCTCGCGCGCGTCCCGGATCGGGTGGCAGGCCGTGGCCATGGCCGCTTCCGGAGTATCCTCAAGCAGCGTCGCCACCGCACGTATCAGACCCGGCTCGATCATCGGCTCATCGCCCTGGACATTGACGACCAGACTGTCCGCCGCGAGGCCGAGGCGCTCCACGACCTCCGCGATCCGGTCAGTCCCGGTCGCGTGGTCGCCTCGCGTCATGACGGCCCGGTGGCCGTACCGTTCTACGGCGGCCGCGATGTCACCGTGGTCGGTGGCTACGTATACGTCGCGCGCGCCGCTTTCTCGCGCCCGCTCCGCTACTCGCACGACCATGGGCCTGCCTCCAATATCGGCGAGCGCCTTTCCGGGAAGCCGGCTGGACGCGAATCGCACCGGGATAATGGCGGTGAAGGACATGCGAAGGATTCTAGGCGCTGCCTCCCCGTTTACTCGCTCACTTCTTCCTCGGGGGGCAGCTTTCTCGCCTCCTCCTCGAGCATCACCGGAATATCGTCCCGAACCGGAAACGCGAGGCGGTCGGCCTTGCAGATGAATTCCGCTTGCGCCCGGCGGTAGACCAGTGGCCCTTTGCAAATCGGGCAGACGAGAATGTCAAGCAGCCGCGAATCCATGAATTCGTTCCAGTATGAGTTCCGCCAAGGCGGAGTCGAGTTCGGCCTCGACTCGCACCGCAATCAGATCGCGCCGGCCGAAGTGGCGGCATTTTACCGCATCCTTTTCGGTCATCAGCACGAAATCGCAATCGGCGAACTCGAGGTCGGCAGCCCGAAACGCGTGGTGATCCGGAAACGGGTGAGCAGAGAACTCGAGCCCCATGCGCGAAAGCCCGTCGAAAAACCGCTCGGGATTGCCGATTCCGGCGACCGCGTGCAGTTTTTTTCCGGAAAGCTCCGACTGCGCCAAAGGCGCCCCGTGCCCATCGACCCGGTACAGACCCGCCGGCGCGAGCCGCATGCGAAACGCGCCGGGCTTCGGCTCGGCGCCGTTCACGACGGTCGCATCCACGCGGCGACCGGCAGGCTCACGCAAAGGACCGGCCGGAAGGAGCAAGCCGTTGCCGAAACCGCGCTCATCCTCGACTGCGATCTCGAAATCTCGCTGCAAGCGGTAATGCTGCAATCCGTCGTCGGAAAGAATCACGTCGCAGTGAGCATGGGCTGCGAGCAGCGCGCGTGCAGCGGCGGCGCGATCTGCGCCGATCCATACCGGGCATCCCGAACGCTCGGCAAGCAGCAAAGGCTCATCGCCGACCTGCGCGGCATCGTCTCGCGCGCTCACCGCGCGAGGTCCAGGTTCGGTGCCGCCGTGCCCCCGGCTGAGAATTCCGGGGCGCAGCCCCTTCGCGCGCAAAGCTTCGACAAGCGCGAGGATCAGCGGGGTCTTCCCCGTACCCCCGACGGTCAGGTTTCCGACGACGACCACCGGAACGTGAAGTCGCACCGAGGGCAGCGCGCCTATGCGAAAGAGCAGACGGCGCAGGGCTACCAGCAGACGAAAGACAAGGCTTATCGGAAACAGCAGCACCGACACCGGGCTCAGCCGGTACCAGTGACGCGCGGCAAAGCCAGCGGTAAGAAAGGTGGGCCGAGCGGCCTCCATACGGGCGCGCGCTGCGCGCTACTTCGTTGCTTGCTCCACCGCGAACACTACCTGGCCAAAGCCCGCCTGGCGTGCCGCGTCCATCACGCGGATTACCGACTGATGGGTGGCATTGTTGTCGGCGTTGATGACAATGATCGCCTCCTTCATGCCGGCGCCGGCGCGACGGAGTTCTTCGGCGAGACCCGCGACGTCCCGGAACTGGAGCGGCTTGCGCTGCAGCAGGTATTGCCCGTTGGCGCTGATCACTACGTTGATCTCGTTGGATCGCTCCAACTTCTTTTCCGCGTCGGCGCTCGGCAGATGGATCTTCAGCTCCGCGAATCTGGAATAAGTCGTGGTCAACATCAGGAAGATGATGATCACGAGCAGCACATCGATCATCGGAATCAGGTTGATTTCCGGATCTTCCTTGCGCGTGCGGGCGAACCTCATACCTGAGTGTGCGGGGGCGGCTGGAATTCGAAACGTTCTCCGTGGACGACGTCGACCAGCTTCGCTGCCTGTTGCTCCATCTCGACCACGAAGCCTTCGACCCTGCCGCGGAAGTGGCGGAAGAAAATCATGGCCGGAATGGCGATCACCAAGCCGAATCCCGTGTTGTACAGCGCCACGGAAATGCCGTGGGCCAGTTCCTGGGGGTTGGATCCGGTGGGCGATTGCGAGCCGAAGATCTCGATCATGCCGACCACGGTGCCGAACAGGCCCATCAGCGGGCTGATCGTGGCGATAGTTCCGAGCGTTGTCAAAAAGCGCTCCAGTTCGTGTGCCACCGCGCTGCCGGCTTCTTCGATCGCGTCCTTCATGACGTCGCGCGAACTCCTGTAGTTGCGAAGACCCGAAGCCAGTACCTGGCCGAGCGGGGAGTCCTGCGCGAGCTTTTCAAGCATCTCCTCACTCACTCCTTGTTTCTGGTATGCAGCGAGCACTTTCTCCAGCAAGCCGCCCGGAACGATCTTCTCCTTGCGAAGGATCATGAACCTTTCGATGATGAGCGCGACTGCGATGACCGACACAGCGAGGAGGAAATAGATCGGCCAGCCGGCTGCGTGGATGATGGCGAACAACAGCGTTCTCCGAGTCAGGCAAAAAACGCGGACACTTTAGCCTGCGACCGCGGATTCGGCAAGGCAAAGAATTTCAAGAAGATGCGCTTTTCGCGCTCAAGAAAAATTCAAAAGCCGGAGCGCTGCTTGCCGCCCGCGCAAAGTGAGCAACTCGGCCTGAGCCTTTATCCACAAATACTGTGGATAAGGTTGTGCATACTCGTCAAATAGCACGCGTAAGTGAATCGCGCAAAAGGGGTTTCTTACTCCTGATGAAAACTTGAACTTCCATTTTTCACTTTACTGCTCAAAGAGTTACAAGCAGGTTTTCGGCCATTGTCTGATGCGCTCATAGAGGGCTGCATCGGCCGAGCGCCCGTTGTGGATAGGTTACAATCGGCACATGCTCGAAGAACAAGGACTGGCGCGGGTTTCCACGCATTTCCCCTCGGAAATTCTCACCGTTTCAGCCCTCACTCGTAGCGTTCGAGAGCTGCTCGAGCATTGCTATCCGCTGCTTTGGGTCGCCGGCGAGATATCCAACTTCACCGTGGCCAAGTCGGGACACGCTTATTTCGTTCTGAAGGACGAGCACGCCCAGGTGCGCTGCGTCATGTTCCGGCACCGGCAACAGAATCTCGAATGGAAGCCGTGCAATGGCATGCAAATCGAGGCGCAGGCGCTCGTCAGCTTGTACGAGCCGCGCGGCGATTTCCAGCTGAACATCGAAACCATGCGGCGCGCAGGGCTCGGCGCCCTGTTCGAGGCTTTCCTGAGGCTCCGTGACAAGCTCGAAAAAGAGGGCTTGTTCAAAGCCGAAACGAAACGAGCCCTGCCTTCCTTGCCGCGCGCGATCGGCGTGATCACATCGCGGGAGGCGGCGGCGCTGCGGGACGTGTTGACCACGCTCGATCGGCGTAACCCGTCCATCGACGTGGTCGTCTTTCCCGTGCAGGTCCAGGGTGAAGGGGCGGCGGAGAAGATCGCCGCTGCGCTCGAACTCGCCGGCCGGCCCGGCGGGTGCGATGTCGTGCTGCTGGTGCGCGGCGGCGGCAGTATCGAGGACTTGTGGGCTTTCAACGAAGAGATCGTGGCGCGGGCGATACGCGCATGCCCGGTTCCGGTCGTCACTGGCATTGGCCACGAAACCGACTTTACGATCGCCGATTTTGTCGCCGACCGGCGCGCACCCACGCCGACCGCCGCAGCCGAGCTGGTCAGTCCCGAACGCGCAGCGCTGCTCGAGGGCATTTCCAGACTGACGGCAAGCCTCGCCCTGCGCGTCCGCCAGGAACTCGAGAGACGCATGCTGCATGTCGATCACCTTGCGCGCAGGCTGATTCACCCCGACGCGAGACTGCGGGCTCAGAGCGAACTGCTTGGCCAATTGCGGTTAAGGCTCAGGCAAGCTTCCAGCCGAACCTCGTCCGAGCGGCGCTGGGAAATCGTTCGGCTTTTGCAGCGGGCCCAGGCAGGGCTCCCCAATACCGACAAGCTTCTGGCGACCTCGCTGCAGTTGGTCGCGCGGCTGCGTGCTGCAACGCATGCGACGCTCGAACGCGCGGGGTCGGCTTGCGCCCGTCGGATCGCCAATCTGTCGCACCTGGATCCGGCGGCGGTGCTGGAGCGGGGCTACAGCGTCGTCCGGGACGGCTCGGGTCGGATCGTGCTGCGCGGCGCAAGTCTTGCTGCCGGCGATCCCCTCGATATCACGTTCGCGGAGGGCGGCGCCCATGCACGCGTCGAGCGCTCTCGGTAGGAGTCGGGAACGGGGAAGCGGCCGCTTGCAATCAGGCTCGCTTGGACAGAGAATACGCGGGGCGCGCGGCTGCGGCCCCTGATCATCGGGAGAACGACCATGAAGAATCCGCTCGATTTACTTTGGGGGACGATCATATGCGGTTTGATCCTGACCCTGATCCTGCACAACGTCGTCCGATACGCACTGGGAGGCTGACATGGACTGGGTACCTGCAATCTCTCGCTGGATCCACCTCCTCGCGGGCGTGATGTGGATCGGTCTGCTGTACTACTTCAATTTCGTCAATGTTGCCGCGGCGAAGGCGGCGGCGGCCGATGGCACTGCGGCGGGCATTTCCAAGCACGTCATGCCCCGTGCGCTGCTGTATTTTCGCTGGGCGGCGGTTGTGACTTGGCTCGCCGGCGCTTCGCTGCTCGGCTCCAACTTCGGCGCCGCGTTCCTCTTGCAGAAATCGCACCTTCCCATCGGCATCGGCGCTTGGCTGGGCACCATCATGCTGATAAACGTCTGGTGGCTGATCTGGCCCAATCAGAAGAAAATTCTCGGCATAGTGCCGGCGACCGACGAGGACAAGAACAAGGCGCGGCGCGTGGCCTTCCTCGCCTCGCGCACCAATACGATGCTCTCCATCCCGATGCTGTACTTCATGGCGGCGGGGGCGCATAGCGCGCTTTACTTCGGGTAGAAACGAGTCTCAACAAGCCGGCGGGCCTGAGCCAGTCGGCTTTTTCTCGTGCATCGCCCTAGCGCGCGGCGGGAGCCTTCTCGAGTCCCTGAATTGTCGTGCCGGACTTGATGCCTTTTTTCGCGAACCAGCCTGCGGGCATTTCGAGCGCAAATTTAGCGGGAGCCGCCGCGCAATGTGCAGTTTCGGTTTGCGGCTGCATGTCCGAGATGCTGACGATTTTTCCCTTTTCGTCGACGAAAGCCACCGAGAGCGGGACCAGCGTATTCTTCATCCACATGCAGTGAGGTTCGGATTGTGGAAATACGAAAAACATGCCCTCGTTGGGACCGAGATGTTTGCGAAACATGAGGCCCTGCGCTCGAGTCTCGAAGGTGTAAGCGACCTCGGCGCGAATGAGGTGAATCCCAGCCGACAGCTCCAGCATCGGTAATTCGGCGAATGCGACGCTCGCGGCAATCCACGCGGCCGCGCCAAGGGATGCAAAAGTCCTCTTTTTCACACGGGACATGGTCGGCGAAAATAAAAAAGGCAGGGAAACGGAGCCCTGCCCTGGTCTCGTCGAGAGACAACTATTTCTTCATTTCGTCCTTCTTGGCGTCCTTCTTGGCGGCCTTCTTGGCCTTCTTCTCGCCCTTCTTCTCGCTCTTCTTCATCTCAGACTTCTTTTCATCCTTCATCGGCTGGGCGCCGGCGTGTGACGCGGCAAAAGCCGCGCCGCTCGGAATAGCGAACGCCGCCGCGACCAGGATGGAGATCAGCTTCCTCATGTTTTTTCCTCTACGTGAAGTTAAGGAACAAGTTGTGACCAGTCCTTTGCTCCGGAACCAGTCCCTCCCACTAACGCCCTGCCCTCCCCGAGGTTGACAAGCGTGTCAGCATCGTAGCGCAATTGTATCGGCGAGGCAGGTCGGGAGATCCATTTTCATTTTCAAAATCAAATAGCTATCGATCTTTGCTTTCCACGCGGAGGGGCTCGCGCAATTGGCTATAATAGCGCCCAATCAAGAGCGGAACGCCCGTTGTTTTCGCGGCCGCAATGGCCGTAAGGTCGCACCGCCGGTCCCTTTCAAAGCGAGACTGCAGGAGTTTCCGTGGGCAAAATCAAAGTCAAGAACCCGATCGTCGAGATGGACGGTGACGAAATGACACGGATCATCTGGAGGACGATCCGCGAGAAGCTGATTCTTCCCTATCTCGATGTCGCGCTGAAATACTACGATCTCGGGGTCGAGGCGAGGGACAAGACCAACGATCAGATCACGATCGACGCGGCCAACGCCACGCGGAGGTACGGCGTGGCGGTGAAATGCGCGACCATCACTCCGGACGAAGGACGCGTCAGGGAGTTCAACCTGAAGCAGATGTGGCGCAGCCCAAACGGTACCATCCGCAATATTCTCGACGGCACGATTTTCCGGGAGCCGATCATCTGCAAGAATGTGCCGCGGATCGTGGCCCACTGGAATAAGCCAGTGGTCATCGCGCGTCACGGATTCGGCGACCAGTATCGGGCCACCGAGATCAAGTTCGATGGCCCCGGTACGATCAAGCTCGGCTTTCAGCCCGAGGGTGGCGGCCCTGTGATCGAGCGCGAAGTATTCAAGGCACCCGGCGCCGGGGTCACCATGGCGATGTTCAACCTCGACGAATCGATCAAGGGATTTGCGCGCGCCTGCTTCAACTACGCCTTGCAGCGCAAGTACCCGGTCTATTTCTCGAGCAAGAATACGATCCTCAAGGTCTACGACGGCCGGTTCAAGAACCTGTTCCAGGATATCTTCGACGCCGAATTCAAGAAGGAGTTCGAAGCGGCCGGCCTCACCTACGAGCACCGTCTGATCGACGACATGGTGGCCGCGAGCCTCAAGTGGAGCGGCGGCTATCTGTGGGCGTGCAAAAACTACGACGGCGACGTGCAGTCCGACACGATCGCCCAAGGCTATGGCTCGCTCGGGCTCATGACCTCAGTTTTGATGTCCCCCGACGGGAAGGCGGTCGAGGCTGAGGCGGCACACGGTACCGTGACTCGGCACTACCGGCTGCATCAACAAGGCAAGCCCACTTCAACCAACCCCATCGCTTCGATTTTCGCTTGGACGCGGGGGCTGATATTTCGCGGGCGCATGGACGGCACGCCCGACGTGCTCAGATTCGCCGAGACATTGGAAAAGGTCTGCGTGGATGTCGTGGAATCGGGCAAGATGACGAAGGATCTGGCAATCCTGATACGTCCGGACCACCCCTTCCTCGCTACCGACGAATTCCTGGGCGCAGTGGACGCAGAGCTCAGCCAGCGTATGCACTGACGCGAGCGCGCGCGAACAAAAAGGCCTCCACGCGAGGACCCTCTTTCCGTTTCCAAGGACAAAACCCGACCTGACCCCGGGTTTCCCGGGGCGAAAACGAAGGGGGACTTGCGACCGCGGGCGGCTGCGCCGCCCGCGCGAGCCGCTAGCTTGCGGCCTGGATGTTCGAAGCCTGCTTGCCCTTTGGGCCTTGCGTGACTTCGAACTGGACTTTCTGTCCTTCCTTGAGCGTTTTGAACCCGCTCATCTGAATCGCGGAGAAGTGCGCGAACAAATCCTCGCCGCCGTCATCCGGGGTTATAAAGCCATAACCCTTGGCATCATTGAACCACTTAACCGTACCTGTTGGCATAGAGCCTTCCTGAATTTTAGAACCGGGAAACTTTCCCAACTATGCCTGTACTTCGACGCAGCAGAGGGATGTGAGCCTGCAGACCGCATGGAGGACAAACACAGGGAAGCCTTTTACGCGCTTTGAGCGACGGCGTCAAGTGCCCCGAAGAGCGTCAACCCGTTGTTCTGCCGAAACGTTTGGAGGTTGCATGGCGTGGCGACAGCGATTACATTATCAACGATGTGCCTACACCGAACGGAGGCGTTCTGACTGACAGGGTGTGCATGAGACTCGTGATTTTTCCGCTCGCGACGGGTCCGAGCGGTTTGACGGGTGCAAGCTTCTGGCATAAGTTAAGTAAGGTATGGCAAGCCGCATGCGAGAAGGCGCTCTACTCGAGGCCAAGAGGGCCAAGCTCAAGCCTCCTCCCCTGTTCAAGGTCATCCTTTTGAACGACGACTACACCCCAATGGAATTTGTCGTCATCGTGTTGCAGAGGTTCTTTTCCATGACGCGGGAAAAGGCGACCCAGGTCATGCTCAAAGTCCATCGAGAGGGCATGGGGATTTGCGGGATCTACCCCAAGGACGTCGCCACTACCAAGGTCGAGCAGGTTGTCGGGTACGCACGCAAGCACCAGCACCCGCTACAATGCGTGATGGAGGAAACGTGAGAACGAGGGAGCTCAAGCCCCTCGTTGATCTGATGAGGGCCGGGAACGAAAGATGATCGCGCAGGAACTCGAAGTCAGTCTCCACATGGCGTTCGTAGAGGCGCGCCAGAAGCGCCATGAGTTCATCACCGTCGAGCACCTGCTGCTCGCGCTGCTGGACAATCCGACGGCCGCGGAAGTGCTGCGCGCCTGCGCTGCCAACATCGAGGAATTGAGGAAAGCGCTCGGAGACTTCATCGCCGCGCACACCCCCACGGTCGCGGGCACCGAGGAAATCGATACCCAGCCGACGCTCGGTTTCCAGCGCGTCATCCAGCGCGCGATCCTGCACGTCCAGTCCTCGGGTAAGAAGGAAGTGACCGGCGCCAACGTGCTGGTCGCGATCTTCGGCGAGAAGGACTCCCATGCCGTGTATTTCCTGCACCAGCAGGGCGTCACGCGCCTCGACGTGGTGAACTACATCTCGCACGGCATCACCAAGACCCCGGCCTCCAAGGAGGCGAAGGGCGGCGGCGAAGCCGAACAGGAAACCGCGGGCGACGAGCAGCAGTCCGGCGGCGCTCTCGAGACGTATACGCTCAACCTCAACGCCCAGGCCCTGGTGGGCAAAATCGATCCGTTGATCGGCCGCGAGCGCGAGATCGAACGCGTCATCCAGACGCTGTGCCGGAGGCGCAAGAACAATCCCCTCCTTGTGGGCGAGGCGGGCGTGGGCAAGACAGCCATCGCCGAAGGGCTCGCGCGTCGTATCGTCGAGGGCCAGGTTCCGGAGATCCTCGCGCGCTGCCAGGTGTACATGCTCGACATGGGCGCACTGCTTGCCGGGACCAAGTACCGCGGCGATTTCGAACAGCGTCTGAAGGCAGTGCTGAAGCAACTGGTAGACAACCCGAATGCGATTCTATTCATCGACGAAATCCACACACTCATCGGCGCCGGCGCCGCTTCGGGCGGGACGCTCGATGCTTCGAACCTGCTGAAACCGGCGCTCTCTTCGGGTGCACTGAAATGCATCGGCGCTACGACCTACAACGAGTACCGCGGCGTGTTCGAAAAAGATCACGCCCTATCGCGGCGCTTCCAGAAGATCGACGTGCCCGAGCCTTCCGTTGAGGAAACGGTCGCGATCCTGCGCGGCCTGAAATCGCGTTTCGAGGCGCATCACGGCATCAAATACAGCGTCAACGCGCTCACCAGCGCCGCCGAACTCTCTGCGCGCTACATCAACGACCGGCACTTGCCCGATAAGGCGATCGATGTCATCGATGAGGCAGGCGCAGCGCAGAAGATCCTGCCCAAGTCCAAGCAGAAAAAGGTCGTCGGCAAAACCGAGATCGAGGAAATCATCTCCAAGATTGCGCGCATCCCCCCGGCCTCGGTGTCGCAGGACGACCGCGCCGCCCTCAAGAACCTCGACCGCGACTTGAAGGCGGTCGTGTTCGGCCAGGATCAGGCCATCGAAGCGCTGGTGTCGGCGATCCGCACTGCGCGCTCGGGCCTTGCCAATCCGCAGAAGCCGATCGGGGCCTTTCTTTTCTCGGGTCCAACAGGTGTCGGAAAAACCGAAGTCGCGCGCCAGCTTGCGTACTGCATGGGGATCGAATTGCACCGCTTCGACATGTCCGAATACATGGAGCGGCACGCGGTATCGCGCCTCATCGGTGCGCCTCCAGGTTACGTGGGTTTCGACCAGGGCGGTCTTCTGACGGAAGCGATCACCAAGAAGCCGTACGCGGTGCTGCTCCTCGATGAGATCGAGAAGGCGCACCCGGACATCTTCAACATCCTGCTACAAGTGATGGACCACGGCACGCTCACCGACAACAACGGCAGAAAGGCCGATTTCAGGAACATCATCATCGTCATGACAACCAACGCCGGGGCGGAAGCGCTCAACCGACCGGTGATGGGCTTCACCGCCAAAAAGGAGCCCGGCGACGAGAGCGCTGAAATCAAGCGGCTGTTTTCTCCGGAATTTAGGAATCGATTGGACGCGACCATCTCGTTCAGGTCGCTCGATCACGATATCATCCTGCGCGTGGTGGACAAGTTCCTCATGCAGCTCGAGGCCCAGTTGCACGAGAAAAAGGTCGATGCGGTATTTACCGACGCGCTGTGCGAGCACCTCGCCAAGCACGGCTTCGATCCGCTGATGGGTGCGCGCCCGATGTCGAGGCTCATCCAGGACACGATTCGCCGCGCGCTTGCTGATGAGCTGCTCTTCGGCAAGCTCGCCAACGGCGGGAAGGTCACGGTGGATATCGACGAGGCGGGCAAGATCACGCTCAAGTTCTTCGACGAAAAAGTGCCCGAGGTGGCTCCGGAAACATAAGCGTTCTCTAAAGAGGCCAAACAAAGGTCGCCGCTGGCGGCCTTTTTTTCCGACCGCGCCCCTTGACAGCCAGGCGGGCCGGAAGGAAACTCGAAACACGAGAAGACAAATCCTCGAGGAGTCCGTAATGATCCGTTCACTGCTCGCCGCCGCGCTCGCTTCCGGCACAGTTCTCACTTTGCCCACTCTGGCGCAAGGCATCGATCCCAACCTCGGCCGCAATCTTGCCGCTGCCTGCGCCAACTGCCACGGCACAAACGGACTGAGCCAGCAGGGGATGCCGAACTTGGCCGGCCAGCAGCGGACCTATCTCGCCCAGCAGATGCAGGACTTCAGAGCGGGCAAGCGACCCGCGACGATCATGCACCAGATCGCGAAGGGGTACAGCGACGAGCAGATCGAGGCGCTCGCCGCGTATTTTTCGGCGCAAAAGGCGAGATAGGAGGCGACGATGAGCCGAGTCAGCCGACGCGAGTTCCTGAAAGCCTCCGGCGCCGCGGCCGCCACTTCGCTCCTGTCCGGCTGCGTTACCCAGCCGGGCGTTCCGTCGAAACCGATCGGGCGCGTGATCGTGGTCGGCGGCGGCTTCGGCGGTGCCACCGCCGCAAAGTACCTGCGCATGTGGAGCGAAGGCACGATCGAGGTGTTCTTGATCGAGCGCAACCCCGAGTTCATTTCCTGTCCCACCTCGAACCTGGTTCTCGGAGGGACCCGGACCCTCGCGGACATCACGCGCAGCTATGCGAAGCTGCGCGAATACGGCGTGCAGGTGCTCCGCGATGAAGCCACTGCCATCAACGTCGAGAAGAAGCGGGTGTCCCTCAAGCGCATCGAGGATCTGCCCTACGACCGGCTGATAGTATCGCCGGCGGTGGATTTCATGCACGAGGCGATCGAGGGCTACAACGCCGAGGCGCAGAAGACCATCCTGCATGCCTGGAAGGCTGGCCCCGAAACCGTCGCGCTGCGGCAGCAGCTCGAGGCGATGCCGGACGGCGGCGTGTGCGTCATCGGGGTTCCCCGGTCGCCCTTCCGCTGCCCGCCGGGGCCTTACGAGCGCGCCTGCCAGGTGGCGTTCTACTTCAAGCAGGCGAAGCCGCGCTCCAAGGTGATCATCCTCGACGCCAACGAGGACGTCGTCTCTAAGCCCGCGCTTTTCAAGGCCGCATGGAACGATCTCTACAAGGGCACGATCGAGTACCGCGGCAACAACGAAGTCAAAGCGGTGGACGCGCGCGCGAAGACGGTGAAAACCGATTTCGACACGATCAAGGGCGACGTGCTCAACGTGCTGCCGCCCATGCGCGCCGGAGACATCGCGCGCACCGCGGGGCTTCTCACCCCGAGCACGCGCTGGTGCGGCGTGGACTGGCTCAGCATGGAATCGACCGTGCACAAAGGCATCCACGTGCTCGGCGACGCCACGCTTTCGGCGCCGGCAATGCCCAAGTCCGGCCACATGGCGAACAACCACGGCAAGCTCGCCGCGGCCGCGATCATCGAGCTCATGAACGGCCGCGCACCCAATCCGCAACCCGTCATCGCCAACACCTGCTACAGCTTCGTTTCCGACAAGGAAGTCATCCACGTCGCATCGGTGCACCGCTACGATCCCGCGCAGAAAACGCTGACGGTGGTGCCGGGGGCGAGCGGCGTGTCTGCCGGTCGGAGCGAGCTTGAAGGAGCCTACGGCTGGGCGTGGGCGCAGAACATATGGAGCGATATGCTTGGCTAGCCATACCCTCTCCCCGCCTCTGTGAATATCAGCCGGGAAGCGGCACGCGTACCTTGTGCTCGAGCAGGCGCTTGCGGCTCGCCTCGGAGAGTCCCTTCGGCGTGGTGAAGCCGAGCGCGCTCGAGCGGCGCCAGAAGAGCTTCTTCAGGGTATCGTCATCGAATTCGGAAGGCGCGAGGCGGCGCAGCTCGCCGCCTTCGAGCGCGGCGATCGCGATGCCGTCGCGAAACAGCACGCGGTTCGGCGCGATCGCCCCGACGCGCGCCTCGGAAGTCACGATGCCGACGAGATTGAGCGGATCGGCGCCGGAGATCGCGACGAGCTCGCCGCTCTTCTCCAGCTTCCTCACGGCGCGCAAGCGCCCGACCGCATCGGAGAGCGCGAACTGCTCGCCGCCGAAGCCCGAGACGAAGCGCCCGCCGCGGATCTCGCCGCGCGCTTCCAGCCGCCGGTACACCGCCGCGAGCTCGCGCCAGGTCGGCAGCCGCGACTCGCGCACGAGCAGGGCGCGGAAAACCACGCCGTAGCGGCGCAGCAAGGTTCGCGCGATCTCCTCGACGCGCCTGCCGTCGTCGGCCGCCGCATCGCCCCGCAGGATGGCCCAGCGTCCGGCGGTGTCCACTTCGTAGGCAGGCCGGCGGCGCCCCGAGCGCCGCTTGTGTTTCTCGGAGGGTGCAAGCAGCGCGCGCAAGCCCCCGAAGCTGTCCGCCGTGACGAGACCCAGGCCCGCCAGCTCGCCGAGCGAGCGCTCGGCCTGGCTGCGTAGCTGCCCCGTGGCGGATACGATCTCGTGGAAGAACGACGCGCCGCGCGAGCGCAGCGCCTCGTAGACGGCGCGCGCCTCCGAGCCGAGCTCCCCGGCTTCCGGCTCCGCGGCCGCACGCCACAGCCCCGCGTGCTGGCGCAGCATCAGGGCGATCGGCGAGCTGCGCAGCGGCGCCTTGCCCGTCCCGTTCGCGGGAGAGAGCCGGCCCCAGGCTACCCGCCCGGAGAGGCAAAGCCTGTCGATGAAATCGGGCACGTAGTCCAGCACGCGGGCGGCGAGCACCTCGTGCTCCCAGGCGCCGGCGGCAACTTCGTAGCCGTCGAGCTGCTCGACCACCGCGGCGAGCCCTTCGGGACCCTTCAGCTGCTGCTCGCCCGCGACGTGCTGCCAGTGCAGGAGAAAGCGCATGAAATCGGCGGCGCTGACCGGTTCGATCTCGGCGCGCAGCCGGTTGAGCGTATAGCGGTGAATGCGCGCAAGGAGCCTGCGGTCGCACCATTCGAGTTGGGCGGCGCCGGCAGTGAACCGGCCACGCAAGAGCTTCCCTTCGTTTTCCAGCGCGAGCAACGCGCCGTCGATGAGAACAGTTTCGGGAAGCCCGAGCGAATCGGCTAGGCTGCGCGCGGTCACCGGCCCGAGCACCTCGGTTCGCCCGCGGATGAGCTCCCGCGCCGCGTCCTCGCGCGTCCACGACTTGCGCAGGCGCTCGGGGATCGCCGGTATCGTGGCTTGGGGGACGACGGCGTTCAGCTCGTCGAAGCGCTCGACCGAAATCCAATAACCGCCGGCGTCGCAGCTGCGTCCCGCCGCGACCAGCTCATCGAAAAGCGTGCGCCAGCCGGGCGAAGCTTCTGTCGCGCGGATGAACCCGGCGAGGAGCAGGGTATCGTGCAGCTCGTCAACGGAATTCGCCGCGGGCCAGGCTTCCTCGCGCACCCGCTCGATCGCGGCGGGGTCGAGCGCGCCCAGGTCGGCGGCGCTCCTCTGCTCGGTCGTGCGCCGTGTGTAAACGGCGCGGGTGCGGCGCTCCTCGAGCGGTGCGTCGTCGAGAAACGTGTACACCGCGGAATTCAAGATCTCGTTGCAGAACACCGATGGCTCGGGTGTGTCTCGCGCGACGCACTTCAGTTCGCCCGCGAACACGCGCTCCAGCGTGCGCACGAGCTGTGGCAGGTCCATCGCCTGCTCGAGGCAGTCGCGGATCGCCTGGTCGACGAGCGGATGTCGGGGGAGCTCGCGCGCGCCCTGGATGTTGTCCAGGCACGCCGCCGCGTCCGGAAAGATCGCGGCTAGCAGCTCATCGGCGATCATGCGCTGGATCTGCGCGGGCAGCCGCGCGCCGTTGCGGTTGCGCGGGACGGCCAGCGCGAGCGTCGTGGTCCAGCGCCAGCGCGTCTCGAATATCGGCGAGTCGAGCACCGCCTGCACCAGCGTCTCGCGCACGGTCTTCGGATTCAGGTAGCGGAACACTTCCTCGAGCGCGAAGGAATGCATGGGCCCGAGCGAGAGCACGAGCGCCTCCTCTGTCGCCGCCGCCTGCAGCTCGAAGTTGAAGCTCTGGCAGAACTTCTTTCGGAGCGCCAAGCCCCAGGCCTTGTTGATGCGGCTGCCGAGCGGCGCGTGCAGCACGATCTGCATGCCGCCCGCCTCGTCGAAAAAGCGCTCGAGGACGAGGGTCTGTGCGGTCGGTACAACACCGAGCGCGCGCTTGCCTTCAGCGAGGTAGGCCGCGATCTGCTCGGCGGCCGGGCGCGGGAGCCCGTAGTCCTGTTCGAGCCACGCGACCGCCGCATCGAGCTCATCGGCCCTGCGGGGCTGATCGGGCCGGGGAAGCTTCGGATCGGCGGCAGCGCGCAGCCTCGACACCGCCGCGCTCATCTCGTCGCTGCGCGACGGCGCCTCGCCCAGCCAGAACGGCATCGAGGGCGGCTGCCCTTGGGCATCGGCTACGCGCACGACGCCGTTGCCGATCTGCAGGATGCGCCAGGACGTGTTGCCGAGCTGGAAGATGTCGCCGGGGAGCGACTCGATGGCGAAGTCCTCGTTCAGCGTGCCGATGAACGTGCCTTCGGGTTCCAGGCGCACGCGGTAATCGAACACCTCGGGGATCGCCCCGCCCGACATGATGGCGATCATGCGCGAGCCGCGCCGCTCGCGGAGCTTCCGGTGCACGGCGTCGTAGTGAACGAGGGCTGCGCGCTGGCCGCGCTTGGTCGCACAGCCGTGCGCGAGCATCGCGACCACCTCGTCGAACTCGGCCTTTTCCAGCACGCGATACGGGTAGGCGCGGCGGAAAAGCTCGAACAGCGCCTCCTCGTCCCATTCCTCGGCGGCCACTTCGGCTGTGATCTGCTGCGCGAGCACGTCGAGCGGCTTGTCCGGAATGAGCACGCGGTCGAGCTCGCCGTCCTTTACCGCGCGCACCATCGCAGCGCACTCGATCAGGTCGTCGCGCGTGAGCGGGAAAACGCGGCCTTTGGGCAGGCCGCTCACAGTGTGGCCCGAGCGGCCGACGCGCTGCAAGAGCGTCGCGATGCGATGCGGCGAGGAGACCTGGCAGACGAGATCGACGTGGCCGATGTCGATGCCCAGTTCGAGCGACGCCGTCGCGACCAGCACCTTGAGCCGGCCTTCGCGCAGCTTGGCTTCCGCTTCCAGCCGCACTTCCTTGGCGAGGCTGCCGTGGTGCGCCGCGACGTGCTCGGCGCCGAGACGCTCGGAGAGCTGGAACGCCATGCGCTCCGCGAGCCGGCGCGTGTTTACGAAAATGAGCGTGGTGCGGTGCGACTCGATCAGCTCGACCAAGCGCTTGTAGGTTTCCTGCCAGATTTCGCCCGACATCACCGCCTCGAGCGGCGAGCCGGGCACTTCGATCTCGAGGTCGATGTGGCGCTTGTGGCCGCGGTCGACAATAGTGCAGTCCGATTTGTCCGCGCCAACCAGGAGCTGCGCGACCTCATCGATCGGCTTCTGCGTGGCGGACAGCCCCACGCGCTGCAGGCGCCGCCCGCAGACGTGGTCGAGGCGCTCCAGCGAGAGCGCGAGGTGCGCCCCGCGCCGCGACTCGAGGACGGCGTGGATCTCGTCCACGATGACCACGCGCGCCGTTTTCAGCATCTCGCGCGAGCGCTCGGCCGTGAGGAGCAGGTACAGCGACTCGGGCGTCGTCACGAGGATGTGGGGCGGCGAGCGCAGCATGGCGGCCCGCTCCGCCTGCGGGGTGTCCCCGCTCCTCACCGCGGCGGTGATCCGGACGGGCGGCGAGCCCATCTCTTCTGCGATGCGCCGCATCTCGCGGCGTGGTTCTGCGAGGTTTTTGTGGATGTCGGCGGACAGCGCCTTGAGCGGCGAAACGTAGACGACGCGAACCTCGTCCGCCAACTCCCCCCGCTCGAGGCTCTCGCGCAGCAGCTGGTCGATCGAAGTGAGGAAAGCGGCGAGCGTCTTGCCCGAGCCGGTGGGCGCGGCGATCAGCGTATGCTGGCCCGCGCGGATCGAGCGCCAGCCCTCGAGCTGGGCCTCGGTGGGCGGCAACACGCGGGCGCTGCCGGGATCGCGGAAATGCGTTTCCCACCAGCGCTGGAGGATGGGATGGAAATCTTGAGGAAGCATGGCTGACAGACTGAATATACACCCAGTTCGGTGCAAGGCGTAGAGGCCCTCTTCCCCGTTCGTACCCTGCCCGCCTTCAGGCCTTCCCCGTACTTCCAAACCCGCTGGCGCCACGAGCAGAGGTCGCGAACTCTTCCACCACGTT
>Ga0137369_10000220_pt1 | contig 46083 bp, 42 predicted proteins | sample SagtaG_12_FD_104918 | JGI IMG/M metagenome (GOLD analysis project Ga0137369, IMG submission 104918) | Vadose zone soil microbial communities from Sagehorn Ranch, Mendocino, California, USA - Sage1_L_113_16 metaG | ecosystem: Environmental > Terrestrial > Soil > Vadose zone | place: USA... | reverse complement strand
TCCGCCCGAGGCCGACACGCCCGGCCGCGCCATCTGCTCCACGAACCTCGATGCGAAAGGCACGGCCGGGAGCGGCCTGACACGCGCCGTGTTCACTGGGGGCGTCCGGCTTCGCGAGCGCAAGGGAGACCTCGCGGCGCCCGGCTGCGTGTTCGGCGGACCGGTCGACCTCGGCGCGAACGCGGCGACGATGGATGTCGGCCTGAAGACTGGTTTCAGCTCGATTGAGAGCGCCACGTTCTCCCACGACGTCAGGTTCGTACAGGGAAAGCTGACGGCCGTCGCGGCCGCCGGGCGCTACGACCTAGAGAAAGGCACGCTCGAGTTGCAGGGATCGGAGCCCGGCGCCGAAGTGCCGCACGTCGACAACGACCGGATCGCCGTGGATGCCACGAAGATCGACGTCACCCTGACGGGTCCCAAAGTGAAAGCCACCGGGACGCCGGTGACGCCGGTGAAGAGCGTGCTGCAGCCGCCGAAGAAGGGGGACGAAAACGCCGCCGAAGGCGGCAACAAGATGCCGGCGATGCTCAAACAGGACCAGCCGGTTACCGTGCTGTCGAACACGCTCGATTACGATGGCACGGCGTCGAAAGGCATCTACACCGGCAGCGTGCGTCTGTTTCAGAGCGACACGTCTATCAAGGCCGCAACGATCGTTCTCGACGACAAGACCGGCGACCTCGTCGCGACGGGACCGGTGACAACCACGACGCTGCTGGAGCAGACGACCAAAGACAAGAAGAAAGAGAAGGCTCACTCGATTGCGACGGCCAAGGACTTCCAATACGAGGACGCGATTCGCCGGCTCACGTACACAGGCGATGCGCACATGACCGGGCCGCAAGGCGACATGACGGCGGCAAAAATCGAGTTGTACCTGAAGCCGTCGGGCGACGAGCTCGAGCGCGCCGAGGCCTACGACGCGCTCACGCTGCGCGAGCAGAACCGCACGACCACCGGGGCGCGCATGACCTACACGACCGACGACGAGAAGTACGTCGTCACCGGCACGCCCGTGGAAATCGTCGACGAGTGCGGTCGCCACACGACAGGCAAGACGTTAACCTTCACCAAGGCCACCGATACCATCGTCGTCGACGGCAACAATCAGGTCCGCACACAGACAAAAGGCGGAGGGAAGTGCCCGAGCTGATGGCCACCCTCCGCACCCACCAGCTCACGAAATCGTATGGCGGGCGCACGGTGGTTCGCGGCGTCAGCCTCGACGTGGCGTCTGGCGAGGTCGTCGGTCTGCTCGGTCCGAACGGCGCCGGCAAGACGACGACGTTCTACATGACCGTCGGATTGACCCCGCCCGATTCCGGCCGTGTCGAGTTGGACGGCCTGGACGTCACCGAGGATCCGATGTATATCCGAGCCCGGAAGGGAATCGGGTACCTGCCGCAGGAGCCATCGATCTTCCGCGGCCTGACCGTTGAGCAGAACATCCTCGCGATTCTCGAGACGATGGGCCTCGACTCGGCGACGCGGCGCACGCGGCTGCGCGAGCTGCTCGGCGAGCTGAACCTGACGCCGCTCGCGCACGCGCCGGCGCACACGTTGTCGGGCGGCGAGCGACGGCGCGCCGAGATCACGCGCGCGCTGGTGGTGTCGCCCAAATTCATCCTCCTCGACGAACCGTTCGCCGGCATCGATCCGATTGCCGTCACCGACATTCAGAAAATCATCTTTCATCTGAGGGATCGCGGCATCGGCGTGCTGATCACGGATCACAACGTGCGCGAAACGCTGCGCATCACCGATCGCGCCTACATCGTTCACGACGGCGTCATTTTCAAGAGTGGCACGCCGGACGGCCTGGCGGCCGACGACGAGGTCCGTCGGATTTATCTGGGGACGGAGTTCCGATTGGACTAAAATAGGCGTGGGAATTGCATCAGCAGAGGCGCTGGCACGACCGCCGGCTGCCCGCCACGAGCGCGATGCTCCATACAAGTGGCCATTGCTGCAACGACTTAGCTGACGCGCGTCTCTCATGGGCATCCAGCAGAAACTCCATACCAAGCTCGTTCAGAAACTGATCCTGACGCCGTCGTTGCAGCAGGCGATCAAGCTGCTGCCGATGTCGACGTTGGAGCTCTCGGATTTGCTGAACCAGGAGATGGTCGAGAATCCGATGCTCGAGGAAGTACCCACCGAGGAACTGCAGCCCGCCGAAGCTGCCGCGGCTCAGGAGAAGGCCGATCCGCAGCAGCAGGTCAACAAGACCGACACCTGGGACGATCAGGACTACGAGTATTTCTTCGGCGACTACCTGGACGACGGCTATCGGCCGAAGGCGCCGCAGGAGGTCAAGGAACTGCCGCCCATCGAGAACACGCTCTCGACGAGCAGTTCGCTGTCCGATCACCTGCTCTGGCAGCTGTCGATGCAGACCGACGACACGGCCGCGCGCGACATCGGGTCGGCCATCATCGGGAACCTCGACGACGACGGGTATCTCGTGGCGTCGTTCGAGGAGCTGGCCGCCATGGGACCGTGGCCGATCGCCGAGGTGGAGCGCGCCTTGAAGCTGGTTCAGAGCTTCGACCCCACCGGCGTGGCGGCGCGCGACCTGCAGGAGTGCCTGCTGCTGCAGCTGCGCCACCTGGGGCTGGAGGGCACGCCGACGGAGAAAGTCGTCACCGAACATCTGCGGCTGCTGCAGAACCACCAGGTGCCCGAGATTGCGCGCAAGCTCGGCATGACGATCGACGATCTCAAGGAGCACATCGAGATCATCCGGCATCTCGATCCGAAGCCGGGAAGCCGCTACAACCCGACGCAGTCACAGTACGTCATCCCCGACGTGTACGTCATGAAGGTGGAGGACGAATACGTCGTCGTGCTCAACGAGGACGGCCTGCCGCAGATGCGGATCAGCCCCGTCTACCGCCGGCTGCTCGACAAGAGCGCCGCCGACAACACCGATGAAACGCGCGCCTACGTGAAGGACAAGTTCCGCTCGGCGCTGTGGCTCATCAAGTCGGTCGAGCAGCGCCAGAAAACGATCTTCAAGGTTGCGAAGAGCATCGTCAATTTCCAGCGCGACTTCCTGGACCATGGCATCGAACACCTGCGTCCTCTGGTGCTGCGCGACGTTGCGAACGACATCGGGATGCACGAGTCGACCGTCAGCCGCGTGGTGACGAACAAGTACATGCACACGCCGCAGGGCGTGTTCGAGATGAAGTACTTCTTCCACAGCGGCATCAGCAGCTCGTACGGCGAGAGCGTCTCGTCGGTCACCATCAAGCAGCGCATCCGGAAGATCATCGAGAACGAGGACCCGCGCAAGCCTCTGAGCGATTCGAAGATCGTGAGCATTCTGCAGCGCGAAGGGCTCGTGCTCGCGCGGCGGACCATCGCGAAATACCGTGAGGAGCTCAAGATTCCCACGTCCAATCAACGTAAGGTGCTTTACTGACGCTCGCAGCTCTCAGCTGTCAGCTCTCAGCTATCAAGAACGGCGGCTGCGGGCTGACGCCGAGGGCTGACAGCTGAAAGTTGAGAGCTGAACGCCATGCGCTTGGAACTGACCGGCCGCCACGTCGACATCACCCCCGCGCTCCGCCGTCTCGTCGATCGAAAGCTCGCGAAGCTCGAACGGCTGCTGAACGACAGCGCCGTGTCCGCCCAGACCGTCCTGACGCTCGAGAAACACCGGCATCGCACGGACATCACGCTGCACGCGCGCGGCGAAAACTTTCTGCACGGTGTCGGCAATTCAGAGAACTGGGAAGCATCGCTCTCGGCGGCGATCGCCAAGATCGGTCAGCAGGTGCTCAAGGTCAAAGGCAAGTGGCGGCAGCGCAAGCGCGGGACGATCAAGAGCGAGCCGATCATCGGTGAGTCGCGCCAGGCGGTGGCGGTCCGGCCCGTGGGGCCGGCGCGGCCGAAGGGCGAACGGCTTCGCATGCCCCGCATCCTGCGCGCCTCGCGGCAGGCGATCAAGCCGATGTCGGTCAGCGAGGCCGCCAAGGAGATCGACGTCACCCGCGACGGCGTCGTCGTCTTTCGCGACACGGCGACCGCCGCCATCAACGTGCTGTACCGCCGCCCGAACGGCGAACTGACGCTTGTGGAGACCGAGGCGTAATGGGCCGTTAGCTGGCCACTCACTTACTGGCCACTGGCCACTTCGAATGCCCTCAACGCCCGGCGTCACTGTCGGCACTCTCCTCGCGGGCCGGCCCGAATCGTTCGGGTTGCCCCTGGAGCTCCTGTCCGGCGCCGATGGCCTCGATCGGGTTATCAGCAGCCCGCACATCCAGAAAACCGGTCTGGCGCTCGCCGGTTTCCATGAGTATCTCAAGGCGGGTCGCGTGTTGGTGTTCGGTGAGAGCGAAATCCGCTACCTCGAAAGCCTCGAAACCGCCGCCCGCGTCACCTCGCTGCGTCTTGCGCTGACGCTCGACTTTCCATGCGTGATGATTACCGGCGGCTTCAATCCGCCGATCGAGCTGATCCTCGAAGCGGAGCGTGCGTGCGTGCCGCTACTCAAGACGCCGACGCCCACGCCGATGGCGATCGCCAAGCTGGCATCAATCCTCGAGGATTCGCTCGCCGAGCGGATCATCATGCACGCCGTCCTGATGGACGTACTCGGCCTTGGCGTGCTGATCGTCGGCGAGAGCGGCATCGGTAAGAGCGAGTGCGCCCTGGATCTGATCGTCCGCGGCCACCGGCTCGTCGCCGACGACACGGTGGAAGTGCGGCGCCGCCAGGAAGCGATTCTCATCGGCACCTGCCCTGAGCTCACGCGTCACCACATGGAGTTGCGCGGTCTCGGCGTCATCAACGTGAAAGATCTGTTCGGAATCGCCTCGACGCGGTCGTCGAAACGCGTCGAGCTCGTCGTGCAGCTCGAACGATGGGATCCCACGCGCGAATACGAACGGCTCGGCCTCGACGATGTCTTCTACGAAATCCTGGGCCTGCGTGTGCCGCTGATTCGCATGCCGGTCGCGCCGGGACGGAACATCGCCATCCTCGTCGAGGTCGCCGCGCGCAATCAGCTGCTGCGCTCCCGCGGGCACCATGCCGCGCGCGCGCTCGCCGAGCGGCTCGATCAGACACTGCGCCAGGAGGCGCTGACGCCCGAAGACGAGGACGAAGAGCTCGAGCCCGGCAGCAGCCGATGACCAAGCGCGCGAAACGGGCGGCGCGCGGAAGGACGGCAAAGGCCGTGCGCCCGAAAGGCCGCAGCGCCGGCCGGCCCGAGCGGCGGCGCGGCCACCCGTTCATCGTGCTCACCGGGCTCTCGGGATCCGGGAAATCGCAGGCGATCCGCGCGCTGGAGGATCTCGGCTATTTCTGCGTCGACAACCTGCCGACGACGCTCATTCCGACGCTGGCCAAGTTGTCGGTGCGCGCCGGGAGCTACATCGAGAAGGTCGCCATCGTCGTCGACGTGCGCGAGCGCGGCTTCCTGTCGTCGTTTTCGAAGATCTTCAAGCAGCTTCGCAAGATGCCCCGGCTCAACCCGGTCCTGATCTTCCTGGAGGCGAGCCACGCGGCGCTGGTGCGGCGCTTCAGCGAGACGCGGCGTCCACACCCGCTGGCACACGATCGGTCGGTCAGCGAAGGCATTCGGGAGGAGCGGACGCGGCTCAACGTCATCCGCAACCTCGCGGACGAAATCGTCGACACGTCGGACATGACGGTGCACGAGCTGCGGCAGTTTTTCATGGGCCTGTCGCGCGACCGATCGCGTGCCCGCCTCGTGGTCACGCTCCTCAGCTTCGGCTACAAGCACGGCGTGCCGGTCGACGCCGACCTCGTGTTCGATGTGCGATGCCTCCCCAATCCGCATTTCGTCCCGACGCTCCGGCGCAGAACAGGACGCGATCGCGCCGTCGCGGAGTTCATGGAGCGCGACGAATCGACCCGCGCGTTCATGGACCGCCTCGACGAGTACCTGCGCTACGTCGTGCCGTATTACGTCGCCGAGGGCAAAAGCTATTTGACGGTCGCGATCGGCTGCACGGGGGGACGCCACCGGTCGGTGATGATCGCGGAGCGGCTCCGCAAAGCGCTCGCCGACATCGGCGTCGCCCGCGTCCGGGTCCGCCACCGCGACATCGGCCATGCGTAAAGGTCGCGCCTCACCCGGCCGATCTGACCTACGATAGGAAGTTGTGATTGGAGTAGTGGTCGTCACCCACGGTCAGCTCGCCAACGAGCTGGTGAACGCCGCCGAGATGATCGTCGGCGACCTGCCGCAATTCACCGCCGTCTCCATTGGGTGGCATGACGATGTGAACGACGCGCGGGGCGACATCGCGCAGGCGATCGAGCGGGTGCGCGGCCCCGAGGGCGTGCTGCTGCTGACCGACATGTTCGGCGGCACCCCGTCGAACGTGGGGATGACTTTTCTCGAAAAAGATCGGCTCGAGGTGATTACCGGCGTCAACCTGCCGATGCTGATCAAGCTGGCCAGCCTGCGCTCATCCTCGGACCTGCTCGCCGTCGCGAAAGAAATGCGCGAGCACGGGCGGAACGCGATCTGGGTCGCGTCGGACTTTCTCCGAGGAGAGAAGAGCAGTGCCTGAGTCCAAGTGCTGGCACCCAGCACCCGTTCCGTGGCACCCAGCACCCGTTCCGTGGCACCCGGCACGCAGCACCCAGCACCCAGCACCCCTCCGGTCATGACCTCGCAACGCGTCACCGTCGTCAACCAGCTCGGCATGCACGCCCGCGCCGCGGCGAAGTTCGTGCACCTCGCCACCCGGTTCGACGCGCAGGTGCGCGTCGCCCGCGACCGGCGTGAAATGGACGGCAAGAGCATCATGGGCATCCTGCTCCTGGCTGCGGCGCGCGGGTCGACAATCACGATTTCGGCGGAGGGCGCAGACGAGAGCGATGCCGTGAGCGCGCTGGTGGCGCTCGTGCAGTCGGGGTTTGGCGAGGGCGCATGCAACGCCTGAAGGGGATCGGTGTGTCGCCGGGCGTCGTGGCCGGACGCGCGGTCATCCTCATTCAACGCGCCCAGGTGCTGCGCTATCAGATCGCAGCGGAGCGCGTCGAGCACGAGTTGCAGCGGCTGGAGGAGAGCCGTACGCGATCGCGCGCGCAGCTCATCGACATCCGCGGCCGTGTCGCCGCCCGACGGCCGGAGATGTCGTCGCTGTTCGACGCGCAGCTGCTGATGCTCGACGACCCCATGCTCGTTCCCCGCGCCGCCGGCATCGTGCGGGAGCAACGGGTCAACGCCGAGTGGGCCGTCCAGCAGGTGTTCCACGAGTTCAGCGCCGTGTTCGAAGAGGTCGCGGATCCATATCTCCGCGAACGGACCGGCGACGTTGCCGATCTCGTCGGGCGGCTCCGGATGAACCTTCGGTACGGCGTGTCGACGCCGCGCGACCTCCTGCGCGAGCTGGGCGAATCCTCGGTGTTGATTGCGGACGAGCTCACGCCGTCGCTGGCCGCCCAGGTGGACTGGACCAAAGTACGCGGCTTCGCGACGGACGCGGGCAGTCGCACGTACCACACGGCGATTCTGGCCCGGTCACTCGACGTGCCGGCGGTCGTCGGCCTCCACAATGCGAGCGCGCTGATTCAGGCCGGGCAGCTCGTCGTCATTGACGGTACCGCGAGCGAGGTCATCGTCGATCCCACGGCCCAGGAGCTCGCGCGGGCGGCGCACCACGCAGACGATCACCGGCCGGCGGTCGCGGGCGAGGCCGAGCGCGGGCGGCCGGCCGCGACGGCCGACGGCGTCGCCATCCGGCTCGACGCGAACATCGAGTTTCCAGACGACCTGGCGGCTGCGCGATACGCAGGGGCCGAGGGTATCGGTCTCTATCGATCCGAGTTTCTGTTGACAGGTGCCGCGGACGAGATCGCGGACGAGGATCGGCAGTACGAGATCTATCGCCGCATGCTCGAAGAGATGGCGCCGGGCAGTGTGACGGTGCGCACGTTCGACGTGGACGAGGAGCAGCTCGCCGGACGGCTCGCGCGGCGGACGGTCACTGCCGGATGGGAGCCGGACGAGGAGCGCGGAAGCCGGCAGGGCCTCCGCGGGCTTCGGCTGAGCCTGACGCGACCTGAGCTGTTTCGCGTACAGCTGCGGGCGCTGTTGCGCGCGGCGCGTCATGGCCGGCTGCGCATCATGTTTCCGTTCGTCTCGAGCGTCGAGCAGCTCCGGGAAGCGCGGGCGATGGTCGCGGATGCGGCCGCCGATCTCGGCCGCCGCGGCGAGACGCCGCCGCACGTGCCGATCGGAGTCACGATCGAGATTCCGGCCGCAGCGTACACAGCCGACCTGCTGGCGCGCGAGGTCGACTTTTTCACGATTGGCACCAACGATCTGATTCAGTACTGTCTGGCGGTCGATCGCGCTGACGAGCGGGTGTCGCGGCTCTACGAGCCGCTCCATCCGGCGATTCTGCGAATGATCGTCATGATCCGGCGCGCCGCCGCGCGTCAGCAGATCCCCGTCTCGCTCTGCGGCGAGATGGCCTCGGATCCCGCGCTGCTGACTCTCCTGGTCGGGCTGGGCCTGACCGAGTTCAGCATGACGCCGGGCGCCATTCCGGTCGCCAAACAGGTGCTCGCGGAGTTCCGCACCGCGGAGCTGCGCGCCGTGGCGCGCCGCATCCTGCGCCTGGCGACCGTCGGCGAGATCGAGGCGGAGTTGATGAGCGCGATGGGAAAGCTGGTGCCGACGAAGGGAGTCACTCCGTGAGCGGTGAGATCGCGCGCGTGGAAAAACCGTGGGGCTACGAGCTGCACTGGGCGAAGACGGACCGCTATGTGGGCAAGCTGATTCACGTCAATGCCGGCCATGCCCTGAGCCTGCAGTACCACAACGTGAAAGACGAGACCATCTACCTGCACTCGGGCCGCCTCCTGTTCGAGATCGAGGAGCAGGGTGAGCTGACGAAGCGAGAGATGCGGCCGGGCGAGCGCGTGCACATCACGCCGAAAACGGTGCATCGGATGACCGCGATCGAAGACAGCGACATCTTCGAGGTCTCCACGCCGGAGCTGCACGATGTGGTCAGACTCGAGGACAGGTACGGGCGGGAGGACAAGAAGAGTTAGACCTGAGAACTCAAAACGTCGTCCAGAATCAAGCCCTCCACCACGGGGGACACTGAGGACGCGGAGGAGGAATCTCCGTGGTGGATATTTTCGGCGCTTGATTTGTCAGAACGGAATATCGTCGTCGGTGAGCGGCTCGGCCGACGGCTCCGGAGCAGCGGGCGCATGCCCGCCCATGTCGTCGCCGCCGCGCGCCGTGCCGCCGCCCCGGCCACCGCCGCCGCCCAGCAGCGTGACGCGGTCCGCGCGAATTTCGGTGGTGTAGCGCTTGTTGCCGTCCTTGTCGTCCCACTGACGCGTCTGCAAACGGCCTTCGATGTAGATCTGCTTACCTTTCGTCAAATACTCCGACAGCGATTCGGCCTGCTTGCCCCACAGCACGACGCGATGCCACTCGGTTTTTTCCTGCCGCTGACCCGCTTTGTCGTTCCACACTTCGGTCGTCGCCATATTCAGCGTGGCAACGGCGGCGCCGCCCGGCGTGTAGCGCAACTCGGCATCGCGTCCGAGATTGCCGACCAGAATCACTTTATTGACTGAGCCCATAAGACGACGATTCTACTCCAGAGACATCTTCTAAAGCCGCGGTCATTGCACACGACGTGAGGTTGCGGCTGTAGAAGCTGTCTTAGCCGCGGCCGCGGGGCGGCCGCCTAGTAACGAAAGTTCGTTGGGGAATTGGAGCGAAGCTGCGTTACTCGGGTCGCCTGATCTGATCGAGCCGCTGCTTCGCCATGCGGCCGGCATCGCTGTCCGGATGATTCTTGACCACCGTTTCCCACGCGGCGCGCGCGCCGTTGACGTCCTTCAGATTGTTCAGCGCGAGTCCCTTGCGGTAGTACGCATCCGGGATCGCGTTGCCGCCGGGATAGTTGCGGATGGCGAGATCGCAGGCTTCGACGGCTTTCGCGTCTTTCTTGTCGTTCAAGTACGACGCGCAGATCAGCACCTGCGCGTCGTCGGCTTGGTCCGATTTCGGAAAGCTCTTGATGTACGACTCGAAGCCGAGAATCGCCAGGTCGTACTGGCCCGACGTGTAGTCGGCGTATGCGGCGTCCCACACCGCCTTCGGCGACGCGGCGATCGCGGAGCCTCCTGTCGCGGCCGGCGGCTGTCCGCCTGGCGCGACCGGCGACCCGGGCGTACCCAAATCGGGCTCGGTTGAGGACGGCCGCGTGCTGAGCTGCTGCATCGCCTGGCGGAGCGCGTCGACTTCCTGCGACAGCGATCCGACGCGCACGTTGTTGTCGTCCAGCTTTTCGCGGATGACGCGCGCGTCGTTCGTGAGGTTGTCGATGACGAGCTTCTGATCCGCAAACGCCTTGCGCGTCGTCTCGGCCTGCTGATCGAGCCGCGTGTTGACGGCCTTGATCGTCTCGTTCAACTGCCCGAGCAGATTCTGCAGCAGCTGCGACTGTTCCTGCAGCATCCGGATGTCGGCCATCAACTGCTGATGCTCCTTGTTGGCGGCCGACGCGGGGACGGCCGTGGCGAGGAGCGCGAGCGCGAACAGAACGGCGGACAGTGTCTGTTTCATAAAGTCACTTCGCGGTGATGACGAAATGCGCACGGCGGTTTTTGGCGAACGCCGATTCCGCATGACCCGGATCGAACGGGAATTCCTTGCCGTAGCTCACCGTTCGAAGCCGATCGGCCGCGATGCCGAGCGAGACGAGATATGCGCGCGCGGTCACGGCCCGCCGCTCGCCCAATGCCAGATTGTACTCGGGCGTGCCGCGTTCGTCGCAGTGCCCTTCGATGGTCACGGCCCAGGTGGTGTACCGCTTGAGCAATGCCGCGTTGTCGTCGAGCGCCTTCTGCGCAACCGGACTCAATTCGTCGCTGTCTAACTCGAAGAACACCGGCTTGAGCGGCGAGTTCCGGTTCAGGTCGTCGAGCGACGCCGACGAAATTGCATCGTCACGAACCGGCTCGGGCGGGACGACCGTCGGCTCGCGGACCGGCTCGGGCGGCGCCGGCGGACGCGTCGCGCCGCCGGTTCCCGATCCTGTCGCCGGCGGCGGCATCGGCCGCGCAACCGGCGGCTTGTTCTTGTGGCAGGCGATCGTCGCCATCAACGCCGACGCGGCCAGTACCATCGCAGTCCGTTTCATCGCAGTCGCTCCTATCGCAACCTCATGGTTTGCCAAGTCGCGCGTCATCGTTCGGCTGGGGGGCGTGACCAGTCCGGCTGTTCGTTGTTGCCGGTTCGCGTAATCTGCCGGAGGTCCTGGCCCGTGCGCGCAATGGTGAAGATCTGTTTCTTGCCCGACCGCGTCGACCAGAACGCGAGGTGCCGTCCATTGGGGGCGTACGCGGGACTCTCGTTCGTGCCTTCCCCGAACGTCAACTGCCGCACCTGGCGGGTCGCCATGTCGATCACCTTGATGTCGTTGCCGGGGCCGGTTTTCGCGGTGTAGGCGATTTCGTTGTACGGCGCCGGCGACCACGTGGCCTTGTCGGCGTAGCTTTCGGACGGCGTAATCAGCTGCGGCTGTCCGACGCCGTCGGCCGCGATCACGTAGATCTTCGGCGGGCCGGTGCGATCCGAGCTGAACGCGATCTGCGTGCCGGAGGGCGACCAGGTGGGCGACGTGTTGATGCTCGGATGATTGGTGAGCTTTCGAAGATTCGAGCCATCGCGATTGATGATGTACAGGTTCGTGTGGCCTTTGCCTTCACGCGGCGAGGCGAAGCACAGGCGCGCGCCATCGGGCGACCAGGCGGCAAGCCAGCTTTCCTCGTTGCCCTTGGTGACCTCCTCCATCGTGGCCTGATAGATGTTCGAAATGAAGATATTCGCGCCACCGCGGCGCCACGACGTGTACGCGATCGATCGGCCGTCGGGCGACCAGCGCGGAAACGCGTTCAGCGTCCGCCCGACGGTCACACGCTGCTGCCGCTCGCCGTCGTAGTCCGACACGTAGATTTCCTTGACGTCGCGCTTTTCCACGGTGCCGGTCACCCGCTCGCCGTCGCGGTCGGACGTGAAGGTGAGCCGCGTCTGCGCCACTCCGTGCAACGCGCGCTGTGATTCGTGGATGTCGTCCGAGATCTTGTGCGCGTACAACCGCGGGTTCGCCCCGGATCCCGTGTACTCCTTGCCGTACACCATTTGGCGGCCGCGCACGTTGTACAGCCGCATCTCGACCTTGATGCCGCCAGTGGTTTTCTGCACGGTGCCGACGACCAGGCCGTCGGCGTTCAACTCGCGCCAGCGGTCGAACGGCACGTCGGCGAACGACGTGGCGCGCGGGATGCTCGCATACACATCGCGGGGAATGAACGCGTACTCGCGCTCGAAGTTCAGATCGTCCCACAGCACCTGCCCGATCGTCCTGGCAATCGTCGCCGTCTCGGCGTCGGGCGTCAGCGGAATGAAGTCGGGGACCGCGAGCCGCGGCGGCGCGCCGCCCTCGCCCGTGAGGGTCGTCACCACTTCGTCGGGCTGTCGCGGCTGCTGCGGAACCGGCGGTGGTTGCGGGGGAGTCGTCGGTGGTGGCTGCTGCGCGTGCACCCAGAGAGCCAGGACAGCGACCGCGAGCGCTCCGGTGAGCGGTAGGGTTCTGGTCATTGGTCGTATCGGAAGTTGAGGTGAACTGTCAGCGTCGGATTGGGAAACTGCGCCGGCAGCGGAGGCAAGGTCGTTTTCGTCAGCGCCACGGCGCGAAGCGCCGCCATGTCGAGAACCGCCGAGCCGCTCCGCGTCTCGACGTCATAATTCGAGATCCGACCATCGCGTTCAATGGTGAATTTCACCATGACCTGGCCGGTCGCTCCCTGGTTTGCCTGCCAGGCCGACTTGATGCGCGCCAGCATCGTCACGATGTACTCGGGACAGCAGAAGTCGGCGACATCGAGCGTCGATCCCGAACCCGGCCCGCCACCGGTCGACAGCCCGAAGCCCTGGCCGCGGAGACCGGTATCGGCGACCGTTGTGCCCGGTGTCACCTGGGCGCCGCGCGTGGGCGTTCTCCCTTTCGCGCCGTCAGGGGCCTGTTTCACGTCGGGTGGCGCCGCCGCCGCTTTCGTCGGCTTCGCGGACAATTTCGTGGGGAGCGTCATCTCAGGGGCCTTCGCCGCGGGAGGACGCAGCGCCTCGCGCTTCGGCGTCTCTTCGGGAGGCGTCTGCACTTGTACGGGCCGGCCGCCCATCGGCGTCATCCCGCCGTTCAGTGGACCTTCGCCGCCGCCGCCGAGCGAGATGGTCATCACGGTCCGGGTCGTGTCCGAATGGCGGCGCAGCAGGCCTCCGGGCGCGAACAGAATGGCCGCCGCCACGACCACGTGGACCGCCATCGAGACGGTGATCATGCGCTGCAGCCCCGCAGGCGTCTGCATCCGATCGCGCAGGACGTCGCTGACGTCCATCACCGCACGTCCGGCATTCTGGCGACCATGCCGATGTTCTGCACGCCGGCGCCTTTCAGCATGTCGAAGACCTCCATGAGGTCCTGATAGCTCACCGTGGCATCGCCACGAAGGAAGACCTCCTTCTGCGCGCGATGCTCGATCTGCTGGCGAATGCGTTCCTGAAAGACTTCCGCGCGGACCTGATCCTTACCGATGAAGACGAAGCGTGACTGTCGATACGACGCCGGGATCGTGACCTCGACGCGCTCCGCGGCGACTTCCGCGGCCCGGCGGGCTACCGGCAGCTTGACGTCGATGCCGCGCTGGATCAGCGGCGCCGTCACCATGAAGATGATCAGCAGGACGAGCATGACGTCAACCAGCGGCACCACGTTGATTTCCGCAAGCGACGTCGCGACGCGCCGGCCGCGCCCGGATCGCGGCGACGGAGCGGAGGCTGCGGGCCCCAGCTTCGGCATCTACGTGAAGTTCCTCTCGGCGATGTTCAGGAACTCCATGGCGAAATCATCCATCTCGGACGCGAACACCTTCACGCGCTGCGTGAGGTAGTTGTAGAAGAGCACCGCCGGAATGGCCGCAGCCAGACCCGCTGCCGTGGCGACGAGCGCCTCGGCGATCGGCGTGCCGACCGCCTGGAGGCTTGTCGATCCGGTGATGCCGATTTGCTCGAATGCGCTCATGATTCCCCACACCGTCCCGAACAGCCCGACAAACGGCGCCATGCTGGCGATCGTCGCGAGAAACGAGATACGGCTCTCGAGCTTGTTGACCTCGACCGCCGACGCACGAAGCAACGCGCGGTCCACAGCGGGAAGGCTCTTCAAGGTAGGACGTCCAGCGGGCGCGCGCGGATTGGGGCCGTTGGCGACGTCGGGTGGACTACTCTGCCGAAGCTGGGCCGTCAATTCGGCGTAGCCGATCTGAAACAAGCCCACGAGCGGGCTGTCTTCGAGGGAGCGGCAGACGGCCTGCACTTCGGAGAACTTGTTGCTGCGCCGGAACACATCCAGAAACTGCGTGCTTTGCCGGCCGGCGCGCCGGAAGCTCCACCACTTATAGAGGAAGATGCCCCAGGACCAGATCGAAAGGAACCCGAGGCCGACGAGGATGACAATTGTGATCGCGGTAGAGCGCGCGATTAGAGTGATGATGCCGGTACTGGAAGCTTCGGACACAGCACCACCAGCCGCCTGCACGAGCAGGGCAACGGACAGGCTTCCAAGCGTGCGCAAACGGGCCTCCGAGACATAAGGGGGGTGCGCCGCTGGGACAGCGCGATGTGCAAAACTGTATCATGCCGTATAACAGCTGTCAAACCTATGTTACGATTGGAGTTCCCTCTCTTTTCACATGCTGCGCTTCCTTCGCATCAGACAGCTTGCGGTGATCGACGCGGTTGAGGTCGAATTCGACCCCGGCTTCAACGTCCTGACCGGCGAAACCGGAGCGGGGAAGTCCATCCTGGTCGAAGCAGTCGGACTCCTGCTTGGTGGCCGGGCGTCCGGAGACCTCGTGCGAACGGGGGGCGATGTCGCGACCGTTGAAGCCATTTTCGAGGACGGGGGAGAAGAGTTGCTCGTCCGGCGGGAGGTTACCTCGCAAGGCCGCAGCCGGGCATTCGTGGACGGCACCCTGACGACGGCGGCCGCGTTGAGGGATTTGTCGTCCCGACTCATCGAGCTGCATGGACAACACGAACATCAGACGCTGCTCGATCCATCCACGCATCTCGGTGTCATCGACACGTTCGGTTCGCTCGACGCGTTGACCGCTCCGACGGCAGCGGCATTCGACGCGCTGCAGGCATCTCGCGAGGAGCTCGAACGTGTCCGCGCGACTACCCGCGACCGCGATGCGCGCCAGGATTTGATCACGTTCCAACTGAGCGAGCTGGACCGCGCGGCACCCGTACCGGGCGAAGACGACGAACTGACTGCCCTGAGGCAGGTACTCGCCAGCGCCGAACGCGTCGAGCGGTTGTGTGCGGAGAGCTACACCTCGCTCTACGAGCGCGACGACGCGATTCTGGCCGCGCTCGGGGGCGTGTGGCGCCGCGTCGCCGAACTGGCCACGCTCGACCCGCAGTTCCAGTCGTACCTGGACGCGCGCGACGGCATCAAGGGGCAGCTCGAGGACCTCGCCATGTTCCTGCGGCGATACGCCGATGGCATCGAGGCGTCGCCCGCCCGACTGCAGAAGGTCGAAGAGCGGCTCGCGCTCCTGGAGCGGTTGAAGCGCAAGCACGGTCCCGCCCTGGCCGATGTCATCGCGCGGCGTGAAAGTCTTCGCCGCGAGCTGACCGATCTGCAGCGCGGCGACGATCGGATCGCGGAGCTCGAACAGGAATGCGGGGTCGCCCGCGCGACCTACCTCGCGGCCGCCGAGCGTCTGTCGGCCGAGCGGCGCCGTGTCGCGAAGGCCCTCGGCCGCCGGCTCGAGGCCGAGCTCGGCGAGCTGGCCATGGAGCAGACGCGAGTCGAGGTCCGTTTCGCAGACGGGCCGCTTGCCGAATCCGCCTGGAGTGTCCGCGGCACAGACGTGGCCGAGTTCTTCGTTTCGCCAAACCCCGGTGAAGAGCTGCGCCCGCTGGCGCGCATCGTGTCGGGCGGGGAGCTATCGCGCATCATGCTCGCGATCAAGACGCTGACGGCGACGTCGCGCCGTGGCTTCGACGATGCTCCCGAGCGTCCCCCCAGCGGATCGGCGCCGGGCCTGATCTTCGATGAGGTCGATGCCGGCATCGGCGGACGGGTCGCCGACGTCGTCGGACGAAAACTGCGAGCGCTCGGATCGGCATTTCAGGTCCTGTGTATCACCCATCTGCCGCAGATTGCCGCGTACGCCGACACGCACGTGCAGATCGAGAAGCGCGTGGAGGCCGGCCGGACACACACGACCGTTCGACGCCTGGGTGCAAAGGATCGCGTCGACGAGCTCGCGCGGATGCTGGGCGGGGAGGCGGTGACGGACGGTCTGCGGCGGTCGGCTCGTGAGATGATCGACGGCAGGGCGATTCGCCCCGCAACGGACCTGAACGCGCGGGCGGGGCAGGCGAAAGCGAAAGGCGAAAGCGAAGGCAAACGGCGAAAGCTCCATGGCACGTAAGTACCTCGTCGAAACCTACGGCTGCCAGATGAACGTCCACGACTCGGAGCGGATGGCCGGGCTCCTCGAGCAGGCGGGATTCGAGGCCACGGAAGACGCCGCCGACGCCGACGTGGTGGTCATCAACACGTGCAGCGTGCGCGAGCGCGCCGAGGACAAGCTGTACACGCGTCTGGGCGAGCTCCGGCAGCTGGCGGCCGAACAGGGTCACGATCCAATCGTCGCCGTTGCCGGCTGTGTCGCCCAGCAGGAAGGCGCCGCGATTCTGAAGCGCGCGCCCGGGGTCACCGACGTGATCGTCGGCACGCAGGCGATTCGCCGGCTTCCGATGCTGATCCAGCAGGCGGAGGTCGGCCGGCGGAGCGTCACCTCCGTCCCTGATGGCACCAGATCGGTGCCATTCACCTCCGTCCCTCGTATTGACATCAACCCGTATGACGACGTGACGTGGCCGTTGGGCGTGACACGCCGCGCCGATCCGGTCAAGGCCTACGTGACGATCATCGAGGGCTGCAACGAGTTCTGCAGCTTCTGCGTCGTACCGTACACACGCGGCCACGAGCGGATGCGGACGAAGGTCGACATCCTCGCCGAAGTGCGCGAGGCGGCGGCGACGGGGCGCAAGGAAGTGCAGCTGCTCGGCCAGATCGTGAACCATTACGCCGCGCCCGACGATCCCAGCTGCGATTTCAGCGGCCTGCTGGAGGCGGTCCACGAGGTCGACGGCATCGAGCGGATCCGGTTTGCGAGCCCGCACCCTCGTCACGCGACGCCGCGCTTTCTCGACACGATGCGCCGGCTGCCCAAGGTCTGCCGGCACCTGCATCTCCCGGTGCAGTCGGGGTCGACGCGCGTGCTCGCCGCGATGCGCCGCCGCTACACGCGGGAGAGCTACCTGGATCTCGTCGCGCGCATCCGCGAATCGCTGCCGGACGTCGCCCTATCGACCGATATGATCGTCGGCTTCCCGGGTGAGTCTCCGGCGGACTTCGACGACACCATGACGCTCACCGCGGCGGTCCGGTATCACAGCATGTTCTCGTTCAAATACTCGGCGCGTCCGAACACGCTCGCCGACAAGCGCCTGGCCGACGATGTGGACGAGGCCGAGAAGACGCGGCGCATCGTCGCCTTGCAGGCGCTGCAGCGCCAGGTGCAGACCGAGCTGAACGAGACGCTGGTCGGGCGGCGCGTCGACGTGCTGGTGGACGCGGCGAGCCGCCGGCGCGACACGGAGCTCTCCGGCCGCACCAGCAGCAATGTGGTGGTGAACGTGCCGGGGCCAGCCGCCTGGATTGGCCGGACGCTGGCGATTCAGGTGGAGCGCGCGGGGCCGCACAGCGTGTGGGGCCGCGCGGTCGGCGATTTGACAGCGGCACCCGCCGTGCCTAGGTTGTAGGTCGTATGCAGATCGAGATGTCGATCAAGGGGCTGATGGTGGATCCCATCACGAACATGCCGATCGTGATCCTCCGCGACAAGGAGGGGCAGCGCGTGTTGCCAATCTGGGTCGGGATCTTCGAAGCCAACGCCATCGCGCTCCAGATCGAGAACATCTCGACGCCGCGGCCGATGACGCACGACCTGCTGCGCAACATCATCCAGGATCTCAAAGCCTCCGTGCAGAAGATCGTAGTCTGCGATCTGCAGGAGAACACCTTCTACGCGCTGATCTATCTGGCGCTCAACGGCGACACCGTGGCGATCGATGCCCGGCCGAGCGACGCCATCGCGCTGGCGCTCCGGACGCGTGCGCCGATCTTCGTCGAGGACAGCGTCATCGACAACGCCAAGACGGTCGACTTCTCGTCGGAAAAGGCCGACGCCGACCGGCTCCACAAGTGGCTCGAGAGCCTCGACCCGGACGACCTCGGCAAGTACAAGATGTAAGGGGACCCCGCGGTCGCGTGCGACGCTGGCGCGCCGCCGGTATCACCGAGCTGAGGCGGCGATGGCCCGCGCGCGGACCGACCAAACTTCCCCGGTTCGTACGGCCGTCTGTTAGAATGGCTGCCGTTCCCTCCGGCCATTCATGATCGTCGCCATCGCAAATCAAAAAGGCGGAGTCGGCAAGACCACGACCGCCATCAATCTCGCGGCGGCGCTGGCGCTGCGCGGCAAGCGGACGCTCCTCATCGACCTCGACCCGCAGGCGAACAGCACGATGTCGTTCCTCGATCTGCCGCAGGTGTCGAAGAGCGTGTACGACGCCATCTCCGACCCGCAGGTGCCGCTCAAGGACGTCATTCTCCCCTCGTCGCTGAAGAACCTGGCGGTGGCGCCGTCGCGGATTGCGCTCGCCAAGGTCGAAGCGAAGCTCGTCGGCGAGATGGATGCGCACTTCCGGCTGAAGGACAAGATCGAGCCGATCCGCAAGGAGTACCCGAACATCGTCATCGACTGCCCGCCGACGCTGGGGCTGCTCACGGTGAACGCCCTCGTGGCGGCGACGCACCTGCTCATCCCGATTCAGTCGTCGTATTTCGCGCTCGAGGGCACCGACGATCTGCTCGAGACGATCGAGAAGGTCCGGGCCCGGCCCAACCCGGCGCTGCGGATTCTCGGCGTCGTGATCACGATGCACGACAAGCGGACGGCGCTGGCGCGCGACATCCGTCTGCAGATTCAGAAGGTGTTCGGCGGCAAGGTGTTCAAGACGGTGATCACCAAGAGCGTGCGCCTCGAAGAGAGCCCGGCCTACAAGGAATCGATTTTCACCTTCGCGCCCGATTCGACCGGCGCGACGGAGTATTACAGCCTGTGCGAGGAGGTCATCGACCGTGCCTAGACGAGGGCTGCCCGACACCATCACGATGCGCCACGACGAGCATTACGTGGAGGCGCTGGCGGCGTCGGCCGGGACGCCGATCGGCCGGTTGATCCCGATCGACCAGATCGACCCCAATCCCAACCAGCCCCGGCAGGTCATGGGAGATCTGTCGGAGTTGATTGCGTCGATCGCCGAGAAGGGGATCCTGGAGCCGCTGGTGGTGCGCCAGCGCGGCGACCGCTTTCAGATCGTGGCCGGCGAGCGGCGGTACCAGGCCGCGGTGCAGGTCGGCCTGCGCGACCTGCCGGTCGTCATCCGCGACGTCGACGAGACGGAGATGCTGGAGCTCGCGCTGATCGAGAACCTCCAGCGCAAGGATCTGACGCCGTTCGAAGAATCGGAGGCGCTGCATGGTCTCGCCGAACGGTGCGGCTACACGCACGAAGACCTGGCGCGGCGGCTGGGGAAGTCGCGGACGTCGGTCACCGAGTCGCTGGCGCTCAACGCCATGCCCGACGAGGTGCGGACGCTGTGTCGGCTGGCCGACATTTCCACTAAATCGCTGTTATTACAGATAGTTAGGCAGGATACGTCCGAGAAAATGACCGCCCTGGTCGAGAAAATCGCCAGCCAGGGCGGCGCCGCCACACGGCAGCAGCTGCGCGCCGCCGCCGCCAAGCCGCGGCCGGGGCGCCCCAAGCACTACGTCTTCGCCTACCGGGCGCCGACCAAAGCGTTCAACCTCAAAATCAGCTTTGCCAAGAGCCGCGCCAGCCGGGACGAAGTCATCGACGCGCTCGAAGCGATCATTCGCGACCTCCGCAAGGCCAAATAACCGGCCCCCGCGCGAGGCGGCCGGCCGCGGCGGCGAGCGTCGCCCGCGGCCGCGCCCGCGTGTCCATGAGCGCACTGCGAGACCCCGGGGCGATGCGCCCGGGGCCGTGCCGGCCCGAGCCCTCTGCTGACAGTTTTCAGATTCGTGCAGCAACTGACGGCACATTGTTCATCCGCGGATCGCGCGGATGGACGCGGAATCGTCACGTCCGGCGCCAGCCGCGAAGCGGCCGGGGATGAGAGACAGACGCGCGGCTACGCCGCGCCGCCGGACGTTCGCCGGTCCGCACTGAGGCGCGGGGATCGGTGACCAAGGTGCCATCCGCGTCGTCCGCGAAAATTCGCGGATGATCGAGGCGGTTTGACGCGCCACTTCGCGGCGGCCGGCGCTGTGCCACGAGGAAAAACGCGGCCGGGGCGGCGCAGCGTCGGCACGCTCACGGCGATCATCGCGACCTCCGGAAGGGCAACGAACCGGGTGTGCGACGAGTCGGACCCTGCCGGCCGCTGCCAGGGAGTCGGACGCTGCCGCCGCCGACAGCGACGGGAAAGGCGATGGCACCGATCTGATGCCGTCAGGGACGGCGGTGACGCGGCGCCGATCCGTTTCGCACGCACGGCTGGAGCGGCCACGGCGTCGTGCGGCGCGGTCCGCTGGAGGCGGTTTGGGTGGGAGCCGACGGGCCTTCAGGCGTCGGTCGGGCCGGCCCTCGAGGTCAGCCGCTGCACCGATGCGCAACACGCTTCCGCCGGCCAACGGCTGAAGTCCGGTACCGCCAGACTGGCCTGGCAGCGCGCCTGCCTTGAGCCCGGCTCGCGGCCGGAGCGACGCCGCGAAGCGGGCGGATGCTGGGGGGCATCGAGTCGCCAAGCAGGCAAATTGCGGGCGTCATCACCCCGATTGCAGAAGGCGCACAGACCGCGCACCAAGCGCGAACGACGGCGGGGCGGCTCGGTCAAAACCCAGAGAAAACCGCGCACAAACCATCCACAGGCCTGATTCCCTGGCAATTTCCATTGAGTCTGATAATGTATGTTATGTTAACTTAAGTCGCCCAGCCCGACCGGACCCGCCGCATCTCAACTCATGCCCGCCACAGCCCCGCCTCGAACCACGCGTCGGGCGCCATCAGCTCGATCGGCCGGTCCGCGGGATGCCGCTCCACCTCGCGCGCATCGTCGTTGACTGCGATGAAGAACGACACCGGACTGCCGGCGGCGAGCTTCAGGTCGTTCATCGGGAGCGAGACTTCCAGAATCGTCCCGGCCGCCATGGCAGCGCCGCCAGGACCCCGGTCGGTCCAGCCGCCGCCGGCGCCGTCCTGTTCCCAGAATGCGCCGGTCAGCCGACCCACCGTCTGACGAACCGAGAACCGCAGGCCGGCAGGCACAAGGAAGTTGAGCGACACTTCGAGACCAGCCGCCAGCAGGTCCACGACCCGCGGCCTGGCATCGGCGCGAACGAACAGCCGTTCGTGGTTGAACCCGAACTGGACGAGCGTCAACCGCGACGCAGAGGCGTCGCTTCGGTGCATGGCGCCGGCAACGTCGCGCGGCTCGAACGACCCCGCGCCGAGCCACTCGAAGTAGCTCGTCTCCTCGCCGTCGAGCGTCGGCGTCAGGAGCGCCGTCGGCTCGGTCTGAACAGGAACGCGGCCCGCGGTCGACATGTTGCTCACGAACAGCTCGTCGGGCACTGGTGTGCCAACCAGACGGTAGGCGTTCCGCAAGTGCCTGCGGAAGAGGTCGTCGAATTCGGCGTCGTGCGCCGACGAATGGTCGTCGCCGTACCACCAGAACCAGTCGCTCCCTTCGGCCACGAGCACTTCCTCGCGAGCCGCAGCCGCCGCACCCGGCTGGACGGCCGCCGTCGCTACGGCGTCGCGGGCCTCGGCCAGCTGACTCCACGCCCGCTGGTCGTCGACGTGTCCAATCCAGATGGAGAAGTTGGCGTCGATCCATGAGCCCGGGAAGATCCCGGGCAGCTCCCGGGTCGGCGACCGGCACGCGTCCGCCATCGTGACGGTCTGCAGCTCCGCATGCCCCGTCAGCCGGCGATAGAGCGCGCGCAGGAACGGCCGTCCGCCGCCTTCGAAATGCTCCCAGGCGTTCTCCCCGTCGAGGATGATCGGGATGACCGCCTCTCCCCCGCCGCCGCGAAGGCGATAGCGGCGCCCCGCCTCCACCAGACGGGCGACGAAATCGTCCGCGGCGGCATCGGCGCCCCACCCGGCATATGTGAAGCCGATCAAGTCCGAGAGCACATGATCGCGGAAGGCGCACGACACGCCCGCCCCGCCGGCGCGTATCTCGTACGCGGCATAGAGCCGCTCGGGCTGCTCGACGTGTCCGCCGCCGTCGCGCGAGAACGTGCCGTCGAGCGTTCGCGCGAGGACGAGCTCGTCGGTCGCCATCCACTCGAAGCCGGCCGCGGCAACCAGAGGGACCATGGCCTCCGACACCGCCCCTTCCGATGGCCAGACGCCAACAGGACGGCTCCCGAACAAGGACGTGTGGTAGGTCACCGACCGGGCCAGCTGTTCGGCGGCATCCTCCGGGTGCACGAACCGATGCCGTGGCGTCCGTGCGTCGGGATGCGTCCGCAGGTACACCTCCGTGTCGCACAGCAGCGGCAAGATGGGATGGTAGAAAGGCGAGGTCGACAGCTCGACCTGTCCTCTATCCACCGCGGCCCGATACTCGGGAATCACCTTGTTCAGCAGCTCGATCTCCGCCTCACGCAGCGTCCGCTTGTCGTCCTCCGTGAAATCCCGCCCCTTCGCCAGAAGCGTGCGTATGCGCGCGTCGCCGTCGAGATACAACGGATCGATCCACGCGAGCTTGTGCCACACCTGCAGGTCGCGCAGGTCGTCGCGGCTGAATCGGGCCGCGGCAGCCCGGCGGTCGGCGGCAGACGGCGTCGATCCGCCGCGGCTGGCCAGCAGCTCGGCGTACCGCGGGTACGCGTCGATCATTCGTTGACGTTGCGCGTGGAAGAAGTTGGCGAGCATGAAATCGACGTCGTCCTGGTTGAGAGCGGCCGCCGGTGCGAGGCTCAAATCGAGGTATCGATCGCGCGCTCGATCGGCGGCAAACGCCTCGATCTGCACGAGCAGCGACGGCACCAGATTGAACGTCATCCGGACGTCCGGGAATTCGCGCGTGAGCGCCACCATCCCGTAGTAGTCCTTCAGGGCGTGCAGCCGAACCCACGGCAGGATGTGCTCCCGGGTGATGAGATCCTCGTAATAGGGCTGGTGCATGTGCCAGAGGATGGCGACGCGGGTCATAGGATGTAGTCTAGTGCTGGTGAAGATCCTCGACCGCTATCTCGTGCGGGAAATCATCCCGCCGCTGCTCATCGGCCTTGCGGTCCTCACCTTTGCGCTGATCCTGCCGCCCATTCTCCAGCAGGGCGCGAGGCTGATCGAAAAGGGCGTGCAATGGGGTGTCATCCTCCGCGTCTTGTGGACTCTCACCCCTCAGGCGCTGAGCATCACGATTCCGATGTCGCTGCTGCTCGGTATTCTGGTCGGCCTCGGGCGGCTCTCGGCGGATCGGGAATTCGTGGCGCTCCAGGCATGCGGCATCAGCGTCTTCCGCGTGCTGCGTCCCATTGTCTTCCTTGCGGGCGTGGGGTGCGCGGCGACGGCGTACGAGACCATCATCGCGTTGCCGGACGCCAATCAGACCTTCCGCACTATCACCTTCAACGTCGTCGCGACGCGCACGGAAAGCGACATCAAGCCGCGCGTCTTCTTCCAGGAATTCCCGAATCGGGTGCTCTACGTGCGCGACATTCAGCCGGCGAGCGGCTGGAAAGACGTGTTTCTCGCCGACAGCACGAACCCGGACCAGACGACGGTGTACTTCGCCAGGAGCGGACGGCTGCTGATCGACCGCGCCAAGCAGACGGTGCAGCTCCTGCTGGAAGGCGGCACGCGAAACACCACGTATGCGAAGAAACCGGAAGAATTCGAGGGCGACACCTTCGGCACGCTGGTGCTCAATCTGGACGCTCAGACGGTGTTTCCGCGTGCGGAGGTGATCAAGGGCGACAACGAGATGACCATCGCCGAGCTGCGGGCGAAGATTGCGGAGAACGCCAAAACCGGCGACCGCAGCTACAGCCAGCTGTTCACGATCCAGCAGAAGTATTCGATTCCTGTCGCCTGTCTGGTGTTGTCGCTCATCGGCGTGGCGCTCGGCGTCAGCATTCGCCGGGACGGCAAGCTCGGCACGATCGCGCTCGGCATCGGCGTCATTTTCGTGTACTACGTGCTGCTCTATTCCTCGCGGGCCGCGGCGCTCGGCGGCAGCCTCTCCCCGACGCTGGCCCCCTGGATCGTCAACCTGCTTCTGGGGGCTGCCGGCATCGCGCTCGTGATTTGGCGGGCGGGCGCCGCCGATCAGCCGATTCGCATCAACGTGCCGACGTTCTGGCGGCGCAGCGCTGCGCGGGCCGGAGCCGCGCCGAACGGACGTCGCGGCCGCGTGGTGCTGGTGATTCGCATCCCGCACGTGGCCTGGCCGCGCCCGAACCTGCTCGACCTGTACGTCTCGCGGTTGTATGTCGCGATCTTCCTCCTGACGTTCACGGCGCTCGTCGGCATCTTCTACATCTCGACCTTCATCGACCTCGCCGACAAGCTCTTTCGCGGAGCGGCGACCTCAGGCCTGCTGTTGCGGTACTTCTACTATCAGACGCCGCAATACGTGTACTACATCGTCCCGCTCGCCGCCCTGGTTGCGACGCTGGTCACCGTCGGCCTGCTCACGAAAAACAGCGAGTTGATCGTGATGCGCGCGTGTGGGATCAGTCTCTACCGATCCACGATGCCGCTGATGCTGTTCGCCGTGCTGCTCAGCGGCGTGCTCGTCGTGCTGCAGGAACGCGTGCTGGCCGACGCCAACCGCGAGGCTGCGCGGTTGAACGCCATCATCCGGGGGTGGCCGGTGCAGACCTTCGGCGGCTTGAACCGGCGATGGATCGTCGGCAGCGGCGGAGATCTCTACTACTACGAGTTCTTCGACCCGCGGGCGAATCAGTTCGATCGGCTGTCCCTTTATCATCTCGATCAAGCGGGTTGGAAGCTGGACGGGCTGATACACGCCCGCAAAGTCGCGCTGGAGCGTCGGCCGGGCGCTGACGGCCAGCCGGCGCTGATGTGGATCGCGCGGGACGGATGGAACCGGAGGTTCTCGACCGAGACCCGTCGCGATACCGTCCGGACAGTGGCGGCCTACCAGCCATTCTTCGAGCACCCGGTGACACTCGAGCCGCCGACGTATTTCAGGGAAACGGTCGATCCTGAGGCCGACCGGATGACGTACAGGGAGCTGCAGCAGTACGTCTCGCAGCTTCAGGCGAGCGGATACCACGCGGTGCCCTACATGGTGCAGCTCCAACAGAAGGTGGCGTTCCCCTTTGTCACGCTGATCATGACGCTTCTGGCGGTGCCGTTCGCGGTGACGACCGGCCGGCGCGGGGCGATGTCGGGAATCGGGGTGGGGATCGTCCTGGCGATCGTTTACCGGACGGCAATGGTTGTCTTCGCCGCGCTTGGTGCCGGCGGGTGGCTGTCGCCGATGCTCGGCGCGTGGGCGCCGAACATTGTGTTCGGGGCGGCGGCAATCTACCTGCTGCTGACGGTGAGAACCTGAGAGTGTACGGAGGAGGGACGCAGGGGACGGAGCCTTGGTTTTCCTGTGCTACGCTTCCCGCATGAAAATGAGCGCCAAGCCTGGAAACGTTGGAGCTCGTCGAGGTGAAACCAGCTCGACGCCGGGGAACGCCGCGACGTTCAGCGGCGGCAACGTCGCCGTGTTCATCACCGACCCCGGCGTCACCCTCTACGACGAGCTCAAGAAGTAGTGGCCACTATTCTGCAGACGCTTCCCGCGGGCCAGAAGGTCGGCATCGCGTTTTCCGGCGGGCTCGATACCAGCGCCGCGCTCCATTGGATGCGGCAGAAGGGCGCGGTCCCCTACGCGTACACGGCGAATCTCGGTCAGCCCGACGAGCCCGATTACGAGGAGATTCCACGGCGCGCGGTGCAGTACGGCGCCGAAAAAGCGCGGCTCATCGACTGCCGCAGGCAGCTCGTCACCGAAGGGATCGCCGCGCTCCAGTCTGGCGCGTTTCACATTTCCACCGCCGGTGTTCCCTATTTCAACACCACGCCGCTCGGTCGCGCAGTGACCGGCACCATGCTCGTGGTGGCGATGAAGGAAGACGACGTTCACATCTGGGGCGACGGCAGCACCTTCAAGGGCAACGACATCGAGCGGTTCTACCGATACGGCTTGCTCGCGAATCCCAACTTGCGCATCTACAAGCCGTGGCTCGATCAGCAGTTCATCGACGAGCTCGGCGGCCGACGGGAAATGTCGGAGTACATGCGCCGGGCCGGTCTCGCGTACCGCCTGAGCGCCGAGAAGGCGTACTCGACCGACTCGAACATGCTCGGCGCAACGCACGAAGCGAAGGATCTCGAATACCTGAACAAGGGGATCACGATCGTCGAGCCGATCATGGGCGTCGCGTTCTGGCGCGACGACGCGGCAATCGCGCCGGAAATCGTCACGATCCGCTTCGACGAAGGACAGCCAGTCGCGCTCAACGCCCGGTCGTTCGACGATCCTGTGCAGCTTCTGCTCGAAGCCAACCGAATCGGTGGCCGCCACGGCCTCGGCATGAGTGACCAGATCGAAAACCGCATCATCGAGGCCAAGAGCCGCGGAATCTACGAGGCGCCCGGCATGGCGCTGCTCTTCATCGCGTACGAACGGCTCGTGACCGGCATCCATAACGAGGACACGATCGAGCAGTACCGCGAGAACGGCAGACGACTCGGTCGCCTGCTCTATCAGGGCCGCTGGTTCGATTCGCAGTCGCTGATGCTCCGTGAAACGGCGCAGCGGTGGGTCGCCCGTGTGATTACAGGAGAGGTCACGGTAGAACTGCGGCGGGGCAACGATTACTCGATCCTCGATACCGCCAGTCCGAACCTCACGTACAGACCGGAGCGCCTCACGATGGAAAAAGGCGACTCTGTGTTTTCACCTCAGGATCGCATCGGACAGTTGACGATGCGGAATCTGGACATCAGCGACACCCGCGAGAAGCTCATGACGTACGCGAAAGCCGGTCTGCTCAAACCGGCCGCGGGCACGGCGCTTCCGCTCCTCGAGGAGGCGCAAAAGCCCGATCGAGACGGCGCCTAACCGCGCCGAGTCGTCGGACGCTTCCACCGGCAGACGTGGTCCCTCGTTGGCGTACGTCGTACTTCGTACTGTCTACTTCTTCTCCTCGAACCGCGCGCCCCGCAGAATCCCCACCATTGCGTAATTCGCCTCGTGGCAGGCGTACTCGAAGATGCGATCGTCGGTCTTCTTCATCGGCAGCGCGGCCGTCCAAGGCCTGGTGAACGACGACGGATCATCGACTGTGAACTCGTAGAGGAGCGTGTCGGCGTCGACCCGCGTGAAGCGCTCCACCAGGTGCAGCTTGTCGCTCGCGCCGCGGAAGTTCGTCGCGTCGGTGAAGTTCGTCGTGTCGACGACGAGCGTGTTGCCCTCCCAGCGCCCGCGCGAATCGCCCTGCCATCGCCGCACCGCGCCCGGCGGATGGGGCCGGCCGTCGAGCGGCACGATCCGCGCGTCGTGGATCATCTCGTTGTTGATGACGACGTCGCTGCGGGTCTGGAAGATCTGCACGTAGTTGTTGTAGGGACCGGGCAACATGGGCGGCCCGGCGTTGAACATCAGGCAGCGTTCGCCGAGCGACCGATCCTCCGGGCCGTCCGCTGGATGTTGCCGCCTGGCCTCTGTTCGCGCCGCTGCACGCTGCTGGCCTGCGGCCGTCAGTGGTGGAATTCTCCCGTCCGGCGGATCGACGATGAGCGACGTGCGCTTCTCGCCGCGAACCGTCGCGACCGTCGTGCCGCGATCCCACCAGAACTCGTTGTACGCGGAGCCGACGTCCACTGCAGGATTCGGATCGCGGCGATCTCTGTCGCTGCGCTCCATCGTGCGCTTCTCGAATGCCGCCGCGTCTTCCGCCGTCATCGTCGCCTTGCCAGCGAACTCGGCCGGGCGCTCGAGCGCGGTGATCGTGGAGAAGTTCCAGACGCCCTGCAGATCGCGCCGCCCGTCCGCCGTGCGCGACGCGGCTGCCGCGGAAGTCTGGGCGCTGGTGTGAACAGAGGAGATCGGAACGGCAAGTCCCGTCGCTGCAACGGCCAGGACCGCGAGGCGGTGACGGTTCATGCGCGGGATTCTCGGTCTTTGCCCCGCCGGTGTCCAGCGCCGGCTTTCGGGACGTCCACCCACTTCTCCGCCCACCGCCCGATGGCATTGATGGCCGCGGTGAGCTCGCGCCCTTTCTTCGTCAGGGCGTACTCCACGCGGACCGGCGCCTCCGGGATCACGGTTCGAACGACGATGCCTTCGGCCTCGAGCTCCTGCAGCCGGTCGCTGAGCATCCGATCCGTGATGTCGGGAATCGCGGCGCGGATCGCCGCGAACCGGCAACCGGATTTCAGCAGCACGTAGAGGATCGGCCCCGTCCACCGGCGCCCGATGAGCTCGCTCGCATGATGGAATCGTGGGCAGACGGCCAACAGTTTCATCGGTTCCATGGTACTACACGAAAGGCTTTACAGGTATGAACTATATATAGTATAGTTACTTTCTAAAGGAGAGGTGCTATGGATACAGGGTTGTTGATTGCTCGCGTCGTTCTGGGGCTGCTGATGACGGCGCACGGGGCTCAGAAACTGTTCGGCTGGTTCGGCGGCTACGGGCTCACGGGAACGGCCGGCTTCTTCGAATCGCTGGGCTTCCACCCCGGCCGGTTCTTCGCCGCCGCCGCGGCCGTCACCGAGATCGCCAGCGGTCTGCTCGTGGCGCTCGGACTGTTCGGTCCCGCTGGACCGGCGCTGATGCTCTCGGTCATGATCGTGGCGGCGGTCACCGTGCACTGGCCGCACGGAGTCTTCGCCGCGGCGAACGGGATCGAGCTGCCGCTGCTCTACGCGACCGGCGCCGCGGCGCTGACGCTCACCGGGCCGGGACGGTATTCGCTGGACGCGCTGTTCGGCCTGTCCGGCCTGTGGACGCCCGAGCTCGCGTGGGCCGCGCTCGCCCTCGGGGTACTCGGCGGTCTGGTAAATCTTGCCGCGCGCCGGCCCGCTGTGGTGACGGCGTAACGCATGGAGGCGGGCAGGCCTGAAGGCCTGCGCTACACGACGCCGCGCTCGGAGGGCAGCCCTTTGAGGGCTGCCCATCGCGGCGAGGGAGATCATCATGTCCGTACGACCGATCAAACGAGTGGTTCACGCGAAGCCGCACCTGGAAGGCGCAGGCGTCAAGCTGCAGCGCGCGTTCGGGTTCGGTGACACGACCGAATTCGATCCGTTTCTGCTCTTCGACGATTTCCGCAACGAGAATCCAGCGGACTACCTGGCCGGCTTTCCCTGGCATCCGCATCGGGGCATCGAGACGATCACCTACGTCCTCGCAGGTACCGTCTCGCACGGAGACAGCCTGGGGAATCGGGGCAATCTCGGCGCCGGCGACGTGCAGTGGATGACCGCAGGGAGCGGCATCATGCACCAGGAAATGCCGAAGGGCGATCCGCACGGGCGGATGCACGGGTTCCAGCTCTGGGCGAACCTGCCCTCGTCGCTGAAGATGACCACGCCGCGCTATCAGGACATCCTGGCGGCCGACATACCCGAAATCGTCGACGACGACGGCACGCGGGTGCGCATCGTGGTGGGAGATTTCTGGGGCAAGCGGGGACCTGTGGAGGGAGTCGCGGCCGACCCGAGCTACATCGACGTCTCGGTGCCGCCGGGCAAGCGGAAGCGCCTCGCTGTGGAAACGTCGCGACACGCGTTCGCGTACGTGTTCGAAGGTTCCGGCACGTTCCGTGATGCGTCCGAGCCCCACGGCGTGCTCACCGAGCCGGTGGATGGCACCGACGCGGTCCGGCGCGAACGGACCGGCAACCGATCGCTCGTGCTCTTCGACCGCGGCGACGAGGTGGTCGTGCTGGCGGGAGACGAGGGGATACGCTTTCTCCTCGTATCCGGGAAGCCGCTCGAGGAGCCGGTCGCATGGTACGGCCCAATCGTGATGAACACGCAGCAACAGCTCCGCGAAGCGATGAGCGACCTCCAGAACGGGACGTTCATCAAATAAGAACTCTCCTTTGTGTCGTTCGGGCCCATTGTGGTGATTACAATGGCGGATTATGGCTGACGACACCGGATTGAAATCCTCGTACGAGCTGGCAATGGAGCGCCTGCGCAAGCGGGACGCGGATGCAGGTATCGAGGAGCGTCAGCTGACCGACGCGCAGAAAGACGCGATCGCCGAGATCCGGAACTTCTACGGCGCGAAGCTCGCCGAGCTGGAGGTGCTGCATCAGGGACGGATGCGCAACCTCATGGATCCCACCGAGCGCGCCACACGCGAAGAGGAGTACCGCCGCGGTCGCGAGCGCCTGTCGTCTGAACGCGACTCGAAAATCACCAAAGCCCGACAATAGAGGCGACGGCTTTATAATCGCGCGATGAGCGCCATCAGCCTCACGGTCAATGGCCGGGCTCACCGCGTTGACGTCGACCCGGCCACTCCCCTGCTCTACGTCCTGAGCGACGACCTCGCGCTGCGCGGCCCCAAGTTCGGGTGTGGGCTCGGTCAGTGCGGCGCCTGCACCGTCATCGTTCGCGGCCGCGCGATCCGCTCGTGCGTGACGCCGGTCTCCACGATGGCGGGCGCCGACGTCACGACGCTCGAAGGCCTCGGCACACCTGAGAAACCGCATCCGATTCAAAAAGCGTTCATCGACGAGCAGGCGGCGCAGTGCGGCTTCTGCCTCAACGGCGTCATCCTGACGGCCAAGGCGTTCCTCGATGCGAACCCGAAGGCCGGCGACGCCGAGATCCAGCAGGCGCTTTCGGGTGTGCTCTGCCGCTGTTTCACGCACACGCGCATGTTGAAGGCGATTCAGCAGTACGCCCGCGAGAGAAACCTATGACGGGCCATGCACTCGATGCGCTCGCGCGCCTGGGCTTCTCGCGTCGCGATTTCCTGAAGTCGTCCGGCGTGCTCATCGTGTCGTTCGCCGCCGCTGACGTCGCTGCCGCTGTCGGATCCGTTCAGGGCCGCGGCCAGGCGCCAGGTCAATTCGGCACGCGCGCGTCCCACGTCGATCCCGCACAGCTCGACTCGTGGATCGCCATCGCCGCGGACGGCACCGTCACCGCCTACACCGGCAAGTGCGAATTTGGCCAGGGCATCCTCACGGCACAGACGCAGTTGATCGCCGAAGAGCTCTCGGTTCCGATCGATCGCGTCAAGATGATCATGTGCGACACCGACGTATGCCCCGATCAGGGCACGACGTCGGGGAGCCAGTCGACGCCGACGAACTTCAACGAACGGAACCTCGCGCAAGCGGGTGCCACCGCGCGGCACGCGCTGCTCGGGCTCGCGGCGGAGCGCCTCGTCGTCCCGGTAGACCAGCTGGCCGTCGCGGACGGCGTCGTCACCGCAACGTCGGATCGATCGAAGCGCGTGACGTACGGCGACCTCGTGGCCGGCAAAAAGCTCCACGTCAAGATGGACCCCGCGTCGCCGCGGAAGACACCGGGCGACTGGACGGTGCTTGGCAAACCAGTTCCGCGGCTGGACATGACGGCCATGGCGACGGGCGTGTTCGAGTTCGTGCACAACGTGCGCGTGCCCGGCATGCTCCACGGCGCGGTGGTGCGTCCACCGGACGTGGGCGCCACGCTCGTGAGCGTGGACGAGAGCTCCGTGCGCGGCATGCCTGGCGTCGTGAAGGTCGTCGTCAAAAAGAACTTCGTCGGCGTCGTCGCCGACAAGCCGTGGCAAGCGATGCAGGCCGCGGCGAAGCTCAATGCGACATGGACGCCGGGTGTCGGACTCCCGAATCAGCGAGATTTCTACGACTACTTGCGGAAGCAACCAGCGCGCGACGCGTACGTCGTGAAAGCCGCAGGCGTGGACGAGACGCTCGCGAAGGCCGCGACGGTCGTCAAAGCGACGTATTTCCATCCGTATCAGATGCACGGCTCGATGGGCGCATCGTGCGCGGTCGCCGACGTGCAGGGCGACAAGGCGACGATCTGGTCGCCCACGCAGTCGGCCTACCCCACCCGAAGCGGGGCGGCGATGGTGCTCGGCATCCCCGTGGACAACATCCGCGTCGTCTACGTCCGTGGGTCGGGCTGCTATGGCATCAACGGCGCAGACACGGTGTCGTACGACGCGGCGCTGCTGTCGCAGGCGGTCGGCAAGCCGGTGAAGGTGCAGCTCTCGCGGAAGGACGAGATGGCGTGGGAAAACTATGGGTTCGCGTACGTCATCGACGAGCGCGCGGGCCTCGACGCGACCGGCGGCATCGTCGCATGGGATCACGAGGCGTGGTTTCCGTCGCGCGGCGGACGGCCCGGTTACAACCAGCCAGGTAATATCGTCACCGGCGTGCTGACCGGCTTCGAGCCCGCGCCGTTCGCGCCGCGGTCGGCGGCGGAGCCCGCGGGTCAGTTCAACAACGGCAGCAACGCGGCGCCGTCGTACGTTGCCGGCCGCGTCGGCGGCAGGGCCGGCGGCGCGGGAACCATCACGAGCGAGCGCGCGCTGACGCACACCATCGCATCGCCGTTCTTCACCGGACCGTTGCGGTCGCCGTCGCGGCTGCAAAACACGTTCGCGCACGAGTGTTTCATGGACGAAGTCGCCGCGCGCGTGAAGGTCGATCCCGTGGCCTACCGTCTGCGTCATCTGAGCGATCCACGCCTGAAGGAAATCCTCTCCGCGGCAGCCAAGGCGGCGCATTGGGACGCGCGCCCGTCGCCGAAGCCGAACATCTCCCGAACCGGGATCGCCGTCGGCCGCGGCATCGCGTGCGTGCTGTACGAGGGCGACAACGGTTACGTCGCGATGGTGGCCGACGTGGAGGTCGATCAGGCCACTGGCAAAGTGACGGCGAGGCGGTTCGTCGTCGCACAGGATTGCGGCCCTATCTCAAATCCCGACGGCATGCGTAATCAGATAGAAGGTGGCGCGTTACAGGGCCTGAGCCGCGCGCTCGGCGAAGAGGTGACGTGGGACGATCGCAAGGTCACGTCGGTCGACTGGCGGACGTATCACAGTCTGCCGCTCGGCTTCGCCGTGCCGGCCATCGAGAGCGTGCTGATCAATCGCTCCGACGGCGAAGCCATGGGAGCCGGCGAGACGGCGATTACCATTGTTGCCGCGGCCGTCGGCAACGCAATCTTCGACGCCACAGGCGCGAGAATCCGGGAAGTGCCGTTCACGCCGGAGCGGATCAAGGCCGGCCTCGCAGCGCGTCGTCTGTGATCGGTTCCAGGAAACCTTCGTAGCGCGAAGGCTTCAGTCGAGCGATGGGCGCACAAGCCGCACGCTGACCGCTTCGAGCTTGCCCGGCGGCTCCGCCGGATCGAACGTGACGGCCGCGCCTTCCTTCAGATCGTGGAACCAGCCGTCGCGCACGGCGCCTCGGCGGAACAAGTAGGTTTTCCCGTCCTCGGCAACGAGCGATCCGGTACCCCGGTCGCGGTGTATCTGCTGGATGGTCGCGGTCAGTGGCGCCATAACCTGCTTCTTCTCCGGGTACACGCCGATCGTGTGTCCTTCAGGCTCGACGGGGTCTGCCCGGCGTGGCAGACGGCTCCTACAGCGCGGTGGTCGGATTCGGCTTCTTCAACGCGTTCGCGATGTTGGTGAGCGCCAACTCGAGAGTCTTTCGCGACGTTGCGATGTTCATCCGCATGTGGTTCGCCCCGCCGGTGCCGTACGACGAGCCCGGGTTCATGTGCACCTTCGCGTTCGCCACGAACCAGCGCTCGACCATTTGCTCAGGTGTCAGCGGTTTCGGCAGGTTCGGTTGCTTCCTGTTGGCCTCAACGGCCAGTTCCTTCGCGCCGATCTTCTCGGCCACCTGGGTGACGTCCAGCCACGACAGATACGTGCCCTGCGATTTCGCGACCTTCACCATCGGCATGTTCGCACGGACGAACGACTGGACGAAGTCGTGATTGCCATCGATGTACTCGACGCACTGATTCAGCCAGTCCTCGCCCCCTGTATACGCCGCCCGGCTGGCAATCATGCCCATCGTCGTCAAATCGGCTCTGTTGTTCGCCTTCACCCTGGCGACCAAGTCCGGGTTCGTGGAGTAGAACCAGGCGCACTTCATCGCCGCCAAGCCAAACGACTTGCTGGCGGCCTTGAACGTGAGGCTATTGTCGACGATGGCTTTGTTCGGGAGACTGGCGAACGGCGTGTATTTGCTGCCCTTGGTGGTCCAGTCGCAGTGAATCTCGTCGGCAAGGACGATCACGCGGCGGCGCAGGCAGATTTCCCCCAGGCGCGTCAGATCTTCCGGCGACCAGAAGTTGCCCGTCGGATTCTGGGGATTACAGAGAATGAAGGTGTTCGTGTTGTGGCTGATGCGCCGCTCGAAGTCCTCGAAGTCGATGGAATAGCGGCCGTCGACCAGTTTCAGCGGATTCTCTTCCGGTGTCGTTCCCGTGTACGTGAGGTCCGAGTAAAAGCCGTCGTACACCGGTGTGTTCAGCAGGACCTTGCTTCCTGGAGGCGAGAACGTCTTGAGCGCGGCGATGAGCCCGGGATGCACGCCCGTCGTGATCACCAAAGAATCAGGATTGATGTCCACGCCGTAGCGCCGCTTGTTCCAGCCGACGATGGTATCGGCGAAGCTGCGGGGCATGTCGAGATAGCCCCAGTTCTCGTGCTGCATGCGCTCCATGAGCGCCTTGGTGATGGCAGGCGCGACGCGGAAATCCATGTCCGCGATGCCCATCCCCACCTGAATGCTGTCCTTGCCGTAGATCCGGGTGGGTCGGTCGTACTTGGAGGAATCGGTCCCGAATCGGTTGTAGGGCGTGTCGAAGTCGAACTTGCCGTCCGGCCCGGCGAACGCGGCACTCGCGGCCACGGTGCCCACGGAGCCAGGTCCCACGGCACCCACGAGCGCGGTCATCCCGGCATTCCTCAGGAACGCCCTGCGATTGAGCCCGGCATTCTGCGACATGCGTCTGCTCCCTCGTTTTACTGCGTTGACCGCGTCGATCGGCCAGGGATTATCAGCCTGGCTACGCCGATCAGACAGATGCTACACCTCGTACCGCCAGCGGCAAGTGTTTTCTTCGTACAAGCGACCGCGGAAACGGAGCGGGTCGGAAGCGCCAGGCGCGCCCCAGTTCGCCGACCACCACGACCGGCGTATTCGAACCGAATCCGCTCGTCACCATCCGCACGTCCGCGTCGCTCGCTGCGCGATCCGACCGCCTTCGAGGAGAACGGACGCGCGTATCTGCTCTATTCGATTTGCGGCGAGCAAGGGGATCGCCGGGGCGGAACTGACGATTCGATGACGGGCCGAGCAATAATGCCGGCACGATGGCCTTGTTCGTTTCGTCGTTTCTGGTTCTGTTCCTTGAAACCGCGCTGATTCGGTGGATGCCGGCCTACGTCCGGCTGCTCGCCTATTTTTCCAACTTCATCCTCCTCGCGAGCTTTCTGGGTATCGGCGTGGGGTGCCTGCTCGCCGCACGGCGGCGGCAACTGGTCGCCTGGTTCCCAGTCGTGCAGCTTGCCGTGATCGTGGCGGTCGATCGTCTTCGACTCGAAGTGGCCGTCCCGAGCACGTCCACGATCTATTTCTCGAGTGGCACCGCGGAAGCGGTGGTCCCCGTCGAAACGACATTGCTGCTGCCTCTGCTCTTCACGGCGGTGGCGGCATTGTTCGCGACGCTCGCGCATCGGATGGCGCTGGAGCTCTCCCGCCGCCGTCCCCTGCCGGCTTACATGCTCAACCTGGCGGGCAGCCTGGCCGGCGTGGCAGCCTTCGCGCTCGTCTCATGGCTGGAGCTTCCGCCGATCGTCTGGTTCGGCGTCGCCGCCGCCGCCGCAGCGCCGTTCGTCGTCGAAGGGCGACGCGCGGTCGCCGCCATCAACATCGTGCTGCTCGCATCGTCGCTCGCGATTGTCTATCGCATGCAGAGCGGCAGCCTCTGGTCGCCGTACTACCGCATCACCGTGTTTCAGGATCGTGCCGATACGGTGGTCGAGGTGAACCACATCTTTCACCAGTCGATGGCGCCCGTCGTCCAGAAGGAGTACTTCTACCAATGGCCGTACACCGTGTTCGGCGACTCACTCGGCGAAGTCCTGATCCTCGGCGCAGGGAGCGGCACGGATGTCGCGGCGGCGTTGCGTCATGGCGCCACGCACGTGGACGCCGTGGAGATCGATCCGGTGATTCTCCGTCTCGGCGCCGAACGGCATCCGGATCGGCCGTACAGCGATCCCCGCGTCACGGTCATTTGCGACGATGCGCGACATTTCTTGAGGACGACGCAGAAGAAGTACGACCTCGTGGTGTTCGCGCTGATCGACTCGCTGACGGTGCAATCCAGCTTTTCGGGCGTGCGGCTCGAAAGCTACATGTTCACGCAGCAGTCGTTCGAAGCCGTCCGGGACCATCTCTCGCCTCGCGGCGTCATGGTGCTCTATAACTATTTTCGCGAGAAATGGCTCGTCGATCGCCTCGCCAACACCGCCGCCCAGGTTTTCGGGCGCGAGCCTCTCGGCCACGTCCACCAGGATCGCGCCTACCTCGCGGTGATGCTCTCGGGGCCGCGCGTCGCGGAGCTCACGACACCTCCTCCGCTGCCCGCGGACGTGAACGCGTACGGGCAGCCCCACGCCCCGAGCCCCGCGCATCCGCTATCCCGCGACCCCGGCGTGGCACCGGCAACCGACGACTGGCCGTTTCTCTACATGCGAGCGCGAGTCCTTCCGCGGCATTACCTCGCCGCGCTCGGCCTCGTCCTCGCGGTGTCGGCCCTTGCGGTGGGGCTGGCGCTCGGCCGCGGCACGGGCCGGTGGTCGTGGCACTTCTTCTTCCTCGGCGCGGGCTTCATGCTCCTGGAAACGAAGTCGATCGTGCAGTTCGCGCTGCTGTGGGGCTCCACGTGGTCGTCGGCGTCGCTGTCAATCGCCTCGGTGCTCGTCATGGCGCTGGCGAGTGCGCTCGTCGTGAGCCGTGTGCAGATTCGGCGGCGCGGGCCGATCGCGGCAGCGCTGTTCGTCCTCATCGCGGTCAACTATGTGCTGCCGGTGGGGCGCGTCCCGTTCGACAGCCGGGCCGCCGAGTCGCTCTTCTACGGCGTCCTCGTGTTCAGCCCGGTGTTCTGCGCCGGACTCTTGTTCAGCACGAGCTTCAAGGAGTCCTCTTCGACCGCCAGCGACTTCGGCGCCAACCTGCTCGGCGCCATCGTCGGAGGCGTCGGCGAGTATCTGTCCCTCGTCGCGGGGTACCAGTTTCTGCTCGTCCTCGTCGGCGCCTGCTACCTGCTCGCCATCGCCTGCCGTGGATTACGGACGGCGAAAAGCGCATAATCTGCCGTAATGATTGTCCGAAGCATCCTGGCCGCGGCCGCGTTCACCCTGGCGGCGGCGCTCCCTGCGCCGCAGAAGGGTCAGCCGTGGCGCGTGCTGTTCGACGGCACCTCGTTGAAGGAGTGGCGCGGGTACAAGAGCGAGACCGTGCCCGCTGCGTGGCGCGTCGAGAACGGCGCGCTCGTCAAAGACACCCCGGTGGCCGATATCGTGTCGAAAGACGAGTTCGGCGACTTCGAGCTCGAGCTCGAGTGGCGCATTGGCGACGCGGGCAACGGCGGAGTCTTCTATCGCGGCACCGAGGAGTACGACCACATCTATTGGAGCGGTCCGGAGTATCAGCTCCTGGATGACCTCAAGGCCTCCGACAACAAGACCCGCCTCACCTGTGCCGGCGCCGCGTATGGGATTTTCCCGTCGCCGCCAGGTCACCTGAAGCCGGTCGGCGAGTGGAACCTCACACGCATTGTCGTCGATGGCTCACACGTCGAGCATTGGTTGAACGGCTTCAAGCTGCTCGAGTACGAGCTCGGCAGTCCCGAATGGGAAACGAAGGTCAAAGCGAGCAAGTTCGCGGAGTGGCCGAACTATGGCCGCGCGAAGCGAGGACACATCGCGATGCAGGGCGACCATTCGGGCGCCCTCGCGTTCCGGAACATCAGAATTCGCGAACTGCGATAGGAGGCTGCAATGGCGGGACGGTCGCGACGCAAGTTCATCACGGACATCGCTATCACGGGCGCGGGCCTGACGATCGTGCCGCGGCACGTGCTGGGACGCGGCTTCACCGCGCCGAGCGACACGCTGAATGTCGCCTTCGCCGGCGTCGGCGGCATGGGCCGGAGCAACCTGGTGGCGCTGGCTTCCGAAAACGTCGTGGCCATGTGTGACGTCGACTGGGCCTACGCGGACCGCGGCTTCGCCGGCCTCGACAACGACATCAAGAATCAGAAAGAGCGTCTCGATCGTTCCGCGGACAAGCCGCGCCTCGATTCGCAGGGCCGGCCCGAGCCGCCGCTCACCGCCGTCGAGCGGCAGCGCATGACGGCGAATGTCGAGCGGATGCTCCGCGTGAAGACCGAGCACCTGTCGCGAGCCACCCGGTACGGGGACTACCGCCAGATGCTCGACCGGCAGAAGGACATCGACGCCGTGGTCATCGCCACGCCTGATCACATGCACGCGTCGATCGCCCTCGCGGCGATGGATCTCGGCAAGCACGTGTACGTGCAGAAGCCGCTGACGTGGTCGGTCGCCGAGGCGCGCCAGCTCGCAAAGAAGGCGAAGAGCACGAAAGTCGCCACCCAAATGGGCAACCAGGGGCACTCCTGGGACGATGCGCGGACGGCCATCGAGTACGTGTGGGCGGGCGCCATCGGCGACGTGCGCGAGGTCCACGTGTGGACCAACCGACCGCTCGGCTACTGGCCGCAGGGCATCCCGCGTCCGGAGGTGCGAATGCCTCCCGCGAACGGGTTCCGATGGAACGGACCGGGGATCGAGGCGCGCCTTGCCACGTTGATGGCGGGAAACTATCCGGTGCCGGCGGGGCTGGCCTGGGATCTGTTTCTCGGTGTGGCGCCGTACGTCGAGTACCACCCGGTGTATCACCCCTTCAACTGGCGCGGCTGGGTGGACTGGGGCGTCGGCGCGATCGGCGACATGGGCGCGCACCTGATCGATCACTCGATGTGGGCGCTCGACCTCGGGTATCCGACGACAATCGAAACCGTCGCCACGCCATTCAACGGCGTGTGCTATCCGCACGCCACGATGACGATGTACGAGTTCCCGGCCCGCGACGGCAAGCCGCCCGTGAAGCTGACGTGGTACGACGGCGGCCTGCTGCCGCCGAAACCTATTGAGCTCGGCGAGAAGGAAGAGCTGAACAAGACAGGCGGCGCGCTCCTCGTGGGCAGCAAGGGCAAGTTGATGCATGAAACCTACGGCAAGAACCCGCGCCTGTTGCCCGACTCGCTCCACAAATCGTACGGGAAACCGGCGCAGAAGCTGCCGCGCATCCCGAATGAAGGGCACGAGATGAACTGGGCCGACGCGGCCAAGGGGAAGACCGCGGCGTCGTGTCCGTTCGAGTACGCAGCGAAGCTCACCGAGGTGATGCTGCTCGGCGTGGTCGCGCTCCGTGCGGGCCGGAAAATCGAATACGACGGCGCCAACATGCGCGTCGTGAACGTGCCTGCGGCCAACGACTACCTGCAGCGCGAGCCGCGCGCCGGCTGGTCGTCGTTGTAGAATCGCGCGCGCTGAAAGGGCTGCTTACGCCCTTTCAACCTTGGTCCACGCCGCGCCGCGGCGGTGACTCTCGAGCACGGCGTCGACGACGCAGGCGGCATGGTATCCGTCTTCGAATGTCGCGAACGCGGGTGGATATCGATCGGCGGGTGCGGCTCCGTCGAGTCGTGCCGCGATCTCGCCGTAGATGTCGCGCATCACGTTGCAGAACGCGTCGGCCCATGCCTCCTGATGCCCACCCGGCAGGTGCGCGTATCCGCGCGCGCCCGGCGCGAGCAGCGATGGGTCTTTGAGCAGCGTCGCATTCGCGGCGTCGCGGCGGCCGATCCATAACTCGTTCTGCCGCTCCTGCAGCCACCGCAGCGATGCACGGCGGCCGTTCGCTTCGAACCAGAGGCCGTTCTTGTGTCCCGCGCACACCTGCCCCACCGACACCGTGCCCTTGGCGCCGCCGCTGAAGCGCAGGAGAATCGTCGCGAGATCTTCGCTGCGTACCGTCACGGCCTCGCGGCCGTCCGCGCCGGCACGCGCGAACGCCTCGGTCGACGCCGAAGGCTTGAGCCGCGTATCGATCACGGTTGTGAGATCCGCGAGCACCTCGACGATCCGCTGTCCGGTGACGTGCTCGACCAGATCGCACCAGTGGGATCCGATGTCGGCCATCGCGGAGCTCGCGCCGCCCTTCTCGGGCTCCAGCCGCCAGGAAAAGTCGGTCGGCTCCAGGAGCCAGTCCTGCAAGTACGCGCCGTGGACGAAATGCACGTCTCCAATCTCACCGGCCGCGATCATCTCGCGCGCCTGTTGCACGAGCGGATTGCCCCGATAGTTGAACGTCACCGCGTGCACGAGACCCGCGTCGTCGGCCGCTCTCAGCAGCCGCCGCGCATCGGCGGCCGTCGTCGCGAGCGGTTTATCGGAGACGATGTGTTTGCCGCTGGCGAGGGCCGCAAGGACGACCGGCACGTGCAGATAGTTCGGCGTAGTGTTGTGCACGACGTGCACGGCCGGATCCGCAATGAGCGCATCGTAGCTGCCGTACGCCTTCGGAATGCCGAAGGCATCCGCCTTCCGGCGCGCGGACGCTTCGGAGGTGGCCGCGACCGCCACAACGTCGACGAACCCGAGACGCCTCACCGCATCGATGTGATGGGCCCCCACGAATCCCGGGCCGACGAGGCCCATGCCAACGCGCCGGCTCATGCGAGCGCCTGCCTTGCGTACTCGTAGCAGACCTTCACTTCGTCGACCGGACTCCCCTGGCCGCGGTACTCGTACTCGATGTACGCCGGAATGGGCCACCGCTCGCGTTTCAGCAGCTGCAACACCTCGCGAATCGGGGCGTCGCCCTGCCCCCACGGGGTGTTGTCGCCCTGGTCCTTCTTTCGATCCTTGAGGTGCAGGTTGGTGATGTGGGCATGATGCTCCCGGATGTACGCGAGGGCGTCGAAGTTCGCCGCCGTGAAATGCCCGATGTCGAGGTTCACCTTGAACTGCTTCGACATCCTCATCGCCGACGCGAAGCTGTCAGGCGTGGCAAACTCGTTCGGATCCGTCACATTCGAGTGGCCGTGCATGGCTACGATCATCTTGTGCTTCTCCGCGAACGGTTTGATCCGCTTCGCCACCTCGAGCGTGGTCGACGCCGTGATGATCTGCGCGCCGAGAGCCTTCGCCATCTCGAAGCCGCGTTCGATTTCAGCGTCGGTGTAGCTCGCATTCGGGCTGTAGTTATATGCGTGGACGGTGATGCCGGCGGCGGCGAACTTTTCTTTGACGCCGCGAAAGTGATCGAGCGGCGTCTCGAGACGCCAGCGCCGCACCTCCTCGCGCGATCCCTCTGGCTCCACTTGCGGCGACCAGAGCTCGCACTCCTGGAGACCGCACGCGCTCATCGCGGCAATGACCGAATCGACCATGTCGGCGCCGGCCGGCCGCGGGAGCGCGCGAAAACTGTAGGTCTGCACACCGAGCCGCACGCCGCTGATCGTGGACGCAGCGCCTGCCGCGTGCAGGGGGCCACCGTTGGGCCGTCTCGCCATCGCGAGGCCGGCGAGCGTCAGTTTTCCGAATTCACGTCGAGTCAGCATGGATTGGAGAACCTTACCCCAAAACGGCTAATATGCGCTTGCAGGAGGCGCTGTGCAGGTCATTCGCCAGTCAAAAACCTACGACGTCTGCATCGTCGGGTCCGGCGCCGGCGGCGGGATGGCCGCGAAGGTGCTCTGCGAGGCGGGCGCGGACGTCGTGATGCTCGAGGCCGGCCCGATGTGGGACGCGGCGACAGACTCGAAGATGTCAACCTGGCCGTACGAGTCGCCACGTCGCGGCGCCGGTACGCCGACCAAGCCATTCGGCGAGTTCGACGGCTGCATAGGCGGGTGGGACATCGAGGGTGAGCCGTATACGCAGGCTCAGGGCTCGACGTTCGACTGGTTCCGCGGACGCATGCTCGGCGGTCGCACCAACCACTGGGGGCGGATTTCGCTCCGCATGGGCCCGGACGATTTCAGGCGGCGGAGTCTTGACGGCCTCGGCGACGACTGGCCCATCACCTACGACGACCTCAAGCCATACTATGACAAGCTCGACAGCTTCGTCGGGATCTTCGGGTCGATGGAAGGCATCCCGAACGAGCCCGACGGCGTCTTCCAGCCGCCGCCGAAACCGCGCTGCTACGAGCTGCTGATCAAGCAGGCGGCCGACAAACTGAACATCACGTGCATTCCTAACCGTTTGTCGATCCTCACGAAGCCGCTCAATGGACGGCCAGCGTGCCATTACTGCGGCCAGTGCGGCCGAGGCTGCGCCACGCACTCGAACTTCTCGTCGCCCTCGGTGCTGCTGCCTCCGGCGCTGGCGACTGGCCGCCTGCGGATCATCACCGGCGCGATGGCGCGCGAGGTGCTCACCGACGAAACGGGGCTCGCGACCGGCGTTTCGTACGTCAACACCGCCGATCGGCGCGACTACGCCGTGCGCGCGCGGATCGTCGTGCTCGCCGCGAGCGCCTGCGAGACGGCGCGGCTGCTCCTCAACTCGAAGTCGGGGCGGTTTCCGGACGGCCTCGCAAACTCGAGCGGCGTCGTCGGACGGTACCTGACGGATTCGACCGGGCTGGGCGTCAGCGGTCACATCCCAAAGATGGAGCATGGCGTGCCGCACAATGAAGACGGCGCGGGCGGCGCGCACCTCTACATGCCGTGGTGGCTGGACAACAAGAAGCTCGATTTCCCGCGCGGCTATCACATCGAGCTCGGCGGCGGGAAGCGCTCCGCGCCCGGCTTCGGGTTCATGGGCGGGATCCAGCGCTTCAACGGCGTCGGCGGTTACGGAAAGTCGCTCAAAGACGATTACCGCCGCTATTACGGGGCAACCGTGAACTTTGCGGGTCGCGGCGAGATGATTCCGAACAAGGACACGTACTGCGAGATCGACCCCAGCGTCGTCGATGCGTACGGCATTCCGGTGCTGCGGTTCCACGCCAGGTTCTCGGAACATGAAGTGAACCAGGCGAAGCACATGCAGGAGACCTTCCGCGAAATCATTCACACGATGGGCGGAACGCCGGCGTCAGCGATGCCGTCCCGCGAATCGAATTACGGCCTCGAAAACGTCGGCCGCATCATCCACGAGGTTGGCACGACGCGGATGGGCAGCGATCCGACGACGTCGGTCCTGAACGCGAACTGCCAGGCGCACGATGTCAAGAATCTGTTCGTCGCGGATGCCGGCCCCTTCGTCTCCAACGCGCACAAGAACTGCACCTGGACGATTCTCGCGCTGGCGATGCGGACGTCCGACCGCATCGCGCAGCTTCGCAATCAGGGGACGTTGTGACACTCGGATTTCAGCCGCCTCCGCGCCGAAGGGCCAGGAAGCCCGCGAGCGAAGGCGGGAGTTCAGATTCAGGGTTCAGATCATGAAGAACATCTCTCGTAGGGCCGCACTCGAGATCCTTGGCGCAGCGCCTGCCGCCGCGGTGCTGATCTGGACGCCTGCCGAGGCAGCACAAGCGCATGAGCACGCGACGCAGAGTCGGGCAAAGGCCACGCCTGCGGCGCGGTTCAAGCCGAAGTTCTTCACTGCGCACGAGTACGCGACGGTCGTGCTGCTCGTCGATCTGATCATCCCGCGGGATGAACGGTCCGGCAGCGCCACCGAAGCCGGCGTGCCGGAGTTCATGGATTTCATGATGATCGATCAGCCGCGGCGGCAGGTGGCGATGCGAGGCGGCCTCGCGCTCGTCGATCGTCTCTCCGTCGACCGCTTCGGGAAGAACGTCCTGGCCTGCGCCGACCGCGAACGCCGGCAACTCCTCGACGAGATCGCGTACACGTCGAATCGCGATCCGGGGCTGAGTCAGGCCGTCGCGTTCTTCAGCAGCTTCCGTGACCTCACGGCGTCAGGCTTCTGGTCGACGAAGATGGGCATCGCCGACCTGCAGTATCAAGGTAACGTGTTCGTCGCGGAGTGGACTGGCTGTCCCACTGACGCGTTGCGCAAGCTCGGTGTGTCGTACGATCCAGCCTGAGCGCTGATCCGGACTGGCGCGAGAGCAACCGGAGACGTCTACGCTCGAACCGTCAGAACCGGGCTCGTGGCGCGCCGCACGAGTTGATTCGTCGTCGATCCGAACAGCATCAGGTCCAACGGCTTCCTTCCCTGCACTCCTACGACGATGAGATCGGCACGCTCTTCAGCGGCCACGTCGAGGATCCGCTCGTACGGCTTGCCGTGAGCGACCCGCAGCTTGCGAAATGACCAGTCGCGGACCGAGTCTGGCACGAGCTTGTCCAGGTGATTCAGAACGTGCTGCTCGCGCTGGACGTGATGTTGATGAACGTCGTAGGGCCGCGCGACAAACAGCTCGTTCTCGTCGGGGTCGTCGATCACATGCAGAAGCGTGATTATGGCGTCCCCTTCCCGCGCGAACGAGAACGCAAGCTCCAATCCAGCAAGCGACGACGCCGAGAAATCGATCGGACACAGGATTCGCCTGAACGGCAGCATGGACGTCGCCTGCGCGCGCGGCGGGACGGTCAGCACCGGGCATTGGGCCCGCCGAAGGACTTTTTCCGTCACCGACCCCAGGACCAGATGCGTGAAGCCTCCGGCGCCATGCGTTCCGATGACGATGAGATCCGGACTGGTCGCGGCCGCGTACCCGACGATCGTATCCGCGGCCGGCCCTGGTAACACTTCGGTCTCGAGCTCGACGCCGTCCGCACGCAACGGGGCGACCGCGCTCGCCAGGTTTCGACGCTCCGCGAGGATCTCATCGGAGTCGAGCCACGTGTCGCCGACCCCTCCCGCCACGGCATAGGCCGCGACCGCCGCAGACACGGTTTGGTGAGCGTGGAGCGCGACGACTTTCGCCGAGTACCAGCCGGCAATTGCAACGGCGTGGTCCAGCGCATGCTGTGAGGCGTCAGAAAAATCGGTCGGACACAATATCGATCGAATGTTCATGGCGCGTCCTTCAGGCTGCAATCGTCATTTGGAGGCCGGTCTTCCGTCAGGCGTGCTGCTCGACGGCATCCTCTTTCGCGGCTTCTCCAGCTACGGACTGATGCGCGCGCTCCAGGCCACAGCGCGCGATTCGATCGCCGAGTGTCGACCGCTTGATCTGCAGCAGCTCGGCGGCGCGCGACTTGTTCCCGTTGCTCACTTTCAGCGCCCACATGATCAGATTCGACTCGAGCTCCCGCAGGCGATCGTCGAGCGCGATCGGCGCCGCATGCTGCGGCTGCGACGGCAGCGGCAGCGCCGGATCGGCCGGCTGTGAGCCCGCCCGGAACAGGATGCCGGCCGACATGCAGCCGACCCGCACGTTGCCGCAGGTGCACGTCTGCGCGATGCGCTCGCACGCATTCTCGAGCTCGCGGACGTTGCCCGGCCAGCCATAGCGCATGAACGCCTGCTTCACCGCGTCGGAGACCTGAGGCTCGTCCTCGCCGCTCCGACGAAAGTACCGCTGGAGAAAATGCTCCATCAGCACCGGGATGTCCTCGCGGCGCTCGCGCAGCGGCGGCAGCGCAACGGGCAGCACGTTCAACCGGTAGTACAAGTCTTCGCGAAACTTCCCGTCGGCCACCATCTGCTTCAGATCGCGCTTGCTGCCGGCGATGACGCGCACGTTCACCGGCACCGTACGCGTCCCCCCGAGACGTTCCCCCGTCCGGTTCTGCCGCACGCGCAGCAGC
>Ga0137369_10000203_pt1 | contig 48339 bp, 28 predicted proteins | sample SagtaG_12_FD_104918 | JGI IMG/M metagenome (GOLD analysis project Ga0137369, IMG submission 104918) | Vadose zone soil microbial communities from Sagehorn Ranch, Mendocino, California, USA - Sage1_L_113_16 metaG | ecosystem: Environmental > Terrestrial > Soil > Vadose zone | place: USA... | reverse complement strand
GAGCGGCCCATTTGAGCAGCGTCCGGATGTCCCGCTGAACGATCCCGGCGAAGACCGTCTGCCCGTCCACGACCACCGTGACCGCGCGATTCAAATCGAACTGATCCGGCGACAGCAGCAGCGTGAACGCGGCCACGCCTCTGGTCGTCGCTTCGACCCGGTTGCCTGCACGCTTCAAATCGACGCGCCCGGATTCGCGTTGACGCGGAAACATCGCATCGGATTCGCCCGGCACGACGGTCGGCGCGTACCGGCCCGTCAACCGCAATGATTCGCCGCTGCGTGTGACGGTGAGCAGCAGCGGTCGACCCTGTGGATAGCTGCGGAGAACGTCCGCGACATCGGTTCCAGGTGATGCGGGTTGATTGTTGATCGTGACCACGACATCCCCTGATCGGAGGCCGATCCGTTCAGCGTTGGATCCCTTGACCACGCGATTGATGCGCGTGCCGCTCCCCCGGATCCCGAAGTCGAGGGCGGGACGCCGCGGCATCCTGTTTACGTCGGGGAGCGGAGGCTCGTCCGGCCGCTCGGCAGCAAGGCGATCGATGACCATCCAATGCGCCCGGCTCGGAATGTTTGGCGGTCCACTCTCCCAGCTCAGCGCGTCCGGCAGCGGGACGCGTGGATGATCGGCGACGAACCGCTCGAATGAATCCTTGATCTCGGGCCACCACGACGTGTCGTGCGCCGCGGTAGGCTGCGGGCGATACACGAGATCGACGCCGTGACTCTGCAAATGCTCGATATATGGGTCGACAACGCTCGTGGGATACATCGGATCGCGCCCGCCGTTGATGATGAACAGCGGCTTGTTGAGCAGGTTGTTGGGGAACAGATCGCCGTCGCCCTCAGCGGTCTCGTTCTCGAGGACGCGGATGAAGCCGTTGAGCGGCAGGAAGCTCGCGAACGGCGTCGTGTCCCGCATCGCCGTGTAATAGGCGCCGGTTCCACCGTCGGATACCCCGGATAACACGACACGGTTCTCGTCGACGTTGTAGCTCCGCTTCACCACATCGACAATCGCGCGAAGGTTTTCGACCTGGCGTCCGGTCCACCATGGTGCGTCTCTCCAGGCGTACGGCATGACGTAGATCTGTTCAACGCCAGGCAGCCGGCCGTTCGATCCAGAGCGAGGCGGTGAGTTGGCCTCGATGCGGCCGACGCCGCCATGCAGCTGCACGCGGACCTGGTATTTGCGTGCAGGATCGTAGGTCTCAGGAACGTCGAGCGTGTAGAAGTACTCACCAGTCTCGCTGCGATGGCTCCCCTGGACGACGCCGCGGGGTACGTCGCGCGAGTAGACACGGCCTCGCCTGAGGCGATTGAACGCATCATCGAGCCCGACTCCGCTCGCGACGATCCGATCGGAGGCGGCTGCAACCTCACGCGCCGTGCGAGCCTGAAAGAAGCTCGAAAATGCGGTATCAGCGGCCGGTGCGGAAGCCTGCGTCGCGGAGAGCGCCAGGCCGCCCAGCAACGCGAGAGCCGGAATGAGCGGACGCATCATGACCTTACTTTGGGACGAAGGACGATAGCCGATATTAGCGGGGTGTGCCCGCGCGGCTCAACGTAAGGGCCGTTCTCGGACACGCGCTCGCCCTCTCCGACAGCTGTCGCTTGCGCTCGATGAGCGGCTGTACCTTATCGTCACCGACGGCACCAACCAGTCGTATCGCGCGTTTCTCAATAGAGCCTACGGTCGTTGACGGCGCGGCCTTCGCGAGGGCCCCGCTTGACACAAGTCGCGCATATACTTTACACTATAAAGTAGTTTCCGAACTGATGCGATCTGGAGGGACGCATGAGCAAGAGTTCTGGTGACCGTTCGCGAGCGGCCCGTCGAAGACGTGGCCACCGCGAAAGACGGAGGCTTGACGATTCACGGCGAGACATTTCTCGTCCCCACAGACCACCGCGTCGAGCTCGTCGATCTCACGCAACTCGTGATGGCGCTCGTGGCGAAGCGCCGCCTGCGTGAAGGTGTCGTCAGCCTCTGGTCGATGCACACGACCTGTGCCCTGTTCATCAACGAGTTCCAGACGGCGCTGCTCACCGACATCAAGCGCTTCCTCGAGCGGATGGTGGCGCGCGACGCCGCGTACGTTCACAACGATCCGGAGCGCTCGGATTGCGATCGCATGAACGCGGACTCGCATTTGCGCGCGATGCTCCTCGGCCACAACCTGACGTTACAGGTCAGCGGCGGAGAGGTCGTCCTCGGGCAATGGCAGCGGATTCTGATGGCGGAACTCGATGGCCCGCGCGCGCGCTCGCTGCGCATTCAAGTTATCGGGATCTCTTGACGTGCTCGTACCAATTGAGAACGCGCATCGCGCGCAGCGTGTTCCACCGGCTGGGAAAACCGTCGCCGTCTTCGAGCGCAAAGTGAACCGCACCCGGACGCGTGTTCTCGAGCAACCACGGGCCGTCGGGCTGCTGCCTGGATCGGAGCAAATCGATCGCTTCGTCGATCCGCGAGTCCGGCGGATTCCCGACCGAGCGGAAGTAGTCGAGCGCACGCAACACGTCGTAGTGCCAGCGCGTCGGAAACGAGAATTGCAACCAGGCTCGATCGACGACTTCGCCGGTACTCCGACGTCGCATCAGCTTTCGTTCGAGAAGGTACTCCTCACCGCGACGCCGAGCCGCGATCGATTCCGCTGAACCACCGGTTGCGCGCTCGTGCGCCAACAATCCTTCGAGCACATTGATCGTCGTCGCGAATGACGATCGGACAGAACCGTTCTCCGCCTCGCAGTTCCAGCCGCCGTCGTCGAGCTGCTCACCAAGCAAGCGCGCGACGATGGCATTCACATCTTGATCGAAGTACGTTCCCAATGTGACGGTCCTACCGTCGATGCACGGTTCGACTTCGCCGCTGAAGAACGGCTGCCCGGCGTGCTCCCAACGACAGTTATCCCTGACGAGCGCGACCGCGCGGCGCACCGAATCAGCGAATGGGTCGACGCCGAAATCGTGCAGCAGTTGGAGTGTCGGCAGCGTCGCGGTCCAGGGCTGACCCTGATTCTGTTCGCGCCAGTTGGAGCTTCGCGCCGGGAAGCACGCGCCTCCCGCCCACTGGCCATCTTCACCCTGCAGCGCCAGCAGTCTCGCACCCCAGCCCTCGGTAGCGACGCGCGCGCGTTCCGCGGCGACGACGTTAGAGGGCGCATGGACAAGATCGCGCAAGACCTGCCAGCGGATTGCGGGATCCGAGTCGAGCAGCCAGTCCAGTACGGCCACGCGGGGAATCCAGCCTGACTATTTCTTCGGGTTGTTCCGCACGATGACGTCGGTCAGCGCATCCCGATAGAGCTCCGGCGCCATGCCCGCCATGTACGAAGGCAGGTGACCGCGGTTCCTCAGGATCACGCGCTGGAAGTTCGGCGCCTCGCGCCACAGCCGGTGCGTGCGCGTGTAGGGCTGATCGAGCGGCACATTCGGCAGTTCCTGCACCCGCTCAACGGCCGCGGCGGGCAGCACGCAGGCGGCGAGATTGATTGCCAGCGACAGAGCGACCGTGCGCATGCGATCCTCCTGAACGTGAGTGCGGGGATTGTACGACACGTTGCGGCGTGGAGCGCGTTCATGGCGGCGCTCCTAATCGGCCGCGAAGGGGAGGATGTCGGCTCCTTCTTCATCGCCGCGGTTGCCGGTGCCGCCATCGTGTTCATCGGATTCGCCGCGGCATCGCGCTGCCGCACGCGTTCTCCTGTCGCGACGCGGGTCGTCTTGCGCCGGATCGTTCTCTCCGCGGCGGCCGGAGTGGCGCTTGGCGCCGCGAATCTCGGCGCGAACTGGCTGATTGCACACTCACACCCGACGCTTCTCGCGTTGATGACCGAGCGCGTGACGACGCTCCTTCCAATCGCAGGAGTGGTCGTGTCGCCGATCGTCGAGGAGATTGCAGTAAGGCTTCCTGATGAGCGCGATCGCGTGGATCGTGTGGCGCATCACGAAACGCGACGCTCGCGTTTTCAATCGCGCTCGTCGGATCATCGATGGTCTTCGCGGCGTTGCATCTGGACCGCCCGATGCCGGCAGATTCGTTGCTCGCGAATTACTATCGCGCGGCGCTGCTCGCAAAGTACACGCTCGCCGGTCTGCCGCTCGGATGGATCTTCTGGCGTTGGGGTCTGCCCTACTCGATCCTCTGCCACGTTGCCGCGAATGCCGCGCATCTCATGCTTCAGCACGGCATATTTGGGACATGAGCCGTCGACGTTTAGAATAGATGTCCTCCCAATCGCCGAGAACGGAGTGCATGAGTGTTCACCAGACATCGTCGCTGGGTGACGGGCGCAAGCCTCGGCATCGTGACAAGTTGCTTCGTCTCTGCCGGCGCGCAGCGCGGTCAGCCAACCTTGCCGCTCGATCCGCAACGTGACCGCGGCGCCAGCGTCACGCCGGCGTACGAAGGCTGGTACGTGAATCCGAACGGCAGCTTCAGCATGCTCATCGGCTACTACAACCGGAATACGAAAGAAGCGCTCGACATACCGGTCGGGCCGAACAACCGCGTCGACCCGGGCGGCCCCGATCAAGGTCAGCCGACGCACTTCGAGAGCGGACGGCAATGGGGCGTCTTCGTCGTCAAGGTGCCCAAGGATTTCGGCAACCAAGCGATCACGTGGACGATTGTGTCGAACGGCGAAACGCAGGCGGTCCCATTCACGTTGAACAAGGGCTATCCCATCAGTCCGTTCAAAGAACTGGGAATGGGCAACCAGCCGCCGGTTCTCGCGTTTTCAGAGGGCGGCGCGAAAGTCACCGGCCCGCCGATGAGCGTCTCCGCCAATTTCAGCGGGACCGTCGGACAACCGATCGCGATCACGGTCTGGGTAGAGGATCCGAAGGCGACGGGTGAAGCGGAAGCAGCGCCGGCGGGATTCGGGCTGCCGAGCGGATCCATCGCAACGGTCTCGCTCCACAAGTTCCGCGGGCCCGGAACGGTGACGTTCGACAACGCGCGCGTTCCTGTGCCGAAGCAGGGCGCGATGGTCACCTCATCGGCAAAGTTCTCGGCTCCCGGCGAATATCTGTTGCGCGTCCAGGCCAATGACGAATCTGGCGAAGGCGGCTTCGGATTTCAGTGCTGCTGGACCAACACCTACGTGAAAGTGACCGTGCGGTAAATTTGAACGGGAGCGCGAACATGACGGGGCTGACATCTGGACAGGCGCGGAACATGGCTGTCGGCGTCTGCGTACTGACCGCATCGCTTGTCGTGACGTCCGCGGCCGCAGGCGCCGACGTGGCGAAGGCGCCGACGTTTACGAAGGACATCGCGCCGATCTTCCAGGAGAAGTGCGAGGCCTGTCACCGGCCCGATTCGATCGCGCCGATGTCGCTCATGACGTTTGCCGAAGTGCGGCCGTGGGCGCGCTCGATCAAGGCACGCGTGAGCGATCGTCAGATGCCGCCGTGGCAGATCGATCGGACGGTCGGAATTCAGAAATTCAAGAACGATCGATCGCTCACCGACGATCAGATCGAGACGATTGCCCGCTGGATCGATTCCGGTGCGCCGCAAGGCGATCCCAAAGACATGCCTCCCGCGAAACAGTGGCCCGACGGACAGGGCTGGAATTTCGCGGCGGCGTTTGACCAGAAAGAGCCGGACCTGATCGTGAAGTCGTACGACTTCACGATGCCGGCCGTGTCACAGGACGTCTGGGACAAGCGCGTCACGCCGTCGGGGATCGCCGAGCCGCGCTGGGTTCGCGCGATCGAGATCCGGCCAGAGACGATCAAGGGCCGCAAGATTACGCATCATGCAATTGCGTATCTGGAACAGACCGAGCCGGGCGTCGTGTCGGTGCCGGGCCTGCCCACGCCGTTCATGGAATGGGCCGTCGGTAAGCAGGGCGAAATGATGCGTCCGGACACCGGCAAGCTGCTGCTGCCAGGCTCCAAGTTCCGCTGGGATATTCACTACTCCCAGGCCGGCGAGCAGATCACAAGCAAAGTGGAGATGGGGATCTACTTCTATCCGAAGGGGCAGGAGCCGAAGTACCGCAATACGCTGTCACTCGTCCCGGCCGCGCTCGGCACGCTCGACATCCGTCCGAACAGCATCGCCGTAGTCGAGGGCTTCACGACGCTCCGCGAGGCCGCACGAATCGAAAGCCTTCAGGCACACATGCACCTGCGCGGCAAGGCGATGATGCTCGAAGCGATTCTGCCGAGCGGCCTGAAACAAGTGATTAGTCTCGTCAGCGATTTCAATTTCAACTGGATGACAACTTACGTCTACGCGGACGATGTCGCGCCGCTGCTGCCGAAAGGGACGATCCTCAAGGTGACCGCGTGGCACGACAACACGAGCGCCAAGAAAAGCAATCCCGATCCGAATCAATGGGTGGGATGGGGCGATCGCACCGTGGACGAAATGGCGCACGCCTGGATCAACATCGTCTACATGAAGGACGACGACTTCAAGATCGAGCAGGACAAGCGCCGCGCGGCGACGGCGACCGCGCCCGCGCAGCGGTAAGTTCGGCGAGCGCTATCGAGTTTCCGCGAGCGAGTAGCTCGTGGTTCGGCCCCGAGCCGGGATTGCGAACCAGTGCCTTCCGTGACTACTGGATCGCGCGTCGCGGGCAATAACCGCTTGCGAAGTAGACTGCCGGCGACGCTGCGGCCTGTCATCCAATCCGCAATCCGCAATCCGCAATCCGCAATCCGCAATCCGCAATCCGCAAGGAGACGATAGCCGAGATGAGCGGGGTGTGCCCGCGCGGCTCAATCTAAGGGCCGTTCTCGGACACGCGCTCGCCCTCTCCGACAGAAGCCCAGACCGGCCCCCGTGGGATCAATTCGACGGTTGTTGATAGAACACCGCGAACGTCTTCAGTGCCGTCAGCCACGCCGCCCAAACGATCGCGTGCCGGCGATGATTGAGTTGTGCCCAGCGAATCGCCGATACCGCCGACTCCGGTGAGTCCCGGCGTTCAGACGATCGTCGCACCCGTGCATTGATCCGCGTCTCCAGGAACCCGATGGACCGATTTACCGTCAAACGTGCTACCGTTTTCAGGTATTGCAGGGATAGCCACCCTGCGTCATTACAGGAGCCGCCGAGCACTATGACACGCACGACAGTCGCTTTAGCCGTGGCCGGTTTGGTCGGACATGCGGCGTCGGTGAGCGCCCAACCGACTCCGACGTTCAGCAAGGACGTCGCGCCGATCCTTTACAAGAATTGCGCGAATTGTCACCGGGCAGGAGAAATTGGCCCGATGCCGCTTCTGTCTTATAAAGACGCGCGTCCGTACGCGCGGGCGATTTCCACCCGCGTGGAGAACGGCACGATGCCGCCCTGGCACGCCGACGATCCGAGCCGCACCAGGTTCCTGAACGATCGCAGCCTGTCCCCCGCCGAGAAGGACGTCCTCGTCCGGTGGGCGAGGGGTGGAGCGGCGGAGGGCAATCCGAAGGATCTGCCCGCGCCGCCGCAGTTCGCCGACGGCTGGATGATGGGCAAGCCGGACGCCGTCTTCACGATGCAGGAAGACTATCCGATCCCCGCGAGCGGCACGCTCGACTACAAGTTCTTCGAGATTCCGACGAACCTGACCGAGGACAAGTGGCTTCAGGCGTTCGAAGTCCGGCCCGGCGTCCGCGCCGTCGTCCACCATGTGATCGCCTACGTGCGCCCCGGCGATGCCGGCCAGCCCGAGGCCCGTCCGGCGGCGGCACAGCCTGGCGCGCCGCGTCCAACGCCGCCGTTCTCGCCGGGCGAGGGCATGCGGCGTCCGGCCGACGCGCCCAAGCCCGATCGCGCGCCGATCGAAAACGATCGGGCGGCGAAGCGGAATCCGGGCGCATGGCTCGCCGGGTACGCTCCGGGACATTCACTCCGCGTCTACGAGCCCGGCACCGCGATCAAGATCCCCAAGGGGGCGATCATCACGGTCCAGATGCACTACACGACGAACGGCACGCCGACGACCGACCGCACGAGCATCGGCCTGAAGTTTGCGAACGAGCCGCCGACGGCGGAACTCGTGGTCGTGCCGCTGCAGAACGCCAATTTCGTGCTGAAGGCGGGCACGTCCGAGACGCGTGTCGACGCCGAAATGACGGTGAACACCGATGTGACGCTGTGGAGCGCGCTGCCGCACACGCACGTGCGCGGCAAGCGCTGGGAAGTCGCGGCGATTTATCCCGACGGCCGCACGGAGCTGATCCTCAACGTCCCCAAGTACGACTTCAACTGGCAGACCGACTACATTTTCAAAACTCCGCTCGTGCTGCCGAAGGGGACGAAGCTGAAGACGTCGGCGTGGTACGACAACTCCACCGCGAACAAGTCGAATCCGGATTCGACGAAGGACGTCTATTGGGGCGACCAGACGTGGGAAGAGATGCAGTTCACCGCCTTCACGTTCAGCATCAATAAGAGTCCCGCAACGACAGCCGCCGGCAGGTAGCGCTCCGCTCCGCACCGGTCGCGACTCGCAGAACCTGGGCGGTCAGCCGCGTGCTGGCCGCTCTTTTTTCGACCACAATCCTTCGCGTTGCCTGATCTGCATGTTGGGAGAAGCGGTTCCGACTCATCGAGATCGGGCAGGTCCGGGTAGGTCGGGTGGGGCAGGTGGGTCGGGTGGGTCGGGTCGGGCAGGTGGATCCGGTCACCGAGGTGGAATGCCGACGCGCTGAATGAGACTGGCGAAGCGCGGATCGGGACGCAGGCGATCGAGCTCCGGCAGCACGTTGAGAAAAATCAGATTCACGTCGTGCTCTGCGTACGCGCGCTCGAGCCATTCCATCGCGACATTGGTGTTGCCCAGTCCGACAAAAAGGCTCGCGAGCCCGAACGCGCGGCCGCGCGTCTGCCGCGCCTGCGCGCCAAGGTCGTCGACCATCGCGAGCGCCTCCGCCCGCCGGCCCGCCAGGCCGTAGCTTTCGGCGAGCGCCGCGCGTCCGGTGACGGCCCCCAGATCCATCGCGCGGCGGCTCTCCGCAATCGCCTGATCGCCCTGGCCATTCAGCCGGAAGGCTCTGGCGGCCGCCTCGTGCCCCGGGACGAAATCGGGCACCAGCGCAAACGCACGCGCGATCGCGGCGCGTGCCTCGTCGTATCGCCGGGCGTCGATGAAGATCGTCGCAATGGCGCTGGGAATCGAGGGCGACAGCGGGTCGAGCGTTTCTGCGCGCCGAAGGGCGATGAGCGCGTCGTCGGTTCGTCGCAGGCTCCGCAGGAAGAAGTACCCGTATGCGTATAGGACGTCCGGGTTGTTCGCGTCGAGCGCGATAGCCCGCTGATACCGCCGTTCACTTTCCGCCCAGTCCCACGAATAGAGCAGTGCCGTCGATCCGAGCGAGGAGTGTGCGTCGGCGAGCGCGTCGTCGAGCGTAAGCGCCTTGCGCGCTGCCGCGATCGCCTTCGGGTAGCCGTCGTCCAGCGGGAGATAGCCATAAAACGATCTGGCGCCGTAGGATCGCGCCACCTGCACGTGCGCGATTGCGTACGATGGGTCGCGGGCAATAGCCTGCTCGAAATAGCCGGTCGCGCGCGCCATGCCGTCCGCGCTGCGCTTGCTGAACTCGTGTCGTCCCTTCAGATACAGCTGATAGGCGACCGGATCCTGCTTGGCGGTCGCCGTGAACGTCTGGTGATCGTCCTCGGTGACCGTTACCCGCAGCTTTGCGACGATCGTCCGGGAAATGTCCGCTTGCAGCGTGGTCACGTCGGCGAGCGGTCGATCGAACTGTTCGCCCCAGATTTGCGCGACGCTTTCGACATCGATGAGATCGGCCTGAATGCGAAGACGGTCGCCGTGTTGCTCGACCCGTCCCATGACGATGGCGCGCACGTTCAGATCGCGTCCGGCCTGTCGCGGATCCACGGTCTGGTTCCGGTATTTCGCCGCCAGTGTTCGGGGTGCGACTCTGAGCGCGCGGACGCCCGCGAGCGCGTTCGTCAATGTGTCGGTGACGCCTTCACTCAGATAATCGGCGTCCGGATTGCCAGACGCGTTGTGGAAGGGCAACACCGCGATCGAGTCGATTGGCGCGGTCGCCGCGATAGGTCGTGAGCGCCACGCCAGCCACGCGCCCAAGAGGATGACGGCTGCCACAGTGGCCACCGCGAGCGGTCGCCGCCAGCGGACTGTAATTGTCGGCGGCGAGACAATGCTCGCCCGAGCCGCGCTCGTGCCTCCTGTTGACTGCAACAACGTGACGGCGTCCAGCGCGCGCGCCGCATCTGCGGCCGACGCGAGACGACGCGTGGGGTCTTTCTCCAGACACCGCTGGATCAGGTGCGCTAGTTCGTCTGGCAGCTCGGGACGCCGGTCAGTGATGGCCGGCGGCGTGTCCCGAAGGATCGCCGAGATCACCGACGCAAGTGAATCGCCGTGGAAAGGACGCTCGCCAGTGGCGAGCTCGTAGAGCACGATCCCGAATGCAAACAGATCCGTCCGATGGTCAACTGGCTTCCCTTCGGCCTGCTCCGGTGACATGTACGCGGCGGTCCCGACGACTTGCCACGCGGCCGTCACGCCGCGCGTCGCCATCGTCGCGCCGGCGCCCGCGTCTGCAACGTCGGGCATTTTCGCGAGACCGAAATCCAGCACCTTCACGCGGCCGTCGTTCGTCAGAAGGATGTTCGCCGGCTTCAGATCGCGGTGGGTAATTCCGCGCGCATGTGCGGCAGCGATAGCGTTTGCCAGCGGGATTCCGATCTGCAGCAGACGATCGAGGGGCAAACCGCCGGACGGAATCATCTCCGTCAACGGCCGTCCGGACACGAGCTCCATCGTCAGGAACGGAACACCGTCGGCTTCCTCCACCGAATGGATGGTGACGATGTTGGGGTGCGACAACGCTGCGACGGCCTGGGCCTCGCGCTCGAAGCGGGCGCGGCAGCCGGGGTCGGCGGCGACCTGCGCGGGCAGAATCTTCAGCGCAACGTGGCGGCGCAGCCGCGGATCGTAGGCATCATAGACCTCGCCCATCCCGCCGGCGCCGACGAGGGCACAAATCTCGTACGGGCCGAAGCGCGCACCCGGAGACAAAGACATGCGATACGAAGATTATAGGGGCCGGCGCGGTGAGTGGACGCGTCCGGACCACCTTGACCAGCTCCACAGCGGCAGACCGCGATGACCTTACTTTGGCGCCGCCGCCGCCACGTTCGGTTCGCCAAACGTGCCGGCGTCGATCGGAACATTCACCTTCACATCGCTGAACTGGAAGTTGTCGCGGCCGTCGAGCCACGCGAATGTCCAGCCGAACGGAAACTTGATCCCGCCGACATCGCGGTAGTCGGCGTAGTCCACCTGCGTCGGCACACGGCCGATCGGCGAGCGGCCATGACGGACCATTCGCACGAGCAGGCCTGACGCGTCGTCGAAATACAGCGTCGCCAGCGTGCCGTTCGGACCGTTTCCCTGGAGGACCGTCACGTCCCGGTCCCCGATCGTCGTCGGCGGACCGACGCGCACATTCGCGAGCGCCTGTTTGATCTGCGCCGGGAAGGACAGCATCGCGTCCACTCTTGCGCCGTCTCGTTCGCTCCCCGCCAGCTCGTATTTCCGGACGGCCGCGAGCGGCGTGGCAATCCAGCCGGTTCGGCCGTCGTACGTTCTGACGCTGACGCCGCGGTCTGGATATTCGGGGAAGCTGATGTGCGTCGCGCGCTTGTCGGGCGCCTGAGCAGAGACTTCGACGACACCGCCGCCGCCAAACCCTCGATAGCCGACGCTCTTCCCCGTGGCGACAAAGCTCGTGACGCGCGCGACGTTCTGCGCTCCGCCTATCGCCTGCAGATATTTGTCGAGAACCTGATCGACCGACGGCACTCCCTGAGCCGGGGTCAGCACGTCGTCGGACTCGTCGGTCGGCGGGCCGTACACGACATCCAGTGTCATCGTGGTCACCGGCCGGTCGCGGCCGCGATGACACGTCCAGCAGGTCACCACCTGCCGTCCGTTGAAGTTGTCGCGGTTGATCGTCGTCACCATCTGCACCATGCGGCGGGCGGTGCGCTTTCTCGGAGTGTCGAGCGCCCAGTCGACGTGATCGGTGCCGGCCGACGGATGACATCCGACACAGTCGGAACCGACCGCTGCCGACATGATGCCCATGGTCAGCAGGAAATCATCGACGCCTATGCCCTTGAGCTCCTGAACGTTGGTGAAGACGTCCTCCACCATCTTCGGTTTCGTTGGCGCCGCGGCCTGGCCGCCCTGTGCCAGCAGCCCGTGGTGAAAGTCGAGCGTCGCACCGAGACGGGCGAGGCGCCCCGCCGGCAAGGCGCGACGTGACAAGGTGCGCCGGCCCGTTCCAATCGCTGACGCGAGCAGGACGGCGACCGCTATTGAGATCACCGGCCTTGATCCGAGCCTCATGTGCGGACCCTCATTGTTTGGCAACAGGACGTGGTGTCCCTAGCGAGGCGGCAACGCGAAGCTCAGGATGAGATCGCCACCCCGCCGGCCGCGATCACCACCGCCGGAGGCGACAGCCACGAACTGCTCGCCATTGACGGCATAGATCGACGGCGACGAGAACACGCCCGATCCGGTGTTGAACTTCCAGAGCTCGTCGCCGGTCTTCGCATCGAACGCAAAAAAGTAGCCCGCGATGTTGCTGCCGGTGCCGACGAAGACGAGGTCGCCCGCAGTCACGACCGAGCCGGCCTGGCCGAAGCCCTCGAAGATCTTGCGCCACTTCAACTCGCCGGTCGTCGGGTCGTAGGCGGAGAAGTACCCTTTCGGTCCGCGTCCTCCGTTGAATGGCTGATCGATGGCGTTGACGTACAGGAGGCCCGTCCGCGGGCTGTAGGACAACGGGCTGTAGCTGGTGCCGCCGCCGGTGCCGGGCGCAACGATCTGGTTCGGCCGCCTCGGAGTGAACACGGGCACGGGCTTGTACTTGGCGAGCTGCTCGGCGGGAATCTCGAGCGGCTCGACCGGGCAGACCGGTTCCATGGGCTTGCCGCCAGCCGTGAACGGAATCGGCTGCGACGGCCACGGTGACTCTCCGGGCCCCGCGTTATCTCTCGGTACGGGCATCTCCTTGATGGGGTGGACCGGCATTCCGGTCTCACGGTCGAGGATGTAGAGGAATCCGTTCTTGCTCGCCTCGGCCAACGCCTTGACCCGACGGCCGCTCACCTGCATGTCGAACAGGATCGGCGGCGCGCCCGAGTCGTAGTCCCACACGTCGTGATGCGTCTGCTGGAAGTACCATTTGAGCCGACCCGCCTCCAGCGAGAGCGCGATGACCGAGTCGGTGAACAGATTCATGCCGGCGCGCCTGGTGCTGTCGCCGAACGGATTGCCGACGGCCATGTAGAGCATCCCGAGCTCCGGATCGATCGCCGCCGTTTCCCAGATGCCGCCCCCGTTGCGCTCCCCGCCCACCCAGGTCGGGCCTGCCACGTCCCAGCCTTGATCCTTCTCGTCCTGGGGAATCGTATTGAAGTGCCAGATCACCTTCCCTGTTTTCGCGTCGGCCGCCAGCACGTGGCCGCCGGGGATGTGGCTCTCGCTGCGGGTGCTCCCGATGTAAAGAACGCCGTTCAGGTATTGCGGGGCCGTCGTGAACCAGTAGCCCATGCTGATGGCCGACTTCACGTCGGCGTAGCGCTGGTTCAGCACGTCGAGGATGATGCTGGCCTGGCCCTCTTTGCCGAACGTCGGAAGAGGTTTGCCAGTCTTCGCGTTGAGGGCGAAGATGAACGACCCGCCGGCCGTGTACACCACGCCGTCGCCATAGGTCACGCCTCGATTGCGGAAGACGTAGCCTTCGCGCGCGCCGCCACCGAGCCTGGCAGTGACGTCGTACGACCACAGCAGATGGCCGTCGGCCGCGTCAACCGCGTACACGCTTCCGCGCGAATCAGTCACGTACATCGTGCCGTCGACGATGATGGGTGTGGTCTGATTGCTGACGCCGTCGATGACGCCGTGCTGGAAGAGCCAGCGCGGCACCAGCGACTTCACATTGGACCGGTTGATCTGATTGAGCGTCGAGTAACGCGAGCCGGCCAGGTCCAGATTGTGAAGGGGCCAGTTGACCGTCGTCGCCGGCGTTGGCGTCTGCGCGGTCCCTATGGCAAGGACGGCAAGGATCGATCCGAGCCTCATGTGCGGACCCTCACTGTCTCTGCGGCTTCGCGCTGGTGTTGCCCCGCGACGATTGCGTGCGGAATTCTTCGAGACGCCGTTCGAGCTTCCGGTAGAACTCGGCGCCTTCGCCAGGGTACCAGTAGCTCCGATGACACGCTTCACACGCCTTGTCGAGATTCTCGCCGACGTCCCACAACTCGTCGACGTCTTTTCTCTTGGCGACGTCGAGCGCTTCGAGCGCCACATTTCTGAGCGCCTCGATTCGCGCGTTCCACTCCACAGGATCGCGTTCGACCTTCGCAGTGATCTGCGCCGGCGACAATTCGACCGCGTCCGGTCCCGTGCTGTTGTTCTCGTCTCCGGGCGGAGTGAAAGGCCGGCGGATTTTGAGCAGATACGCCCCTTCGGCAAGAGAGACCGCACCGGTGCGGATCTTGTCCCAGTCCTCTTCGCTCTTCGGCACGATGTCGACAACGCCCTTTTTGGTGATGGTGCTGCCGACCGCGTTGAAGATGTTGTCGGCCACGGGATCGATCATGTACTTCATCAATTCCTTGACGGACACGACCGGCTTGAGGTCGCCCCACAGCGGGGCCTGCGGCGTGTTGGTCGCTTGCGCAGGAGTCGGCGCCGCCTTCGACGACGAACATGCGGTGATCGTTGCGCTCAGGAGAACCAGCCCGGCGCGCGTGATGAGACCGTGACGTGTGCGAACCGAATCCACTTCAGCTCCAATCAGCGCGCCCCCTCTGCGGACGTGCGCTTTCCGGCGGGCAGCGCGAACGCGACGAATTCTGCAGGGTGATTCTGCCCGCCGATCGCCACGACGAGGTACTGGCGGCCTTTGAACAGGTACGTCATCAGCGTCCCGGTCGAACCGGCGTCCATCTGGTATTCCCAGACGATCTGGCCCGTCGCCTTGTCGAACGCGCGGATTTTCTTCCCACCGCCGCCGGGCGGGGTGCGGACGTTGATTTGATCGCCTTCGGTGACGAACAGCAGCGCTTTCGTCACGAGCGGCGCTGCGCGGACCGCCTGACCGAGCGGCGGCAGATGCAGACCGATCAGGAGCGGGTGGCTGCGCGGGCCGTCGCCGTTGGGTGCCATCCATGCGGTCGCTCCACGATTGAGATCGATGGCGGTGATGCGTCCGTACGGCGGCTTCGTCAGCGGCAATCCATTCGGCAGCTGGATCAGATGACGATCGCCGGCGCGATAGCGGAGGTTCGTCTCCTCGGGCTTGCCCGGGATCAGATTCGCGACGAACGGATTCGTCATCGACGGCACGTACAGCATGCCGGTGTCCGGATCGAACGCGGCGCCGGTCCAGTCCGCGCCGCCAACGCTGCCCGACAGCTGAATGGTGCCCAGCGGTCCGCCCGGATCGTGGCTCACGACAGAGGGCGGAGTGAACAGCGGCCCGTGTCGGTAGCGCTTGACGAGATCGAGGGCCATCGCGCGGAGCTCCGGCGTGAAGTCGATCAGATCGTCTTCGGTGACGCTCTGACGATCGAACGCCGGGGGCCTGGTCGGAAACGGCTGCGTCGGCGACGTCTGTTCCCCCGGAACGTCGGACTGCGGTACGAGGCGTTCTTCGATCGGCCACACCGGCTTGCCGTTCGTGCGGTCCAGCACGTACGCGAACGATTGCTTGGTGACCTGGACGAGCGCTTTGATGGTCTGCCCGTCGACGGTGATGTCCGCAAGAATCGGGGCCGCGGGGTTGTCGTAATCGAACAGATCGTGATGAACCGTCTGGTAGTACCAGACGCGGCGTCCCGTCCGCGCGTCGAGGCAGACGATCGAGTCGCTGAAGAGATCGTTGCCCTTGCGATGACCGCCGTACATGTCGTTGGTCACGCTGGTCGTCGGCAGGTACACGTACCCGAGGTCGTCGTCGGCGCTCATCGGCGCCCACACGTTGCCGGCGCCGGTGTAGCGCCACGACTCCTCTTCCCATGACTCGCGGCCGTCTTCGCCCTCCCGAGGCACGACGTGGAAGGTCCACCGCAGTCTGCCGGCGTGGACGTCGTACCCGCGCACGTCGCCGGGCTGCCCTTCTTTCTTCGTCGCCGAATCCTGCTCCGCCATCGCCGATCCCACGACGACGACGTCCTTGACGACGAGCGGGGCGGAGGTCCCGTGCCACTGTCCGAGCGTGATGTCGAGACCGTCGTTGAGATCGACGGCACCCGTGTTGCCGAAGTCAGGAATCGGCTCGCCGGTCTTGGGATTGAGCGCGAACAGCGAATGGCCCCGGAAGGAGAAGATGCGCTCGGCCGCGCCCTCGGTCCAATAGGCGACGCCGCGGTTGCTCGTCCCGCCGCGGACGTCTTCGCCACCCGGCGGTCTCTGCACCCACAACGTCTTGCCCGTTTCCGGGTCGAACGCTTCGGTCAGGCCAATCGCGTTCGACGCATACAGCACGCCGTGAATCATCAGCGGCGTCGCGCGGAAGTTGTTCGACAGCCGGAAAGTCGGCGGGAGCAGCGCGGCGACCGCGGGAGCCAGCTGCGGACGCCTCCAGGCGATCTGGAGCTGCGACACGTTGTCTTTGGTGATCTGGTCGAGCGGCGAGTACTTTCGCGCGCCGTTGTCACCGGAATAGGAGCGCCATTCGGTGGCGGCGTCGTCCGTCCGCACGCGGGCTGCGCTGACCGCCAGCGCCACCGCGAGGCAACCAACGAAGGCGGCACAGCCAGCACGTCGGATGCATTTCACTCGGGCAGTATAATCGCAGGTACGTTCACGCTCCCGGATCAACTAACTGACACGTAATCGCGCTGTGGACGCGATCGCCGCTGGACAGACGGAGCTTGGCTACGTTACCTTGTCCGCGTGAAAAGCCTTTGCGGATGCGCAGCGCTCATCATGGTGGCGCTGCTGGCCCCTTCGCGTCTGTCAGGCCAGTCGGGCGGCGATCGCCTGATCCTCTTCGGCGACGTCGTCTACTTCTATCCTCCTGGCCACCCGCGCAACTGTCTGCTCAACAATCAGTTCAAGCGGGGCGAACCGGTCGGGTTCCGTATGAATGCGCTCAATCCAGCCACGGGCAAGCGCGATCGCGCAACGGAGCTCGTCGTTCACCTCGCCTACGCTGGCAGGACCGTCGACGTGCCGATGCGCGATCGACAGAACGACAGGCAACCGGAACGAGAGTTCTGGGTCGCCAAGTGGATCGTGCCCGAGGATGCACCGATGGGAATCGTGCGGTATACCGTCACGGCAAAAGATCCGCAGGGTCGCACCGGTGAGTTCAAGCCCTTCGAGGTGCAGGCCTCACAGCTGACCATCGTTCCGTAGGCGGCGGATCGGCCGTGCGCGTATGAGACTAGGACCACGCTGCCGCCGATGCGTTGTAGTCGGATTGGCTGCAGCGTTGACGGCGTGTTCGGGTGCGCCATCAACAACGCCTCCCGCGGCATCGACGGTGTCCCGCCAAAACCTCGCCACGCTCGATCTCGCGTATGAGAAGCCGGCCATTGTCGGCGCCACCGCACAGGCAACGGTCACAGGGTTGCCCGCCGGTAAGACCGTCGATCTCACATGGGGCACTGTGACCGGCGGCTGGGTCATCGAAGACTACTATCACTTCCGCGGCAAGAAATATTCGGAGACGACGACGTCGCTCGGACAGTTTCCCGTCGATTCGAGCGGCCGGCTGAATGCGCGCTTCGTCATCCCCGAAGACTACGGCGGCGTGCACGAAGTGATCGCGCTCGTCGACGGCACGCCTGTCGCTCAGAACGCCCTCAACCTCACCCAGACGTTTGCGCTCACCCCGACATCGGGCCCAGTGGGGACGCCGATCGAGTTGAAGGTCACGGGGCTCGGATGGCGCACGATGGAGAGCACGTGGGTGGTGAACTGGGACAATCAGGAGCTCGGTTTCGTGTCGGCCGCCGGGACGCGCGGATCGGCCGTCGCTCGATTTCGCGCGACCGGTCCGGCCGGCGATCACATCGTCAAGCTGTATACCGGCTGGCAGGGTTTGGGGTACCTGAATTACGAGCAATCGCCGGTGGCATCGCTTCCGCGGCCTCAATTCACATTTCGAACCACGCCCGGCGCAGTCCGGACAGCGGAGTACGCCGAACCGTATCAGCCTCAGCCGATCCCAAAGACGGAACTGCGGAACGCCGGTGTGCAGCTCTCGCTCACGCCGACACAAGGACCTGTCGGCACGCGGGCCGTGCTGAGAGGCGACGGCTTCGCACCCGGCGCGGCGATGCGGCTCGTTTGGGAAACGTCCGTCGGCAGCCGCGTCTCAGGTGAAGGGTTTTCGCCGCAGGAGAACGACATTGGTGATGTCAAGGCCGACGCCGAGGGACGCATCGACTCGACGCTGGCGATCCCGGAAGACGTCGGCGGCCTGCACCGGCTGGTCGTCCGCAACGGCGATGGGCCGGTCGCGCGGGTTTCCTTCGTCATCGAAACCAGCATCGTCGAGATGTCACCGCGATCCGGGCCCGCAGGCACGCCCGTGACCATTCACCTGAAGGGCGTCGGCTGGACCGAGTACGACAACATCTACGTCGCGACGTACGACAACGCGTACATGGGCTACGCCTGCGGATTCAACAGCCGAGGGGACGTCGTGATCAACTTCACGGCAACGGGTGAACCGGGCGCGCACCTGATCGACTTGTATCCGGGCATCTATCAGGGTCCCCCGACGGAGCCGCAACAGCTGTATCGGCTGCCCCAGTTGACGTATGCCGACGATCATCCAGGCAACAAGATTCCGGCCTTTCGCTTCACGTTCGAGATCGCGCCGACGCGGGAGCGGCGCGCACAGACACCTGAAATTGACCCATTCCCGTAGCGAATGGGTTCAATCGGATCATTGTATTTTACTTCTGGCTCGTGGTCTGTAAAAACTGCATGCCATGCTGGCCTCTCCGCCCGGACCCGAAGGGCTCTACGATCCGCGCCACGAGCACGACGCCTGCGGCGTCGGTTTCGTCGTCGACATCAAAGGCCGCAAGTCGCGCGGCGTCATCGAAAAAGGCCTGCAAATCCTGCTCAACCTGCTGCACCGTGGCGCCTGCGGGTGCGAAGCGAATACGGGCGACGGCGCGGGCGTGCTCGTGCAGATGCCCGATCGGTTCCTGCGGAAGGCGACGGCGGACCTCGGGATCGCCCTGCCGCCCGCGGGCCAGTACGGCGCCGGTCTCGTCTTCCTGCCGAGAGACAAGGACGAGCGCGATCGGCTGCGACAGCTGATTGAGCGGACGGTGACCGCGGAAGGGCACGCCGTCCTCGGCTGGCGCGCGGTGCCGGGTGACGACGCGACGCTCGGCGCTTCGGCGCGCGCGGCCAAGCCCATCATCGAACAGGTGTTCATCGCGGATGGCTCAGCGGCTTCGGACGCTCCGCCAGAGCCTGCCTTGAGCGAGCTCGCCCTTCGACCCTTCGACGCTGCTCAGGGTCGGCCTGAGCCTGTCGAAGGGCGGATGCGGTTCGAGCGCGCGCTCTACGTCATCCGCAAGCAGGTCGAGCACGCGGCCGACCGGATGTCCCTCTCCGACCCGCGCGCCTTCTACATCGTCAGCCTGTCGGCAAACACGCTGATCTACAAAGGGATGCTCACGGCGGATCAGATCGCGCCGACGTTCCCCGACCTGACCGATCCGGACATGGAATCGGCCCTCGCGCTCGTGCACCAGCGCTTCAGCACGAATACGTTCCCGTCGTGGCCGCTCGCCCACCCCTATCGATATGTCGCGCACAACGGCGAGATCAACACGCTGCGCGGCAACATCAACTGGATGCGCGCGCGCGAAGGCCTGCTGCGCTCGTCGCTGCTCGGCGACGATCTGAAGAAGATCTTGCCGGTGATCCGCGAGGGCGGCAGCGACACGGCGACGTTCGACAACGTCCTCGAGCTGCTCGTCATGTCGGGCCGATCGCTCCCTCACGCCATCCTGCTCATGATTCCCGAGCCGTGGTCGAGCCACGAGACGATGACGCCCGAGGTCAAGGCGTTCTACGAGTTTCATTCCTCGTTGATGGAGCCATGGGACGGCCCGGCGTCAATCGCGTTCACCGACGGCACCGTGATCGGCGCCGTGCTCGATCGCAACGGCCTCCGTCCGTCGCGCTATTACGTCACCAAGGACGGTCTCGTGATCATGGCGTCCGAAGTCGGCGTGCTCGACATCCCGGCCGAAGACATCCTGCTGAAGGAGCGCCTCCATCCCGGCCGGCTGTTCCTCGTGGACACGCTTCAGGGACGTATCGTGTCCGACGATGAGGTCAAGCGCGAGCTCGCCGACGCGCAGCCGTACGGACGCTGGCTCTCCGAACATTTGATCGACATCGAGGATCTGCCGGCAGCGCCGCACCTCCCGCCGCCCGGTCACGAGCGGATCGTTCAGCGGCAGCAGCTGTTCGGCTACACGCAGGAAGATCTCGCCATCCTGCTCGCGCCCATGGCCATGAACGGTGAAGAGCCACTCGGCTCGATGGGCACCGACACCGCGCTGGCCGTGTTGTCGGATCGCCCCCGGCTGCTCTACGACTACTTCAAGCAGCTCTTCGCGCAGGTCACCAACCCGCCGCTCGACGCGATTCGCGAGGAGCTGGTGACGACGATGGAGTCGACGGTGGGGCCGGAGGGCAACCTGCTCGAGCCGCAACCCGAATCGTGCCGCCAGATCAAGATCAAATACCCGATCATCGACAACGATCAGCTCGCGAAGTTGCGCTACGTCTACGAACCGGCGTTCAAGTCGATGACGCTGCCGATGCTGTACGACGCGGGCAAGGGCGGACGCGGACTGTCTGCCGCCATGGATCGGTTGAAGAAGAGCGCGAGCGACGCCGTTGCCGCGGGCTACACGATCGTGATCCTCTCCGATCGGGGCGCGGATCGCGATCAGGCGCCGATTCCGAGCCTGCTCGCAACGGCCGGCGTGCATCACCATCTCGTGCGCCAGGGCACGCGGACGCAGTGCGGTCTTGTCGTGGAATCGGGCGACGCGCGAGAGGTCCATCACTGCGCGCTGCTCCTTGGCTACGGCGCTGGCGTCGTCAATCCGTACCTCGCGTTCGAGACGCTCGACGACATGATCCGGCAGCGGCAGCTGGTCGGCGTGACGCACGACCAGGCGGTCATCAACTACATTCACGCGCTCAACAAGGGCATTCTGAAAGTGATGTCCAAGATGGGCATCTCCACGCTGCAGGGCTACTGCGGCGCGCAGATCTTCGAAGCGGTCGGCCTCGATCGCGCCTTCATCGATCAGTACTTCACGTGGACCGCGTCGCGAATCGGCGGCGTCGGCATCGACGTCGTCGCCGACGAGGTCTTCCGGCGTCACACCGCGGCGTTTCCGTCGCGGAGCGGCGGCTCGCGGGATCTCGACAGCGGCGGCGAGTACCAATGGCGGCGCGACGGCGAATACCACCTCTTCAACCCGGACACGGTGTTCAAGCTGCAGCACGCCACCCGCAGCGGTCAGTACGAGGTGTTCAAGGAATACACGCGGCTGGTCGACGATCAGAACAAGCGTCAGGCGACACTGCGCGGCCTGCTCGAGCTCGTGCCCGGGGGGCAGGCGATTCCGATCGACGAGGTGGAACCGGTCGAGCGCATCGTGAAGCGCTTTGCGACGGGAGCGATGTCGTACGGATCGATCAGCCAGGAGGCGCACGAAACCCTCGCGATCGCGATGAACCGCCTCGGCGGCAAGTCGAACACCGGCGAGGGCGGCGAGGATCCGGCGCGGCAGACGCGCGACGCGAACGGCGACTGGCGCCGGAGTGCCATCAAGCAGGTGGCGTCGGCGCGCTTCGGCGTGACGAGCGAATACCTCGTGAACGCTGAAGATCTCCAGATCAAGATGGCGCAGGGGGCCAAGCCGGGCGAAGGCGGTCAGCTGCCGGGACACAAAGTGTACCCGTGGATTGCCAAGGTTCGGTATGCCACACCTGGCGTGGGATTGATCTCGCCGCCGCCGCATCACGATATCTACTCCATCGAGGATCTCGCCGAGCTGATCTACGACCTGAAGAACGCGAACCCGCGGGCGCGCATCTCGGTCAAGCTCGTCGCGGTTTCGGGCGTCGGCACGATCGCGGCAGGCGTCGCCAAGGCGCACGCTGACGTGATTCTGATTTCGGGGCACGACGGCGGCACGGGCGCGTCGCCGCTGACCAGCATCAAGCACGGCGGCGTGCCGTGGGAGCTCGGCCTCGCCGAAACGCAGCAGGTTCTGTTGATGAACAAGTTGCGCGATCGCGTCGTCGTGCAGGTCGACGGCCAGATCAAGACCGGCCGCGACGTCGTCGTCGCCGCGCTGATGGGCGCGGAGGAATTCGGCTTCGCGACGGCGCCTCTCGTCGTGTCGGGCTGCGTCATGATGCGCGTCTGCCACCTGAACACGTGCCCGGTCGGCATCGCGACGCAGGATCCGGCGCTGCGCGCGCAGTTCTCGGGCAAGCCTGAATTCGTGATCAACTTCTTCCGCTTCATTGCCGAAGAAGTGCGCGAGCACATGGCGCAGCTCGGTTTCCGCACAGTGGACGACATGATCGGCCGCGTGGATCGCTTGAAGGTTCGCGAGGCGATCGATCACTGGAAGGCCAGGGGGCTGGACTATTCGGCGATCCTTCACGAGCCCAGGAGCGCATCGGGCGTCGCCCGGCGGAAGACACGAGCGCAGGACCACGGACTCGAGCGGGCGATGGACAACGAGTTGATCGTGGCGTGCGCCGACGCGCTGGAACATCGGCGGCCGGTGGTCCTGAGCCGGCGCATCCGAAACGTGAATCGCGCCGTCGGCACGATGCTCGGCTATGAAGTGACGCGGCGCTGGGGCGCTTCGGGCCTGCCTGCCGACACGATCACCGTGCACTTCACCGGTTCCGCCGGACAGAGCTTCGGTGCGTTCGTGCCTCGTGGCATCACGCTGGCGCTCGAAGGCGACGCGAACGATTACGTCGGCAAGGGGCTCTCGGGCGGCCGGATCGTCGTGGCGCCGCCGCCCGACGCGACGTTCGCCGCCGAGGACAATGTGATCGCGGGGAACGTGGCGCTCTATGGCGCCACGAGCGGTGAGGCGTTCATCCGCGGCGTCGCCGGCGAGCGCTTCGCCGTCCGGAATTCGGGCGCAACCGCCGTCGTCGAGGGCGTCGGCGACCATGGCTGCGAATACATGACGGGCGGACGGGTCGTCGTGCTCGGCAGAACGGGCCGCAATTTTGCCGCCGGCATGAGCGGCGGCATCGCGTATGTGCTGAACGCGACGCACGAGTTCGAGCGTCGCTGCAACCCTGAGATGGTCGATCTCGAGCCGCTCGACCGCGACGATCTCGCATTCGTCCACGGCGTCATCTCTCAGCACGCGGCATTGACCGGGAGCGGCCTTGCCGCGAGCCTCCTGTCCACATGGGCCGCAACGTCGCTGCAGTTCACGAAGGTGATGCCGCGCGACTTCAAGCGCGCGCTCGCGACGAAGGCGGCGGTTGCGTCCGCGCCGATATCGCAGGACCTGCAGGTCGCTCATGGGTAAGGTCACGGGTTTTCTCGAAATCCAGCGGCAGAAGCCTCCCTCGCGTCCGATCGCCGAGCGCGTACGCGACTGGCGTGAAGTCCCGCTGCCGTACGAGGACTCGGCGCTGAAGGAGCAGACGGCGCGCTGCATGGACTGCGGAGTGCCGTTCTGTCATCAGGGCTGTCCCCTGGGCAACCTGATTCCCGACTGGAACGATCTCGTCTATCGCGATCGGTGGCGCGCAGCGATCGATCGGCTGCATGCGACGAACAACTTCCCCGAATTCACGGGACGGCTGTGTCCGGCGCCGTGCGAGGGCTCGTGCGTGCTCGGCATCAACAACGCGCCGGTCACGATCAAGGCGGCGGAAGCGGCGATCATCGAGCGCGCGTTCGCCGAACGGTGGATCGTGGCGCAGCCGCCGGCATCGCGGACGGGCAAGCGAGTCGCGGTGGTCGGCTCGGGACCGGCAGGACTTGCCGCCGCCGACCAGTTGAACCGCGCCGGCCACTGGGTCACCGTCTTCGAGCGCGCGGATCGCATTGGCGGCCTGCTCCGCTACGGCATTCCGGAGTTCAAGCTGGAAAAGCGCTGGCTGGAGCGCAGGCTGGCGCTGATGCGCGACGAAGGCGTGACCTTCCGGACCGGCTGCCACATCGGCGTCAACAAGGACCCGCACGAGCTGACGCGCCATTTCGACGCGATTGTTCTGGCCGGGGGATCGACGGTGCCGCGCGATCTGCGCGTGCCGGGTCGTGAGCTGGCGGGCATCCATTTCGCGATGGAGTATCTGGCGCTCCAGAACCGTGCGTGCGAAGGCGATCGTGTCGATCCGATCAGCGCGCGCGACAAGCACGTCATCATCATCGGCGGCGGTGACACCGGGGCCGACTGCCTCGGCACCGCGCATCGTCAGGGCGCGCGCAGCGTGCGGCAGCTCGAACTGCTCCAGCGGCCGCCCGACACGCGCGGGGCTCAGAATCCCTGGCCGACATGGCCGAACATCCTCCGTGTGTCGTCAGCGCACGAAGAAGGCGGCGAGCGCCACTACGCGGTGGCGACCGAGCGGTTCTCCGGCACGGCCGACGGCCGCGTCGCGCGACTCCACGCCATCCATGTCGACACGAAGGCGGCGATCGAGTTCGAGGCAGACCTCGTTCTGCTCGCGATGGGATTTGTCGGGCCGGAGCGCAGCGGTCTGATCGAGGCGCTGGCGGTTGCGCTGACCGAGCGCGGCACCGTCGCCCGCGCGGCCAACTGGATGACGAACGTGCCGGGCGTCTTCGCGACCGGCGACATGCAGCGCGGCCAGTCGCTCATCGTCTGGGCGATCGCGGACGGCCGCAGCTGCGCGCGCGGCGTCGACGCCTACCTGATGGGCAGCTCGTCGCTGCCTGCGCCAATCTCCTAGCGGCCGATGGCGACGTCGCTCTCCGGCGTTGAAACCGCGCGCGAAGAATTGTCGGCGGCAGCCGCGCGCGGCAACGGCGGACGCGCGGCGCTTCAAACCTTCTCGGACTGCGTCGACCATCTCCTTCAACGCCTCTTCTCTAAGGCGCCAGCCGTCGCAGGCGCCAGCCTCATCGTCGCGCTGGGCGGCTACGGCCGGCGGCAGCTCTTCCCGCAGTCGGACGTCGACGTGCTGCTTCTGTTCGACGGGCAGATCGGACCCGCCCAGGAAGCACGCGTGCGCGCCATCCTGCATCCGCTGTGGGACTTGCGCTTCGCGGTCGGCCATCAGATCCGACGGATGGACGACTTCGCCGAGCTCGAAATCGACAACCCTGAATTCCTGCTCGCCCTGCTCGACGCGCGCGCCGTCGCCGGAGACGCCACACTTCTCGATCGCATCGCCGGCCAGGTTCGCACGCCCGCGGCGCACGCACGGATTCTCGACGCCCTGAAGCGGCTGATCGACGAGCGGCACGCGCGCTTCAACGATACGTTCTACCAGCTCGAGCCCGACATCAAGGACGCACCCGGCGGCCTTCGCGATCTCTGGGCCGCGCGCACGATCGCGTCGCTCACGGATCCGGCGCTGATCGATCGGAGCCCCGCCGATCGCGCCCGTCTCGACGAAGCCGAGGAATTCCTGCTGCGCCTGCGGTCGATCCTGCATGTCCGGCACAAACGCAATAACAATGTGCTGAGTCACGACATTCAAGAGCAGGCCGCGCAGCTGATGGGATACATCGGCGCGCCGCGCCAACAGGTCGAGCGCCTGATGGGCGATTATTTCCGTCACGCGCGAGCCGTCAGCCGATCGCTCGGGTGGGTTCGGCAGACCGCGCCCGTTCCGGTGGCGACCAACGTCGTGCGGTCGCGCGACGGTATTCGATTCGTCGACGCGGATCAGGCCGACGCCCACCCCGAAAGCTGGCTGTCGCTGTTTCAGGCCGCGATCGACACGGGCGCCCCCGTCGCCGACGAGGCGTTGACGTGGATGCAGCTTCGGGTCGAGCGCTTCGCAGCGGTGGACTTTTTTCCGAGTCCGGCGGAGCGGACGGCGCTGCTCGCGTTTTTGAGGCCGCGTGCGGGACTCTACGCGCGGCTGTCGGAGATGCACGACTGCGGACTGCTCGGACGGATGTTCCCCGAGTTCCAGGCGATTTTCTGCCGCGTCGTGCGCGACTTCTACCACAAGTACACCGTCGACGAGCACACGCTGCTGACGATCAGAAACCTCGAACGCCTCGTGACGCGCGCGTCAAAGGGCCGTGAGCGCTTCGGTGCGCTGCTCGACGATCTGGCCCACCCGGAACTGCTGGTGCTGTCGCTGCTCTTCCACGATGTCGGCAAGTGGCGCGACGACGACCACGTTGAAGAGAGCGTGCGGATGGCGATGGAGATGATGCAGCGCCTGCAGCTCCCGGCGGAGTCGATCGCGCTCGTCGAGTTTCTGATTCGCCATCACACGAAGATGTCGCTCGTCGCGTTCCGCCGCGATACCGAAGATCCCGAGATCGTCCGCCAGTTGGCCGATCTGGTCGGGATCGAAGAGCGGCTGAAGATGTTGTGCCTGCTCACGCTTGTCGACGTCGAGGCTGTGAGCCCGGAGACGCTGACGCCATGGCGCGAGGAGCTGCTCTGGCGGCTGTACGTGGACGCCTACAACCACCTGACGCTCGAGTACGCCGACGAGCGCATCGAGCACCACGAGTCGGGCCTGCGGGGGCTGATCGCCGGCCGCCCTGATGACGTCACGGAAGCCGAGATCACGCGATTCGTCGAGGGCCTGCCCCGCCGCTATCTGCAGCTCTTCCCGCACGACGCGATCTACCGCCACGTGCGGCTGTCCCGCGACATCCGACCCGACGACGTTCACGCCGATCTCGAGCGGAAAGGATCGCTCTGGGAGCTGACGGTGGTCACGCTCGACAAGCCGTTCCTGTTCTCGAACATCTGCGGCACGCTGTCGTCATTCGGTATGGACATCGCGCGCGGCCACGCGATGACGAACCCGAACGGGCTCGTACTGGACGTCTTTCAATTCACCGACCAGGAGCGCTTTCTCGAGCTCAACGCGACGGGAAAGGATCAGTTTCTGACCGTGCTGGGCGCCGTCATGTCGGGCGCCGTCGACGTCACCGAGCGGCTGCGTGCCAGGGAGCAGAGCGTCCTGTACCGGCGTCGCGCCGGCGTCACGGCGACGCCGCCCATGCTTCACGCCGACAACCAGTCGTCCCGTCGTTACACGATCCTCGACATCGTCGCGAACAATGCGCTCGGTCTGCTGCACCGCGTCAGCCGCGTCATTTCGCGACATGGCTGTGACGTCGACCTCGTGCTGATTTCGACAGAAGGTGAAAAGGCAATCGACGTGTTCCATATCACGAAGGCAGGCGGCAAGCTGACCGATGCGGCGATCGCGGAACTGGCCGCAGACTTCCACCGGACGCTGGAGGCATGAGATGAAGTTGATCAAGGCCATAGTGCGGCCCAACAAGGTCGACGACGTGAAGGAAGCGTTGGGACGCGTGAGCCTCCCGGGCATGACGGTGACCGAAGTCCGCGGCCACGGGAAACAGAAAGGCCATACGGCGATCTACCGCGGCAAGGAATACGACGTCAGCCTTCTGCCCAAAATGGAGATCGAGGTGGTCGTGCCCGACCACCTCGTCGACGATGCGGTGGCCGCCATCATCACGGCGGCGCGGACCGGCGAGATCGGCGACGGCCGCGTCTTCGTGATTCCGGTCGAGCAGAGCTATCGCATCCGCACCGGCGAACGGAGCGAGATGTGAGACTCAGAATCGCGATCGCGCTGCTCTGCCTGATTCCCGCTGTCGCCGGGCTGCGCGCGCAACCGGCGGGCGGCGCGCCTGCCGCCGCCGCGGCGACGCAGACCGATCTCGCGAAGCTCGATCAGCGTGTGACCGCCGCGCAATCGTCGGCCGACAACGCATGGATGCTCGTGAGCGCAGCGCTGGTCCTGATGATGACCGGACCAGGTCTGGCGCTCTTCTACGGCGGACTCGTTCGTCAGAAGAACACGCTCGCGATCATGATGCAGAGCTTCGCGCTCATGGCGCTCGTCACGGTGTTATGGGCACTGGTCGGCTACAGCCTCTGCTTCAGTGAAGGGACGCCGATCATCGGCGGATTCGGATACGCGCTGCTCCGCGGCGTCGGCGTCGATCCCCATCCGGACTACGGCCCGACGATCCCGCATCTGACCTTCATGGTGTACCAGCTGATGTTCGCGATCATCACGCCCGCGTTGATCACCGGTGCGACCGCGGAGCGGATGAAGTTCGGCGGCACCGTCGTCTTCATGGCAATGTGGTCCCTGTGCGTGTATGCGCCGCTCGCGCACATGGTGTGGGGCAAGGGCGGGATGCTGAACGCGACGCTCGGCGGCCGCTTCCCGACTCTCGACTTCGCGGGAGGAACCGTCGTCCATATCACATCGGGTGTCTCGGCGCTCGTGTGCGCGCTCTATCTCGGCAAACGCACGGGCTATCCGAAGGAACCGATGCCGCCGCACAGCCTGGTCCTCAGCTTCATCGGTGCGTGCCTCCTGTGGGTTGGCTGGTTCGGGTTCAACGCGGGGAGCGCGCTCGCATCGAACGGCCTGGCCACGAGCGCGTTCGTGGCGACGCACTTCGCGGCAGCCGCGGCGACGATCGGCTGGCTCGGGGCGGAATGGACGACGCGCGGCCGCCCCAGCGCGCTGGGCGCAATCTCCGGCGCGGTGGCCGGACTCGTGGCGATCACGCCCGCGTCAGGATTCGTGACGCCGATGCCCGCGATGGTCATCGGCCTCGCCGCCGGCATCGGCTGTTTTCTCATGGTGACCTTCGTGAAGGGACGCTTCGGCTACGACGATGCGCTGGACGCGTTCGGCGTGCATGGCGCCGGCGGGACGATTGGCGCGCTGCTGACGGGCGTCTTCGCGACACGGGCGGTCAATGTCGTGTTTCGCGATCCGCAGGGCCGGCCGTTGCCGGTCGGCTGGCTCGATGGCAACGCGCCGCAGATCGGGTATCAGCTCGTGGGGATCGCGATGGCGTGGGCGTTCGCGCTGGTTGGCACCATCGTGCTGCTGAAGATCACCGATCTCGTGGTCGGCGTGCGCGCGAGCGAGGAGCAGGAGACCGAAGGCCTCGACCTCACCCAGCACGGCGAGGAAGCGTACAACCTGGAGATGTAGCAGAGCAGTCCCTCGTCCTGATGCCGCGTCGCGGACCTGGGACCGTGGACCAGGGACGGACCGAGAACGAAGTACCAAGGACCAAGGACGGGCGTACTATACCGATTTGAAAGGCGGGCCGTCCTGTGATCAGTAGATCTGCTGGGTCTTGGCGGTGACCGTTTTCGGCGGCGTGACCCCTGCGGCGATCATCACTTCACGAACCGCCGCCTCTGTGTCAGGCGACGGCTTGAAATTCCCGAACCTGTAGCCGACGGCGATGGCCAACGGCGTCCATCCGAACTTGTTGTCCCGATTCCAGATGTCGATCCTGGCGCCCTTGGCGGCGAGGAACTTCACCACCTTGGGCAGGTTCTTGTAGGCTGCGGCATGCATGGCGGTTTCACCGTTGTTGTCGACCGCATTCACGTCGGCGCCGAGATCCAGTGCCGCCTGGATCGCCTCCAATACTTCGCTCTCTGTTCCGGCGTCCTCGCCTGGTGAACGCGTGGCGAGTCCGGCCGCCGCCATCAACGGCGTGCTGTTGTCGGCATTCGGCAGCAGCGGATCGGCGCCCAACGCGGCCAGCGTCCTCATCAACTCGGCGTCCGCGGTCAGGGCAGCCAGCAGGAACGGTGTCGCCCCGAGCTCCTTCAGACGTGTATTGGCCAGATTCGCACGCTTGGTCATCCTCGCGTTCACGTTCGCTCCATGCGCCACGAGCTTCTTCACGAGCTCGATACTGCTCATGGTGCCGGATCCCTCTGGCGCCGGATCGTTGTCGCCGACGCCCGGCTTGCGGACGGACGTGATCGCGTGCAGCACCGTGTAACCCGGCAGATCGGCGTTCGGATCGGCACCGGCGTCCAGCAGATGCGCCGCCAGTTCGTAATGCGCGTTCGTGACCGCCAGAAGCAACGCGCTGGCGCCTAGCGGGGGCGGCCGCCCGCCGTAGCCACGCCGCGGCCCGGTCGCGGCCGGTACGGTGTCGTTCACGTCCGCTCCCGCCTTCAGCAGAACCCGAACAACGTCGGTGCGCCCTTCTCTGACGGCAAACAGCAGCGGCGTGAACCCGGAGGCCAGACGGCTGCGGAAATCGGCTCCGACCTCGATGAGCATCTCCGCCACTTTCGCGTGACCTTCCGCCGCCGCCCACATGAGGGCCGTCTGCGCGCGTCGGTCATCCTTGGCGTCAACACGGGCGCCGTGCAATAGCAGCGCCTTCACGGAAGCGAGATCGCCCACACGCGCGGCCGTCATCAACGCGGTTTCCCCGCCAGGCAGGGCCGCGTTTGGGTCGGCCCCGGCTTTCAAGAGCAACTCGACCATCGCACCGTTTCCATTCGTGCAGGCCAGCGAGAGCGGCGTCACGCCATACCGGTTCGCCGCTTTCACATTGGCGCCCGCCCGCACCAGCAGTTGGGCGGTTTCCGCTTCGTCCTGGTACGTCGCCCAGTGCAGCGCCGTCATCCCATCGATCTGCGGCGTGTTCACGTCGGCGAGCTGTTGCAGGAGCGTGCGAATCCTCGCCCGATCCATCTTTTCCGCCGCATCCGCCAGCGGCGCGTCAGAAGCGGCCGCGCGCAGATGAATCGCGGATAGGAGCAAGAAAATGATCACCAGCCGTGGTGAAAAAAAACGCCGGAACCGTTTCACACGCATCATGATCTCAGCTACAGCGACAGCAGCTCGTCGACCTTGCCCTTGCTGTCGGCGAAGCTGTCGAGGCGGACGCCCACTTTCTCGAGCAGCGTCAGGTGAAGATTGGCCAGCGGCGTCGGTTCCGCATACGTGATATGACGCCCTCCCTTGAGCCTGCCTGCTCCGCCGCCGGCGACAAGGATCGGCAGGTTCACGTGGTCGTGCACGTTGGGATTGCCCATGCCGCTGCCGTACAGATAGAGCGCATGGTCCAACAGGCATCCGTCGCCTTCCGGCGTGGACTTCAGCTTCTCGAGGAAATAAGCGAACAGCGACACGTGGAATGCGTTGATCTTCGCCATTTTCGCGATCTTTTCCGCATTGTTCCCATGATGCGTGAGGGGGTGATGCGGATCGGGCACGCCGATCTCGGGATACGTTCGCGTGCTCGTTTCGCGAGCCAGCTGGAAGGTGATGACCCTGGTGACATCGCCCTGGAGCGCCAACACCTGCAAGTCGAACATCAACCGGGCATGGTCGGCATAGGAAGCCGGTACGCCCACCGGGCGATCCAGATCCGGCAATTGGTCCGCGTCGTCGGACTCGGCCTTTTGAATGCGGCGTTCCACCTCGCGGACGGTATCCAGATACTGGCCGACCCGGATGCGATCGTCCGATCCGAGCTTCTGCTGAAGGCGAGAGATATCGTCGCGAACCCAATCGAGAAGGCTGGCCCTTTTCCGCAGGGCCGCGCGCCGGTCGGCCGCGCTGCCGCCCTCGCCGAACAGGCGCTCGAAAACGATCCGTGGGTGGGCCTCTGCCGGAAGGGGCGTCGTCGGTGACGACCAGGAGAGATTGTTCTGATAGACGCACGCGTAGCCGTTGTCGCATTGACCCACCATCTGGAGTAAATCCATCGCCAGTTCCAGCGACGGCAGCCGCGTTTGCTGGCCGATTTGCGTCGCCGCGATTTGATCGACCGTCGTGCCCAGGTGGTAATCCGTGCTTTCGGTCCATTTCGCCTTCGCCGCGCTCAGGAAGGCGGCGTTGGAGGTCGCATGCGTACCGGGATAGGCGTTCTTCAACTCCAGGTTGGTGATCACCGTCAGGTGATCGACCACCGGCGCCAGCGACTGGAGGGAGGGCGACAGCTCGCCGAGCGTACCCGCGCCGGGTGGAGTCCACCGAGGGAGGTCGCATCCCATCGGCATGTAGACAAACCCCAAGCGACGCACCGGCTCGGCCGGCGTTTTGGCAAGCGCCGTCATCGACGGGACCATGGCATCGAGCAAAGGGAGCGCCAGGCTCGCACCCATACCCCGCAGGAACGTCCGGCGCGGCAATGCCTTCTTGGTGATAATCATCGTGACTTCCTCATCTGAAACGGCTGGCTCTTCACAATTCCCAGGATGATCGACGAGACGCGGAAGTCCTGCGACCGCGCCTCCCGTACGATCGTGCGTATCGCCGGCGCATCGTAGGTCTCGACTCCTCGTCCTGACGCGTATGTCAGAAGCCGTTCGGCAAACGTGCCGACAAAGATCTCCGGGCGGCGCAGCAATGCCTGTTCGAGTCCATGGACATCCGCGAACTGGCTGCCGTCGGGAAGGCCTCCGGACGCGTCGATGGGCGTCCCCGCTTCGCTCGTTCGCCAACGGCCGATCGCGTCAAACTTCTCCAGCGACAACCCCACGGGATCCATGAGGTTGTGGCACGCGGCGCACGTCGCGTTGGTACGGTGCTCGGCCAGTCGCTTGCGAACCGACAGGTTTCCGTCCACCGTGTTGTCCTTGAGCGCCGGCACGTCAGGCAGCGGAGGCGGTGGAGGGACTCCAAGAATGTTGTCGAGGATAAATTTGCCCCGCAGGACCGGCGAGGTCCTGGTGGCATAGGACGTGACGGTGAGAATGCTTGCCTGGCGAAGCAGCCCGCCTCGCCTGCTGTCTGCGTCCAGCGTGACACGCCGGAAGCGGCTGCCATACACATGCGGGATCCCGTAATGCTTGGCGAGCCGTTCGTTGAGGAACGTGTAATTCGCGCTCAACAGGTCAAGTGCGCTGCGATCCTCGCGCAGGATGCTGTCGACGAAGAGCTCCGTTTCCTGTCGAAACGCTTGCCGAAGATTGTCGTCAAAGTCCGGGAACAGACGCATGTCCGGCGTGATCGACGCGAGATTGCGCAGGTGCAGCCACTGGGAGGCGAAGTTGGTCACCAGGGTCTGCGAACGCGCGTCGGCCAGCAGCCGCCGCACCTGTCGTTCGAGCACCGCCGGCTCGTGGAGTTTTCCGGCACTGGCCACGTCGAGCAGTTCCTCGTCGGGGATGCTGCTCCACAGAAAAAATGAGAGCCGGGACGCCAGCTCGAGATCGCTGATGCGATAGACCGTATTCGGTGCGATGCTGGCCGGGTCTTCTTCGACGCGAAACAGGAACTGGGGACTCACCAAGACCGCGGAGAGCGCCATCTCGATGCCGGCTTCGAAGTCTCCTTCCGCTCGCGCGCTCCGGTAGAGCTCGAGCGGGCCTTGAAGGTCCGCATTGGTCACCGGACGCCGGTAGGCTCGTCGCAGCAGCGCAGCAAGGATGCGTCTGGCGGAAGCTTCTTCCTCGTTTGGATTCGCCGGCCGGGACACAAAAATCCGGCGGCGGCTGGGCGTCTCTCCAGGCCCTTTTGCATCGTAGGGACCGATGATCGAGATCGAGTAGACGGCCGGCTGGACCCGCGGATGCCGGTAGAAATTGAAGTGTGCCTGGTAGGGCTGACGGGCGGTTTCGAGCAGCGCCGAAGCGTTCTTCAGAAACGCCACGCCGATCGCGTGGGGACCGGCTGTCACCGGAACACGGATCTTGAGGTGCTGGTCGATCTGGTCGTGCGAGGGCTGATAATCTTCGGAAAATCCTCCCTCGCGCTGGGGCGGTTTCACCGTGAACAGCTGTACGCGATCCCTGTCCAGCAGCACTTCGAGATCGTGGCGCTCGGTCAGGCCCTCGACGTGCTCGTTGCGGTCTCGCGCGAGCCGAATCTGGATCTCATACTCGCCATCCTGCGGAAACGTATACCGGACCACCGCACCGCCGCGTGTGCCGATCGGAAGGCCGTCCAAGTGGTCCTCTTGGGTCAGGTCCGGTTGAAGCGTGATGGTATCGCCGCCAGGAGAACGGCCGGGACGTCCGACCGCCAACCGGCTGATCTTCTCCGCCGCCGATACGTAGCGGTCCAACAGGGTCGGCGACAGATCGCCGACCGTCACATTGTCAAAGCCATAACTGGACTCGTCCGCGGGCAGCAGCGAGGCGACATCGACTTCCAGGGCGAGGAGATCGCGGATGGCGTTCTGGTATTCGGTTCGAGTGAGCCGACGGAGCGTATCCGTCCGGCCGGGATTCGGATGCGCTGCGGCCGCGCGGTCGAGCGACGTCTCCAGGGATCCGATCGCCGCATCGTAGGTGGCGTCATCGGGGCGCGGCATTCCGACCGGCGGCATCTGACGCGCGCGAACTTTCCGGAGGACTTTCTCCCAGACGTCCGGGTTTTGGCCCACCTCCTGCGCAACAACGGTGTCGAGCGCGAGCCCGCCGCGTTTCAGGCGGTCGTTATGGCAGGAAACGCAATACCGATTGATGACGTCGCGATGCGCGGCGGACGGCACGGGGGCGCCCGCAGATGGTTGCTGTGCCTCCAACGGAAACATGACGGCGCCGACCGCCAACACAGCCGCCAGGCAGCAAAGGATCGAGCCCCTCCGACGGTTGAACATACAACGCCATTTTAGCGGCGGAGTGTCGTGTCCGCTCTTGAAATTCAGTGAGAACCGGCTCTCTTCCGTGACTCGCGTCAGAAGGTGAGCCGGCCGCCAAGCTGGAACGTGCGGGAGCCGCTGGCGCCTGTGATTCGGCCGAAATCTACGTTGTTGACGCGCAGCTCGGGATTGTCGTAGTTCTTCCGGTTGAGCACGTTGAACACATCCGCACGGACCTGCAACCGTGCTCCCGTCGCGAGGGCGAAGCTCTTGGCCACGGTCGTGTGGAGATTCAACGAGGCGGGGCCCCGGGCCATATCCAGCATGTACGTGCCGGGACGCAACGTGGCATTGGTGACCGGACTCACGGGAACTCTGACGAAGCCGGCCGGATTCAGGTAATTGCAGCCTCGGGCATCGCACCGGCTTTGCCAGTCGGGGAATATCAAGTCGACGCCGGGGACGACGTCGGGCCGGCTGCGGTCGATTCCCGATGGCTGCTGGACTCGCAGCGCCGTGCCCGATCGCGACTGGAGGATGCCGGACAGCTGCCAGCCACCGATGACGCCGTTGAGCAGCCCGTGCCCGCCACGGATCCCCGGAAGCTCGTAAATGAACGAGCCGTTCAGACGATGACGGACGTCGTTGCTGGCGGGTCCACGATCGAATTCCGGATCCCAGAAGTCCTGATTGTTCTCGAAGCTGGCGATGTAGTACGCGGAGAGGTCGCCGCCCTGCGTGGCCACGCTCTTACCCAGCGTGTAGTTGACTTCCCACGAGTAGCGATCCGAGAACCGCTTGCGAAGCGTATTCTGGAACCCGTTGTAGACCATGGTCTGGCTGCTATCCACGTAGTAGCCGCCGGGCGCTCCGAGTGCCGGGTTGGGCCGTGCACCCGTCTGTCTGTCGAAGGCCTGCGTAAACTGCCGCTGCAGGGGGAAATCGTTGCCGTCGGTGCGGAGGTAACTGGTCTCCAACACCATCGACCGGCCGAACGAGCGCTGCACACCGATCATCGACTGAATGGTGTAGGGCACCTGCATGTTCGGATCGAACAATGAGAAGACGCTTCTCCTGCCTGCCGAGTCTGCCTGAGCCAACAGCATGGACTCGTCGGTGTACAGGGGCCACTTGACGCGTCTCGCCGCAATCTCTGTCCGGTTGTACACGATGCGGAAGGGGATGAACGGGTTCGCCGCGCTTTGCCGAACCGTCGCTGCCAGGTTCGGGCTGTAGAGATAGCCAACACCGCCGCGAACGACCGTGCGCTCGTGTTCGTCCACGGTCCACGCGAACCCGAGTCGCGGCCCGAGGTTGTTTCCATCGGGTTCATACGGTCTCAGTGGATCTCTCAGCGCACCAAAGTCCAGCTTGCGCAGATCGGTCGGGGCTTCGAAATTGACGATCTCCACTTCGACCGGCGTCGTGGGCCGGACCTTGACGACTCCGTAGTAGTCGTACCGCAGGCCGAGGTTCAGCACGACGCGATTGCCCAGGCGCCAGTCGTCCTGCATGAACGCGCTGTACTGATCCATATCCGAGTCGTGCGGCGGCGCGCCGAAAGACGTGCTCAGCGACTGCGGAATGTTCGCGAGCAAATCGGCATACGTCTGAAACGTAAAGGAGGGATTCTCCGGATTCAAGCGTCCCCCGGTCTCCCGCATGAAGCGGAACCCGGCCTTGACGAGATGCCGCTGGTAGGCACGGCTGAACTTCTGTTCGACGCTGTACGTCGTGCCCGCCATATCCCAGATTTCGGACCTTGGCGTCGCGAACAGATTGGTGATGCTGAAGGCGGGCATGCGCCGGCCGTACGGGAGGATCTCGGCCGGAGCGTTCGGCCCTTTCACGCTCAAGAACGCATCAAGCCGCGCCAGATACGTCTTGTTCCACCCAAATCGGCTCTCTGAGATCCAGGCACCGCGCGTCATCACCATCTGAGCGGCAATGCGATCCTGCTCGTTTGGATATTCACGATCGTTCGCATTGTTCAGGACTGGCCGCGGCTCCAACGTGAAGGGCCGCAGCCGCGTGTATGTCACGGCAAGGTTGGCGCCGTTGAAGACCGCGACGTCCCCCTTGGCCACGATGTGGTTCTCCGTGCGTCTGCGCGTCCCGAGGCCGCGCCACCGCCCGACTTGCGTGTCGACGACACCCGCCGTCGACACGATGGGCTCGGTCGGCAGATTGAGCACTCCGAGCACCGTCCTCGTCTCGGGGAACGGTAACGCGCGGAGAATCTCGTCCCGGACCTCCTGATACGGCACCGTCGTGCTCAGGTTCACTTGCACGTTCTCACGGTAGCCCTCATACGTGCCGAAGAAGAACGCCTTGTTGCGGAGCACCGGCCCACCGAGCGTGCCGCCGTACTGATTGAACGTGCCGACCGGCTTCTGCGAAGAGGAGAAGAATCTGCGGGCGTTGAATTTCTCGTTCTGGCCGCTGTAAAACGTCGACCCGTGGAAACTGTTCGTGCCCGATCGGCTGATCACGTTGATCTGCCCACCGGCTACCCCGCCGTACTCCGCCGGCAGCACGCCCTTGACGATCTGGACCTCGGCGATGGAGTCGATGCTCATGACGGAGATCTGATTCTGGCCGCCGTACTGGGCCAGGGACCGGGCTTCGGGATTCGAGTTCGCTTCGGTGCCGTCCACCGTGACGCCCGTGCCGCCTGCGGCGACGCCGTTCATCTGCACGTCTCCAGCGCCGCTCGTGCTCACACCGGGCGTCAGGCTCATCAGGTTCGTGAGGTTGCGGCGATTGACCGGCAACTCACGCACTTCCTGCGACCCGAGGCTGTCGGCCTGCAGAGAGGCCGACCTCTCGATGAGCGGCGATTCTCCAACCACGCTGACCGTCTCTTCCAGGGCGCCGACTTGAAGAATGAACGTCTGGCGCACCGTCTGACCCGCAAGCAGCTCCATGCCGCGGTTTTGCAAAGTCTTGAACCCGGTGAGCTCGATCTTCACCGTGTACGGGCCACTGGGCAGCGCCGAGAGGACAAACTCGCCATTGGCGTCCGTAACAGCCTCGCGCGAGACGCCGGTTCCTTCATGCGTGGCCACGACGGTCGCGCCTGGAATCACCGACGCCGAGCTGTCGCGTAACACGCCAACCAGCGTGGCGGTTGTGACCTGCGCATTCAGGGGCGACGCCGGCATCAGGAGCGCCGACGCGAAGAGGAACAGAACGAATCCTCGAAAGTACCGCATAGCCCCACCTCTCGAGAACGACAGCAGATAGCTCGACGTCCGCAATCAAAAATACTGCGGTGTAGCACGGCCCGTTGAAGATGTCAACGAAAGGCCCGAAGGCTGTCAACACCCGAAGGCTCGAAGCTTCAACGCGACATAGAAATGCCGCCCGTTGACAAGAAATTCCGCGCGGCGTTGACAAGAACATTGGACGAGAGTATGACGACCCGAGCAGTCGTGACACGTCTCTCAATGGAGGCTGACGTGCGATTCCTTCTCGTCCTCGTCCTGGCTGGGGCGGTCCCAGGCACGGCCGCCGCGCAATCCGATTCGGGTCAAATCTCCGGATTCGTTCGTGACTCCCAGCAAGGGGCGCTTCCGGGCGCAACCGTGACCGTTGCCAACGAAGCGACGAACACCAAGCGGAGCACCGTCACGAATTCGACGGGGTTTTACGTCCTGCCGGACATCCCCGTCGGCGTCTATACCGTGAACGTCGAGCTCTCGGGCTTCAAGAAATTCGCGAAGACGGGCATCCGGCTGACCGCCGCCAGCCAGATCGCCGTCGACGTGGAGGTCGAGCTCGGCAGCCTCGAAGAAACGGTCACCGTGACCGCGGGCCAGAGCTTCATCCAGACGACCACCGCGCAGGTCGCGCGCACGATCGAAACAAAGCAGATCCAGGAGCTCACACTCAACGGACGCAATCCAATCTTCCTCGCGTCGCTCAAGCCGGGCGTGCGAGGCGGCACGATCGGCACCTTCGATCCCGACAGCGTCTCGAACGGCAGCTTCAGCATCAACGGCGCGCGCGCCGACGAGTACCTCGTGACGATCGACGGCGCCGTCGCGACGCGGACGCGCTCGTCGGGATCGATGCTCGGCGCGCAGGACGTGGACACGGTCGAGGAGGTCCAGGTGCTGACGGCGAACTACCGGGCGGAGTACGGCCGCTCGTCCGCGGGCCAGATTCGGTTCGTCACCAAGAGCGGCACGCAGCAGTTCCATGGCGACGGCCTCGAGAACTACCGCAACAACAGGCTGGACGCGAATCAATGGCAGCGCAATCGAAGCAACGATCCGCGGCTCTCGAACGGTCCCGACCCCTACAGCTTCAATCAATGGGGATTCCATTTCGGCGGGCCCGTGCTGCTGCCCGGCGGGTTCAACGCCGAGCGCAACAAAATGTTCTTCTTCTGGGGCGAGGAATGGATTCGGCGCCGCGACACGCCGACGGCCACCGCCACCGTACCGAGCGCGGCGATGCGGCGCGGCGATTTCAGCGAGCTGTTGAATCCGGCGAACCCGTATTTCAGCCGGGCCCGCGTGATCACCAACCCGCTGACCGGCCAGCCGTTCCCGAACAATGTGATTCCCGCGAACCTGATCAGCCCGAACGGACAGGCGCTGCTCAACGTCTTCCCGCTGCCGACGCCGGGCTTCCTCCAGGGCACCGCCAACTGGATTGGCACGCAGCCGCGGCATTCGGATCTCCGCAAGGACACGATCAAGCTCGACTACGTCCCCAGTCCGCGCGAGCGCGTCTCGGTGCGCGTCGGCTACACGCCGTGGACGTTCAACGACCCGTTCGTGGCGCTCGATCGCGTGCAGTGGGCGTGGTCGCGGCCGAACAAGATCGGCTCCGTGAGCCTGAACAGCGTGCTGTCGTCCTCGCTGCTGAACGAATTCACCTTCGCGTTCAACTCGGACGGCACCGGGACGATCGATATGGATCCTGACTGCGGCGCGCGCTGCGATCGCGAAACGTATGGACTGACCTATCCGTTCTTGTTTCCCGGCACCAAGCTCGCCAACGGCAAGATTCCGACCATCCGGATCACGGGATTGACGACGCTCGATGCCGACGCCTATCCGGGCGCGTGGGCCGGGTTCGTGTACACCTGGTCCGACAACCTGACGAAGGTGATCGGAAATCACACGACGAAGTTCGGCGTCGTGCTCGAGCGCTCGGGTCAGGACGACAACATCCAGTTCACCACGGCGAGCCAGGGGACGACGAACAATCAAAATGGCGAAGTGCGGTTCCTGGACGCCGGGCACCCGCAATCCACCGGCCTCGCGTTGGCGAACGCGCTGCTCGGGAACTTCAACGACTACACCGAGTTCGGCGCGAAGGCCTCGACGCCGTGGGTCGCGACGGCGTTCGACGCCTACGCCCAGGACAGCTGGAAGGCGGCCAGCAAGGTCACGATCGAAGCCGGCGTGCGGTACTCGCTCTGGCCGCAGTGGCGCAGCCGCAACGGCAACCTCGCCTCCTTCGATCCGCGGTTCTACGATCCGAGCCAGGCGCAGCAGATCGATCGGACCAGCGGATTCGTCGTCGGCGGCGGCGTGCCGCTGAACGGCGTCGTGGTGCCCGGAGGCCCGGGAAAGAACGACGGATTCGATCGTCTCCGTCACGATCTACCGGACGGGCTGGCCCGGACGCACAAGAACATGTTCCAGCCTCGGCTCGGCCTCGCGTACGCGATCACCGAGAAGACCGCGTTCCGCACGGGACTAGGACTGTTCTACAACCGGCCGATGATCAACCGCGATACGGCACTCGGCGGTAATCCACCCTTCCAGGTGCAGCAGACGGTCGTCAACGGATTGATGGACGCGCCGGGCGGCGCGACGCGCCGCGCGTTCCCGCTGGTCGTGACCGCACAGGATCCGGTGTTTCCGATGCCGCGCGCCTGGGCGTGGAATCTGACGATCGAGCGGCAGTTGCCGTGGGCGACAACCGTCGAAGTCGGGTACGTGGGACGCCGCGGCCTCGACAACCAGCGCAAGCGCAACATCAATCAGCTGCTGCCGGGCACGCTGCAGGCGAACCCCGGCGTCAACGTGAACGCGCTGCGCCCCTATCTCGGGTACGGTCCAATCGGGCTCGCCGAGAACAGCGGCCGCTCGCAGTATCACGGCCTGCAGATTGGCGTCGAGCGGCGCGTCGCGCGGGGTCTCCACGCGGGCGTCGGCTACACCCTCTCGCGCACGAGGGACAACTCGTCGAGCCTCACCGATGTGCTGCCGAATACGTACGACGACGGCGCGTACTACGGCATCTCCGATCTCGATCGCACGCACGTGCTGATCGCGAACTGGATCTACGAGCTGCCGTTCATGGCGCGCCGATCGGATGCGGCCGGGCGCGTGCTCGGCCACTGGCAAATCACCGGCGTGTATCAGTACCAATCAGGCTCCCCGTTCTCCGTACGCAGCAACGACGACTTCGCCGGCGTCGGTGCCGGCAGCGGCAACCAGTTCTGGAATCTCGTCGGCGATCCGAACATCGACCACGGACCGTTTACGACGTCGGCGGCGTGGTTCAATCCGGCCGCGTTCGCGCGGCCTGCGGCCGGAACGTTCGGCGTGCAGCCGCGGAACGGGCTGCGCAATCCAGGCACGTGGAACTTCGATCTCGGCGTGCGGAAGACAGTGCCGCTCGTCGGCAGGCAGCAGCTGCAGTTCCGCGCGGAGGCGTTCAACGCGCTGAATCATCCGAACTGGTCGGGCGCGAACAGCAACCCGAACAGCGGATCGTTCGGCCAGGTCACGAGCAAGAGCGGCGAGCGCGTCATCCAGCTCGCGATGAAATACAGCTTCTGACGTGACGTCGATCTCGCGGCGCGATTTCATCGTCCGCTCGACGCTGGCCGGTGCGGCGATGGCCACGGCGGCCGCCGGCGTCGACGCCGCCGGGCCGGATCCGGAATGGTTCGATCGGCCGATGCGCTGGGCGCAGTTGACGCTGGTCGAGAACGATCCGGGACGGTTCGACCCGGCGTTCTGGCTCGAGTACTTCCGCCGCATTCATGCCGACGCCGCCTGCCTGAGCGCCGGGGGCGTCGTCGCGTACTATCCGACCACGATCCCTCTCCACCATCGCAGCGCGTGGCTGGGCGACGGCGATCCGTTCGGCCATCTCCTCGCCGGCTGCCGCGCGCAGGGGATGGTCGTTATCGCCCGGACCGATCCCCACGCGGCGCATCAGGACGTCTACGACGCGCACCCCGATTGGATTGCCGTCGATGCGGAGGGCCGCAAGCGGAGGCACTGGGCGTCGCCCGAGCTGTGGGTAACGTGCGCGCTCGGTCCGTACAACTTCGAGTTCATGACGCAGGTGCACCGGGAGATCGCGACGCGATACGCCATGGACGGGATCTTCGGCAACCGATGGTCGGGATCGGGCATGTGTTACTGCGAGCACTGCCAGCGCAATTTCCGCTCCGCGACCGGATTCGCGGTGCCGCGGACGAGCGACCCGCGCGATCCGGCGCGCCGGGCATATCTCGCCTGGCACGAGCAGCGGTTGTTCGAGTTGTGGCGGCTGTGGGACCGCGAGATCCGCGCGATCACACCGCACGCGCGGTTCATCGCGAACGCCGGCGGCGGCGCGCTGAGCCCGCTGGACATGAAGACCGTCGGCGAGATGGCCGACATCCTCTTCGCCGACCGCCAGGCGCGACAGGGCCTGATGCCGCTGTGGGCCAACGGCAAGAACGCGAAGGAGTATCGCGCGGCGATGGGCTCGAAGCCGATCGGCGGGATCTTCAGCGTCGGCATCGAGGAACCGTATCGCTGGAAGGACTCGGTGCAGAGCGACGCCGAGCTGCGCGCATGGGTCGCCGAAGGCACGGCCAACGGCCTGCGGCCCTGGTTCACGAAATTCTCAGGCACACTGCACGACACACGCTGGCTGGCGCGCGTCGAACGCATCTACACATGGCACCATCGCGTCGAGCGGTACCTGCGCAACGAGCGGCCGCTGGCGCGCGTCGGGCTCGTGTACTCGCAGCAGACGGCGACGTTCTACGGCGCCGACCGCCCGCGCGCCAAGGTCGAAGACCACACGCTCGGCTTCTATCACGCGCTGGTCGAGGCCCGGGTCCCCTTCGAAATGGTGCACGATCGCCTGCTCGACGCCGAGCGGCTGCGCGCATTCAAGCTGCTCGTGCTGCCCAACATCGCGTGCCTGTCGGACGCACAATGCGGCCAGCTTCGCCGGTTCGTGCAGGACGGCGGCAGTCTCGTGGCCACGCACGAGACGTCGTTGTACAACGAGCGCGGCGAGCGACGCGCGGACTTCGGCCTGGCCGATCTGTTCGGCGCGCGGTTCCTCGGCCGTGTCGAAGGGCCGACCAACAATTCGTACCTGCGGCTCGAGCGCGATGCCGCCGGCCGCGCGCACCCGCTCCTCGACGGCCTGGACGATGCGCCGCGGATCATCAACGGCGTGTGGCGCGTCGACGTCGAGCCGATCCAACCGCTTGCCGCGCGCCCGCTCACCCTGATCCCGTCGTATCCCGATCTGCCGATGGAGATGGTCTATCCCAGGGTCGAGCGGACCGACAAGCCGCAGGCGTTCCTCCACGAGATCGGCCGGGGCCGCATCGTCTATTTTCCGTGGGACATCGACCGCGTGTTTTGGGAGGTGCTGTCGGTCGACCACGGCCGGCTGCTCGCCAACGCCGTCGCGTGGGCCGCGAACGAAGAGCGGCCGGCGACAGTGACCGGCCCCGGCCTGCTCGACGTGACGGTGTGGCGCCAGAAAGAGTCGCTCACCGTGCATCTGGTCAACCTCACCAACGCAATGGCGATGAAAGGCCCGTTGCGCGAGCTCCTGCCGCTGCCGGAACAGCGCGTGCGGATCAAACTGCCCGAAGGGACGAAACCGCTGAAGGTGCAGCTGCTGGTCGACGCGCGCGCTCTGCGCGTCGAGGAGTCGCCTGGCCATGTCGAGGTCACCGTCCCCGCCATCCTCGATCACGAAGTGGTGGCGATCGATCTCTGACCTGGAGTGAACACCATGATCACGCGCCGGGAATTTCTCGCGGCCTCGTCGGCGTCGTTGGTCGTGGCGGCTACGGCATCGGGTGCTCAGCCGGTCCCCAATCGCCCGTGGTACGGGACGATGCGCCGGTGCGGGCAGTTGAATCTCAACGAGCGCGACCCGCTGACGCTCGACGTCGCGAGCTGGATCGATTACTGGGCGTCGCTGAAGCTGGATGCCCTCCTGTTGAACGGCGGCGGCATCGTGGCGTTCTACCCCACGGAGGTGCCCTATCACCATCGCAGCGAGTTTCTCGGCTCGCGCGATCTGTTCGGCGAGCTGGCCGCCGCGACCAAAGCGCGCGGCATGCGCCTGGTCGCCCGGATGGATTGCAACTACGCGTACGACGATGCGCTCAAGGCGCATCCGGAATGGTTCGAGCGCAACCGCGACGGGTCGCCGCGCCCGCACGGCGAATCGCCGTGGCTCTTCAAGACCTGCATGTTCAGTCCGTATTTCACCGATCAGATGGCGGCGATCTACCGCGAGATCGGTGTGCGATATCCGGTGGATGGATTCTTCACCAACGTCTGGCCGAGCACTGGCGATCTGACCGTGTGCCACTGCGAGAGCTGTCAACGCGTGTATCGGGAAACCGTCGGCGCGACTCCGCCCGATCGCGTCGACGCCACCAACGGCTACTACCGGAAGTACTACGAGGCGTACATGGATCGCGTCCTCGACGTGTGGCGCCGCTGGCAGACGGTGGTCACGGAGAAGCGCCCCGACTCGGTGTACGTCGGCAACCTCGGAGGCGGCATTCGCACGGTGAAGAACGTGAAGCGCCTCGCCGAGGTGGCGCGGTGGTTCAACGCCGATCATCAAGGGCGCAGCGGCGACACGGCCATCTGGGATTGCGCGCAGCAGGGACGCGTGGCGCAGGCCGTGATGGACGGCCGCCCGATTACCAACGTGACCGGCGCCTACAGCAACAGCCGGCCGACCTGGCGGCACGTGTCGAAGCCGCCGGCGGAAACAATCATGTGGCTGGCGCAGACGACAGCGAGCGGCATGGTGCCGTGGTTTCACTGGCTCGGCGGCGCGCCGGAAGACACGCGGTGGAAAGCGGTCGGCCGCGATTTCTTCACGTGGCTCGCGGCGAACGAGCCGCATTTCCGCAACCGGCGATCGATCGCCGATGTCGCCGTGCTGTATCCGCAGCGGACGATCGCGTTCTACCGATCGGGCACACAGCCGCGTGACTGGCGAGGCGCGGAACGCGCGCAGACCGCCGATTATCTCCAGGGGCTGTACTACGCGCTGCTCGAAGGACGCATCCTCTTCGACTTCGTGCACGAGGACAACCTCCGGCCCGAGACGCTCGGTCGATACCGCGCGCTGTTGATTCCGAATGCGGCGTACCTGTCGGACGATCGCTGTCAGCGGATTCGCGAGTACGTGGCAGGCGGCGGGTCGCTGCTCGCGACGTTCGAGACATCACGCTATAACGAATGGGGCGACGATCGTCCCGACTTCGAGCTCGGCGACGTGTTCGACGCGACGGCGGGCGACGTCGCCGCCCCGGCCGGTAACAGCTACATGCGGATCGATAGCCGCCACCCCACACTCGCGGGATTCGAGGAGACGGCGCTGCTTCCCGGCCCCGAACAACGCGTGGCCGTGCGCGCCAGGGGCGGCGACCCGGCGGCATCGGCGCCTCTCACCGTCGTGCCGTACTACCCGGCGTTTCCACCCGAGATGGTATTTCCGCGGACACCGCGCACCGACCAGCCGGCGGCGCTGTTTCGGCAGAATGGCCGATCACGCGTCGCGTACTTCTCCGGCGACATCGATCGTACATTCTGGCGATCGGGGAACCCGGACCTCGGCCAGCTGATCCAGAACACGGTCCGCTGGCTGCTCGGCGAGGATCGCGCGCCCGTCACGCTCGACGGCGACGGTGTCGTGGAAACCTTCGCCTGGGAAACCGAGCCCGGGTACGCGCTGCACATTCTCAACTACACGAATCCGAACATGACGCGCGGCTTCGTGCGCAAGTTCTACGCGATCGGCCCGCAGAAAGCTGAATTCCGCGTGGCGCGCGGACGGCGCATCGCGAGTGTGGCCGCCCTGCGTGCGGGGCGCGCCGTGCCGTTCACCCAGGACGGCGACGTCGTGCGCTTCGAAGTCCCTGCCGTGACCGACTACGAAGTGGTGGCGCTCACCTAACGGAGGTCTGACCGTGAATCGACGTACGTTTCTCGAGAGCTCGTTGATGGCGGCCGGCGGCGTGGCGCTGGGACCGCGGCCGTTCGGCGAAGCGGCCGCCCTTCGACAGCGCTCAGGGCAGGGCGAGCCGCCGATGCTCGGCATTCAGGTCGGCGCGGTATCGTTCGTCGACGAGGGGACCGACAAAGTCCTCGACAACTTCCGTGAGATGGCGGCCATCAACACGCTGTTCCTTGCCACGTTCACGTACGGCCGCGGCATCGCGGGACGACAGGTTCGCGGAAGCGCGCTGCCCGATCACGGCAAGCAGGAGTACGACGACAATTATCACGGCGGGAATTTCGCCACGCCGCACCCGCAGTTCTATCGCGGCACCACAATCGCGCCGGAGAAGGCGCCAGACCACCCGAGCTACGACGTGATCGCCGACGTGCTGCCCGTCGCACGCCGCCGCAACATGAAGGTGATCTGCTGGTTCGAGGACGTCTTCCGGACGGATGTGCGCGGACTCGACCAGGCCACCGAAATCGACCTGCATGGCAAGCCGACTTCGCGCACCTGCCCGCGCAATCCGAACACGCGCAACTTCTGGCTCGGGTTGGTCGAGGACTACCTGCGCTCGTACGACGTCGACGGTCTGATGTGGGGCAGCGAGCGCCAGGGGCCGCTCAACAACGCGATTGGCGCCAGTCACGGCGGCGGCGGGAATCCGGCGACGGTTGGATGTTTCTGCACGCACTGCCTCGACGCGGCGAAAAGAATGGGCATCGATGCCGACCGCGCGCGACAGGGCTACGGACTCCTCGAAACCTGGGTGACCTCGATGCGCGCGGGCACACGTCCGGCCGACGGCGCGTTCGTGACGTTCTGGAGAATCCTCGTCGAGTACCCGGAAGTCCTCGCGTGGGAACGGCTCTGGAACGAGGGGCTGCGTGATACCTATCGCGACATGTACCGCAAAGCGCACGAGATCGCGCCGTCGAAGGGCATCGGCTGGCATCTCTGGCACACCAACTCCTTCGCGCCCTTCTACCGCGCCGAGCAGGACTACGCCGAGTTCAGCAAGTACTCGGACTTCCTGAAGGTGGTCATGTACAACAACTCGGGCGGCCCGCGCATGGCGCAGTACATCCGCAACGTCAACGCGACGATCTTCGGCGACCTCACGCCCGAGCAGACGCTCGAGTTCACCTATCGGGTTCAGCAGTACGGCAACGAGAAGCCGCTCGACAGGATTCCGCAGGAAGGGCTGTCGGCCGATTACGTGCGCCGCGAAACACGCCGGGCGGTTGCCGGCGTGTCACCGAAGGTGAAGATCTGGCCTGGCATCGACATCGACATCCCGACGGGTCCGAAGGAAAAGAAAACGCAGCCCGACGACGTGTATGCGGCGGTGCAGGCGGCATTCGAGGGCGGCGCGCACGGCGTGCTGCTGTCGCGTAAGTATTCCGAGATGCCGCTGGCGAACCTGCGGGCGGCGGGCCGTGCCGTTCGTGATCTCAAGCTCGTGTGAAAAACGGAGGCGGAGGCGAGGGTCACGGATTGGATAAAATGTCAGCGAAGGCCGTGACTCGATTTCGGTGGTTCCTGCGAATGTCCGCCGTCCCTCTGGCGTGTTCCGCGTACATGAGTGCGGGGCGCGTTGAAGGACAAGACATGTCGGTCTGGAGCGGCGTCTACACGGCAGAGCAGGCGGAACGCGGGAAGGTGGTGTACGCCATGCACTGCAGCCGCTGTCACGGCGACGATCTCGCTGGGGCTCGCAACTCTGCGCTCGCTGGCGAACGCTTCATGGAGCACTGGGAAGCGCACACCCTCGAGCACCTCTTCAGACAAATTCGCAACGGCATGCCCCCAGGCGACCCCGGCAGCGTCGCCAACTCCGACAAGCGCGACGCGATGGCCTACCTGCTCCAGCAGAACGGGTTTCCTCCAGGAAGCCGCGAGCTCGCTCGCGATGACGACGAGCTGGCGACCGTGCAAATCACCAGACAGGCCGGGCCGGGACCGCTGAAGACGGGTGCCCTCGTCCGGATTGCAGGATGTCTCGCGCAACGACGCGAACGCGACTGGGAATTGACAGGCGCCCAAGACCCGGAGAGGACGACGCTCGATGCGGCGCGGGCCGCCGGCGATCGTCCGGGAGACCCGATCGCGTCGGGGACGCGAACCATCCGTCTGTTGAATGCGTTCCCGAATCCGGCCGCGCACCTGGGTCACACGATGCAGGCGATCGGGTTTCTCGTGAAGGACTCCGCCGGCGACGTCGTCAACGTCGTGTCGCTGGAAATGCTGACGCCGACCTGCGCGCGGTAGACCTTGGCCGGCCTGCGCCGAGGCGCCCGCGGACCCGCGGACGAATCTCTGCGAGCATCTCGATGATAGGATCGGCGCGCATGGCCAAACCACGCGTGACGCTCGCCCACGCCAAATCGTCGGCTCCGCGCAGCGGCGATGTCGCCTCGCAAACGGCACGCGCGCTGGTGCGAGTGCGCGAGATGCTGCTGCGCGGGGAAGTGACGCGCGGGGAACGGATCT
>Ga0137369_10000201_pt1 | contig 48504 bp, 45 predicted proteins | sample SagtaG_12_FD_104918 | JGI IMG/M metagenome (GOLD analysis project Ga0137369, IMG submission 104918) | Vadose zone soil microbial communities from Sagehorn Ranch, Mendocino, California, USA - Sage1_L_113_16 metaG | ecosystem: Environmental > Terrestrial > Soil > Vadose zone | place: USA... | reverse complement strand
GATTGGCACACGCAATCAGGAGCACCAGCCCGGTGGTTGCCAGCAGCAGCCACAGCGGCGATTCGTAGTTCCGGCGCAGCGTCGACACGCCGGTGCCGGCGGGAAATGCACCCAGCTGGAAGGCCAGATAGTTCTTCGCATCTTCTGCGCCGTACCGATCCGGCAAGGTCGTCTTGAACATCGGCGCCGAAAGCGACGTCAGATGCGCCGCCGCCTTCTCGATGCCCCACTCACCCTTGAGCCGGCCGAACACCGACAGAAACCACGTGTCGGGCTTGTCCATGGCCGACCGAGCGCCGCGGCTGAGCGGCTCGGCGCACAACGGCACCGCCACGTCGAAGGTTCGTCCCACTTCGACGCCGAAGAAGCTGGCCGGAGTCACTCCGACGATGTCGAAGGCGTGGCCATCGAGCAGCATGCTGCGGCCGATCGCCGACGGACTTCCACCGTACTCCCGCTGCCAGAACCCGTAACCGATGACCACCGGCGGGGCTGCGCAGCCACGTCGATCGTCATCGGGCACGAGCGCACGGCCCAGCAGCGGCGGTACGCCGAGCGTGTTGAAGAAATCGCCGCTGACCCACAGACCCTGCGCGTACCGGGCCTCGCCACCCGTCGTCAGGTTGAAGTTTTGGCTGCTCCAGGCGAAGACGCCCGAGAACGCTTCCTGGTGGTCGCGCACCTGTTCCCAGAGCGGATTAGTCATCATCGGCCGCCGGCTCAGGAAGCTGCCGGTGCGGCCGTTCGGCGTGTTGGCGATGCGGACTTCGACGAGCTGCTGGGGATCCTTGACCGGAAGCGTGCGAAGGCGGACGGCATCGAGCAACTGGAAAATCGCGGTGTTGGCACCCACACCGAGGGCAAGCGACAGGATCGCGACGACGGCAAAGCCGGGATTGAGACGAAGCAGACGCGCGCCATATCGAAGATCGCGCCACGCGCTGTCGAGAACGTGGATCGTATTCATCTGGTAGATCTCCTCGCGGACCAGGGTTCGGTTACCAAGCTTGCGGAGCGCGGCCAGCCGCGCGTCGCGCGGCGTCATGCCGCGCGCGATGTTGTCGTCGGTTTCGATGGCGAAATACGCGTCGAGCTCGCGCGCCCGCTCATCGTCCCACCGGCTGCGATGAAAAAAGCGTTTCAGACTCACGCGGGTTTCAAGATGCGGTTGATCGCGCGGACGATCTGGTCCCAGCGGTTCGTCTGCTCGGTCAACTGTTTGCGGCCCGCCGGCGTCAGGCGGTAATACCGCGCGCGACGGTTGTTCTCCGAGGTGCCCCAGAACGAGGCGATCCAGCCCCGATCTTCGAGGCGGTGCAGGGCCGGATAGAGCGACCCGTGCTCCACCTGGAGGACCTCCTCGGAGCGGTGTTCGATCGCATAGGCGATGGTATGGCCGTGCGCCGGGCCAATTGCGAGCGTCTTGAGGACCAACAGGTCGAGCGTCCCCTGGAGCAGTTCACCCTGAATAGGTTGATTTCCGCGTTTCGGCATCGTCCGGACATCATACTCCACGAGATCATCTACCTAAGAGCCGTTAGACGGGCGGCCGCGGATTGGGTTTGCCAACTCTACCGCGCACCCGGGTTGCGGACGTCCATCACCCAGATGTCGCCGAGGTCTTCCTCCCAAATGAAGTAGATCGATCGGCCGTCGGTGGAAAGCGCGTTTTCGAGCTGCCCTCGCCGCGCGGCAAACTGTGTCAGCGGCCGTTCCAGTCGACGTCCGAGCGAGGCAGACCAGATATTCCCCGCCCGCTCCCTGGCGCCCACGTAGTACACATCCGCGCCATCGCGGGATCGGCGCGGCCGGTTGGCAGGCCCGGCCGTTATCGGTTCCAGCGACGAGCCGTCGAGCCGCACGCGCCACAGCGAATGGGATGGACCATCCTGGCCGATCATTTGAACGATCAACGACGAGCTGTCACGAGCCCATTCGGCGTCGATGCCGCGTCCCAGATCTCTTGTTCGACCGCCTCGCGCCGGCACGACGCACGTGTGGGACCCATCCGCACGGCCGCACAAGAACGCGATCTGCGTTCCGTCTGGAGACCACGTTGGCTGGAGGTCCGGTCCCGGATCGCTGGTCAGCTGCCGCGCTGCGCCGCCGTTCGCCGGCATCGTCCAGATATCGCGGTTTCCCGATCGGTAGCTGTAGAACGCGATTTGAGACGAATCGGGCGACCACCGCGGGTCCCAGTCGGGTGTCGGATCGGTGGTCAGCTGCTGCATGGCGCCGCCGCCGGCAGCAAGCATCCAGATGTCCTGGTTGCCGCCGCGATCCGAGCTGACCAGCAATCGACGTCCGTCAGTGGAGACGTCGACGAACTCGATAAACGCCTGCTCAGAGGTGACCTGGACGGCATCTGCCCACGTGCCGGCCGATCTGTGAGGATCGGCACGCGCCAGACGTTCGCGACGCGGCGGCCCTTCGAATAGGTCACCTTTGTTCCATCGGCGGCCCATGCCCACTGCCGAACGTCCATGCCCGTCGTGACACGCTGCGGCGAACCGACCGGGGAATCGCCGGCGATTTGCCTTCGCCACACGTCCATCCCGCCATCGTGATTCGCAACGTAGTACAGCCATCTCCCGTCTGGCGACCACGTCGGTCCGCGGACGTTCGTGCGGCCGTCGGTCACCGGAACGCCTTTGCCATCAGAGGCTCGAGCCACCCACAGTTGCGCCACGTCGGCGTCGAGGCCGGCCGGCGTGTTGACGAACGCGAAGAGTCGATCGCCCGGCGACCAGCTCAAATCGAAGCGCCTCCCGTCGCCCGGCAGGGCGACCCGCTGCGAAGCGCCGGTCAGGAAAGAGACAATCTCGACCGCCGAATCCGGCGAGGACGGCGATTCCGACACGCACGCAAGCCGGTCACCGCTCGCGGACCACACCGGCCGCCTTTGACCGAGCGATCCACTGCTCGCGATTCTGCGCGGTTCACCTGCCAAGGCGGGCATGACGAAGCACCCACCACCGTCCCGGTCTGACCAGAACGCAATCTGGCGGCCGTCCGGCGACCAGCTCGGAAACCGGTCGTCACCGGCCTGATCCGCCGTGCGGTTCACGGGCACGCCAGCGACCTGAGCGATCCAGATGTCCCAGTTGCCGCTTTGATTGCCTTCGTACGCGATTGTCCGTCCATCGGGCGACCACGAGGGATAGTCCTCGACGCCGGTTGCGGTCGTCGCGTGCAGTTGGTTCGAGAAGACCGGGAGTGCCGCACGCCGTAATGGCACGCGTGCAAGGAGCAGCCACCCGATGACGATGAGCACGGCCGCGGCACCGATGCCGGCCGCCACTCGCGGCGCGATGCGCCGGCCGGACGCCGGCGCCGATCGTGCGGCCGCACGCTTGCCACTGCTGGACGGCGCGCGGGCTGCCGTACGAACGCGCTCCGGCCTTCTCGATGGCGACGGCGCAGATCGTGTCGTCGGCCGCGGGACGGCGCCGCGGCGGAGACGCGGCCCGTGGCCGTATCGCGCTGAAGCCGCTTCAGGTCGGCCGTGAGATCCGAAGCCGTCTGATACCGCACCGTGCGGTCCTTCTCGGTTGCCCTGCCGATGATTCGTTCGAGCTCCGCCGGCACGGTGGGATTCAACCTGACGGCGGGGGGCGGATCGTTGTGAAGAATCGCGTCGAAGACGATCGCCGGTGTGCGTCCCGAAAACGCCTGGATGCCGGTCGTCATCTCGTAGAGAACCAGGCCGAAGGAGAACAGATCAGTCCGCGAATCGAGCGGCTCGCCGCGTGCCTGTTCCGGCGACATGTATGCGACCGTGCCGATGGCGGATCCCGGGCTCGTGAGAAGCACATCCGACATCGTCGGCACATCGCCTGCGGTCGCCCCTTCGCGCGGTCGCGGTCCAGTCACCTTCGCCAGGCCAAAGTCGAGGATCTTGGCGTGGCCGCGGCGTGTGACGAACAGGTTGGCGGGCTTGATGTCACGGTGCACGATGCCTTTCGCGTGCGCCGCGTCGAGCGCATCGGCGACCTGAATGCCGATCTCGACCATGCGATCGAGGGGCATCGGCCTGCCGCCGATCAGATGATTCAGCGACTGCCCTTCGAGCAGCTCCATCGCGATGAAGTGCTCCCCGTGTGTCGCGTCGAACCCGATTTCATAAATCGTGCAGATACTGGGATGATTGAGCGCCGACGCCGCCCGCGCTTCGCGCTGGAAGCGCTCGACGGAGTGCGGATCGGTGGTCAGATCGGGCGGCAGGAACTTGAGCGCGACGTGTCGGCCGAGATCGGTATCTTCCGCCTCGTACACAATGCCCATCCCGCCGCTGCCGAGGGCGGCGACGACGCGGTAATGGGAAATCGTCTGGCCAATCATCGCTCTGGGGGGATGACCCACGCGGCCGCGCGTCGAGATGACCCGTCTAACCCGGATAGAACGACGGCAAGGCCAGCGAGCGCATCGTGTGGAGGCCAGGCGGCGCGCTCAGCACTTTCGATATCGAATTCACGACGATGGACGCCGTCGCGACGTCGCCGTGGACGCCGCCCGAGATCTTCTGTGCAATGCGGGGCGAACCCTCAATCTCGACCGAATCGTAGGACTCCGGCGCGCCCAGATACGCTTCCATGTGCAGCCGGATCACCGGCTCCCCCTTGCGATACCCAACACCGTCCTGAATGATCCCGCACACGTAGCCGGGATCCACGGCGAGGAACTCGCTCGAGATCGTGACCGAGGCCAGCTTCGGCTGAATCTCGTCCGTGATCCGATCGAGCGTCCAGCCGAGGGCATCGGCGATCATCGCGATCGATTCCGTCAGCCCCACGTGCCGCACGGTGCCGTCGTCGACTTTCTTCTGAAACTGTTCGGTCGTGAGCCCCGCGCCGATCTTCTGCTGGAACGGCAGGCGGCGAATCCGCGCGTCTTGAATGCGGTTCACGGTGACGCGATCCACGCGCTCGCAGACGGCGGTGAGCGCGATCGGCAGCGCATCCATCGCGAACCCGGGGTTCACGCCGGTGCCGAGCACGCCGACTTTCGCCTTCTTCGCCATCGCGTGAATCTTCCGCGCCAGCCGAATGTGTGTGTAACCGGGGTATGACAGCTCCTCGGTCGTCGACACGATCGCGGTCTTCGATTTGAGGATCGTTTCAATCTGCGGCATCACCTTCTTGATCGACGAGCTCGTGCAGAGGACCACCACATCAGCCTTGGCGGATTTCAATGCCTTGGCCGCATCGGCGGACACCTTCACGCCAAGGCGCTTCGACAGACCGACCACGTCGCCCAGGTCGCGGCCGACCTTGACGGGATCGATGTCGATGGCGCCGACTATCTTGAATCCCGGACGTGCGGCGACCTGTTTGACGATGGCGGCCCCAATCGGTCCAAGCCCGAAATGCATCACGCGAATGTTGGGCATAGTCGCGAATTATACTCACCCTCGATGCCTGCAGACCATCCCGGCGGGTTGACTCGCGATCACGTCATCTGGGCGTATCGGCTGCTCCTGGATCGCGACCCTGAGAATGAAGATGTGATCGGTCCGAAGCTGGCCGGATCGCGAGATACCCGGGAGCTGCGGAATTGTCTGATCACGTCGGCTGAGTTTCGCGACAAGAACCCCGATTTCGCGCACACGAACGATTCCACGGTCGTCATCAAGGAAATGGCTTCGGGCGTGCGGCTGTTCATCGACCTGTCGGACCACGTCATCGGGTTGAACATCCTGCGAGGTCACTACGAAGAGGAAGAAACCGCGTTCGTCCGGAACGTGCTGAAGCCGGGCGACACGGCGATTGACGTGGGCGCGCACATCGGATTCTTCACCATGCAGATGGCCGCACTGGTGGGGCCGGCGGGCCGCGTGTACGCGTTCGAGCCGCTCACCACGAACGCCGTCCTGCTGCAGCGCTCGGTCGCAGAAAACCGCTTCGCCGATCGTGTCCGGTTCCAGGGGGCGGCCGTCGGCGCCGCGAGCGGGACGGCCAGCCTGACGTTTCCGGAAGAGACGTTGAACACGGGCGGTGCCTATCTGCTGCGTCACGGCACGCAGCCTCTGACGGGCAACAAAAAGCAAGACGTGCCGCTGGTCGCGCTCGACGATGTGAAGATCGAGGGACGCGTGCGGCTGATCAAGATGGACGTGGAAGGCGCCGAGCCCCAGGTCGTCCGCGGAGCGACACACCTGCTGCAGCGGGACCGGCCGGTAATTCTGTCGGAGCTGCACCCGACGCAGCTCGATCGGGCCTCCGGCGTGACGGCGGACGAGTTCCTCGCGCAAATGCGCGCGGTCGGCTATCGCGCGCAAACGCCAGGAGGCATGCGGATCGATCGCGCGCCCTCGGACGCGCTGGTCTCGATCGCCCTTATTCCTAACCCCTAATCCCTAATCCCTAATCCCTAACCCCTAATCCCGTCATGGGACAGGCGGATTATACGTGCGGCGCGGACGCATCAACCGTTCGATCGCGCAGATCGCCAGCGCGCAGGTCACGCCAATCACGTGCACGGAAAACCGGCCCTGATACGTCCATCCGCGCGCGACGAAGGCGGCGGAAATGCCCGCGAGAAAAAAGAGCACGGGAACTGCCGGCACGTCTTTCAGCCTGGGAACGCCGAGGACCGCCAGCGGCGCCACGCACGCGCCAACAAGCACCGGCATCGCTTTCCAGTCCAGCACGGGAGGATCGTGAACACTCAGCACCATGAATGCGCTCTCGAACGCCCTGCCGAGCACCTCGCCAATCGATCGGCCGGGCTGCCAGAGGGCGACGATGTTGCGCTGCGTCCCGAAAAACACGGAGAACACACCGCTGTAGTACCAATTGCGCCAGGCGAAAAAAGCGAGCCCCATTGCGAGAACAGCGGGAACCGTCAGAAGTGTGCGCCACGCGACGATCCTCGGCCATGCCGACGGCTGGAGCAGGCGTCGAATCGGCGCACGTGTCGACAGCGCGCACACCGCCACGGCCGCGGCCATCGGCAGGTTGTTGAGCCGCGTGTAAAACGCCAGCGACGCGAGCATGCCGGCGCCCACGGCGAATCCGAGCGATGCCCGGCGGCTCCGCAGCGCGAGGAACGCGGCCACATAGAGAAATCCCGCGGACGTGATCTCGCTCAGTCCTCTCCCAATCAGCCCCCAAGGCGCGCCGAGCGCCACGATGGAGAGCGTCATGGTGGCGGCAATGACCGCCCAGCGGAATCCCGCCGATGTCTTCGTCACGTGGAAAGCGAACAGCGCCGTCGCGAGCAGGCAACTGCCGTCCCAGAAGAACTCGCCGGCGCTCGAATCGCCGAACACGAGATGCAGCAGACCGCTGACCCATCGATAGAACGGTTGAAAATAAAACTCCTTGGTCCCACCTTCGAGCCAGTAGCCTTGCATGACGATTCGGTACCCCCACCGCTGGTACATCCAGAAATCGTCGCCCGAGCTGTACCAGGAGAAGCGTCCGATGTATCCGGCATTGGCCACCACGATCAACGTGAGCCAGGGAATGCCGATCAACGCGAACGCGCCGAAGACGTTGCGAAGACGCGGCGGCACCGGCACCAATGCCGCGGCAGCGAGGGCCGCGACGAGCCAACGCGCCGCGTCCAGATGACGAGTCGCGGCGAGGAGGCCGAGGCACGTGGATGCGCCCAGGGTCCATGCGAGCACGGACCAGGACCCGATGCGCATCACGAACGACGCCGTCCACGATCCGATCAACAGCGCCACCAGTGCTGTAATCAGCCAACCCCCGGCCGGACGCAGCAGGACATCCAGCGTCGACGGGCGCTGCAACGTTGCCGTGACGCTGGACCAGACGCTCGCGCCATTCCATGTCGGCACGAGCCGCCAGACGTCCTCGGTCAGTACGGCATCGATTCGCACGCGATGCGTGCCGGCGCTCACGTCGACGGACTCGCCGACCGGGACGGCGTCCACGGACACGGTCGCGCTCATTGGCTTCGTCATCTCGATTCGCAGGACCCCGGGGTGTGTCGCGTGCAGGAAACCGGCGACGCTCATCGCGGTGCGCGCATCGGGCGGCCGATCGACGGGTTCGGGCCAGCTGTCGTTCGGCGGCGGAAGATTGAAGAACCACGCAGGAAACTCGCCGAGGCCTTTGTAGGGCCGCCGCATCACCGCGGAGCACACCGGGTCATCGGCACGCCAGTCGGCGCGGACGTCCCAGCTGTGAGGCGCCACGCCTCTGGCGTCTTTCACGAGCGGCCGGCCGGGCACGAAGCGCACGCACCAGCCATCGGGCACGACCGTCATCGCGAGCACGGCCTTGCACGCGAGCAGCGCGACCACCACTCCGCGCGCCACCCGCGTCCGCAGAAACCGCGAATGAAACCACAAGAGCGCCGGAAAGACGACGCCGATGACGATCGCCTTGGGCACGGTCTCGAGCGGAAGGCCGTCGAACGAGCCGGCAACGCGAGCCGGCCACGCCAGGGCGGCGACTGCGAGCCATGCCCACAGCCAGGTGAACGACGGACGCCTATTGAACATGCGCAGCGGCAGGCGGATTATACCCACGCGCCCTTCAACCGACGCGACCCACACGACCTACCCGACCTACGCGACCTATCAGACCTACGCGACTCACCAGACCTCTCGTCCAGCCTGATGGTAGGATGCGCGGGATGTCACGCATGCCGTGCTGGTGTGTGGGCGCCATGTTCATCGCGACGGCCGCCTCCGCCCAATCCGGCGTCCCCGGCGCGATCGATCCGCCACGCTCTCCGCGCAACGCGAACTACACGATTTCGGCGACGCTCGATCCGGCCAGCCGCACGATCTCCGGTTCCGAGACCATCGTCTGGCGCAACACCACGGCACAGGCGACGAGCGAGCTGCAATTCCATCTGTACTGGAATGCGTGGCAGGACGACATGTCCACCTTCATGCGCGAACGCGCGCTCGGGAACGCGCCTGCTCCGGGCACTCTGCCGCGGACGGCGGGCGAATGGGGGCGCATCGACGTGTCGTCGATCGAGCTGAAGGCGCCGGCGCAGGCCGATCTCACCGCGTTGCAGCGCTTCATCGCGCCCGACGATGGCAATCAGCACGATCGAACGGTCCTGCTGGTGCCATTGCCGCAGCCGATCGAGCCTGGCGGCAGCGCCACGCTCGCTCTCGTCTGGACCGCGCACGTGCCACGCACCGTCGCGCGCACCGGCGCGATCGGCAACTACTTTTTCATCGCGCAATGGTTTCCCAAGCTCGGCGTGCTCCAGGACGACGGATGGAACTGCCATCAGTTTCATGCGGGCACCGAGTTCTTCTCGGACTACGGCTCCTACGACGTCTCCTTGACGGTGCCGGCCGGCTGGCCCGTCGGCGCGACCGGCGTGCAGCGCGAGCGTCGCGACAACGGCTCCAACACGACGACACACCGGTACTATCAGGATGACGTCCACGACTTCGCATGGACGACGAGCCCCGACTACCTGGAGCGCACCGCGCGGTTCGACCATCCGACGCTGCCACCGGTCGACATGCGGCTGCTCCTTCAGCCGGAGCACGCGAACCAAGCCGAGCGCCATTTCGACGCCACACGTACGACGCTGAAGTATTACGGCGAGTGGTACGGCGCGTATCCGTACGGGCACATCACGATCGTCGATCCCGCCTATCAGAGCGGCGCCGGGGGCATGGAATACCCTACGCTGTTCACCGCGGGTTCACGATGGCTGGCGCCCGCCCGCGTCACGACGCCAGAAGGCGTCACCGTCCACGAAGCCGGCCACCAGTTCTGGTACGGCATCGTCGGCAACAACGAGTTCGAAGACGCGTGGATGGACGAAGGGTTCAACACGTTTTCAACCGCCCGCGCCGTCGCGCAGGTCTACGATCCGAATTACCTGGCCGTGCGATACTTCGGCGGCTTCGTCCCATGGGTATTCAGAGACATCGCGATCAGCCGCGAGACCGACGGCAATCGACTGTCGGGCTATCGCCGCGACGCGAAGAGCAACGTGCAATCGACACCGAGCTATCGGTACTTCCCGTCGACTGGCGGCAGCATCACGTACAACAAAACGGCGCTGTGGCTGAACACGATGGAACGATGGCTCGGGTGGGCAACGCTTCAGCGAATCATGTCGACGCAGTTTGCGCGGTGGTCGTTCAAGCATCCGCGACCCCGCGATTTTTTCGACATCGTCGACGAGGTGACCGGCCGCGATCTGCGCTGGTTCTTCGATCAAACCTATCGCAGCTCGAACGTGTTCGACTACGGCGTGCAGGACCTCAAAAGCACGAAGGAGGGCGATCGCTACCGCACGAGCGTGATCGTGCGGCGGTACGGCGAAGCCATCCTTCCCGTCGACGTGCAAGTGACGTTCAGGAACGGCGAACGTCTGACCGAACACTGGGACGGCCAGGACCGATGGAGAATGTATACCTACGATAGGCCGTCGCAGGCGCTCGCCGCCGAGGTCGATCCGAACCGTGTGCTGCTGCTCGATGTCAGCATGACGAACAATTCGATGACGCTCGCACCCCAGGGCGCCCGCGCGGCGACGAAATGGTCGACGGCGTGGATGGCGTGGTTCGAGGAGTGTCTGCTTTCATGGGCGGCGCTGGTATGAGCTCGCGTCCGCTGGATTCGACGTTCGCGCACCGGACGGGCGTGATCGGGTCGGTGGTGGACGGCATGCGCCGGGTGACCCGTGCACCGTTCGTCCTGCTCGGAGTGTGGGCGCTGACGCTGCTCGTGAGCGTGCCTCTGGCGGCATCGCTGCGAAGCATGCTCGCCAATCATCTGGGCCGGAGCCTCGCGGCGGATACGGCCGCGCGCGGCGTCAACTACGACTGGATGCAGGAGTTCGGCGACCAGGCGACCGGCCTCGGTGTCACCTTCAAACCGACGATCATCGGTTTTGGCGCCGTGCTCGACAACCTCAGCGCGTTCATGGACAACACCCAGCGGCCCGTGGTCATCGTCGGCGCCGCGGCGGTGTACATCCTTCTGTGGATCTTCGTCGCGGGCGGGATCATCGATCGGTACGCGCGGAACCGCGCGACGCGCGCGCATGGGTTCTTCTCGGCTTGTGGCATCTTCTTTTTCCGGTTCCTTCGGCTGGCCGCCATGCAGTGGGTCGTCTATGCGTTTCTGTTCGGCTTCATGCATGGATGGCTCTTCGATCGGCTGTACCCGCGCCTCATCCACGACGTGAACGTCGAGCGCACCGCCTTCTTCATCCGTGTGGCGCTCTATCTTCTCTTCGGGATTCTCGTGGCCGCATGTGCGCTGGCGTTCGACTACGCAAAAGTCCGAGCCGTGGTCGAAGACCGCCGCAGCATGGCCGGCGCCGTGGGTGCGGCGTTGGGCTTCATCCAACGGAACTACGGCGCAGCGGTGGGCCTGTTCGGGGTGAACTTCCTGCTCTTCGCGATCGCCGTCGGCATGTACGCCCTCGTCGCGCCCGGTGCGGGCACGAGCGGCGTGTCGATGTGGATCGGGTTCGTCATCGGCCAGCTCTACATCGTGGCGCGGCTTTGGGTGAAGCTCGTGTTCTGGGCGTCGGAGACCGCGCTGTTCCAGGGCCGGCTCGCGCATGCGGGATACGTCGCGCGTCCCGAACCGACGTGGCCCGACTCCCCGTCGGCGGAGGCAATCTAGAGTAACAAGTACGAAGTACGAAGCAACGAAGGACTGCGAGAGGAGAAGATGTCATGGCTTTACCGCTGCACCTGTCGCGCCGGAATTTCCTTGTGACCTCTGGGACCGGCGCCGTGGCGATGTGCGTGTCCGGCAACGCGGGTGGCTACACCGGTGCCGAAATGCGGGCGTTCGCTGCCGACGACACTCTGAAAGGCGTCTCCAAATGGGAATTGGACACGCCCGCGTTGTGCGTCGATCTCGACAAGCTGTCGGGGAACATCGCTACCATGCGGACGCGGCTTGCCGACATGAAAGTGGTGAGCCGGCCGCACGCGAAAACGCACAAATGCCCGACGATTGCAAAGCTGCAGCTCGCCGGTGGATCCATCGGCATCTGCACCGCCAAAATCAGCGAAGCCGAAGTGTTCTCGGCAGCCGGCATCGGCCCCATCCTGATGACGACGTCGAACGTGACGCCGAACAAGATCCGGCGCGCGATGCAGATTCGTAAGACGAACCGCCAGTTCATCCAGGCCGTCGACTACCCGCAGAACGCGCGGGATCTGAACGACGCCGCACACGAGGCGGGCATCGTCGCCGACGTGGTCATCGACGTGGCGATTGGCACCCGCAGCGGTGTGCCGGCCGGCGATGAGGCGCTCGCGCTCGCGCAGCTTGTCGACAAACTGCCGAACCTGAAGCTGCGCGGCGTGATCAGCTACGACGGAGGCGCCCAGCACATCAAGGGATTCAAGAACCGGCTGGAGACGACGCTGAACCGGTTCGGGCCGTCGGTCGATACGTTCGAGCGGATGAAGCGGGCGGGCCTGAACACCGAAATCTTCAGCGGCGGCGGCACCGGCACGTACAACATCCTGCCGAAAGCGCCGGGCGTGACCGACCTCCAGGTGGGCAGCTACATCTTCATGGACTGCCAGTACATCGAGATCGGCAGCGAATCGAACGCGGACATCTTCGCCGACTTCACGCCGTCACTCACCGTCGTCACCACGGTCCTGAACACCTACTTCCCGAAGTCGATCACGACCGACGCGGGCGCGAAGGCGCTCACGCTGAACAAGCCCGGCCCGTGGGTGATCGGCGAAAAGAGCTTCGAGTACAACGCAGGGTCCGACGAGTTCGGTGTGATTCGCTATGAAACGGCGGGACGTTCGTACAAGGTCGGTGACAAGCTCGAGCTGATCGTTCCGCATTGCGATCCGGTGGTCAACGAGTACGACCAGGTGTATGCGATACGCGGCGATCGTGTGGAAGCCGTCTGGCCGATCGCCGCGCGTGGGCACTCGCAGTAGGCAGCGGAACGTCTAACTTTCCGTGTAGACCCATGCGCCGGCGACGCCGGCAGCGATGACTTCCACCAGGCCCCAGACGGTGCCGATCACCATCAGCTTGGCCGGGAACAGATCCATGATCGTGATGAAGATGTTCGGGTAGAGATACGCGAGGCCCCAGATCGTCAGCGCCGCGCACAGCGCCGTGCTGGGACCGGCACCGAACCGCGGACGGATGGCGGCGTACAGCCACACCGTCATGAAGCCGAGGCCGAACCCGAGCACGACGAACCACACGATCATGCTGTTCGCGATCGGCGGCTTGTTCAGCGCCGCCATGGCGGCGTTCATCTCATCGGCGAAGACCACGCCGTTGAGAATGAACTCGCTGATGTTGATGATCAATCCCGCCAGGAGTCCCCCGAGGAGAACACGACCCATGTTGATACGGCCCATGCATCACCTCCTGTACACGAAACGTTGACTCACTTCACCCGCACTTGAACGCGGCGAAGGCATCATAGGCCAGTACGGTCGCGCCCGCGCAGGCAATGCGCGCCAGCGCAGACGTCAATCCGGCTCTGAACTCTGAATTTTTGGAGTATTACGCGGCGGACGCAATGACCGCTCGAATGCCATCGGCATCCAGCGATTCGACGACGAGCAGCTCCTCGGCCATCGCGCGCACGGCCGCGCGGTGCTTCGAAACGATCTGGCGCGCGGTCTCGTAGCCGGCCATCACGAACTGCCGCACTTCGTCGTCGACACGCTGGGCCATCGCTTCGCTGATGCCGACGCCGCGGTCGGTCTCCCACGGGTTCCCCGGCGTGCGGTAGGCCAGCGGCCCGAGCTGCGACATGCCGAATTCGCACACCATGCGCCGCGCGATAGCCGTTGCGCGCTCGATGTCGTTGCCGGCCCCGCTGGTCATCTGGCGGAGGAACAGCTCTTCGGCCACGCGGCCGCCCATCAGAATCGCGATTTGCGCCTCGAGGAACTCGCGCGTGTGCGTGTGGCGATCGCCTTCCGGCAGCTGCATGGTCACGCCCAGCGCCTGGCCGCGCGGGATGATCGTCACTTTGTGCAGGGGATCGGCGTGCGGGAGCATGGCGGCCACCACCGCGTGCCCCGATTCGTGGTACGCGCACGTCACGCGCTCGTGGTCGCTCATGGTGAGCGACTTGCGCTCGGCGCCCATCAACACCTTGTCGCGCGCCTGATCGAAATCGACGTCGCCAATGGTCTGACGGCCGCCGCGCACGGCCAGCAGCGCGGCCTCGTTGACCAGGTTCGCCAGCTCCGCGCCCGAGAAGCCCGGCGTCCCGCGCGCGATCTGCCGCAGATCGACGTCGGGCTGCAACGCGACCTTCCGGGCGTGTATCTTGAGAATCTGCTCGCGCCCTTTCAGATCGGGCGCACCCACGGTGACCTGGCGATCGAACCGGCCGGGCCGGAGCAGCGCCGGATCGAGAATGTCGGGCCGATTGGTCGCCGCGATGACGACGATGCCCTGGTTGGGCGAGAAGCCATCCATCTCGACGAGCAGCTGATTGAGCGTCTGCTCGCGCTCCTCGTGGCTGAGCGAGTTGCCGCCGCGGCTTCGCCCCACCGCGTCGAGCTCGTCGATGAACACGATGCATGAGGGATGACGCCGCGCGTCCTTGAACAGCTTGCGGATTCGCGACGCGCCAACGCCCGCGTACATCTCCACGAAATCGGAGCCGCTCGCGAACAGGAAGGGCGCTTTGGCTTCGCCGGCGATCGATCGCGCGAGCAGCGTCTTGCCGGTGCCCGGAGGTCCGACGAGCAGGACGCCTTTCGGAATACGTCCGCCAATCGCGGAGAAGCGTTCGGGCTCGCGGAGGAAATCGACGATTTCCTTGACTTCCTCTTTGGCCTCGTCGACACCCGCCACATCGTCGAAGGTTACCGTGGACGCTTCCTTGTTGGCCTCGCGCGTCTTGCTCTCGAGCGCGGGGATGCGACCGCTCGTCACGCGGTACAGCGTGAAGCCGAGCACGCCGATGAAGCCAAGGCCGAGGACGAGCGCGCCGTAGCTGTATGCATTCGGCTCGGGCGCCGTGCGCACCTCGATGCGGATGTTCCTGCGCGCAAGATCCGGCACGAATGCCGCGTTCGCCGTCACGTAGTTGGCCGGCGCGACGGTGCGGAACGCCTGGCCGCTGGCGAGCTTGAAATCCAGCGTGTCGCCGTTCACGACGACCTCAGCCACGACGCCGCTCTCGAGATGGCGCAACAGATCCGAAAACGGCACCTGCGCCACGTTGACCGTGGTCTTGGCGCGAATCAGCACTCCGGCGACGATCAGGAGGACTACACACAGGGACGCAATCCACGTCGCGCGGCGAGACCACTTGCGAGCAAACACGTGAGGCTCCTCTTCCGGGCAGTTGACAGTCAACAGTTGACAGTCAACAGAAGCCAGTCTCTGGACCGTAACTCACTGTCGACTAGCAACGATTCGTTTTTCGTCGAGGGAATTCCGCGGGGGGACGCGGAAACGCTCTCATATCTTACACGACGATGAATTGATTGTAAATGCCGCGCGATCAGCAGTTTAACCCAGCGGCTCGAAAGGGAGGATCAGGCTGGCCGTACCGTCATTGGTAGGCGGTTTCTACCCGGTGGAGCTCCCGACGAGCCGTTGGCTCGCCTATCAGGCCGAGCGGTTCAATACGGTCGAGATCGGCGACAGGTTGAGTACTTCGTACTTGTTGATTTACACATCACTAAACTTGTAGCCCACCCCCCACACGGTGAGCAGAAGTCGCGGATTCGCCGGGTCGGCCTCGATCCGCCGTCGCAGGCGCTTGACGAGCGTGTCGACGCTCCGCACCGTGACGAACGTGTCTCCCCGCCAGACTTTCGCGAGCAGCGCTTCGCGGCTGAACACGATGCCGGCGTGGGTCGCGAGCAGATACAGCAGGCGAAATTCCTGATCGGTCAGCTCGACGTCGCGGCCGGCCACCCGCACGCGGCGGCGTGCAGGATCGATGTCGACGTCGTGAACGCGGACCAGCTGCGTGATGTCGTCGCCGTTGCGCAGCGCTGCCGCCGCGTGCGGCTGCCGCGGCCGCCGCAACAACGCGCGCGCCCGCGCGACGAGCTCGCGCACGCCAAACGGCTTGGTCAGATAGTCGTCCGCGCCGCTCTCGAGACCGATCACCTTGTCGGCTTCCTCGCGGCGCGCGGTCAACATCAGAATGGGCACGTCGTGGTTCACCCCGCCCTTCCGCACGGCGCGGCACAACGCCAGACCGTCGAGCCCGGGCAGCATGACGTCCAGGACGAGCAGATCGAAGCGGTCGTCCTCCGCACGCGCGAGCGCGAGCCGTCCGTCGCCGACACCCTCACACTGATATCCCTCCAGGCCGAGGTGTAAACACACCAGCTCCCGGATGTGGGGCTCGTCTTCGACCACGAGCACGCGCGGAACGGCGGTCACGGTCTTTTCACAGTTGCGTCATCGCGCGGTCAAATCTCTCCCGTCCAATGAGACAGAAGGAGAAACGGCACATGACCGCAACACGCATCGGTGTTGGATTCGGCATCGGGCTGCTGGCGCTGACCGCCAGCGCCGGCACATACGCCCTGGCTCAGAATACGAACGCGGACCCGCGTCCGTTTATCGGGCGCGGCCTGGGGTCCGGCGGGCCCATGGGTCCTGGCCGACGAGGTCCCGGCGGACCCGGCACCGGTGGACCGATGGGTCCTGAGGGTCCACTCGGCATGCTTCGAATGATGGGGCCCCGCCTCGGCCTCACCGACGCGCAGAAGGATCAGATCAAGAACCTCGCGGAGACGCGGCGCGACGAGTGGAAGGGTCTGGCCGACCGGGCGCGAGCGGCGCACGAGGCGCTGCACGACGTCATCACGGCCGAGACCGTCGACGAGGCGCTGATCCGTCAGCGCAGCGCCGAGGTTGCGGCGATTGAAGCCGACCTTGCCGTCGCCCGGGCACGCACGCATGCCGAGGTCTGGCAGATCCTCACGCCCGAGCAAAAAGCACAAGCGCAGGCGTTCCAGGCGGAAGCGAAGAACCGGATGAAAGAGCGTGCCGGGGGACGTCGCGGCGGCGGGCGGTTCTGACGAGCCCGACGTGGAACGCGGAGCTCGCCGAACTCGCAGGGACGCTCCATTTGCGGGCTCAGTGGGCTCTGCGTTCAGTCGTCGCCAGCAGGTCGCCGGTAAGGGCCCGTACGGCCTCGACAATGTGGGTCGCGGAAATCCCGAACCGGTCGAGCAGCTCGTCGGCTTTCCCGCTGCGCGGAATCTCGCGAACCGCCAGCCGCTGAACGGTGAGCCCCGCGCCCGCGACGGCTTCAGCCACGGCGTCGCCGATCCCGCCAACGGGATAATGGTCCTCAACCGAGATCAGGCGGCCGCCCGTGGCCTTCCCGGCGGCGACGAGGCCGTCGCGGTCGACGGGCGCCACTGAATACAGATCGATCACGCGAATCGACGTGCCGCTGGCCTTCAGTCGATCGTACGCCTTGAGCGCCTCGAACACCGTGACGCCGGCGCCAATCACGGTCGCCACGTCGCCGCCGCTCTCGCGCAGCACTTTCAGGCCACCGACCCTGAACGTCTCATCATTCGCGTAGATCACCGGCGTCTTCGGACGACTCGTACGGATGTACGCCGGACCCGGGTGGTACGCCGCCAGGGCCACGAGGCGCTCCGCGCTGACGGCATCGCACGGATACAGCACGAGGTAATTGGGCTCCGCGCGGCACATGGCGAGATCCTCGAGCGCCATCTGCGACGGGCCATCCTCGCCAATCGACACGCCGGCGTGTGAACCCGCGAGCTTGATGTTCACATTGCTGATCGCCGCCATGCGGATGAAGTCGGCCGCGCGGCTCAGAAAACAGGCGAACGTCGACGGAAACGGGATGGCGCCTCGCGCGGCAAGGCCCATCGCGGTGCCGACCATCACCTGCTCGGCGATGAAGTTCTGATAGAAGCGGTCCGGAAATGCCTTCTCGAATTTGTCGCTGAAGGTGGAATTCTTCACGTCCGCATCGAGCGCGACAATGCGTGAGTCGACTTCGCCGAGCTTGACGATCGCGGTGCCGTACGCCTCCCGCGTCGCCACGTGGTCGCCTATCGTGTAGCCGGGCGGCGCCACCGGTTTTGGCGAGACAACGGCGCGCGGTCCCGACGCCGGCTTCGGAATCTGGCTCGCAAGGTTCGCCGCAGGCCCGTCGGCCGGCACCGGCACGAACTGCTTTTCGAGCTCCGCCAGCGCGCGATCGAGCTCGTCGCCCTTTTTGAATGCCTTGCCGTGCCATCCTTCTTTTCCTTCGGCGAACGACACCCCCTTGCCCTTGATGGTCCGCGCCAGAATCATCGTCGGCCGGCCGGTGGTGGTGCGCGCCTCGGCGAGCGCGTCCAGGATGGCGGCCATGTCGTGGCCGTCGATGACGACGGCGTGCCACCCGAACGCCCGCCAGCGACGGGCGAACTGCTCCATATCGTGCTGCCACATCGTGGGACGGCTCTGACCGAGCGCGTTGACGTCGGTGATGCCGCACAGGTTGTCGAGACCGTCGATGCTCGCCACGTCGGCCGCTTCCCACACCGAGCCCTCGGCGGACTCGCCGTCGCCGAGGACGACGTACGTCCTGTACGGTGAGTTGATCCGGCGCGCGTTCAACGCGGTGCCGATCGCGGCGCAGATGCCCTGGCCGAGCGAACCGGTCGCGACGTCCACAAACGGCAGCCTCGGCGTCGGATGCCCCTCGAGGTCGGACCCGATCTCGCGTAGTTTGAGCAGCTCGGCGCGGTCGAACGCACCGGCTTCGGCCCACGCGGCGTACAGGATCGGCGCGGCGTGTCCTTTCGACAGCACGAATCGATCGTTGTCGGGATTGCGCGGGTCTTTCGGATCGAATCGCATTTCGGCGAAGAAGAGCGCGGCGGTCACGTCCGCCATCGAGCAGCAGCTCGTCGGATGCCCGCTGGCGGCCTCCGACGTGGAGCGGATGGAATCGATGCGCAACCGGGTCGCGATGTTCTTGAGGGCGGGAATCAGTGCGGCACGATCAAGCGGCATGGCGGGCGAAGTTTATCACGGCGACTTGCGACGAGCGTTGCCGGCGGCGCGCCATTCACCGAGCGCGATGCCGTAAATCGCCGCACGGGCTCCGAGCGACGCGGCGGCGGCGGCGGCTCGCGCAAGCAGCTGTTCGGCGTCGGCGTGGTAATCGGCCGTGGTCGCCATCACTGCCGCGCCGCGGTACTCGGCATCGTCGTGGAGCGCCGCTAGCCGGCACAACACGCGCGCGGCCTCGCACAGCATCGCGAAATCGGCGCCTTCCGCCGTCATGGTACGCGACGTCTGCATCAGCTCCTCCGCGAGCATCGAGTACGGCAGACGACCCGTCACCTCGAATGCGCTGAGCAGCGCCGATGCGGCGCGCACGTGATCGCCGAAACCGCCGCGATCCTGGGTTCCGACCGAGTGTGCCACCCCCTGGCCGGGCCGGTACGCGCCGCCGACCACGCGTTCCAGCTCGTCGATGGCAACCGGAATCAGCTCCCGTGGATCCACCAGATGCGTCGCGCGCAGACAGGCGTCGATCGACACGGCACCGGCGCCGACGACGGTGATCGAGGGCCACTCGGCGACGAGCACAGCGATCAACTCGCGGGCCGCGTCCACCAGACGCGAATCTTCGGACAGCGTCGCCGCTTCGCTGAACAACGTCAGCCATCCGGCGCGCGCAGCGGTGTCACGCTCGTCCAGATGCCGTGCGAGCGCGTCGGCGAGGGCGCTGCTGAGCGCACGGTCGAGCGCGGCGCCGAGCGCTTCGTCGACCGGGTCATCGTTGACGGCACGATATCGGCGCAGGAGGAACGTCAGCGCGATGGCATCCATCGCGTCGCCGCGCGCGGCCGCATCGAGCACGCGCCTCGTTATCGTGTCCAGCTCGATGCCGTTCACATTCTCACGTCCTCAGACCTCAAATTATAATGGCCTGATGATCGTCGTACGGTACGCCGCGCTGGTCGCAGTGGTCATCTGGCTCGGCGTCCTGCAGAACGAGCTGTTCGCCGATCGCTCCGACTACGCAACCTGGCTCGGCGTCACGTGCGGCGTGATCACGATGGTTGCGCTGTTCGCCATGAAGTTTCTCGGACCGCCGCCGCATGCGTTCGTGCCACGCGCAGCGATCGTCGCCCTGATGCTGGGGCTCACCCTCATCGATTACGCCTATCACGCGTCGAAAATGCCGGCCGCCATCAACGCGTGCCTCGGCCTCCTGCTCCTGTCCTGGTACGCGCGCGAATGACACATACGATCACGTTGATTCCCGGCGACGGCATCGGACCCGAGGTGACCGACGCCGTCCTCGCCATCCTGCAAGCGTCCGGCGTGTCGATCGACTGGGAGCGCCACCTGGCCGGCGTGCAGGCCTTCGAGCAAACCGGGCAGACGCTGCCCGTGGACCTGATCGATTCGATTCGCCGGAACAGGGTCGCGCTGAAGGGGCCGGTGACAACGCCCATCGCGCAGGGATTCACCAGCGTCAACGTCGGGATGCGCAAGGCGCTCGATCTCTACGCGAACCTCCGGCCGGTCTGGAACCTGCCCGGCGTTCCAACGAGATTCAGCGGCGTCGATCTCGTCATCGTTCGCGAGAACACCGAGGACCTGTACGCCGGGCTCGAACACGAAGTCGTCCCCGGCGTCGTCGAAAGCCTGAAGATCATCACCGACCGCGCGTCGACGCGGATCGCGCAGTTCGCGTTCGCCTACGCGCGCCGGCACGGCCGCACGCGCGTGACGGCGATCCACAAGGCGAACATCATGAAGCAGAGCGACGGGCTGTTTCTGGAGTGCGCCCGGCGCATCGCGCGCGGCTACGCCGATATCACCTACGACGAGCGGATCGTCGATGCGGCGTGCATGCACCTGGTGATGCGGCCTGAACAGTTCGACGTGCTGCTGCTGCCGAACTTGTACGGCGACATCGTCTCGGATCTGTGCGCCGGCCTCGTTGGCGGACTCGGTGTCGTCGGCGCGGCGAACCTCGGTACCGAGATGGCCGTGTTCGAAGCGGTCCACGGCAGCGCGCCCGATATTGCGGGCAAGCAGCTCGCAAATCCGACCGCGCTGCTGCTGTCGGCCGTCCTGATGCTGCGCCACATCGAGGAAGAACGCGCCGCCGATCGCATCATGCGGGCGCTCGGCGCCGTCCTCGGCGCCGGCGCCGTTCGGACGCGCGATCTCGGTGGCACGGCGTCGACGTCCGCGTTTGCGGACGCCGTCTGCCGGGCAATCGACGCGTAGCGATCACCAATCGCCCGTCAACGCTCAAGTCTCAAAGGGTCCTTCGGAAGGCGAGGGGCGGCGCACGTGGAGAGCCGACAGGTGAGACGTGAGACTTCCCTGCGTGCTATAGTCCCGGACGGCTCATGCTGGACGACGTTTCTCAGGCCGTCCTCGCGCGCGAGGAGGTCCTCAAGTACCCGCGCGAGCAGGTGCATGCGTACCTCGACGAGCTGCGCACGACGCAGCGCCACAAGTTCTATCGCGCGCTCCAGCATCCCCTGTATCCGATTCTTCGCAAGATCGAGCGCAAGCACGAGAACCTGCACCACGTCACCGCGGCCGTGCGCATGCATCGCATCGTGTACGCGTCGAATCACAAGAGCCACACCGACTATCTGGTCGAACCGCTGGTGCTGGACGACAACGGCATCCGTCCCCCGCTCATCGCGGCCGGCATCAATCTCTTCGGCGGACCCTTAGGGCTGATCCACAAGCATGTCACCGGCGCGATTCCGATTCGGCGGAACATGAAGGACCCGGCGTACCTGACGACGCTGAAGGCGTACGTCGCCGAGATCCTGAAGAAGCACGATCTGTTTTTCTACCCGGAAGGGGGCCGCAGCTACAGCGGCGAGCTGAAGACAGCGAAGACCGGGCTGTTCAACGCGGCGCTCTCGGCCGAGCGCCCGGATCTCGTCATCATTCCCGTAGCGATCGCCTACGATCTGGTGCTCGAAGACCACATCCTCGCGCACCAGCAGGTGAAACGGCGGCAGCGGCCCTTCACTCGCGAGCTGGCGGAGATGGTCCGCTACGCCGTCGGGTATCGATCGCGCGCATTCGTGTCCTTTGGCGCACCCATCTCGGTGGGCGATCTCGACGTCCATTCGCGCAGCGACGTCCTCGAGCTCACGCGAATGGTTCGGGTCCGGATCGGGGCGCTGTACAAGGTGCTTCCGACCGCGCTCTTTGCCGCCGCCATGCGGCCGTCGATCGCGCGGCGCGATCTCGAAGCGCGCATCGATGCGACGATCGAGGAGCTTGCCGCGCGGCACGCCAACCTCGGCGCCGTCAGCGGACGGCAGGTGGTGGACGAGGCGGCCGAGCCGCTCGAGACCCGCGGCATCGTCGTCGCGGAGCGCGGACGCTTCCGCGTGCGCGAGCGCACGGTCCTGCGGTACTACGCGCGGACGATCGAACACCTGCTCGCGACGCCCGGCCGGACGCATTGATGCTCGACAGTGCGTCAAAGACCTTTTTTCATCTCATCGCACGAAGCCGCACTCTGAAGAAGCTGGCGTCACGCTACGGGATGCGGCGCACGTCGAGCTTCGCGCGCCGCTTCATCGCGGGCGAGACGATCGACGAAGCGATCGACGCGGCGCGGGCCATCGAGGCGCGCGGCATGACGCACACACTGGACCTGCTCGGCGAAAGCGTCACCAACCTGGACGAAGCCGCGGCCGCGACCGGCCAGTACCTTTCGGTCATCGACGCGATCATCGAGTCGGGGATCGAGCGCAACATCTCGTTGAAGCTCACGCAGCTTGGGCTCGATGTCGACAAAGCCATCGCCGTCGACAACCTGCGGAAGATTCTCGAACGCGCCGAGCCGGCGGGGTTCTTCGTGCGCGTCGACATGGAGAATTCGCCGTATACCGATGTGACTCTGGAGATTTTCGATGCGCTGTGGCAGCAGGGTCATCGCCAGATTGGCGTGGTGCTGCAGGCGGCGCTTCACCGCAGCGAGGACGACTTGCGCCGCGTCAATGCCCTGGGCGCGCGCGTGCGTCTGGTGAAAGGCGCGTACAAAGAGCCCAAGACCATCGCGTACCAGAAAAAGGCCGAGGTCGATGCGGCCTTCGCGCGGATGACGAAGACGCTGCTCGCCGAAGGCCACGACCCGGCCATCGCGACCCACGACCCCGCGATGATTGACGTCACTCGCCAGTTTGCGCGAGAGCGCCGTCTCGGGCCGGATCGCTTCGAGTTTCAGATGCTGTACGGCGTCCGGCGGGATTTGCAGGCGATGCTCGTCAAAGAGGGATACCGGATGCGTGTATACGTGCCATTCGGACGCGAATGGTTTCCGTACTTCATGCGCCGGCTCGGCGAACGGCCGGCGAATGTCATGTTTGTCGTTCGCAGCGTCCTCAAAGACAGTGGGTAAGCGGGTTCCCTCTGTTGCCCGCCTGAACACCCCCGCTGTACTGGCCCAGCCCCGCGCAGTCGTCGGCAACCCCCTCCTCGTCGCCACTTACGCGGAGACGTGTCGGCGCGGCACGCCTCTTGAAGTCACCTGAACCGCGTGGTGAATCGTCGGCGTCCTTAGAAAGGGAGTCGCCGCCGCAGGAGGAACAGGAGACCATGGTCACCAACTATCCCCACCCAATTGCGTCACACAGTGAGAGATCGGCCCGCGCCGCGTCGCCCACGGAGGGGCTTGGCCAACGCGTGATGGATTGGTTGCGCCAGGCGATCTGCGGGATGCATGGACACGATACGCTGCTGCAGTTCGAGCAGGAGCGAATGTTCCTGCGGTGCGTCTCCTGCGGTCACGAAACGCCCGGCTGGGAGCTGAATGAGGCGCGGCCCAACGTAACGATTCGCGGGGACGCGCGGCGCCATGTAATTGTCCGTCCCCAGCTCATCGGCGCACGACGCATCGCGTAGTCGAAATAGACACGCGCCGTCCGATTGGCCGGACCCACCGCTCAGGTCCGGCCAAACCTCTCCGCCAGCGCCACGAGCGCGTCCCGGCACATCAGAACATCCGCGACATTCACGTATTCCTCGGTCGAATGCAGCCCCGCGCCGCCGGGCCCGAACAGAATCGCCGGTGTTCCGGCATGACCGAGAACGGCCGAGTCGGCCCAGAAGCTCGCGCCGACGAGACGCGGCGTCCCGCCAACGGCCGTCACCGCTTCCGCCAGTAATTGCGGCAGCCCGTGATCTGTCGTCACTTCATACGCTGGCCGGCTGAACATTGTCCGCGCGCTCGCGCGAAATGTCGGATCTTCACGCGTCAGCGTGTCGACGATATCCTGAACCTCGGCGAGGGCCGCCGATTCCAGCTCGCCGGGGAGCGTGCGGCGTTCTATCTGCAGGGTCGCCAAGTCCGGATAACTGCTGAGCTCCCGTCCGCCTGTGACGAACGACCCGTGCAGCGACCCGGTCCCCATCAACGGATGCGGAGGCCGGCTCTGTAGATCGCGATCGAGCGTTTCGAGACGCGCGAGGACTCGCCCCAGCCGCAAAATCGCGTCCACGCCTTCCGCCGGCCGGCTCCCGTGCGCGGCTTTCCCGAACACGTCGACTTCGACCCAGGCGAAGCCCTTGTGCCCAATCGCAATCGCGAGATCGGTGGGCTCGGTGACGACCGCGGCGTCGGCGCGCCATGTCTTGACGAGCGCATCGGCGCCGATGCTGGAGTGCTCTTCGTCGACGACCGCCGCCACGATGAGCCGGCCGGCCGCGAGGCCGCCACGCTCGGCGATCACGCGCGCCGCGTCGATCATCGCGGCGACACCGCCCTTCATGTCCTGCGCGCCGCGCCCGTACAGCCGGCCGTCGCGTTCGAACGGGTTGAACGGATCGGCCATACCCGCGACGCCGACCGTATCGGTGTGGCCGCAGAACATCAGCGAGCGCCCTGACGCGCGACCGTCGAGTACGCCGATCACATTCGGCCGGCCGCCGCCGGCGTCCTCGACGGAAACGTCGAGACCGATCCGGCGCATTTCCACGGCGATCGCGTCGGCAATCTCGCGCTCCCCCGGCGCGCCGGGGACGAGCGTCGGATTCACCGAATTGATGGCGACGATGTCGCGCAGCAGCTTGATGACGGGATCCATAGATCACGAAGCTTACAGCTATCGGCTATCAGCCATCAGCGCCGGACCGCCTGACCCATGAAGGGCGCTTTGGCTGAAAGCCGTACGCTGACCGCAGTAAGCTTCACCGATGAGAGTCGTCGCCATTACCGGCGCGTCCGCGGGAATCGGACGCGCCACGGCGCTGCGTCTCGCCCGCGACGGTGCGGCCATCGCCATTTGCGGCCGCAGGCGCGATCGGCTCGATGCCGCGGCGGCGGACATCCGCGATGCCGGCGGCGATGCGCTGTCGATCGTCGCGGATGTGACTCGCGAAGCGGACGTGAACGCATTCGTCGAGCGGGTGGTGGAACGATTCGGGCGGCTCGACGTGATGATCTGCAACGCCGGGTTCGGGATCGCGGGCGCGATCGACGACATCGCGCCCGATCAGATGCAGAAGCTCATGGACGTCAATTACATGGGCACCTACTTCGCCGCGCGCGCGGCGCTGCCGATCTTTCGACGCCAGGGACGCGGTCATCTGATCATCATCTCGTCGATCGTCGGCAAGCGCGGTGTGCCCTACATGGGCGCGTACGCCGCGACGAAGTTCGCGCAGGTCTGCCTCGCGGAATGTTTGCGTGCCGAGCTCGCGGGATCGGCCATTTACTGCACGGTCGTCTACCCCGTGTCGACGGAAACGGAGTTCTTCGACGTCATGTCGCAGGAGACCGGCAGCCCGGTCACTCGCGCCTCCGGTCCGCGTCAGGACGCATCGGTCGTCGCAAACGCCATCGTGCGGGCGATCGAGCGGCCGGTTCCCGAGGTGTTCCCGCATTTCAAATCGCGGGCGCTGGTGTGGCTGAACACGTTGGCGCCAGGGTTCACCGATCGCGTCGTGAAGCGCTTCGGGCGTCAACCCGCTCGGTGAAACAGGGCAAGAAACCGCCTCGAGCGCGTCCCCTACTATGATCGCGATGACGATGCCGAGTGCACTGGATCGCGTCCGTGAGATTGCGTCCGCCGTCCGCGACGCGGGCGGGCGCGCGCTCGTCGTCGGCGGCTGGGTGCGCGACCAGCTGATGGGCCATGCCGCGCCGGACATCGACGTGGAAGTTTTTCATCTCGCGTCCGATCGGTTGCGCCAACTCCTCGAGCCGTTCGGCCGTGTCGAAGCGGTCGGCGAGAGCTTTCAGGTCTACAAGCTCGGCGACATCGATGTCTCGCTGCCACGTCGCGACTCCAAGGCCGGCCGCGGTCACCGCGGCTTCGTGGTCGCCGGCGATCCGGACATGTCGATCACCGAGGCGGCGCGGCGGCGCGATTTCACGATCAACGCGATCTCGTGGGATCCGCTCACCGGCGAATACTTCGATCCGTTCGACGGCCGCGGCGACCTGCAGCGCCGCCTCCTCCGGATGGTCGACGCCGCGACGTTCTCCGAGGACAGTCTGCGCGTGCTGCGCGCGGTGCAATTCGCCGCGCGGTTCGAATTCGAGCTCGACGAGGAGACACGGCGTCTGTGTCGCGCGATCGCGCTTGACGACCTGCCGGCCGAACGCATCTGGGGCGAAATCGAAAAGCTGCTCTTCGCGCGCCGGCCCTCAATCGGCTTCGCGCTCGCGCTCGAGCTCGATGTTGTCTCGAAGCTGTTTCCCGAGCTGCAGGCGCTCGCGGGGTGTCCGCAGGAGCCCGAGTGGCACCCCGAAGGCGACGTCTGGGTGCATACGCTGCAGGTGATCGATCAGGCGCGGACGCGCATCGACGATCTCCCGCGTCCCCGGCAGATCGCGATCATGCTCGGCGCCATGTGCCACGACCTGGGCAAACCGGCCACGACGGCGCTGATCGACGGGCGAATCCGATCGATGGATCACGAGGAACAGGGTGTTGGGCCGGCCAACGCACTGCTCGATCGGCTGAACGTCAATTCCATCGATGGGTACGACGTCAGGCGTCAGGTGCTCGGCATGACCGCGCAGCATTTGAAACCCGGATCGTGGTTCAAGGTGCGCGATGAAGTCGGCGACGGTGCTTTTCGTCGGCTCGCACAGAAGGTGGACCTCGAGCTGCTCGCACGCGTCGCGAAGTCCGACTGCGAAGGCCGGAAGCCGGGTTTGTTCGACTGTACGGCCATGGATTGGTTTCTCGAGCGCGCGCGGGCGCTCGGGGTTGAGCATCGCCCACCGCCGCCCATTCTGCTCGGGCGGCATCTGCTGGATTTGGGACTGAATCCTGGTCCGCGCGTGGGAGCGATTCTGAAGGCTGTCTACGAACAGCAGATGGACGGAGCCGTGTCCAACCTCGACGAAGCGATCGCGGCGGCGAAGCAATTGCTTTGACCTGGCCGCCCACCTGCCCCACCCGCCGCCTGTACAATCCCACCATGGCTCGTTACACACTGGTTTACGGCGTGCGGCTGATCCCTGAGGGCACGTTGAAGGGCGTCGACGAAGCGACGCTGACGCTCTCCGACGGATCGACGGCCGGCCTCACGCTGCACACATTCGACGGCACGATTCCGCAACTGCGGCGGTCGCTCGACCGCAGCCTCGACGCGTTCTTCGATCTGCTCCCCGGCGCCGAGAACGAAGACGTGGAACGCTTCGGCGACTGATGCTGCGCGCCGTCTTCGCGTCGCCCATCAACCTGCTGATCGTCGCGGCGCCGATCTCGTGGGTCGTCCACGCGTGGGCGCCGGCATCGACTTGGGTGTTCCTGACCGCGGCACTGTCGCTCGTGCCACTGGCCGGTCTGATTGGCTTGGGGACCGAGGAGCTCGCGCGGCGATCGGGTCCGGCCTGGGGCGGCTTCCTGAACGCCACGTTTGGCAACGCGGCCGAATTGATCATCGCGATCGTCGCGCTCCACGATGGTCACATCGCCCTGGTCAAGGCGTCGATCACCGGGAGCATTGTCGGGAACCTGCTGCTGGTGCTTGGTCTGTCGTTTTTCGTCGGCGGACTGGGCCGGCGCTCGCAGACGTTCAACCGGACGGCGGCGACGAACACGGCGGCCATGCTGTTTCTCGCCGTCGTCGCGCTCATCATGCCGGCCGTGTTCGACCTCACCCTGTACGGCAGCCTGGCGGCCCACCCCGCAGCTATCGATCGACTGAGCCTCTGGAGCGCGCTCATCCTGATCGCCGCGTACGGCGGGAGCCTGATCTACGCGTTCACGTCGCAGCGCGATCTGTTTCGAATGACGCACGAAGGCGAGCACGATGCGCCGCGCCTGTCCCCGAGCGAAGCGCTGGGCGTGCTGGCGGCGGGAACGATTCTCACGACGATCCAGGCCGAGATCCTGGTCGGCGCGCTGCAGCCGGCGCTCGCGGGCTTCGGGTTCACCGAGATGTTCGTCGGCGTCATCGTCATCGCCGTCATCGGCAACGCAGCCGAGCACTATTCGGCGATCACGGCAGCGCGTCGCGATCAGATGACGTTGGCGGTGGAGATCTCGGTCGGCAGCAGCGCGCAGATCGCGCTGCTCGTCGCGCCCGCGGTCGTGCTGTATTCGATGGCCATCGGTCACCCGATGACGCTGCTGTTCAACGCGTTCGAGATCAGCGCGATCGCGCTTTCCGTCCTTGCCACCGTCATCGTTGTCGTGGACGGCGAGAGCAATTGGGTGGAGGGGCTGCAATTGATGTCCGTTTACCTCATTCTCGCGCTCGCGTTTTATTTCGTGCCGGTGTAGAACCCTACGGGGACGGCGGCTGAGCTAGGGCACCTCCGTCCCTCCGGGGACCTCCGTCCCTCCCGGGACCTCCGTCCCTCCCGGCACCTCCGTCCTTCCCAGGCACCTCCGTCCCTCTCGGCACCTCCGTCCCTCTCGGCACCTCCGTCCCTCCCAGCACCTCCGTCCCTCCGGGGACCTCCGTCCCTCCCGGGACCTCCGTCCCTCCCAGCACCTCCGTCCCTCCCGGGGGACTCCCAGCACCTCCGTCCCTCCCCGGGGACTTCCGTCCCCTCCCGGTATAATCCGTCGATATGGGTGACCTGAACGATCGCCTTATCGCCGAGCTCGTTGATGCGGTTCGCGCCCAACTTCGGAAGGAAGCGGGCGATCGGCTGCGCGACGTGTACCTGATTGGGGACATCGAAAAGGACACCGCGCGCTCCTGCATCGAACGGCTGCGTGATCTCGCCAACGACAACGACAAGCCGATCACGTTGTTCATCAACAGTGCCGGCGGGAACGTCACCGACGGGCTGGCGATCCACGACTCCATCCGCCACATCATCAGCCGCGGCATCGACGTCACCATCATCGTGCAGGGCATGGCCTACTCGATGGGATCGATCGTGCTGCAGGCGGCAAGCGACGGCAAGCGGCTCGCGTTCCCGCATTCCTGGATCATGATCCACGAGCCGGCGAAATGGGCCGGCTGGCAATCCACGACGGCGGCGGCCCAGCATCTCGAACGGCTGAAACAGATGCAGGATCAGATCTACAACATTCTGTCGTCGCGATCAGGCAAGCCGCTGCGGCAAATCATCCGGGACACGAAGCGGACGGATTTCTACCTCGACGCGGAACGGGCGCTGCAGTACGGTCTGATCGACGCGATCGTCGCAGGCGAGCTGCCGCAACCGAAGCCCGCGACGAACGAGACGCCGGAACCGCCGCGTCTCGTGGAGGTCCCTGCGGCCGAGCCGGCGGCAGCGGCACGCGAGAGGACGGCTGGTCAGAGCTGACGCGGCTAATTCCGCGACGTCCGCCATTCCTCGAGCAACCGCGCGGCGTTTCCAGCCACCGAATGCAGTGTCGGGGTCCATCCAAGCGCCCGCGCGCGCGGGCTGCGCACCACCTGATCGAGCGCCAGCGCATCAGCCCTGGCGCCCATCTTGGTCCGCGCTTCTTCGATCGGCACGTGCCGCACGTCGGGCCTCAAGGGCAGGTAGGGCTTGATCGCATCCACTATGTCGTTCACGCGCTCGTCGCCTTCGTCGTTCGCGTGATACACACCGGCGGCGTCACCTCGCGCGACGAGGCGGCCGTACAAGTCCGCAAGGTCGCGGTCGTACACGAGCGGCCAGTGGTTGTTGCCGTCGCCGACCACGCGCACGAGCCCGTTGCTCGCCGCCTTGAAGAGATCGCCGACGATCCCGTTGCCGCCGCCGTACACGAGCCCAGGCCGGACGACGACGGTCCGCAGGGTTTCGGTGTTCGAGTCGAGCACCAGTTGCTCGTGATCGGGCAGCCACGACACGAGACCGACCGGGTTGAGGGGCGAGTCCTCCGATGCGGGCTCCGGCGTGCGCCCGAGCACCCACACGGCCGACGTGTAGACGATGAAGCGTCTGGCGGGCGCCGACGAACCGGCCGTCCGAGGACAACGTGCCGCCGCGAGGATCGTATCGAGCACCGCGCGATCGATTGCTGGTCCACGCCCCGATCGGGAATCGAATGCGGCGTGCACGTAGCCGTCCTGCGCGGCCGCGGCGCCGCGGAACGATTCGGGATCCGCCAGATTGCCGATCACCGGATGGCCGCCGCGTTTTGCGACATGACGGGCTTTCTCGTTGTCGCGGACGAGCGCGGTCACATCATGGCCGCCGCGCACCAGCGCGTCGAGCACGGCGGCGCCGACGTAACCAGTTGCGCCCGTGAGGAAGATCCGCATGAGGGGCGTATATCATAGTTCACCCGTGGTCCGTGACACGCTCATTGACTTTTTCCGCGATCTTGCGCTCGCGCGCGGCGAGTTTCTCGTCCATGACGATGGCTTCCGAAGCCGCGCACACACGTACGAAGAGGTCGGACGCGCGGCGCGCGGATTCGCGGAACGCCTTCACGCGGCGGGACTTCGCAAAGGCGACAAGGTCACTTTCTGGAGTGAGAACCGTCCGGAGTGGATTGTCGCGTTCTGGGGCTGTCTGCTCGGCGGGGTGGTCGTCGTACCGATCGATTATCGCTCGGGGCCCGATTTCCTCGTCCGCGTCAGCCGCATCGTCTCGGCCAAACTGATTCTGATCGGCCAGGATGTTCCGCCGCTGCGCGCGGCGATCGACGCGCCCGTCTGGAAGCTGCACGAGATCGAGTGGCTCGACGGGAATCCGCCCGCCGTGCCGATCTCCCGCGACGATGTCGCGGAGATCATCTTCACGTCGGGCGCGACCGCCGAGCCCAAAGGCGTCCTCATCACGCATCGAAACGTCCTCGCGAACATCGTTCCTGTGGAACGTGAAGTGCTCAAATACAGGAAGTGGGGACGGCCGTTCTATCCCTTGAGATTCCTGAATCTTCTCCCGCTCAGCCACATGTTCGGCCAGGCGATGGCCACGTTCATCCCGCCGATGATTCCGGGCACGGTCATCTTCATGCGCGGCTACAACCCGGTCGACATCGTCGGTCAGATCAAGCGACGGCGGATTTCGGTGCTCGTGTCGGTTCCAAAAATCCTCGAGGTGCTTCGCGAACACGTGGCACGAAGCGACGATGTCGCGCGGGCGTTTCCGCCTTCGCTGAAGCTACGGCGGACCGCCGAAGCCTTGGCGGAGACTGGTCAGGCCCGTGATCGCGGCACTGAGGGCGCGGCGCTACGAAAAAAAGAACACGTCGCCCTGCGCTGGTGGCGCTATCGCCGCGTGCACCGGCTCTTCGGCCTCAAGTTCTGGGCGTTCGTCGTCGGCGCCGCACCGCTCGAGGCGGAGCTCGAAGCGTTCTGGGGCGAGCTCGGGTTTGCCGTCATTCAAGGGTACGGTCTGACGGAAACCGCGCCGATTGTCACCCTCAACCATCCGTTCGGCACCCGGAAGGGTTCCGTCGGAAAGGCGATTGCGGGAGTCGAAGTCAAGATCGCCCCGGACGGCGAGATTCTCGTGCGAGGCGAGAACGTCACGACGGGATACTTCAACGCCGCAGAGGAGACCGAACGGGCGTTCGAAGACGGCTGGTTCCACACGGGCGACGTCGGAGCGATCGCCGAGGATGGCCAGCTCTACATCCGCGGCCGCAAGAAGGAAATGATCGTGACGCCCGAGGGGCTGAACGTGTTTCCCGAAGACGTCGAGCGCGTGGTGAATCATGTGCCGGGCGTCCGCGACAGCGCGGTGGTCGGCGTGGCAGTCGGTTCGGAAGAACGCGTGCACGCCGTACTCGTGCTCGAACCCGGCATCGATCCCGATACCGTGGTGCGGCAGGCGAACGCGCAGCTCGAGGATCATCAGAAGATACGCCGCGCTGTCGTTTGGCCGGAGCCCGAGCTGCCGCGCACCGACGGCACTCGCAAGCTCAAACGCGCCGCGATCCGCGACTGGGTCAAGTCCGGACGCGCCGTGCCGCGGCTCGCGCCGTCCGGCGCTGACGCCCTCGCCAGCCTCGTCGCCAAATACGCGGGACGCGAGAACCTGTCAGCCACAACGACGCTCGAGGAGCTCGGGTTGAGCTCTCTCGATCGCGTCGAGCTGATGGTGGCGCTCGAGGATGCGTTTCAGACGCGCCTCGACGAGAGCGCGTTTTCGGAGGCGCGCGATCTCGGTCAGCTACGCGCGCTCGTCGATCGCGCGTCGACGAGCGAGGCCGCGCCCGCGGAGCCCGTGGAATTCCCCGTATGGAACCGCTCGTGGCCTGCGCGGGCGATCCGGCGCATCAATCTGCCGACGTGGATTCTGCCGCTCGCGCGCGCGTTCGCCTGGTTGCGCGTCGAAGGTCTCGAGCACCTGCGCGATCTCGACGCGCCCGTCATTCTTGCTTCGAACCATCAGAGCTTCATGGACGGTCCGGTCATCATGGCCGCGCTCCCGCGACGCTGGCGCTACACCGTCGCACCGGCGATGGGGAAAGAGATGTTTGCCGCGCATTTCTTCCCGAAGCAGCACGGCCGCCTCGAGCGGTTCGCGAACAGCCTGAATTACTACCTCGCGGTTCTGCTGTTCAATGCGTTCCCGCTACCCCAGCGCGAGGCGGGCGCGCGTCAAACGCTGCGGTACATCGGCGAACTGTTGAGCGAGGGCACATCGGTGCTGATCTTCCCGGAAGGGCGGCGTTCCGCATCCGGAGCGATGGATGCATTCCGGCCGGGCATCGGCATGATCGCGAGCCGTCTGGGCGCGAGGGTCGTACCGGTCCGGATCGACGGTCTGCAGCACGTGCTGGGCGTCGGGTGGCGCATGGCACGGCCCGGCCGGGTGCGCGTCGCCTTTGGACCGCCCATGCGGCTGACCGGCGAGGATTACGAGGCGCTCGCGAAGCAGGTTGAAGCGGCTGTGCGAAGCCTCTAGCTGGCAGCTCTCGGCTATCAGCGATCAGCATCGGGTTTCAGATCTCACGCGGCAGCGGGTAGCTGAGAGCCGACGGATGAGAGCTGAGAATGTGGCATAATAGTTGTTTCAGGAAGGGATGCTAGCAGTTGAGCAAGGACGATCTGATCGACATGCAGGGCACCGTTGTGGCGGTGCACAGCGGCGGGTTGTATCGCGTGCAGTGCGACGCCGGTCACGAAGTGCTCGCGCAGCTCAGCGGCCGGATGCGCCGCTTCCGCATCAAGGTGGTTCCCGGTGATCGCGTGACCGTCGGCGTCTCACCATACGATCCGGTCCGCGGCATCATCACATTCCGGGCACGCTAGCCAGAAACAGTTTGAATTCCAACACAACCGATAGAAGACACTCACACGGCGGCCAGCGCCGCCGCAGCGGCGGTGGTCCGCCGCGCCACGGCGACGGCGCCCCGCGTGGACGCAAAGACGCCCGGCCGCGATCGTCACACGCGCCGCGCTCGTCGGCGCATACTGCATCGGCGCTCGAGCCGATCGTCTGCGACACGACGCCCGTACCGTTCGCCTCGCTTGGCCTCGACAGCCGGCTGCTCGAGGGGATCCGCGATCTCGGGTTCGTCGACACACGGCCGATTCAGTCGGCCGTCATCCCGCTCGCGCTTGGCACCCATGATCTGATCGCGTGCGCCGAAACCGGCACCGGCAAGACCGCGGCGTTTGTCGTGCCAACGCTGCAGTGGCTGCTCACGCATCCCGTGCGCGCAGCCCAGACGACAGGCACGTCGCGCGTGCTCGTGCTCGCGCCGACGCGCGAGCTCGCCGTGCAGATCGAAGACGAGATTCACGGCCTCGCGTACCACACGACCGTGACGAGCGCGGCGGTCTACGGCGGCGTCGAGATGGGCATGCAGGAGCGCGCCCTCAAGGCCGGTGTCGACATCATCGTCGCCACGCCGGGACGGCTGATGGATCACATGCGGCAGCAGAATGCGGACCTCACGGGCATCGAACTGCTCGTCCTCGACGAAGCCGACCGCATGATGGACATGGGCTTCTGGCCCGACGTGCGCCGGATCATTTCGGCGTTGCCCGGCATGCGCCAGACGCTGCTGTTTTCGGCCACGATGCCGAACGACGTGGTGCGCGACGCGCTGGAAATCACGCGGAACGCGAAGTATGTCCAGGTGGGACAGCGCAGCGCTCCGCCAAAGAGCATCACCCACCGCGTGGAAGCGGTGCAGGCGTCCGACAAAGTGAACTGGCTGATCGATCATCTGCGCCGACCCGAAGGTCCCGTGCTGATCTTCATGCGGACGAAGGTGGGCGCCGACCGTCTGGCGCGCAAGCTTGCCGCGGCCGGAGTCCGCTGCACGGCGCTGCATGCCGATCGCAGCCAGGATCAGCGCCGGATCGCCGTTGAAGGATTCAAGAGCGGCAAGTACAAGGTGCTCGTCGCCACCGACATCGCCGCGCGCGGCCTCGACATCGACGCCATTCACACGGTCGTCAATTACGAAGTGCCCGATTCGCCGGACGCGTACGTGCATCGCGTCGGACGGACGGGACGGGCCGACCTGGTGGGTCAGGCCGTCACGCTGGTGGCCCCGGAAGAGCGCCGAGCTCTAGCATTCCTCGCACAATCCGTCGGCGTTCGTCTAGAATGAAGTCGATGGCTGATCCGCTGTCCGCTCAGCTTCCCGCAGCCGATGCCCCGTCGCCACAGCCGAGTGGCGATGTGCCGGCAGTGTCCGCGGCCGTGATGAAGTTCAAGTCGTGCCGCTGGCGGCGTCCGCCCGAAGATGGGCCGGAGTGCTGTGGGCACCGCGATGTGCTGCCGATTGCCGGCACGACCGGTTTCGACGCGGAAGCCTGGTGCCCGGACTGCACGTTCTACAAGCTCCGCCGCACGCCGAAAAAGCGATCGCCCGAAGATTACCGCTATTAGGGTTATTCGGAGAACTCCTTCGCCAGCTCGACCCACTCGCCTTCCGGCGCGAGCTGCTGGTAGGCGCGCCAATGCGGCCGCGCTTCCTGCGAGAGCCCCACCTTTTCGAACGTCACGGCCAGATAGAAATGCGCGTCGGCGTAAAAGGGATTGAGCCGCAGCGCTTCGCGATAGCACGCCTGCGCTTCACGAAAGCGGCCGAGATCGTGATAGATGTTGCCCAGGTTGAAATGCGCTTCGAAGAAATCTGATTCGAGGCCGATCGCTTGCTCGTACAGGGCTTGCGCTTCGACCAGCTCGTCCCGGCTGTAGTGAATGTTGGCGAGGTTGATCAGCGCGGGTGCCAGACACGGATCGCACTCCAGCGCCTTGCGATACGCCGCTGCGGCGTCTTCCATCGACGACTCGTCGCCGTCGTCCCACGCCGATCCCGCGCGGAAGTACTCCTCGGCCAGCTCGGTGTTGCGGGCCGTGACGCGGATCGCACCGCCGGCCGACGCCGCCTTCTGACGATGGCTGTCCGGCCGGCGCAGCTCGATGATCCGCGCCGGGGCGGCGTCGAGCCGAAAATCGAATTCCAGCTGACCCTGCCGCGACGCGATCAGGCCGCGCACGATGCTGCGGAATGGGACGCCCTGGTCGAGGCCCTCATTGGCCTGCTTGACGATCGCGAGGTCGGGAAACGCGAAGAACGTGTCGGCATTGGTGCGCAGCACGGGCCGGAGGACGCCGCACTTCACGAGGTAGCGCAGGTGATCTTCCCGAAGCGATCGGTACCGCGCCAGGAGGTCGCGCAGCGCGTGGTACTGCCGCTTCAAGGTGTCGGGCGTCGGTACGCCGGCGAGGCGGCAAAACTCCTCCTCGGTGATGGTGCGGACCTTCAGATCTTCCGCGCGTCTGAGCTTGTTGCTCTTCTCACCAGGCACCTGACCGAAGCCTTCCGCGCCGATCACCACCATCGTCGTCTTCGCGGTGACGTCGTCGGACGTGGCGCCGCCGAGACGATTGACGAGACCGCGCGCGTCCTTGCGGCCAAGTGAGCTGAGCTTTCCTGTGAAGACGACGAGCTCTCCCGCGAGCGGTTGAGAACCTGGCAGATCAGGCGAGGGTGATCGCAATCGGCAACCTCCGCTTCGACTGAAGGCGCGAAGACGAAACGGCACTCAAGATGAAGGAGAATGGACACGAAGTCAAGAAGAGTCTCGCGGCGCAACTCTCGAGGCTTGACGCCCAGGGCTGACGCGGGATCTGAAATCTGAATTGATGATGCTGCTAGCCGGCGACATCGGCGGAACGAAAACGCTGCTCGGCCTCTTCGATCCAAAACCCGTACGGCCGCGGCCGCTCGCGACCCGATCGTTCGCGACCCTCGACTACGACGACCTCACGACGATGATCGGCGAGTTCATCAAGCACGAGCAGACGAACGCCGCGGCCATCGATACGGCATGTTTCGGCGTCGCCGGACCCGTGATCGCCGACGCGGCGGAGCTGACCAACGTGCCCTGGCGTGTGGATGCCCGGCGGGTTGCCGCCGCGTTCGGACTGCGGCACGTCCACCTGCTGAACGATCTCCAGGCGATGGCCTACGCCGTGCCGGTGCTGCACGAATCCGAAGTGCACGTGCTGCAGGAAGGCGAACCGCTCCGGGGCGGCAACATCGCGCTGATTGCCGCGGGCACCGGGCTGGGCGAGGCGTTGTTGCACAACGTCGACGGCCGCTTCGTGCCGTCGCCGTCGGAAGGCGGCCACGCCGATTTTCCGGCGCGCAACGACCGCGAGGTCGCGCTGCTCCGCCATCTGATCGCGCGCTACGGCCGCGCCGACGTCGAGCACGTCGTGTCGGGGCGCGGCCTCGTCAACCTCCACCGCGCCACGCACGGCGGCGCGTGCGCGGCCGGCATCGATGTCGACGATCCCGACGCGCCGGCAAAGATCACGGCCGCGGCGTTCGACAGGCGTTGCGCCGGCTGCGCGCAAACGCTGGACATGTTCATCGACGCGTACGGCGCGGAGGCCGGCAACCTCGCACTGCGGACGGTGGCGACGGGCGGCGTCTTCGTCGGCGGCGGGATCGCACCGAAGATCCTGCCGGCGCTCACCACCGGCGCGTTCATGCGCGCCTTCCGCGCCAAGCCGCCGCTCGACGCGATGCTCGCCGCCATGCCGGTCAAAGTGATTCTGAACGCGGACGCAGGTCTGCTCGGCGCCTCGGTCTTCGCGGCCAGCCAGCGTTGAGAGCAAGCAATAAGGACCTGCACGTTTCTTTGTGCGCAAGTCTGTTGCAGAACCTGACAGGAAGGTCAGCGAGCGAACAGCCGCGACGACCGCCAGCTGCGCGGCCCAAATAGCCCGGTGATCAGGCTCCAGAGCTGTTGTATTCTCAAAGCTCAATGATTTGGTTTTTCGATCGCGATGGCGAGAAGCTTCGCTACGAGATCAGCCGCGACCGTGTCGGCGGCCGCTATCGTGTCGTCATCACTCATCCTGACGGCACCGAGTCTGTCGAAGAAGTCGACGAGCCGACCGAGCTGGTCGAGCGCTCGGTCCAGTTGATGAATTCCCTCCGCGGCGACGGCTGGAAGGTCGCCTAGTCTTCGTCACCTGCTGGCGAGCGCGCCCATCTCAATCGACGCGAGCAGCGCCATCGCACCACCCCGGTCGTCCGCTCCCGTAATAGCCGCGCGATCGAAGTAGTACCTGTGCGTCGGCCCCGCGCCTGTGCTCGTGCACACATCGATCACTGTCCCATCCTGAACGATATGCGCGGCGAGCGCGCGCCAGGCACGCTGAACCACCAACCGATACGACCGATCGATCCATCCAAGACGGACGCCGCGCGCCATCGCAGTCAACAGCATCGCCGTTGCCGTTTCCTCGCGATACGCCGCGGGGTCATCCACGATTTCGCGCCAGCTGCCGTCCGGCGCCTGATGTGTCCTGGCCGCCGCCATCTGACGCCGGTAGATCGCGAGGATCTTCGGGCGGCCGGCGTGATCCGGCGGCAGCGCCGTCAGCGCTTCGGTGAGTCCCATCGCAGCGAAGCCGTTGCCGCGGCCCCAGGCAACCGGGCCGTCGACGGCGTGCTTGAACAGGCCATCCGGCCGCTGCAGACGGTCCGCGTAGGCGGCGAGCAGTCTCGCCGCCACGTCGAGGTCGCGCTCGCGACCGTGCCACCGCCCCGTTCGCGCGAGCACGGCACTCGCCATGAACATGTCGTCGGTCCAGCCACCGCCGTACAGCGCGACGCCCGGTGCCTTCTCCGCCGCGGCCAATTGAGCACCCTGATCAGCCAGCGGAATCGCCGCCTGATCGAAATGCGGTGAGGCCGCCGAGGTGCCCGCAGCCGCGATGTCGGCGAAGATCATCGTCCCAGCCACAGCGGTGAGCTGAATGCGCTCGCCGAACATTTTCTTCTCGCCCGAGAGCCAGGGCCTGGTCTGCTCCATGACCTTGTCGCGCAACGAGGCATCCCCAGTGATCGCCGCAAGCCGCAGCGTGTTGATCCACGCCACGGCGGGAATGTAGCTGATGCTCGGCGTTTCCGGATATCGCGCCGCCAGCACGCGCGCCATGGCAAGAGGCTCGCGCGCAATGCGCGCGGCCATCCCCTCGTGCAGCGGCGATATGGCCCGTGCAGCGCCTTCCAGAATCGTTCGAAGCGCAGCGATGGTCGCGGCGGCAGGAACGGTTTCGACCGGCACGCCCTCGAGATGCACCGCACCACCGGCTCCAACTTCGACGACGAGGTCCGGTGCCTGAAAGGTGACCCATCTCGCGAATGACTGCTTGTCGGACGGAGCGAAACGGGCGAGCGGCAAGGCGCTCGCGATCCACCGTTCGCGAATGGTCCGCGGCGCCGCCGTCTTCATCCAGCGAACGGCGGCGACAATCGCCGCCGCGGCTGGCGGATCGTCGGTTCCGACGAGGACGAGACGGCGCTTCGTCGGCGCGGCATCGAACGCCGAGCGGTTCTCAATCGTGAGAATCGGCGTGTCATCGGCGGCGAGACCCGCCGCGCTCACGGCGTGCGGCTCGCCGGGAACCGCCGCCACTGCGCGAATGTCGATGGCGAGCGCACCGGCTTGTCCGTGAGCCAGCCGTGGGATCACGACCAGCGCAACACAAAGGCAACCACGAAGACACGGAGATCGACGAAGAGCACGAAGTGGGATCAGGGCCACCGCACCGAGCGCAGCAACGAGACGATGCGGAGCTGTCATGGCGAATTGACTATCCATTGTGCTGCTAGAATCACTCGACCGTCTGCTGAAAAGTTCAGAGAGGCTGAATGCGCATCGCAGTCCCCAAGGAAACCGCCCCCGGCGAACGGCGAGTCGCGCTCGTGCCGGAATCCTGTAAGAAACTGATCCAGGCAGGTTACGACGTGTCGATCGAATCGGGCGCGGGCGAGGCCGCGGGATTTCCGGATTCCGGGTACGGTGAGGCCGGCGCCGCCACGCAGCCGGATCCTGCGGCGCTTCTCGGAGCGGCCGATCTGGCTTTGAAAGTCACAGCCCCCACCGCCGGCGAGGTCGCCGCCATGCGGCCCGGCGCGATCTATCTCGGCTCGCTCATGCCGCTTCGCAACCTCGACGCCGTGCGCGCTCTGGCCGCCCGGAAGATCACCGCCTTCGCGACCGATGCCATCCCGCGGACGACGCGAGCGCAGGCGATGGATACCCTGTCATCGATGGCCAACATCGGCGGCTACAAGGGCGTGCTCCTGGCGGCCGTGGAGCTCAATCGATACTTCCCGATGCTGATGACGGCGGCGGGAATGGTGCGCCCGGCCAAAGTGTTCGTGATCGGCGCCGGGGTGGCCGGATTACAGGCGATTGCGACGGCGCGGCGGCTCGGCGCGAACGTCGTGGCCACCGACGTGCGGCCTGAAGTGAAAGAGCAAATTGAAAGCGTCGGCGCGAAATACGTCGGGATCGAGCTCAAAGAGAGCGCCGCGGCGGGCGGTGGCTACGCGAAAGAGCTGTCGGATGAGGATCGCCGCCGCCAAAGCCAGCTCCTGGCCGACGAATGCGCCCAGTCCGACGTCGTCATCACGACGGCACTCATCGGCGGCGTGTTTGCGCCGCGGTTGATTACCGCCGAGACGGTGAAGACCATGAAGCCGGGATCGGTCATCATGGACCTTGCCGCCGACGGCGGCGGCAACTGCGAGTTGTCGAAGCCTGGTGACACCGTACGAATGGGCGGCGTCACGATTCTCGCGCCGCTCAACATCCCCGCGACGATGCCGTTCCACGCGAGCCTGTTGTTCTCGCGGAACCTGACGGCGTTCATCCTGGCCTTCACCAAAGACAACGCCTTTCACGTCGACTTCAGCGACGACATTCAGCAGGGCGCCGTCATCACGCATGACGGCGAGGTCAAGCACGCGCGGACGCGCGATGCGTTGCAGAAAGCAGGCGCCTAGATGGTGGACTTCTGGCCGACGCTCTACGTGTTCGTACTCGCCTCCTTCATCGGGCTTGGCGTCATCCGCCGGGTGTCGCGCCTGCTGCACACGCCGCTGATGTCGCTCACGAACGCGATCTCCGCCATTGCGGTCGTGGGCGCGATCCTGGTCACTGGAGGCGACTATCCGCTTCACATCCGCATCCTCGGCGCGATCGCGCTCTTCGCCTCCACGACCAACATCGTCAGCGGTTTTCTCATTACGGACCGGATGCTGAAGATGTTCAAGACCGACGCAAGGCGCTCTTCGACCGAGCTCAGGGCAGGCCCTTCGACGGAGGTCAAGGCAGGTCCTTCGACGGAACTCAAGGCAGGTCCTTCGACAGGCTCCGGGCCGGCTGAGGGGCGCCGTTCATGATGTACGGCGTCAGTCAGTTCGGATACCTGGTCGCGTCGGCGCTGTTCATCTTCGCGCTGCACTGGATGAACGCGCCTGCGACGGCGCGCAAGGGCGTCTATGCGGGCGGCGCGGGCACCGCCATCGCCATCCTCGTCACCTGGGCGGAGCCGTCGCTCATTCACCATCTGTGGATCATCGGCGCGATCGTCGCGGGATTCGTGGTCGGCGTGCCGCTGTCGAAAGTCCCGCTGACCGCCGTCCCCCAGCGGACGGCGCTCTCGCATGCGTTTGGGGGCGCCGCCGCAGGCCTGGTCGGCACGGCCGAATACTACCTGCGCTTCGCGGAGGGCCCCGAACATCTGACGCCGTTCCGCATGGTCGCCCTCATCGCCGAAATCATCCTCGGCTACCTGACGCTGACCGGAAGCCTCATGGCCGCCGGCAAGCTTCAGGAAGTGAAGTGGGTGCCGCAACGGCCGGTCACCTATCCGATGCAGAACCTGAGCAACCTGCTGCTGTTCGGGTTGACCCTGGCCCTGGCCACGGCGCTCACGCGGCATCCGACGGCGCCGTGGGCGCCCGCGCTCTTCGCTGCCGTCATCGCGCTGGCACTGTTGTTCGGCGTGCTGCTCATCATCCCGATCGGCGGCGCCGACATGCCGACCGTGATCGCGATCCTGAACTCGTACGCCGGGCTTTCGGCGGTCGCCATGGGCTTCGTGCTGGACAACAAGCTCCTGATTACGGCAGGCGCGCTCGATGGATCGAGCGGTCTCATCCTCGCGATCATCATGTGCAAGGCGATGAACCGTTCGTTCACGAACGTGCTGTTTGGCGCGTTCGGGCAGGTGAAGCAGACGAAGGCGGCCGGCGAGGAACGCGTCTACAAGTCCGAGACGACCGAGGGGGCCGCGCAGGCGCTCGAACAGGCGAACTTCGTCGTGATCATCCCCGGCTACGGGATGGCGGTGGCGCAGGCGCAGCACAAGGTGCGCGAGCTCTACGATCAGCTCAAGAAACGCGGCATTACAGTGAAATTCGCGATCCACCCGGTCGCCGGCCGCATGCCGGGCCACATGAACGTCCTGCTCGCCGAGGCCGACATCCCGTACACGGATCTCGTGGAGATGGACGAAATCAACCCCGACATGCCCCAGGTCGACGTCGCATTGGTCGTCGGCGCGAACGACGTCGTGAACCCGGCGGCAAGGACCGACAAGTCGAGCCCGATTTACGGCATGCCGATCATCGACGCCGACAAGGCGCGCAGCGTGTTTGCCATCAAGCGCAGCAAGAATCCGGGGTTTGCCGGCATCGACAACGAGCTGTACTTCTCGGATCGCACGTGGATGCTCTTCGGCGACGCGAAAGCCGTGATCGGGGAGCTCGTGAAACATCTGGCTGGCGGGTCCGGCATGCACTGAAGCCGAAACGGGCCCGCCAGCTTTCTGTCGACGAGTCTCCAACGTGCGAGAAAGACGAGATCGGCCTGTAATTGGCCCGATCCGGGCCAAATCGCGGGTCCCACACCGTCTGATTTGTCTCTCTTGTCGTTCTAAAGACTCCAGCTCGGCCGTACAACGTAATTTAATTGACATTTTAGGCGTTTGTATGACAACATGCACGCATTCTTGACGCAGCCATCAGCTGAACATGACGGATTGTTAATCGGCCCGGTCGGGGTTTCTTGGCGAGCAAAGCTCGCGGGTGGCAAAATGACTCGGAACCTTTTTCTAGTACTGTTCGTTGTCGTTATGCTGATGTCGACGGCGAAAACGGCGACGGCGACCACGATCGGATTCGATTGCATCACGAGCGGCGCAGCGGCCGACTGCGCCATCATCGAGAATCAGATGTTTCTCGACATTCAGGATCTGGGGGGTGGTTTGCTCGGCCTCGACTTCTCTAATGTCGGACCGCTGGCAAGTTCGGCGACCGCCTTCTACGTCAAGGATCCGTCTGGTGTCCTTGGCACCTTTCAGAGTTTCACACCAAGCAGCGGTGTGGATTTCGTCAACAAGTGTAAACCAGGGAATCCATCTGGATTGAACGGGTTCACCATCGGCTTCTGCGCGGACAGCACTCCGCCAGTAGCTCTCAATGGCATTAACCCGGGTGAGTCCCTACTGATCACATTTCAGCTCAACCAACACAGCACGTTTGCAGATATTCTGGCTGCCTACCAGACTGGGACACTCGCGTTCGCTGGACGCTTCCAAGCGTTCTCGGACGGAGGAAGTGTGACTGGCATAGGCGCTCCTCCAGTACCCGAGCCGGCGACACTGCTTCTCCTCGGTGGTGGCCTGCTTGGAATCGGCGCGGCAATGCGACGTCGCCGCGCGCGATAATCGCGCGCGAATGCGTTCACCGGAGGGCCCTTCTGGCGCTCCGCCGCTTTTTGCGTCTGATCGGTCCCGCCGCTGTTTCTGGTCACGCTCTGCGTCCATCTCACTGCTGTGCAATCCGTGAGGTCGTTCGGCTCCAAAACCGAAGCACCGCGGGTTCGAATCCCTCCACGGTGACCACGTTCTCGATGCCGCGTGTCAAATTCCGGGCAGAATCGCGTCGTCGCCCTACAGTTTCAAAGGAACGGGCTGTCGCTGCCCGCTTTCAACGTCACGGTCATTGTGATGGTGGCATGTAGCAACAGTCAGCTGGATCTGGAACGCTCGTGCAACACGGTTTGAGTCGATGCCGACCGCGGAACGAGGCGGGCGACGGGGTACAGTCCAAACAGCAGGTAGAATGGGCTGGATACTTTGCAGATCATGCTCAACGGCGATCGCTACGAGGTCGCCAGTCCGTTGTCGGTGACACAGCTTCTCGCGCGACTCGAGATCGACCCGCGGCGCGTGGCGGTCGAACACAACCTCATCGTCTTGAAGCGAAACGCGTTCGACACGGCTGTCGTGAACGAAGGTGATCAGATCGAGATTGTCAATTTCGTGGGTGGTGGATAGCGCGTCACCACGGTGGACACCGAGGACGCGGAGGATCAAACCTTGAAGAGTAGGACCTTCCCTCCGTGTCCCCCCTGTCCACCATGGTGGAGAGTTGAGAAATGAACGTCGATACTTTCACAATCGCCGGCAAAACGTTTTCATCGCGGCTCATTGTCGGCACCGGGAAGTACTCCTCCCATGCCGTGATGGTCCGGGCGCACGAGGCCTCCGGCGCGGACATGATTACCGTTGCCGTCCGGCGCGTGAACATTTCGGACCGCTCGAAGGAATCGCTTCTCGATTACGTCGACCTGTCGAGGTACTTCATCTTGCCGAATACCGCCGGGTGTTACACGGCGGACGAGGCGGTGCGCACTGCCCGGCTTGGCAGAGAGGCGGGATTGTCGAACTGGGTGAAGCTCGAGGTCATCGGGGACGAGCGCACGCTCTTTCCGGACAACGAGGCGCTGATCGAGGCGACGCACATCCTCGTTCGGGAAGGCTTCGTCGTGTTGCCGTACACGAACGACGATCCGGTTGCGTGCCGCAAGCTCGAAGACGCCGGAGCCGCCGCCGTGATGCCGCTCGGCGCGCCGATTGGATCCGGGCTCGGCATTCAGAACATCAACAACATCCGCATCATTCGTGAGTTCTCCCACGTGCCGGTGATCGTCGATGCCGGCGTCGGCACGGCGTCGGACGCCGCGCTGGCGATGGAGCTGGGCGCTGACGGCGTGCTGATGAACACCGCGATCGCAGGCGCCCAGGATCCGGTCGCGATGGCCGACGCGATGAAGCTCGCCGTCCGCGCCGGCCGCCTCGCCTACCTGGCCGGCCGCATTCCGCGGAAGGCGTACGCGACGGCGAGCAGCCCGGTCGAGGGTCTTGTCGGGCGCTGATGGTTCGCTAGCGATGCCGGGCCCGGACGATCTCGCGGCACTCAAAGCCGAACGCGACGCCGCCGATCGCGAATACAACGATGCGCTCACACGCCTCGATCGCGCCATCCAGGAGCTCCCGGCGGCCTTCCCGCATCCACCGCCTCCGCCGGACGAGCACCAGATCACGCCGCTGAATACGCTCTGGAAGGTCGACCTGCCGCCCGCTGAATCTGGCTGGCGCGGTCGATTTGCCGGAGCCGTGCGCCGCGTCGTGGCGCCGCTCGTCGAGCAACAGCGGGCATTCAACTCGGCGGTGGTCGATCACATCAACCGCAACGCGCCGATCGACCGCGACACGGCGGCCGCGATCGCGAATACGCTGACGGTGCAGCGTTCCACTCTCGCGGAACTGGTCCGTTTTCAGAGCCTGCTGGTGATGTTTCTGCAGCAGATTACGCCGTACGTCGACACCCGCGATCGCGACGTCGCCGGGCTGCTGCGCGGCCTCTCCGGCGCGATCAACGCCGTTGCCGACGAGGTATTGAAGCGGTCGGAGGCCACACTGGCCCGTGACCGGCGCCACGAGATGCGCGTCGGCGATCTCGAACGCCGATTGGCCGCGCTTCAAGAACAGCTCGACGCGCTTCAGCGTGCGTCACGCGGGACGGTCTAAAGGCCGTTCACACTGGCGCCCTGACGGGGCGCTGAACGAAACTCGTGTGGGGCACGCCTTCAGGGCCCTTCAAGGCGCGCCAATCACAAACTCCAGCGCGCCTTCTACCCTCCGCGCCCAATCCGCTTCACCGTGGCGGCCGCCGGCATCCTCGACGTACTGCAGCGATCCGTTCTTGCGCCGCAGGCCCTTTCGCGTAAGCAGGCGCGCAAGTCGTCGCGCATCGCGGAGCGTCGCCACACCTTCGTGCGTGCCGACGTCGAGGTAGATCCGCCCTCGCGGCACCTTCGCGGACTGAATGAATTCGAAAATCCGGCCCTGTCCGAACCAGAGAGACGGGCTCATCACTGCGCCGCTGCCGAATGTCGCCGCCTGCCGAAAGAACGCGTAGAGGCTGATCAAACCGCCCATCGACGACCCGAGAATCGCCGTCGATTCGCGGCCCGGACGGGTGCGGAACAAACGATCGACACGCGGCTTGAGCGTGTCCACGAGGAAGGCGAGATAGGTGTCGCCGTCGCCGCCGCCATGGCGGCGATCGGGAAACGGACTGTACTCAGCCAGCCGGCCGGCGCCCGTGTGATGCACGCCCACGACGATGGCTTCGGTACCACGTTCGGCAAGACGCTCGAGCGTGGTGTCCATCTCCCAGGTGCCGGCGAACGCCGTGTCGGGATCGGACAGATTCTGCCCGTCCTGCACGTACACCACGGGATAGCGATCGCGACCCGCGCTGTACGACGGAGGCAGATAGACGTCCACGTCGCGCCGGTTCCGCAGCTGCGGCGACCAGACGTTCGCGAACGTGCGCGGCGTCATTCGACAGGACGCTCGGGCGGCGGCGCGGTTGCGAAGAAATCAACCAGGAACCGCTGCGCATAATCGTCGATCAGCGCTTCGATGCGCCCTGGGTCTGGCGACGCGACAATGAGACCCGCATGATGATGTTTCCGAATCCTCACGCGAATCTCCGGATCGACGTAGGCCGACATGTCCGGCTCTTCCTGTCGTGCCAGCGAGAGGACGATGCCGGCGTACTCGCGACGATGCGGCGGCACAGCGTACTCGCCACGCTCGCCGGCAATCTCGACTCTCGCCCACTCGCGCCACAGGTTGATGTCCGTCGCGGCGTCGATCGTATCGACGATGAACGCGCCGCCGACGCGGGCGGAGGTTTCCAGGAATACGAAGTCACTGCGGATTGCGGATTGCGGATTGCGGATTTCATGACCGTTCCGGATTTCATGACCGATGAACTCGGTGTGCGACACGCCGCGGCGAAGACCGAGGCCGGCCTGCAGCCGGCGGTTGCACTCGAGCAGGGCGCGGCCTTCCTCCGAATCGTCCGCCAGGCGGCGCGTGATGAAAATGCCGCCCTCGTGCGCAATCTCCATGGGCGGCCGCCCGTACTTGAATGCAACCGCGAAGACCACGTCTCCGTCCCAGACGATCGAATCGACGTGATAGACGTCGCCGCGGACGAACTGCTCCAGCACGCAGTTCGAGCGCTGGTCGCCCGCTGCCTCCAGCGCCTGCCAGAGCGCGTCGCGATCGGCAACTTTCTTGATGCCAATCGCCGCGGCCGACGAACGCGGTTTCAGCACCCACGGCGCCGGCACGCGCGCGATCCATTCGTTCACGGTTTCGTCGGTGAAGACGGGAGTAAACTCGGGAACCGCCATGCCGATCTCGCGCGCCTTCATCCGCATCGCCAGCTTGTCCCGAAACCGGCTCGCCGTCGTCCGTCCCATGCCCGGCACCTGCAGGTGCTCTCGCAGCATGGCAGCCGTTTCGACGTCGAAATCGTCGAGCGCGGCGATGCGGTCGAGGCTGTGCCGTCGTGCAATCGCATCGACGCGGCGCCAATAGGTTGCAACGTCCGCGCCGCGCGGAACGGTGTGGATTTCGTCGATCGCGTCGCGGGGCCAGTCCGCCTCCGCAAGCGAGTCCGCCGTCAGCAAGATGACGCGGCATCCCGCGCGGCGGCATTCACGGAGGAAGATCTCGCCTTTCAGGTACGTCGCGACGCACAGAATGGTCAGCATCTATACTCGTGTCGCTCCATGCACCGTGACGCGCATCGCTGGTACTCCGATCGGCTCGGCCGCGACATGGGTGTCGTGGTCCACGGCCATTGGGGACCGCCGATGATCATGTTTCCGACGAGCGGCGGCGACGAGGGCGAATACGAGCGGCAGAGCCTGATCGGCGCGATTGCCGAGTTCGTCGAGGCCGGCCGCGTCAAAACGTTCAGCGTCGACATCAATCACGACGACTCGTTCGGAAACCGCGGCGCGCATCCCTTTCACCGAAGCTGGATGCAGCGGCAGTACGACGCGTACATCAGGCACGAGGTCATCCCCTTCATCCGCCATCACTGCCAGTCGCCCGACATCGTCGTCTGGACGATGGGCGCGTCGCTCGGCGCGTATCACGCCGCCAATACGCTCTTCAAATACCCGGACGTCGTCAAACGCTGTTACGCGCTGTCGGGTGTCTACGACGTGAAGCGATTCATGGACGGCGCCTACGACGACACCTTCTATTTCAACAATCCGGTCGATTATCTGGCGAACGCTTCGGATCCCTGGATGCTCCAGCAGCTCGCTTCGTGCGAGATCCACATCGCCACCGGCTCAGGTCCCTGGGAGCGCAGCGAGGAATCGTACCGTCTCTCGCACGTGCTCGAGAGCCGCGGGATTCGGCACCACCTGGACGACTGGGGACCGCTCGGCGGCCACGACTGGCCGTACTGGAAGCATCAGATGCGGGAGTATCTCGCGGGAATCTAAGGGCCCGTCCGGGAATAAGTGCGTTATTCCGGGCGTCGAGGCGCCCGGCTGGCAAGGCGCGAGGAGCGAGCATAGCGGGACTATGCGGGCCCTAAGTCCTGGGGCCTTGGTTCTTGGTGCTTGGTCCGTCCTTTGAACGGCCGGAGACATCGGTAACAAATTAGTCCAGCGACATGGGTAACAGTTCATTGGGCTTTTTCGTCATCGTCGTTTTTCGTTCGTCCTGTCAGGCGCGGAGCCAGCGGAGCTGGCGGAG
>Ga0137369_10000187_pt1 | contig 49808 bp, 46 predicted proteins | sample SagtaG_12_FD_104918 | JGI IMG/M metagenome (GOLD analysis project Ga0137369, IMG submission 104918) | Vadose zone soil microbial communities from Sagehorn Ranch, Mendocino, California, USA - Sage1_L_113_16 metaG | ecosystem: Environmental > Terrestrial > Soil > Vadose zone | place: USA... | reverse complement strand
TGGGCCGTGGAGGAATCGAACCTCCAACCTTGGGATTAAGAGTCCCCTGCTCTGCCAATTGAGCTAACGGCCCGAGGCGGCGGCCATTGTAGCCTCACGCCGTGCGGGTTCTCTCCGTGGTCGGCAACCGGCCGCAGTTCATCAAGTCGGGCCCGGTGTCGGTTGCGCTGCGTGACGCGGACGTCGCGGAATCCGTCCTCCACACGGGCCAGCATTGGGATCGCGAGCTGTCGGCGGTGTTCTTCGAGGAGCTCGGGTTGCCCGAGCCGGCATACCGGCTCGACCTGCGGACGCCCGACCCCGCGGCGATGGCGCCGGGGATCCACGCAGCCGTCGAGCGGGAGCGGCCGGACTGGGTTCTGGTCTACGGGGACACGAACTCGACGCTCGCGGGTGCGCGCGCGGCGGGAGACGTGGCCGTGGCCCATGTCGAGGCGGGCCTCCGCTCCTTCGATCTCTCGATGCCGGAAGAGCGGAACCGCATCGAGGTCGATCGACTGGCCGCGCTGCTCCTGTGCCCCGACGAACGGTCGGCGGACCAGCTCGCGCTCGAGGGCGTGACGGGGCGCCGCGCGGTCGTGGGCGACGTGATGGCCGATGCGTGCTTCCGTCTCGCTCCGATCGCCCGTGAACGCTCGCGCGTGCTCGCCCGGTTCGGCCTCCAGCCGGGGAGCTACGTCGTCGCGACGATCCACCGCGAGGCGAACGTTCGGCTGGAACGCCTCGCCCGCATCGTCGACGGCCTCGGGCGGATCGGCGAGCCGGTCATCTTGCCGGCCCACCCGCGCACGCGCTCTCGCCTGCCCGATTTGCCGGCGAACGTCCGGCTCGTCGAGCCGCTCGGTTATCTCGACATGTCAGCACTGTCGTCACAGGCACGCGTGATCGTCACCGATTCGGGCGGACTGCAAAAGGAGGCGTACTGGTACGGCGTGCCATGCGTGACGGCCCGGCCGTCGACGGAGTGGGTCGACACCGTCGAGGTCGGCGCCAACGTGCTCGTCGACGACGATCCCGAGCGGATCGCCGCCGCGGTCAGGGAGGCGCGGATGCCAGACGAGCGGCCGCCCCTCTACGGCGACGGCCATGCGTCAGAGCGCGTCGCCGACGCCCTTCGCGGCTAACGTTGCGCGGTCATGAGGTATGACGTCGCGATCGTCGGCGCCGGCTACGTCGGCCTACCGCTCTCCACGACCTTCGCCGAGGCCGGCTGCACGGTCCTCCTCGTCGACGTCGTGGAAGCCGTCGTCGAGGCCTTGAATCGGGGCGAGAGCCACATCGAGGACGTCGAGGGCGCACAGCTCTCACCGCTCGTCGACAAAGGTCTGATTCGCGCGACCACCGACTACGGCGAGATGAAGGACGCGGATGCGATCCTGATCGCGTTGCCGACGCCGCTTTCGCGCCAGCGCGAGCCGGATCTCTCGATCGTCGAAGCCGCGACGCGTGGCATCGCGGACGTCCTGCGCGACGGCCAGGTCGTCGTGCTCGAGTCGACGACGTGGCCGGGGACGACACGCGAGGTGCTCCAGCCGATCCTCGAGGCGGGGTCCGGGCTGAAGGTCGGCGAAGGCTTCCATCTCGCCATGTCGCCCGAGCGCGTCGATCCGGGCCGCGAGGACTGGACGACGAAGACGACGCCCAAGGTCGTCGGCGGGATCACCCCGGCGTGCACGAAGCGGGCCGGGGACGTCTACCGCCGGGCGATCGACTCGATCGTCGAGGTCTCGACGCCCGAGGCGGCCGAGCTGACGAAGTTGCTCGAGAACATCTTCCGGTCGGTGAACATCGCGCTCGTGAACGAGCTCGCGCAGCTGTGCGACCGGATGTCGATCGACGTGTGGGAGGTCGTCAACGCGGCTTCGACGAAGCCGTTCGGCTTCATGCCCTTCAGTCCCGGGCCCGGCCTCGGCGGGCACTGCATCCCGATCGATCCGTTCTACCTGACGTGGAAGGCACGCGAGTTCGGGTTCTACACCGAGTTCATCGAGCTCGCCGGCAAGGTGAACGAGGAGATGCCGTACTTCTGCCGCTCCCTCGTGTCGCAGGCGTTGAACCATCACTCGCAGAAGGCGATGAAGGGGGCGAAGATCCTCGTGCTCGGCGTGGCGTACAAGCCCGACATCGCAGACATGCGCGAGTCGCCCGCGGTGAAGCTCATCTCGCTGCTGGCCAACGCCGGTGCAGACATCTCCTACCACGATCCGCACGTGCCGGAGTTCTCCGAGTACGGGCTCGAGATGACGTCGGTCGCGTATGAGCCCGCGGCGTACGACTGCGTCGTGATCGCGACCGATCACAACTCGATCGACTACGACAGGCTCGTCGACGACGCGGAGCTCGTCGTCGACCTGCGGAACGCGACCGGCACGAAGGGCACCGAGTCGCCTAACGTGTTCAAGCTTTGATCGGGGTCGCCGGGCTCGGCTACTGGGGTCCGAACCTCGCGCGGAACTTCGCGGAGCTCGGTCGGCTCTCCTGGCTGTGCGACCTCGACGGCGGCCTCCGCGCCGAGGTGGCGGCGCGGTATCCGGGCGCCCGCGCCACCGCCTCCTACGACGAGATGCTCGCCGACGACGAGTTGCAGGGCGTCGTGATCGCGACGCCGGTCCCGACGCATTACGCCCTGGCGAAGCAGGCGCTCGAGGCCGGGAAGCACGTGCTCGTCGAGAAGCCGCCGGCCATGCGCGCGGCCGAGATCGACGAGCTCTCCGCACTCGCGGCCGCGCAAAAGCTCGTACTGATGCCGGGCCACCTGCTGCTCTATCACCCCGGCGTCCGCAAGCTCAAGGAGCTGATCGACGCCGGAGAGCTCGGCGACGTCCTCTGCGTGTACGGCAACCGCCAGAACCTCGGCATCGTCCGTACGAACGAGAACGCGCTCTGGTCGCTCGGCGTGCACGACCTCTCGGTCATCCTCTACCTGCTCGACGAGGAGCCGGCCGAAGCCGTCGCGTACGGCCGTGACTTTCTCACCGAGGGCGTCGAGGACGTCGTCTTCTGCTATCTCCGCTTCCCGAGCGGGAAGATCGCGCATATGCACCTCTCGTGGCTCGACCCGCACAAGATGCGCAAGATGACGGTCGTCGGTCGCGAGAAGATGGTCGTGTTCGACGACATGGAGCTCGAGCGGAAGGTGACCGTGTACGAGAAGTCGCCGTGGAAGCGGGCCGAGAGCTACGGCGAGTGGCAGACGCGTTCGGGAGACATCTACATCCCGAAGATCGCGACCGACGAGCCGTTGAAGCTCGAGTGCCAGGAATTCCTGAACCTGATCGCCGGCGGCGGCGACCGGCTGAAGGTGGCCGAGGACGGGGCACGGGTCGTCCGCGCGCTCGAGCGACTCACCGACTCGCTCCGTGGCTGACGTTCATCCAACCGCGACGGTCTATCCGGGCACGGTGCTCGCCGAGGGCGTGCGCGTGCTCGAGAACGCAGTCGTCGGCAAGCAGCCTGCACTCGGGCCGAAGTCGACGGCGAAGCGCGACCCGCTGCCGCCGGCGGAGATCGGAGACGGCACGGTCGTCTCGACCGGCGCGATCGTCTTCGCGGGAGCCACCGTGGGCGCCGGCTGCATCCTCGGCGACCAGTCGTGCGTCCGCGAGCGCGTCACGATCGCGGACGACGTCGTCGTCGGTCGCGGGGTGCTCGTCGAGAACGACACGATGATCGGCAGCGGCACGCGCATCCAGGCGGAGGCGTACGTGACCGCGTACTCGACGCTCGAGGAGGACGTCTTCATCGCGCCGTGCGTCGTCACGACGAACGACAACTTCATGGGCCGCACCGAGCGCCGCAAGGAGCTGATGAAAGGTCCGACCATCCGTCGGGGCGCGCGCGTGGGCGGCGGCGCCATCCTGTGCCCCGGCATCGAGGTCGGGGAGGAAGCCTTCGTCGGCGCGGGAGCCGTGGTGACGAAGGACGTTCCACCGCGCATGGTCGTCGTCGGCAATCCAGCCCGTGTCATACGAGCAGTTGCAGACGACGAACTACTCGAAAACCAAGCCAAGTAACAATCTGTTACGAGGCCGGGTTCGGCTTCTTGGACAGCGTCAGCGTGTACGGCCCGAAGCCGGGTGAGGCAACCTTCACCTCGACGTAGTACCAGCCGCGGCCCGGGGCGGTGAATGTCACCTTCTGAGTGGATCCGGGCATCGCGGACTGTGCGACGCGCAACGTCTTCGCCTTCGTCTCGTCGATGCGCTTCGTCCCCGGCTTCCAGAGCATCAGGCTCACCTGCGCGCCGGACCAGCCGGCCGCCACGTTCGCCGTGATCCGCTCGCGGCCGGACAGGGCGACGCGGTAGACGTCGATCTGGTCGTCGTAGTAGTCCACGGTCGCGCTGACCTTCACCTGCTTGCCCCAGATCGTGTGCGCCTGGGTGCCGGCGTCGTCGTTCGTCTCGTATCGGTCGGGCGCGGGCAGCGGACCCGAGAGCGTGGCGACCGCCTTCGCGACGTCCAGCCGCCCCCAGCCGCTGAGCGGATCGCGCAGCAGCGTGCACTTCGGGCAGCCGGTCGCGGCGCTGACGTCGTCGGCGCTGTGCTCGAGGATCGCTGTCACCTGATTGTTCGTCAGCGACGGCGCGACCCCGAAGAGCACCGCGGCCGCGGCGGACACCTGCGGCGCCGCGAACGAGGTGCCTTCCGGGTTCCGGTAGTCGTCCGGACCGCAGTCGGAGAATCCCTGGTCGGCGCACTGCGGCCGTTGGGCCGTGATCGCTGCGGGGAACGTCGAGAAGATGCCCGAGCCGGGCGCCACCATGTCGTTGTAGACGAGATCGCGGTTCGAGAAGTCGGGGATGTTCCCCGTGCGCGTGAGCGCGCCGACGCCGATCACGTGCGGCAGCGCGGCCGGATAGCTCGCGTACGGCCACGGCTGGGAGAACGCTTCGTCGCCGTTGCCGACGGCCGCGACGAGCACCGCGCCCTTGGCGTATGCGTACGCCACGGCGCTTGCCTCGAGCGAGGAGTACGTGTCGCGATTCGGGTGCACCGGGTCGCGGACGCCGCCGAGACTCAGGTTGATGACACGCGCGCCGGAGTCGGCCGCCCAGCGGATCGCCGCCGCCTCGGCCTCGAGCGGAATCGTCCCGTCCACCTTCACAACCTTCGCGACGAGGAGCTGCGCGGAGTACGCCATGCCGACGATCCCCTGGCCGTCGAGATTCGCGGCGATGACGCCGGCCACGAACGTGCCGTGTCCCTCCGTGTCGACGCACGGGTCGCCGCCGACGAAGCTCCGCTTGTCGGCGATACGGCCGGCGAAGTCCGGCAGCGAACAGTCGACGCCGGAGTCGACGATCGCGACCTTCACCGGCGCAAGCGTCGGCGGCGGCTCCAGCCACGCGTCGAACGCGTGGACGTCCTGGAGGTACCACTGCTTCGCGGACAGCGGATCGGTCGGGACGAACGCAGCCGCGGGCGCCGCAGCCGCAAGCGCGCCGACCACGAGCACGAGCACCGCGCGCATCACCGCACCACGACTTGTGGCGTGCCGACCCCGGGTGCGTAGCCTGCTCCCGCCGTGACCGAGACGCGGTATGTCCCGCCGGCGACGAGCTGCACGGGAATCGAGAAGGTGCCGTCGGCTGCGACGGTGCCGCTCGCCACCACGGTCCACGTCGTCAGGTCGGCGTTCTGCTGTTGGATCTCGACGGGCGCCGCCGGGAGGATCGGCTGCACGGAGCCGGTGACGAGTGTCGTCGTGAACGACGTCACCGTGACGAGCGGCGCGACGCGGATCCGTACGTACGCGGCCGCTGCCGCTGAGGTTGCGAGGCGGTAGTCGGTCGTGATCGCCGGCGTCTGCGTGAGCTTCACCGCGCCGGGTGCAACCGGGCCGACCGTTTGCCATGTGCCGCCGGACGTGCGCTGCTCGAGCGTCGCTCCCGTGACGCCCCGAACCGTCGAGGCGAGCGTCACCTGCGAGCCGTACGGGAGCGGCGGGTTCGGCGTGGGAGGCGCGAGTGACATGACTCCGAGGGTGAACCACGTCGAGCGGAGCCCGATCGCGTTGCGAAGTTGGGTGGCTGCGACCTGCAAGGAGGTGAGCGGCGTGAGGAAGCTCAGCTTGCCCACGCGACCGCTCGGGTTCGGCGTCGTCGTCGCGTCGATGATCGGCCCGGGGAGCTTGAGCGCTTTCACGATCGCCTTGCCGGTCACTGGGACGGGGCCCCAGTTGTGGTACGGCGAGATGTCGTCGTACGGGTCGGGCACGGACACGAGGTACGGCAGCGCGGTGCCGATCCACCCCTGACTCGACTCCGTCTGCCCGCCGGAGGTCGAGGAGAAGAACGTCGTCGCGACCTTGCCGCCGTAGAAGAGCACCTGGCGCTTCGTCGCGGCGACCGCAGCCCTCGCGGCGCTCGACTCATTCGAGAGCCCGAGGTACATCTGGCTCCGCGTGTCGGCGTACGCGTCGAACGGCGCGCCGATCTTCTTCGTCGCGAGCGCGTACGAGCGTGCCGCCACAGCCTGCGCCTTCAGCGCCTCGGGCGCCCAGTTCGAGGGCATCTCCGAGGGGACGACGCCGTAGAGGTACGGCTCGAGCCCGACGACGTTGATCGCGCGCAGCTTGCCGTCCACCACGTCGACCTCGATCCGCCCGCGGTAGGGGCGCGCGAGCGTCAGCGGCGACCCGCCGCGCGGGAGGAAGAGGAGCGGCGGCGTCAGCGGCTGCGCGGACACCGGGAGCGTGAGATCGGGCCCGAACGTCACGGGGCCGGCGTCGAGCGCATAGGTCTGCCCGCTGCCGTCCCGGACGGTGAACGGAGTCTCGGAGGCGAGCGTCAGCTTCTTCTTGCGGTCGGCGAGCAGGACGCGGATCGTCGAGACGCTGGCCGGCCCGAGGGTCGTTCCCGGGTAGTAGTGGCTGAGGATCTGCGGGAACGTCGCCCCGTGCTGGGCATAGCCGTAGGCCCCGTATTGGCTCATCCCGACACCGTGGCCCCAGCCGTGGCCGCTGAAGAGGAAGAGGGCCCCGGAGCCGGCAGGAGCCGTGAAGCAGGTGCCGCTGCAGACCGACGCGGCCTCCGCACGTACGGCGGCGGCCGCGAGTGCGGCTATGACTGCGAGGAGGGCGAAGGAGCGACGCATCATGTGTCCGAGCAGCGAGGCGGGCTCCGCCGATCTCGCGAAGCAGGAAATCCACGCTAGCAGAGGTATTTCGCGGTCGAAGGTTGATTTCTTCCCTCCGCCGGTAACCTCGACGCCGTGGCAGTCGGCACGGAGCTATTGCCGGAGCGGTACACCGGCGCCCAACCGATCGGGCGGGGCGGGATGGGCGAGATCTTCCGGGCGACGGACACGACGCTCGGCCGCGCCGTGGCCGTCAAGGTGCTCGACCAGCGGTACGCGCAGGACGCCTCCGTCCGGGAGCGGTTCACCCGCGAGGCCCTTGCCGTGGCCCGCCTCTCGGGCAACCCTCACATCGTCACGATCTACGACGTCGGCGAATACCGAGAGCGGCCGTTCATCGTCATGGAGTACCTCGCCGGCGGGTCGCTCGAGCAGAAGGTCAAGGCCGAGGGAGCGCAGCCGACGGGGCAGGTGCTCGAGTGGCTCGAGCAGGCGGCCGGCGCGATCGACGCGGCGCACCGGGAGGGCGTCGTCCACCGCGACGTGAAGCCCGCCAACCTCCTCCTCGACCGGCACGGGCGCGTCCACGTCGCCGACTTCGGGATTGCGAGCGCTGCCGGGCTCGGATCGCTCACGCAGACCGGCACCGTGCTCGGCACCGCCTCGTACCTCTCGCCGGAGCAGGCGAAGGGCGAGCCGACCAGTCCGGCGAGCGATCTCTATTCGTTCGGGGTCGTCGCCTTCGAGCTGCTCACCGGGCGCAGGCCGTTCGAGGGCGACAGCGTCGCCGCCGAGGCCTCGGCGCACGTGACGAGCGAGGTGCCGTCTGCGTGCGACGTCAACCCCGCGATCCCACGCGAGGTCGACCCCGTCTTCGCGAAGGCACTTGCGAAGGATCCGGCCGCGCGCTTCGGGAGCGCGGCGGAGTTCGTGGCCGCTCTGCGGGCATCGCTCGAGGAAGCAGCCGGCACGACGAAGGTGATTGCGCCCGTGCGACGTGCGCCCGCCGCGCCGCCGCCGCGGAGCCGCCGCGCCGGGTGGCTCGTGCCCCTCGGCGCGTTGCTCCTCGCCGCCGGCGCTGGGGGCGGGATCGCCGGTGCGCTCCTTGCAGGCGGCGGCGACAAGCAGGGCTCGTCGACGCCGGCGCGTCCGAGCGTCTCTGTCAAGACGGTGACGCAGCCCGGCACGACGGTCGTCACGACGGCGCCGGCGGCGCCGACGACGACTGCGCAGCAGCCGGCGGCCGGCGACCCGGCTGCACTCAACGATCAGGCGTATTCGTTGATGCAGCAGGGCGACTACCAGTCGGCACTGCCGCTGCTCGAGAGCGCCGTCCAGCAGCTGCAGGGCCACACCGATCTCACGACCGCCTACGCGAACTACAACCTCGGGGTGACGCTCATGAACCTCGGCCGCTGCGACGAGGCGATGCCGTACCTCGAGGCCTCACGCGCGATTCAGCCGGACCGGCGTGAGGTTCGCGACGCGATGAAGGCCGCAAAGCACTGCTCCGGCGGGAACGGCAAGGGGAACGGCAACGGCGACTAAACGCTCGTTGCGTTCGCGAGCCGTTCCGCGTACTGCCGTTCGTAGTACGTGCGGTACTCCCCGGACTTGATCGGCTCCCACCACGAACGGCGGTCGCGGTACCACTCGACGGTCGCGCGGAGACCGTCCTCGAAGCGCTGCTGTGGAGACCAGCCCAGCGCCCGCAGCTTCGAGGTGTCGAGCGAGTAGCGGCGGTCGTGGCCCGGCCGGTCCGGCACGCTGCGCAGGAGCAAGCGGTCGGCGCCGGTCAGCTCGACGATCCGCTCCGCCACGTCGATGTTCTCGTGCTCGTCGCCGCCCCCGACGTTGTAGACCTCGCCCGGCGCGCCCTCGTGCAGCACGAGCTCGATGCCGGCGCAGTGATCCTCGACATGCAGCCAGTCTCGAACCTGGCGGCCGTCGCCGTAGAGCGGCAGCGGTTCGCCGTCGAGCGCGTTCGTGACGAAGAGCGGAATGAACTTCTCCGGGTACTGGTTCGGGCCGTACGTGTTCGAGCCGCGCGTGATCGACGCGTTGACGCCGAACGTGCGCGCGTACGCAACGACGAGGAGGTCGCCCGAAGCCTTCGCCGCGCTGTACGGGCTGGACGGGCGCAGTGCGTCGCTCTCGCTCGAGGAGCCGCCTCCCTCGAGGTCGCCGTAGACCTCGTCGGTCGACACCTGCACGAGCCGCATCCCTGTCTCCCGGATCTGCTCGAGCAGCACCTGCGTGCCGCGGAACTCGGCCCGGCCGAAGTCCTCTGCCGAGAGAATCGAGCGGTCGACGTGCGTCTCGGCGGCGAAGTTGACGATCGCGTCGCAGCCCTGGGCGGCGCGCGAGACGTCCGCCGGCTCGGCAATGTCCCCCTGGTGGAACGCGACGCCGTCCGGCAGGTTCGCGCGATTGCCCGAATACGTGAGCTTGTCGAGGACGACGACGTCGTCGCCCGCGCGGAGCCGTCGCTTGACGAAATGCGAGCCGATGAAGCCTGCGCCGCCCGAGACGAGGATTCGCATCGCCCTAGGCTAGTGCGAGGCGGCGGGCAGCAGCCGGGTCAAGCGGGCGGGAAGCCACCAGTTCCAGTCCCCGAGAAGGCGCATCGCGGCGGGAACCACGAGGAGGCGGACGATTGTCGCATCGAGAAGGACGGCGACTCCGAGGCCGGCGCCCAGCTCCTTCAGCGAAGGGGCGCCGGCGACGACGAAGGCGAAGAAGACCGCGACCATGACGAGCCCGGCGCTCGTGATGATCCGCGCCGACTGGGTGAGGCCCTCGGCGACGGCCCGTTCGTTGTCCCCGTGCTCGAGCCAGCGCTCGCGGATGCGCGTGAGCAGGAACACCTCGTAGTCCATCGAGAGCCCGAACGTGACGGCGAGCACGAGCGCCGGCACGATGGTGTTGACGTAGCCGGGCGAGTCATAGCCCGTCCAGTCGAGCCAACCCCACTGGAAGACCGCGACGAGCACGCCATAGGCCGCGCCGACGCTCAGCAGGTTCATCACGACTGCCTTCAGCGGCAGCACGACGCTCCGGAGGAGAACGAGCAGGACGACGTAGCAGGCCGCGAGGATCACGAGCAGCATCTTCCAGAGCCCGCCGAAGATCGCACTCGTGACGTCTCGGTCGAACACCGTGCTGCCGCCGACGAGCGCGTCGGGGCCGGCCATCTGCTCGATCCGGTGGACGACGTCGTGGGCCTCGGCCGATTCGACGGGCACGGCGAGCGTCGCGTCCACGAGCCACTGTGAGCCGTCGGCGCTGCGCACGGGCCGCTCGACGTGCGCCACGCCGGGGACACGCGCGAGCCGGTGCACGAGTGTCCCGGGGTTGTCGTGCGTCAGCACGTGCACCGGTGCGCCGAAGCCCGGTCCGGTGAGCGCGTATGCGTGCTCGGTCGCGACGCGCACTTCGGCATTGCGCGGGAGCTCGTCGAGCCCGCGGTTGAACGTCTGCATCCAGAGGAATGGAACGGAGAGCACGAGCATCAGGCCCGCGCCGGCCGCGAAGCCGAGAAGGGGGCGGCGCATCACACGCCGGGCCCAGCCGCCCCAGAAGGCGTCGCTTCCGGCCTCCGTCGTCCGCCACGGGAGCGGCAGGCGGAGCCGGTCGACACGCGTCCCCGCTGTGGCGAGGAGCGCTGGCAGCAGCGTGATCGACGCGAGCACCGAGATGCAGACGACGACGATCGCTCCGACGGCCATCGAGCGGAGCGCATTCACGTCGATCGCGAAGAGCGCCGCGAGACAGACCGCGACCGCCGCGCCGCTGAAGAGGACCGCGGTGCCGGAGCTCGAGAGCGCACGTGCAAGCGCCGTTTCGCGGGCCGCGCCCGCGTGCAGCTCGCGACGGAAGCGGCTGACGATGAAGAGCGAATAGTCGACCGCGACGCCGATTCCGATCATCGACGCCATGTTCGTGACGTAGACGGAGATCTCGAACGACCTCGACAGCGCGTAGATGACTGCGCCGCTGAGGAAGACCGCCGCGAATCCGAGAGCGAGTGGCGCAGCCGCGGCGACGAGCGTGCCGAAGCCGGCGAGGAGGATCAGGAGGATGAGCGGGAAGCCGAGCAGCTCACCGCGGGCGAGCTGCTTCTTCGAGACGTCCTGGAAGTTCGACCAGATCGCGGGCTCGCCGATCACGCGCGTGTGCTCGTCGACGAGCAGATGACGCAGGCGCGACGCCTCGTCGATCGCGTTCGAGGTCTTGCCCGTGAAGGCGAGCGGCAGGAGCGCCGCGCGCCCGCCGGCGAGGATCAGCGGGCGCCCGGGACGGACCTCTCGGTCGCGCGCGACGAGGCCCCGGACCTCCTGCAGCCGGTCCCGCGGGCCGTCCGGATTCGTGACGAAGACGAGGAACGCCGGAGGCGTGGCCCCCGAGAACTCGTCGAGCGCGTTTGCCACGCGCAGGGAGGGGCTTCCGGGCACCTCCCAGCCGCCGCCGGAGAGGTGGTCGTTCTGGTGGAGCGAGAACCAGCCGCCGGCGGCAAGGAGCGCGATCCAGACCGCGAAAACGATCCTGCGGCGCCGCGAAACGACGCCTGCAAGCCGCCCGAGTCGGCCCTCGACCATGCCGTCAAAGTAGCCGCGGCGGCTGCGTAGACTCTGTCGGGTCGAGCGAGGAGGAGCGAGCCATGGCACAGGTCGAGAGCGAAAACAGAGCGACGTCGGAGCCCGGAGCGCGCAAAGACGTGCTCAAGGAGATCAAGGAGCGTGGCATCGAGGACGTGCTGCTCTGGTTCACCGACCTCGAGGGGCACCTGAAGAGCTTCTCGATCACGACCTCCGAGGTCGAAGGCGCGCTCGACGACGGCATGGGCTTTGACGGCTCGTCGATCACCGGCTTCAACGCGATCGAGGAGTCCGACATGATCGCGATCCCCGATCCGGCGACCTTCCGGGTGCTTCCGGACGGCCTGACCGGACGAATGATCTGCGACGTGGTCACGCCTGACGGCGAGCCGTTCGGCGGTGACCCGCGGCACGTGCTGCGCCTTGCCCTCGAACGGATGCAGGCGATGGGGTTCGACACATTCAATGTGGGCCCCGAGGCGGAGTACTTCCTGTTCAAGGACGAGCACGGCACCGAAACGCTCGACGAAGGTGGCTATTTCGCCCAGACGACGATGGACGCGGCGACGACCATCCGCCGCGACACGATTCGCGCGCTCGAGCAAATGGGGATCCCGGTCGAGTACCACCACCACGAGGTCGGCCCGTCCCAGCACGAGATCGACATCCGCTTCGCGGACGCGCTCGACATGGCGGACTACATGCTCACGTATCGCCTGATCGTGAAGGAGGTCGCGAAGCAGCACGGCTACCACGCGACCTTCATGCCGAAGCCGCTCTTCGGCGAGAACGGCTCCGGGATGCACACGCACCAGTCGCTCTTCACCGAGGGCCGCAACCAGTTCTTCGACGCCGACGACAAGTGGCACCTCTCCGACGTCGGCAAGGCGTTCATCGCCGGCCAGCTTCGGCACGCCCGCGAGATCGCGGCGGTGTTCGCACAGTGGGTCAACTCGTACAAGCGGCTTGTGCCCGGCTTCGAGGCGCCCGTCTACGTCGCCTGGTCACAGCGCAACCGCTCGGCGCTGATCCGGATCCCGCTCTACAAGCCGGGCTCGGAGCAGGCGACGCGCGCCGAGCTTCGCTGTCCGGATCCCGCTTGCAACCCGTATCTGACCTTCGCCTGCCTGCTGCACGCGGGGCTCGAGGGCATCGAACAGGGCTACGAGCTGCCCGATCCGATGGAGACGAACCTCTACCACCTGACCGCCGAGCAGCGGAAAGAGCGTGGGATCGTCTCGCTGCCGGAGACGCTCGGCGAGGCAATCGACGAGCTTTCCCGCTCGGAGCTCGCGAAGAAGGCCCTGGGCCCCCACATCTTCGACCGCTACATCGAGCTGAAGCGGAAGGAGTGGGACGAGTACCGGGTCCAGCTCACCGACTGGGAGATGAAGAAGTACCTGGCAGTCCTCTGAACCGGCCCTAAAACGACCACGAGGTGCCAGAAGCACCTCGCGGTCGGCCGTCAGTTGGGCTCGCCTCCGCAGGTGGCGAGCCGAAGCCGATTGTGACAGGTTGCCGTGCGGTTGCAAAGCAACCAGGCTTCAGCCTGGTTGCAGTCTTTAGGACCAGGGCGAAGCCGAACGACTGAGGTTCTAGAGGAAGGAGCGGATGCTCTCGCGGTCGACCCGGAGGCCGATGACGCCGCTCGTGCCGTCGATCTGCTCGATCGTGTCCGCCGGGACGAGGCGCCGGCGCCGCGAGAAGAGGCCGGATTTCACCGACAGCGCGTCCGGGACGTCAGGGGCGGTGCCGTACATCGGGCACTCGACCTTCCCGACGAGGCGGCCCTGCCGGTCGGCGACGATGTAGCCGGCAGTCCGGCGGAGGTCGATGGCGAGGGCGCTCATTGTTTGTGACGGTATCCCCGGCCTGCAAGGAAATTTGCAGGTCTGCGGTAAAGGGTTTGTTAATCCCGCCGGTTCTCCTGCTTGGCTCGCTGCAATTCATGACTACAACGAGGACTGCCTACGATTGGATGCGTGAACGCGCCCGAGCGGCACCTGAGGCTCCTCACCGAGACAACCGCGGCCGTCAACTCGACGCTCGACCTCGAGGAGGTGCTCCACCTCGTCGCCGAGAAAGTCGCTGACGCCCTGGGCGCCGACGCGTGCTTCGTCTATCTCTACGACGAACGGGCCGACGAGCTCGTCCTGCGGGCGACGCACGGCACGAGCATCGCGGAGATGACCCGCCGCCCGCGGATGCGTCCGGGCGAGGGAATCACGGGCGTCGCCGCGGCCGAGCGGGCGCCGGTCATGATCGCGTCCGCCGCGCATCTCGATCCGCGGTTCAAGCAGTTTCCGAACCTGCAGGAATCCCAGTACGAGTCGATCCTCGCCGTCCCGATCCTCGTGCGCGGCGAGCGGCTCGAGGGCGCGCTGAACGTCCGCACCCGCGAGCCGCGCGAGTACCGGGCGGACGAGGTGGAGCTGCTCCAATCGATCGCCGACCAGGTTGCACAGTCGATCCAGCACGCGCAGCTCTACGCACAGGCGCAGCGGCGCGTCGCAGAGCTCGAAGCGCTCGCGAAGATCTCCGAAGCGGTTTCGGAGTCGTTGTATCTCGAGGAGTCGCTCGAGGCGATCGTGAAGACGACGATGGAGGCGGTGAACGCCACGGGGGCCGCGCTCGTGCTCGAGGACGGGCAGATCGCGTGGCCCGAAGGCCGCGCGGGAAAGCACGCCGTCCGCACGCCGCTGCGCTGGAAGCGCAAGCAGATCGGGGAGCTCGTCGCCGACCGAGATGCGCCGTTCTCCGACGACGATCGCGCGCTGCTCGAGGCGATCGCGCATCACGCCGCCGTGGCGCTCGAGCACGGCCGCGCGGTGATGCGCGGCGTGCTCGCGCAAGAGATCCACCACCGCGTCAAGAACAACCTTCAGACGGTGGCGTCGCTGCTGCGCCTCCAGTCGCGCGCGGAAGGGGTCGATCCCCGCGAGGCGCTGGAGCACTCGGTGAACCGGATTCTCGCGATCGCGGCGGTACACGAGGTGCTGACCGAGCAACGCGAGGAAGACGTCGAGCTCTCCGACCTGATCGACCGTCTGCGCGCGATGATCGTGCAAGGGCTCGGCGGCGGCCGGGACGTCGCCGCGTCGCTCGAGCCGGTGTCGCTTGCCGGCACGCGCGCGACCGCGCTCGCGCTCGTCTTCAGCGAGCTGCTGCAGAACGCACTCGAGCATGGCGCCGGCGCGGTGCGCATCGAGCTCGCGAGGCGAGAGGACGAGGTGGTGCTCGCGATCGCGGACGAGGGATCCGGCCCGAACGGCGCCGCCGCAGGCACCGGCCTGTCGATCGTCAGCGCTCTCGTGCGCGATGAGCTTCACGGGAGCTTCGACCTGCGTCTCGACGGCGGCACGCGCGCGGAGGTTGTGTTCCCCGCGTGATCGAGCCCGCGCCGCCGTACCGGGGCGAAGGCCCGCACGCTCTCTGGCACGTCAGCGAGGACGCGACGATCGAGCGCTTCGAGCCGCACCTGCGTCCCGAGCACGCCGCCGACGAGCCGCTCGTGTGGGCGATCGACACGCGCCACCTTCCCCTCTACTGGTTCCCGCGCGACTGCCCGCGTGCGTCGTTCTGGGCGAACAGCGCGACGGCCGACGAGGACGTCGAGCGCTTCCTCGGCGGCGACCGCTCGCGGCGCGTGCACGTGATCGAGTCGGTGTGGCTCGACCGGATGCGGGAGACGCCGGTGTTCGCCTACCGGATGCCGGAGGAGAGCTTCGACGCATGGGACCGCTTCTGGGTCTCGCGTGCAACAGTTGAGCCGCTCGAGCTCGTCGAGCTCGGCGACTTACTGGCACGCCACGCGGATGCGCGCATCGAGTTGCGAATCGCGCCGGAGCTGCTCGGGCTCTGGGAAAACGTGATCACCTCGACGCTCGACTTCAGCGGCATCCGGCTTCGGAACGCGACACTCGTGCAATGAGGATCCTCGTCGCCGAGGACGAGACGATCATTCGTCTCGATCTGCGTGACCTGCTCGAGCGCGCGGGCTTCGAGGTGTGCGCGGAGGCGCGCGACGGCGAGGAGGCGATCGAGCTCGCGCGCTCCGAGCTGCCGGATCTCGCAATCATGGACGTGAAGATGCCGCGCGTCGACGGGATCGAGGCCGCGCGGCGAATCCTCGACGAACGGCCCATCCCGATCGTCATGCTCACGGCATATGGGCAGGAGGAGCTCGTCTCACGTGCGGTCGAGGCCGGCGTCTTCGGCTACCTCGTGAAGCCGTTTCGCGAGCAGGACCTGCTGCCTGCGATTGCGGCCGCCCGCGCACGCCACGAGGAGCTGCAGGCGCTGCGCGAGGAGGCCGAGTCGCTGACGGAGGCGCTCGCCGCGCGCAAGGTGATCGAGCGCGCAAAGGGACTCCTGATGGAGAAGGAGCAGCTCAGCGAAGACGAAGCGTTCGCACGGCTCCGCAAAGCGAGCCAGGTCTCGCAGCGGCCGCTGAAGGTCATCGCCGAGGCCGTCGTCGCGACGCTGGGCGGCGAGTGACGGAGCATCCGAACGCAGCGCTGACGCGACGCGTGTTCGAGGCGTTCGGCCGCGACCCGAAGGTGATCGCCGCGGCGATGGATCGCGACATCGTCTGGCGTGTCCCGGGCGGCACGATCATGAGCGGGGTGTACCGCGGGACGCGCGCGGTCGTCGAGTTCCTCCAGCGCACCGGGCTCGAGACCGGCGGGACGTACGGCAGCTCCCTGCAGACCGTGCTCGCGAACGACCAGTGGGCGGTTGCGATCTACCGCGCGTACGGCACGCGCAACGGAATGGAGCTCGACGTCGACCAGGCACTCGTGATCCGGATCGAGAACGGACGCTGGAAGGAAGTCACTGCCGTGCCTCTCGACGCAGCGTTCGATGCGTTCTGGGCCTAGAAGACGCTGTAGCGGCCTGGTTTCAACCAGGCCGCAGTCGTTGCAACGACTGCAACCAGGCTGAAGCCTGGTTGCGGGCTACGCCTGCGCCTGCTCGAAGAGATCTTCCCAGCGGGCGAGCAGCGCCTGGAGCGCGTCGCGGCTCTGCTTGTGCGCGGCGAGCGTCTCGACGTTCGACCAGTCCTCGGCGAGCTTCGTCTCGAGCGCGCGCACCTCGGCCTCGCGCGCCGCGATCTCCGCTTCGAGCTTCTCGAGCTCGCTCGGACGCTTCGGCCGCGGCTTCGCCGGCTTCGGCTTCGCCTCCTTGATCGGCTTCGGCTCCCGTGGCGCGGCCGTCCGCTCCCGCTCCATACGCCGGCGCAGCATCTCCGCCCAGCCGCCGTCGTACGCGTGCAGCGTTCCGTCCTCGATCGCGAGTGTGCGTTCCGCGATTGCATCAAGCAAGGCGCGGTCGTGTGACACGAGCAGCACCGTGCCGGGAAACGCTTCGAGCGCGGCTTCGAGCGCCTCCCGGCTCTCGAGGTCGAGGTGGTTCGTCGGCTCGTCCAGCACGAGGAAGTTCGCGCCCGATGCGACCGTCACCGCCAGGGCAAGCCGGCGGCGCTCGCCGCCCGAGAGGACCGTCACCTGCTTCTCGTGCTCGTCCCAGCCCGAGAAGAGGAACTTGCCGAGGAGGTTCTGCGCATCCGGTCGCGAGAGCCCGGTCATCGATTGCACGCACTGCAGCACCGATCCGCGCGTGTCGAGCTCCAGCTCCTGCTGCGAGAAGTAAGCCGCTTCGACGCCGTGGCCGAGGCTCACGCGGCCTGCCGCCTGCAGTCGACGCCCGAGCATCGTCTCGAGCAGGGTCGTCTTGCCGGAGCCGTTCGGCCCGACGACGGCGACGTGCTCTCCGCGCTCGAGAGCGAACGATGCGTGACTCAGCAGCTGCCGCTCGCCGATCCGGATGTCGAGACCATCGGCTTCGACGACTGTCCGTCCGCTGCGCGGAGGCTTCAGGAACTCGAAGCCGAGGGAGCGACGGCGCCGCGACAGGAGCGCGATCTCCGCGTTGGCCTCCTGCCGCTCCTTCTCGAGGCGGCCGATGTGTGTGAGCTTCGCCTGCGCCTGCTTTGCCTTGTCCTTCTTGGCGCGGAAGCGCTCGACGAAGCGCTCGAGCCGCACGATGTCGTTCTGCACGCGTGCGACCTCCTTCTGCGCGTGCAGCATCCGGGCCGCCTTCTCGCGCCGCCAGGCGTGCCAGGGCCCTGGGAAGAACGTGCCGCGTCCGGCGACCACCTCGAGGGTGGCCGTCGTGACGGCCTCGAGGAACCAGCGGTCGTGTGCGACGAGGATCACGGCTGCGTCGAGCGACTGCAGCTCGCGCTCGAGCCACTCGAGGCTCGCGACGTCGAGGTGGTTCGTCGGCTCGTCGAGTAAAAGCAGATCCGGGTCGCCGCCGAGCGCACGAGCGAGCGAGGCGCGCGTCAGCTCGCCGCCGGAGAACGTGCGGAGCGGTCTGTCGAGGTGCTCCTCGGCGAACCCGAGCCCGCGAAGCACCTGCGTCGCATGGTCGCGCCAGCCGTAGCCGCCGGCGTGCTCGAGCCGCGCCTGGGCCTCCGCGTAGCGGTTCATCGTCGCCTGGTCGTGCGCGCCGGCGGCCATCGCCTGTTCGAGCCGCGCCAGTTCTTCCTCGAGCTCGACGAGGTCTTGCGCGCCGGAGATGACGTACTCCCGCAGCGTCAGGTCGCGCTCGAGCGGCGGCCGCTGGTCGTGAAGCGCCACGCGCGTTCCCTTCTGGAACGCGAGCTCGCCGCCGTGCTTCTCCGTTTCGCCGGAGAGGATCCGCAGCAGCGTCGTCTTGCCGGCGCCGTTCGGCCCGGACAGTGCGACGCGGTCGCGCCGCTCGACGCTGAAGGAGACGCCGTCGAAGAGCACCGAGCCGGCGATTTCCTTGCGCAGGTTGGAGGCGATGACGACTGCCATGCGCCCAGGGTACGCCCAGGCGTCTTCCCAGAGGTACGCGCAGTCAGGCGGTCGTCGTCATCCCCCTGGATCGCGATCGCGCGCCGTGTCGCCGCTCGCGAGCACGCCCGCGGCGGCCTCCTCACGGGCGAGCAGGACCTCCTGGCGGTCGCCGGAGTCAGGGGGAAGCAGATCCATCAGATCCAACGCGGCCGTGTAGTGGCGAACGGCGCTCTTGTTCGCGTTGAGCGAGGCGGCACGAGTGCCTGCCTCGAAGCAGGCGGCCCGTGCCCGCTCGACGAGGTCGGCGGTGTCGAGCCCGGCCGCTGCGCGGAGGTCGATCGCGGCTCGATAGTGATGCGCAAGCAGGTCGGCACGGTCGCCGGCCCGATCGGGCGACAGCGCCTCGATCCAGGCTGCGGCGCGAACGTGCTTCTCTGCCCGGAGCACACGCGGGATCTGCTGGTATGCGACATCTCGAACGAGGGCATGCGCGAATGCGTACTCCGTCTCGCCCGCCACCGAGCTTCGGCGATCGCGGCGCACGAACTCCTTTCGTCCGAGCGCACGCAGCAGGACCTCGATCGCTCCGATGTCGTCCTCGGCGATGGCAGCGATCGCTTCCGGCCAGAACGTCCGACCGAGGACCGCGGCGTCCTGCAGCAGTGACTTCTCCGCCGCCGGCAGAAGGTCGAGCCGCGCCGCAATCAGCCCATGCACCGTGTCGGGCAGGTCGTTCAGCCCGCCGGAGCCTTCGGCGATCGCACGCGCGTACTGCTCGGCGTAGAGCGGGTTCCCGGCGGCCCGCTCGAGCAGTGCCTCGTGGAGCTCTGCGGAAAGCGGCGCCTGATCGAGGGTCGCAGCCACGACCCGTGCAGTCTCGGCGTCGCTCAGCGGGCCGAGCGAGACGGTCAGTGCGTTGGGCTTGCCGCCGCCCCACCCGGGGCGGCGCTCGAGGAGCTCGGGCCGAGTGGTGCAGACGACGAGCAGCGGCACGTCGACGAGCCAGTCTGCGAGCTCGTCGACGAAGTCCACCAGGTCGTCGTCGGCCCAGTGCATGTCTTCGAAGACGAGCACCGTCGGACGTAGGAGCGCGATCGCCTCGAGGAACCGCCGCCAGGCCGAGAATTTCTCGCTCTGGTCCTGCGCGCGGGGGGCGACGCCGGCCAGGCCGAGCAACGGCCGGAGGTGGTCGCTCAACCAAGTCCGCTCGGCCTCGTCCTCGAGCAGGCGCTCGAGACTTGCCGCGAGCTTCGCCTCGGCGTCTGGGGTGCTGTCGGACTCGAGGACGCCGGTCTCGGCCTTGGCGATCTCTCCGAGCGCCCAGAAGCTCACGCCTTCGCCGTAGGGAAGCGAGCGGCCGCGGCGCCAGGTGATCCATTCCGGCTGGATGTCGGCGGCGGCGAAGAGCTCCGTCACGAGCCGGCTCTTGCCGATGCCGGGCACGCCGACGATCGTTACAAGCTGCGGCTTTGCTTCGCTCCGCGTGCGCTCGAGCGCACCGACGAGCAGATCCAGCTCCTGCGTGCGGCCGACGAGCGGAGCCGCCGACGGCGTCTCGACCGTCGCCCGAGACCGTGCTCCGAGCGCCTCCCACACGGGCAGCGGCTTCGTCTTCCCCTTGGCCAGCACCGGCTCCGCGGCGCGGTAGTCGATCGTTTCCCGAGTCGCGTGGAACGTGGCTTCGCCGACGATGACGCCGTTCACGGGGGCCGCCGACTGCAGGCGTGAGGCGGTGTTCACGACGTCGCCCGCGGCCATGCCCTCGCCTTGTGCCGGTCGCGCTCCGAGGAGCACGAGGACCTCTCCGGTATTGACCGCGATGCGGACTTGCAGGTCTTCACCCGACATCCGCACCCAGTCCCGGATTGCAAGCGCGGCTCGCACGGCGCGCTCCGGATCGTCCTCATGAGCGATCGGGGCTCCGAAGAGCGCCATCACCGCATCGCCGATGAACTTTTCGACAGTCCCGCCGTAGCGCTCGAGCTCGTTGCGCAGGTGCTCCCAGTACGGCGTGAGCAGCGCCCGCACGTCCTCGGGATCGAGGTTCTCCGAGCGTGAGGTGAAGCCGACGAGATCCGCGAACAGGACGGACACGATCTTGCGCTCTTCGCGCTCCGAGAGCGCCGTGAGCGCAGAGCCGCAGGCGTTGCAGAAGCTCGCGTCAGCGGGATTGTCGTGCCCGCATGTGGCACACGTCACCATCCGCGCAAGTCTAGGACGCTTCCGTCAAGGAGACTAGATGCCGCATGACAGAAGTCCTCGCTCTCGACGTCGGCTCGTCCTCCGTCCGCGCGCAGCGCTTCGACGATCGCGGCGAGCCGTCCGACGAGCTGAAGCAGGAGCGCTACGAACGTCGCGATCCCGACGAGATCGTCGCGCTCGTCCAGCAGGTGGTCTCCGGCCGTGACGGCGGCGCCGCGGCCGTGGGCATCTCGTGCTTCGGGCACAGCCTCCTCGCGCTCGGCCGGGACGGGAAGCCGCTCACCGAGGTGCTCAGCTGGCGCGACACCCGCAGCGCCGACGCGGCGGAGTGGCTTCGCCGCCGTCTCGATCCCGAGGCCGTTCACGCCCGCACCGGCGGTTACCTGCACCCGTCGTTCTGGCCCGCGAAGCTCGCCTGGCTCGCGCAGACGCAGCCCGAGGTCTTCCGCGACGCCCTGACCTTCGTCTCGTTCTCGGACTACCTCAGCGCGCGACTCTTCGGCGGTGAGCTGCGGACGACCCTGTCGATGGCCTCGAGCTCGGGGCTGCTCGACCTGGCCACGGGCGGGTGGGACGACGAGCTGCTCGGCGTGCTCGGGCTCGATCGCGCGCGGTTGCCCGTGTTGGCCGACGAGCCGGTCTGGTTCGACGGCGCCTGCTCCAATCTCGGCGCGGGCTGCATCGGCCGGCAGCGCGCCGCCCTGATGGTCGGCACCTCCGGGGCGATGCGGATCCTCTACGAGACGGAGCGGCCGCAGCCGCAGCCGGGACTCTTCCTCTACCGCGTCGACGAGCGGCGCGTCATCGAGGGCGGCGCCGTCTCGGACGGAGGCAATCTTCGTGCCTGGCTGAAGGAGACGCTGGCAGAAACCGGCAAGACGATCGCCGGACGCGACCCTGACGACCACGGCCTCACCTTCCTCCCGTTCCTCGGCGGTGAGCGCTCGACGGGCTGGGATCCGGATGCCACAGGCGCCATCACCGGGCTCACCTTCGACACGACGCCCCTCGACATCCGGCAGGCGGCGCTCGAAGGGGTCGCGCTGCGCTTCTCCGTCATCGCAGATCTGCTGCCCGAGGTCGGCGAGGTGGTGGCGACCGGGGCCGCGCTTCTCGCCGATCCCGGGTGGATCCAGGTGATGGCCGACGCCCTCGCACGTCCGGTCACCGTCTCGAAGGTGCCGGAGGCATCCCTCCGCGGCGCCGCGGTCGCGACGCTGGAACGGCTCGGCTGCGAAGTGGGCGAAGCGCCGCTCGGCGAGGTGTTCCATCCGCGGGAAGAGAGGGCAGAGGCATATCGTTCGGCCAGGCAACGACAGCAGCGTCTCTACGAGGAGCTCCATGGCGAAGACTGACATCGAACAGCGCTCGATCGACACCATCCGCACGCTCGCCATGGACGCCGTGCAGCAGGCGGGCGCCGGCCATCCGGGCACGGCCATGGCGCTCGCGCCGCTCGCCTACCTCCTCTACACGGAGGTGATGGAGCACAACCCGGCGAACCCGCAGTGGCCGGACCGTGACCGCTTCGTCCTCTCCGCCGGACACGCGTGCATCCTCCAGTACGCGACGCTCCATCTCACCGGCTACAACCTGTCGCTCGAGGAGCTGAAGCGCTTCCGCCAGTGGGAGTCGCTCACCCCGGGACATCCCGAGGTGCACCACACGCCCGGCGTCGAGGCGACGACCGGACCGCTCGGCCAGGGCTACGCGAACGGCGTCGGCTTTAGCATCGCGGAGCGGTTCCTCGCCGAGCGTTACAACCGTCCGTACGACGAGATCGTCGACCACCGCGTCTACTGCATCGCATCCGACGGCGATCTGATGGAAGGGGTCACGAACGAGGCCGGGTCGATCGCAGGGACGCTCGGGCTCGGCAAGCTCATCTACTTCTACGACGACAACCACATCACGATCGACGGCACGACGTCGCTCTCGTTCACCGAGGACCGGGGCGCCCGGCACGAGGCCCTGGGGTGGCACGTGCAGCACGTGAACGACGCGAACGACCTTGGCCTGCTCCGCAAGACGATCGCCAATGCGGAGAGCGTCGGCGACCGACCGTCGCTCATCGTCATCCGTTCGCACATCGCGTTCGGCGCGCCGCACGCGGTCGACACCGCGAAGTCGCACGGCTCGCCGCTCGGCGAGGACGAGGTTCGCGCGACGAAGGAGGCACTCGGCTGGGACCCGGACGAGAAGTTCTACGTGCCCGACGACGTGCGCGAGCACATGAACATGACCGACCGGGGGATCAAGCTCGAGGAGGCGTGGCTGCAGAAGCTCGACGCGTGGTCGGCCAAGTACCCGGCGCTCCGCGAGGACTGGGACCAGGTGCACACCGGCAAGCCGCGCCCCGGGTGGCTCGAGGCGCTGCCCGAGTTCGAGCCGGGCGAAGAGGTTGCAACGCGCGACGCCGGCGCGAAGGTGATGGAGGCCTTCAAGCGCTACACGCCGACGATGATCGGCGGCGCCGCCGACCTCGTCGAGTCGACGAAGACGGAGTTCAAGGGCGGCGGGGTCTTCTCGGCGACGCATGCCGGCCGGAACATCGCCTTCGGCATCCGCGAACATGGGATGGGCTCGATCGTCAACGGCATCTCGCTGCACAACGGAATGCTCAAGCCGTACGGGTCGACCTTCCTGATCTTCTCCGACTACATGCGCCCGGCCGTGCGGCTGTCGGCGCTGTCGCGGCTGCAGTCGCTCTGGGTGTGGACGCACGACTCCGTCGGGCTCGGCGAGGACGGGCCGACCCACCAACCGGTCGAGCACTATGCGGCGCTGCGTGCGATCCCGTTCCTGTGGTTCGTCCGACCGGCGGACGCGACCGAGACGGTCGGCGCCTGGAAGGTCGCGCTCGAGCGCGAGGACGGCCCGGTCGCGCTGGCGCTGACGCGACAGAAGCTGCCGACCCTCGAGGGGACGCAACGCGACGCGGTGGCGCGTGGCGCATACATGCTGTGGGAGTCGGAGGAGGCGAACGGGTCCCCCGACCTGGTCTTCATCGCAACGGGCTCGGAGGTGCAGCTCGCGCTCGCTGCGGCAAAGCAACTCGACGAGCAGGGTGTGCGCGCGCGCGTCGTCTCGATGCCGTGCTGGGAGCTCTTCGAGGCGCAGCCGCCGGAGTATCGCGACGAGGTGATACCGCCGGACGTGAAGGCACGGATCTCGGTCGAGGCCGGCGTGTCGCTCGGCTGGAGGCAGTGGGTCGGCGACGACGGCGACTCGATCTCGATCGAGCACTTCGGCGCCTCGGCGCCGGGAAACACGGTGCTCGAGAAGTTCGGCTACACGGTCGACAACGTGGTCGCGCGGGCGCTCGCGCTGCGGACACGCGTGTCCTGATGCAGACCTCATGAAGATCGCCGTCGCATTCGACCACCGCGGCGTGCACCTGCGCGAGAAGGTGCTCGAGACGCTCGGCGCGGATGGGCACGACATCGTCGACCTCGGCACCGACACGGATGCGATCCGAATCGACTATCCGGACAAGGCGCGCGAGCTCGGCGAGGCGATTCAGCAAGGCGCCGCGGAGCGGGGCGTCCTGGTCTGCGGCTCCGGCGTCGGTGCGTCGGTCGCCGCTTCGAAGATGCGCGGAATCCGTGCCGCGATCTGCCACGACGTCTACTCGGCGCACCAGGGCGTCGAGCACGACGACATGAACGTCCTGTGTCTCGGCTCCGAAGTGATCGGGCCGAGCCTCGCCGCCGACCTCGTACGCGCGTTCCTCGGGGCACGATTCGACGGCGGCGAGCGTTACGTAGAGCGGTTGAAAAAAGTCGAGGCCATGGAAAGGCAGATGAGCAATGGCTAAATCGAACCTCCACAAGCTCAGCGCGCGGGGTCAGTCGGTCTGGATCGACTATCTGTCGCGCACGATGCTCGAGACGGGCAAGCTCGAGCAGATGATGAGAGAGGACGCCGTCGTCGGCGTGACGACCAACCCGACGATCTTCCAGAAGGCGATCGCCGAAGGCGAAGCGTACGACGAGCAGTTGCGGGAGTTGGTCGACGAGGACGAGACCGACCCGAAGGAGATCTTCCTCCAGGTATCGGCGCGCGACGTCGAAGCGGCGCTCGAGCTGCTTGCGCCGGTCCACGAAGCGAACCCGCAGGACGGCTTCGTTTCCTGGGAGGTCGATCCGAGGCTCGCGTACGACCGGGAAGGAACCTTCGACGAGGCGATGCGCCTTCACGCGTGGATCGACAGGCCCAATCTCTACGTGAAGATCCCGGCGACGAAGCCCGGCCTCGGCGCGATCGAGGACTGCATCGCGCATGAGAAGAGCATCAACGTAACGCTGATCTTCTCGCTCCAGCGCTACCGCGAGGTCGTCGAGGCGTACCTGCGCGGGCTGGAGCGGCTCGTCGCCTCCGGCGGCGATCCCTCGAAGGTGCATTCCGTGGCGAGCTTCTTCGTCTCGCGCGTCGACACGGAAGCCGACAAGCGACTCGAGGCGATCGGAGGTAAGAAGGCCCTCGCGCTTCGCGGCAAGCTCGCGATCGCGAACGCGAAGCTCGCGTACGAGCATTTCCGGCGCGCCTTCGCCGGCGAGCGCTGGGAGTTCCTCGAGGGGAAGGGAGCGACCCCGCAGCGCTGTCTGTGGGCCTCGACCTCGACCAAGAATCCCGAGTACCGCGACGTGATGTACGTCGAGGAGCTGATCGGCCCGCAAACCGTGGACACGATGCCGGAGGAGACGATCCGCGCCTTCCAGGATCACGGTGAGGTTCGTGGCGACACGGTCCTCGACGGAGTCAAGAAGGCGCGCAAGCTGCTCGGCGAGATTGCGGACGTCGGCGTCGACTACGACGACGTGACGCTGACGCTCGAGCTCGAAGGCGTCCAGAAGTTCGCCGATTCGTTCGAGGAGCTGCTCGACGGCGTGCGCGCGAAACGGGGAGAGCTCGCCACGGCGTGACCGAGCGCACCGAGCTCATCGACAGAATCTGGGAGCGCGACCCGACCGTCTGGACCGGCGGCGACGAGGCGAAGTGGCTCGGCTGGCTCGACGAGCCGCGACGCATGGCCGAGCGTGTGGGCGAGCTCGTAGCGTTCGCCGACGGCGTCGCCGACGAGGGCCTCGACGCCGTCGTGCTGCTCGGGATGGGCGGGTCGAGCCTCGCGCCCGAGGTGATCCGTCGGACGTTTCGCGTCGAGAGCTTCCACGTGCTCGACACGACCCACCCGCAGGCGATCCGCACGCTCGAACGGACGATCGACCTCGAGCGGACACTCTTCGTCACCTCGTCCAAGTCCGGCTCGACGCTCGAGACCCGCTCCCACGCCGACTACTTCTGGGAGAAGACCGGGCAGCGGGGGGCGCTCTTCGTGGCCGTCACCGACCCCGGCTCCGAGCTCGAGAAGACGGCGCACGAGCGCGGCTTCCGTCACGTGTTCCCCGGGGAGCCGACGATCGGCGGCCGCTACTCCGCCCTCTCGCCGTTCGGGATCGTGCCCGCGGCGCTGATGGGAGTCGACATTGCGCGGCTGCTCGCGAACGCCGACCGGATGGCGGAGATCTGCCGACTCGGCGACGGCAACCCGGGCTACGAGCTCGGCCGGCAATTCGGCACGGGCTGGCTCGAGGGGCGCGACAAGATCTGCATCGCGGACACCGACGGCGGCTTCGGGCTCTGGGCCGAGCAGCTGATCGCGGAGTCGACAGGCAAGCATGGAAAAGGGCTCGTTCCCGCGCCCGGCGAGTCGTCCGACGGGCCGGACCGCCAGTTCGCGCGGCCCGAGATCGCGGATCCGTACTCCCTCGGCGGCGAGTTCTTCCGCTGGGAGTTCGCGGTCGCTGTCGCGGGCTCGTTCCTCGAGATCAACCCGTTCGACCAGCCCAACGTGCAGGCGGCGAAGGACAAGACCAACGAGGTGCTCGCGACCGGCAAGGAGCCGAACCTCGAGCCGGAGGGTTCGGTGGACGAGCTGCTGGCGCAGGCGCATGAGCGCGACTACATCTGCGTTCAGGCCTTCGTCGAGCCGAACGACGAGAACGACCGCCGGATCGCCGATCTCGTGCTGAAGCTGCGGCGGCGAACCGGCCTCGTCGTCACCCACGGCTACGGCCCGCGCTATCTCCACTCCACCGGCCAGCTGCACAAGGGTGGCCCGAACACGGGGCTCTTCCTGCAGGTGATCGACGATCCGGGCGACGAGCTCGCGATTCCCGGCAAGCCGTTCGGATTCCGGCGCTTGCTTCGGGCCCAGGCTGCCGGAGATTATGCGTCCTTGCAGGAGCGCGGCCGCCGCGTCGCCAGAGTCCAAATCGAGGAGGCCTGAGGGAATGCAACTCGGAATGATCGGGCTCGGCCGGATGGGCAACGGGATGACCGAGCGCCTGCGCGAGCACGGCCACGACGTTCGCACCTACGACCCGCAAGTCGAGTCCCGCACCGCCGACTCGCTCGCCGAGCTGAAGTCGCAGCTCGAGACGCCGCGCGCGTTCTGGATGATGGTGCCGGCGGGCGAGATCACGGAAGGGGTGTTCCAGGAGCTGCTCGGCCTGGCCGACGAGGGCGACACGATCGTCGACGGCGGCAATTCGAACTTCCGAGACTCGCAGCGCCGTTACGGTGACGCTCAGGCCAAGGGCATCCATTTCGTCGACGCCGGCGTCTCCGGCGGCATCTGGGGACTCGAGGTCGGCTTCTGCCTGATGGTCGGCGGCGACGGCGAGCCGGTGCAGCGGCTCGAGCCGATCTTCAAGGCTCTCGCGCCCGAAGCCGGCTACGCACACGTGGGCCCCTCCGGCGCAGGCCACTTCACGAAGATGGTGCACAACGGGATCGAGTACGGCCTGATGCAGGCCTACGCCGAAGGGTTCGAGATCATCGAGCACTCCGAGTTCGACGTCGACCTTCACGAGCTCTCCGGCATCTGGCGCAACGGCTCCGTCGTTCGCTCGTGGCTGCTCGAGCTCCTGCACACGGCGTTCGAGGAGCACGGCAACAAGCTCGACGACATCGCGCCGTGGGTCGAGGACTCCGGCGAGGGCCGCTGGACGATCCACGAGGCGATCGCGGAGAACGTGCCGGCCCCGGTCATCTCCGCCGCGCTCTTTGCGCGCTTCGCGTCGCGGGACGAGATCAACTTCGCCGCGAAGGTCGCGGCCGCGCTGCGCAACCAGTTCGGCGGCCACGCGATCAAGGCGCTGGCGAAGGCGGAGGAATCCGAGGATCCGAGGTCGCACTGATGGCGATCATCGAGGAGCAGGAAGAGCTGCAGAACCCGCTCGTCGAAGGGCTGCTGCTGCGCCGCAAGCCCGATCCATGTGCGCTCGTGATCTTCGGCGCCTCCGGCGACCTCACCCACAAGAAGCTGATGCCTGCGCTCTACGCGCTGATGCTGCGGCGGCTGTTGCCCGAGCGCTTCGTGATCGTCGGCGTCGCTCGCAGCGAGGGCGACGACGAGACGTTCCGCAACGACATGCAGGAGGCGGTCAAACAGCACGCACGCGACGAGTTCCGCGAAGACATTTGGAGCGAGCTTGCGGAGAGCATGCACTACGTCGCGACGGACTTCGCCGACGAGGGCGGCGAAGACGCGGTTCACGACCTGCTCATGCGGCTCGACGAGGAGCGAGGGCTCGGCGGAAACCGCGTCTACTACCTCGCTGTGCCACCCCCGGTGTTCCCGACGATCGTCGACGCGCTCGGCAAGCGGCGCAGCGCCACAGGCTGGACGCGCTTGATCGTCGAGAAGCCGTTCGGTCACGACCTCGAGTCCGCACGCGAGCTGAATGCGCTTCTGTGGGAGCACTTCGACGAGCGCGAGATCTTCCGGATCGATCACTACCTCGGCAAAGAGACGGTCCAGAACATGCTGGCGCTGCGGTTCGCGAACGGCATCTTCGAGCCGATCTGGAACCGCCAGTTCGTCGACCACATCCAGATCACCGTCGCCGAGTCGATCGGCATCGAGGGCCGCGCGGACTACTACGAGCGGGCGGGCGCCATCCGCGACATCTTCCAGAACCATCTGCTCCAGCTGCTCTCGCTGACCGCGATGGAGCCGCCGATCGACTTCACCGCCGAGTCGGTGCGAAACGAGAAGGTGAAGGTGCTCCGCGCAATGCACACCCCCGGCCCGAAGTCGGTGGCGCGTGGGCAGTACGGGCGCGGCTTCATCGAGGGCGTCGAGGTGCCGGCGTACCGTGAGGAGACCGGCGTCGCACCCGACTCGATGACCGAGACCTATGTCGCCGCCAAGCTCTTCGTCGACAGCTGGCGCTGGGCGGACACGCCGTTCTACGTGCGCATGGGCAAGCGGCTCGCGCGGCGCGAGACGACGATCGCGATTCAGTTCAAGCGGGCGCCGCACCCGCCCTTCGAGGAAACGGCCGCGGAGGGCCTCCGCCCAAACGTGCTGCTCGTGCACGTGCAGCCCGACGAGGGCGTCTCGCTTGCGATCGGCGCGAAGGTGCCCGGGCAGGGAATGTCGATCCGTACGGTCCACATGGATTTCCTCTACGGCGGCGCCTTCCGCACGGGGATGCCTGAGGCATACGAGCGGTTGATCCTCGACACCTTGCTCGGCGACGGAACGCTCTTCACGCGCTCGGACGAGGTCGAGGAGCAATGGCTGCTCGTCGACGCGATCGTCGCTGCGTGGCAGCGCGACCGGCCGAGCTTCCCGAACTACGCGGCGGGCGCGTGGGGACCGCCGAGCGCGGACGACCTCATCCACCGCGACGGCCGCTCCTGGCGACGGCATTGAGCACCCAGGTCCAAGTCGAGAACTGGATCGGCGAGAATGTCCGCCTCGCCGACGTCGAGAGCGCGCTTGCTCAGCTACGCGACGCATCGGCCAAAGAGGGCGCGCCGCCGAACCTACGGACGTCGGTGATGACGCACATGGCATGGGTGCCGGAGGAGTGGCTCGACGCGGCGCGCGGGGCGCTGAGCGGAATGGCCGAGCAGCACCCGTCCCGAACGATCCTGCTCGTACCGCTTCCGCACTCCGGCGAGAGTCAGATCAACGCCGCGGTCTCGCTCGAGTGCTACGCGGTGCCCGGTGTAGACCGCTGGGTGTGCTCCGAGGTGGTCGAGCTGCACCTGCACGGGCCGCGGGCGAAGGCGCCGGCGTCGATCGTCGAGCCGCTCCTGATCTCCGACCTGCCGGTGTTCCTGCGCTGGCGCGGGGAGCCGCCGTGGCACGCACCCGAGCTCGAGCAGCTCGTCAACGTCACCGACCGCCTCATCGTCGACTCGACCGAGTGGGACGATCTCCCGTACCCATATCGCAACCTCGTGGAGCTGTTCGATCACGCCGCGACCTCGGACATCGCGTGGGCGCGAACCTCGCGCTGGCGCGAGCTGCTCGCGTCGCTCTGGCCCGGCATTGCCAACGCCAACACGATTCGCGTCCACGGCACTCCTGCGCAGGCCTGGCTGCTGCTGGGCTGGCTCCGCTCGCGGCTCGGACACGACGACATCGCGGTCGAGATCGACGAGCGGGAACGGCTCGAGGGCATCGACATCGACGGGCAGCCGGCGCCGTTTCCGCCGGGCGATCCTCCCTTGCCGAGCGCGGTGCTCTCCGAGGAGCTCGACCGCTTCGGTCGCGACGGCGTCTACGAGGACGCGGTACGGGCCGCGGCTGCGGCCGCGTAAAGAATCACGGACACTCGCACGTCGTACTCATGGATGCTCGAGGACCTCGAGGCTCTCTACCGCTTGCGGCTGCCGGAGTTCCGGCGGGTAGCAACCGCGATCGCCGGCGACCGCGAGCTCGGCTGTGACGCGGTGCAGGACGCGTTCGCGCGTGCGGTTCGCAAGCGCCGAAGCTTCAGGGGTCGTGGGACGCTCGAGGCGTGGGTCTGGCGAATCGTCGTCAACGCAGCCCGCGACGCGCGCCGGCGGCGGCCCGCGCTCGCCGAGCCGCGCGACGCGGCGACGAACGGCCACGCACCGGTGCTGCCGCTCGACCTGCTGACCGAGCGTCAGCGCGAGATCGTCTTCCTCCACTACTACGCCGACCTCGACTACGCGGCGATCGCCGAGGCGCTCGAGATCAGCCCGGGAACGGTCGGCGCCACCCTCAATGCGGCGCGGAAGACGTTGCGCCGGGCTTTCGAGGAGGTGCAGACATGAACGAGCTGCTCGAAGAGCTCGTGCCGCGCCGCGACGAGCTGGGCGACTGGAACGACGTGCTGCGCCGTGCGCGGCCGCTCCCCCGGCCACGGCTCGTCTTCGCGGTGGCGATCGCCGTCGCCGCGCTGGTGGTGGCCCCTGCTCTCGGCGTCCTCCTGACGCGGGACGGCGCTCCGAGGCTGCCGCGCGAGGCAGATCGGAGCAAGGTCGTCGTGATCGTGCAGCCGCTCAGTGGTCGCATCGTCGTGCAAGCCGCGCCGTGGAAGGGGCACGACGGCATCTGCTACCTGCTGCTGGGGATACGTGCCGGATGCGCGCCGCGCGGGACCGTCGTCCTCACTCCACCGCTCGTCGGCTTCACGTTCGACCCCCGCGTCGTCTCCGGGACGGCCGTCACATTCGCCGGCAAGCGCGTTCCGCTTGTCGTGCGGCACTTCGAGAAGCTCGGCGTGACGTTCTTCCTCACACGTGGACGCCTGCCCCGGCTCCTGCGCGAAGCGACGCTCCTGGGCTCGAACGGCACGGTAGTCGCGCGGCTCAGAGTCAAGCGCTGAGCAGCGCGAGCACCTCGTCGTGCACCAGCCCGTTCGTCGAGACCGCGCTGCCGCCGTCGAAGCGCGGCGCGCCGGCGAGGTCGCTGAAGCGACCGCCCGCCTCTTCCACGATCACCTGGAGTGCTGCGTTGTCCCACGGCGACATCTCGTGCTCGAACGCGACCTCGAGCGCTCCCTCGGCGACGAGCAGGTGAGCCCAGAAGTCGCTGAACGGCTGCATGTGCCAGGCGCGTCCGGCGACGTCGAGCGTGCGTTCGGTGGCGCCGAGCAGGCTGCTGCGGGAGAACGACACGCTCGCGTCCTCGAGCGAGGCGATCCCTGACACGGCCAGGCGCTCGCCGTCGCGGTAGGCGCCGGCGCCGCGAGCAGCCCACCAGCGGCGGCCGAGTGCAGGTGCCGAGGCAACTCCGCACACGATCGTGCCGCGACGATCGAGCGCGATCAGCGTCGCCCAGACGGGGATCCCGCGCGAGAAGTTCTTCGTCCCGTCGATCGGATCGATGATCCAGCGCGTCTCGCCGCCGTCGTCGCCCTCCTCCTCACCGAGCACGCCTTCGCCCGGCCGCGCCTCCGCGATCCGCTCGCGCAGCAGTCGCTCGGCGGCGCGGTCGGCATCGGTCACAGGCGTGAGGTCCGGCTTCGTCTCCACGTGCAGGTCGACGGCGCGGAACCGCGGCAGTGTGACGGCGTCGGCGGCGTCGGCAAGCTCGAGTGCGAAGCGCAGGTCGGCGTCCACGCGCCGACAGTAACGGCTCGTTATGGAACGAGCTTGAACGTCCGCTTCGCGCCGGCCGACGAGGCGATCTTGAACTTCGGCTTCGTGAGGATGACCTTCGCCGGGTCGGACCAGGACATCTGCTGCGCGCCCGTCGGCAGCGAGTAGTCGAAGCCGCGTACGCGATACCACCACGTCCCCGGCGTCCTGATCGGCAGCACCGACGAGGTGCCGGTGGTGAGGAAGCCCTTCGTCTTGGCGCCCGGATCGTCCTCCGCCACGAACGGATACTTCGTCTTGCTCCACTGCACCTGGTACGCCTCGGCGCCGAGCGCCGGCGTCCACGACACGAGCGGCGAGCCGTAGAACGATGCGGTGTGCAGGGCGGAGGTGAGCCGTCCGAGCGGTGAGAGGCCGGTGGCGAAGAGATCGCCCGACGACGTCAGCGCGGGCTCACTGCTCTTGCCGAACCGTGCGACGCGGCCGGCGGCGCAGGCGTCCTGAGGCAGCTCCATGTCGACGTACTGGATACCGCCGCCGATGCGGTCGACTTGCTGGCCTTCCGTGTGCGCGAACTTGAGTGCCGTGACGCTGATCGTTCCGTCGCCGATCCCGGTGATCGTCACGGTCTCGGCGCCGATCGTGACCGAGTCGCCGATGTTGAAGCCGGGGTTGCCGGCAATCGGAACGGAGGTGTCGGCGACCTTCGCCCCCGGCGACCGGACGAAAGTCGTGAGCGCGCCCGGCGACACTGCGGCGACCGGGATGACGGTCCAGTAGTAGCCCGCGTTCGGCCACTCGGTGTCCCAGAGGTTGACCGGGGCGCCGGGATCGCCGGCAAATGAGAGGCCCCCTGGTGCAGCCGCCGAGCCGGACGAGCTCGACGAGCTTGACGAGCCTGACGAGCCCGAAGAGCCGGACGAGCCCGCGGAGCCGGTCGTCTCACCCGGCGCGGTCGGGATCGTCGTCGTCGGAGTAGCGGCCTTCGCCTGCTCCGAGAGCGCAAGGGTCGCGCCGTCGTAGCCGAAGTCGCCTGTCGTCTGCGAGTGGGGCTGCTGGTCGCCGAGGTAGCGGCTGCGCGACGCCTGGAGGCTTGCCGGCAACGTCGGCATCGTCAGCGTGCCGTACGGCCGCGGCGAGAAGGCGGGGGCGCCGGTCACCGAGCCGATCAGGACGGGATTCAGGCACTGCTTGTCGGTGAAGACGTAGACCCGGAAGAGCTCGGCGGGCGTGCCGGCGAGACTCTGGTTCCCCGAGAAGAGGAAGGCAGGCATGAGCCGGTGCGCGGGCGCGGAGTCGCTGCCGTTCGAATAGACGTCCGCGACCGTGCCGCGCAGCTGGATCGGGCCGCCGCTCGTCGCCGAATTCGAGGAGCTGTAGACGGGACTCCAGGCGCCGAACGTCGAAACCGGGATCCGGTTGATCCGCTGGTTGTACGTGTCGCTGCGCAATGCGCGGATGCGCCAGCGCACGGTTCCGGTCCACGCGCTCGACTGATGGAAGGTGTAGAACTCGCGCTCGTCGAGGACGTTCGAGTAGACGACCTCCATCTTGTTCGCGTCGATGAGCCAGATCTGGTAGCCGGTCGCGCCCGGCACCGGGGTCCAGCGGATCAGGCCGGGATAGCTCGGCAGGGGAGTGGGCGGCGGCGGCGGCACGACGTCGAAGCCGAATGCCGGGCTCCACGGCCCAGTCGTCGTCTGCGTCACGGCGCGCACGCGCGCATAGAGCGAGTGCGGGTTGCCGGTGATCCAGGGAAGGGTCACCGCCGGCGCCGCGACGGGCGTCGTCAGGCGATGGTCTGCATAGATGATTCCGTTGTCGCGGAACGAGCTGCTCGTCGACAGCTGGAACTGATACGTCGTTGCGCCGGCCACGGGATTCCAGGAGAACGACGGGGTGCGGTTGAACGACGTCGAGCTCGGCTCGTCGGTCCGGAGCAGGAACGCGTGCAGCCCGGACGGCGTGTCGAGTGCGGCAGTGCGCGCGGACGCGGCCCCTGCTCCCAGTGCGAGGGCGATCATCGTCAGGACGCCGGCGAGTCGGAGGACGGGCATCGTCATCTCTAGCGAGCTCTCTTCTTCGCCGGCTTCTTCACCGGAGCGATGGCGACGCGGCGGGTCACCGGCGTGCCGGCGGCCGCGCCTGTCGAGGAGAGCGGCGTCAGGGTGAGCACGTTGTTCGCTGCACTCGAGGACCGGCGAAGGCCCGCGAGGAGCGACTTCGGCAGGGCGAAGCGAATGTCGTTTCCTCCGGGACGAATCGAGGTCGTGCCGAGCACGGTGCTGCCGAGTGTCGCGCGCACCTTGCCCTCGCCGGTGGACAGGAGGACCAGGCGGACGATCGGCGCACCTGCCTGGAGGCGGAGGAGCTCCGGCCCGAACACGTAGACGGTCGGGACGCCGTCGTCGGCGACCGGGATGACCGGGCCGATGACCGTCGCGGGCTTCGGCGGCGCTGCCGACTGCCCGGGCGAGTTGGGGTCGACGGTCAGCTTCGCGACGACCGTGAAGACGGCGCCGTTCGCGGTGGGGTCGGTGCTCGGGTTCGGGAGGTTGAGATACGCGCGGTTGCCGCTCCACGTGCACGTGTCCCAGGGCACCGTTGCTGTGGCGGTCGTCCCGTTGACGGCGAGGGCGACGGGCGTGCTGTTGAGCCCGTTCCAGTAGAAGTACGGCCGCGAAGCAATTCCGGCAGGCATCGTCACCGTCAGGCTGAGCGTCGCTGCGAAGCAGGCGCTCGCGCCGCTGCCGTCACCGCGGTCGAACTCGACGAGGCGCGTAGCGAGATGGTTTACGGGCACCTGGATCGCCGGCAGCGTGGCGCTCGTCGTGCCGGTCTTGATCGCCGCGCCCCAGATCTTCGGCTTCACCTGGTCGAGCACGGTGAGGCCGTACGTGCCGGCCATCTGCTGGACAGTCCAGTTGATGAACGTGTCGGCGAGCGTCGCGCCGTGCGCGGCGAGTGCGCCCTGCAGCGCCGCAACGCCGGTCTCTCCTGGATTGGCCGCCCCGTGCAGGAAGACCTCCTTCACGAACCCGTGGCCGTAGAGTTGCGTCACCGACTGCCAGAACGGCCAGCGCGAGTAGCCGCCGTTCGCATAGCCGTCCTTGAGGTCGCATTTGTTCGTCCCGATCGCGTCCTTGCAGTCGAGCGCCATGTCGGTGGGCCCGAGGTCGGCGACGAACGAGTCCGGATACTGGTTCACCTTCGCGGACATCCACTCGGCGGTCTCTTCGAGCAGCCAGTACTCGGCGGGGTTCGCCGGCAGCCAGATGCCGAGCTGGATGACGTGGAACAGCTCGTGGGCGACGACCGCGGGCGAGATCCCTGCCGGCGCGTCGATGTTGATCGAGGCGGTGGTGGAAGGCGGGCCGCCGTCGGGCCATGTGACGCCGAGCGTGCCGGTCGCCGACGAGTCCTCGTCGGTGACGTAGATGTCGATGCGCGAGTCGCCGCCCAGCACGCCGTCGGACGGGGGCGCGGGGAAGCCGTAGGTGCCGATCTCGGCCGCGTACGCATCCTCGGCGTAACCGAGAATGTCGCCGGCCTGCGTCTCGGTGATCGCCTTCTTGACGTCGCACGACAAGGGCGTGTTGTCGCTCATGTAGTGGACGAGGAAGTGCGGCGAGCCGAGCTGGTTGGGGTAGCCGAGGCAGAGGAGATCAGCGCCGCGCGGGCCCGCGGCCGCCAGGGTCGGGCCGGCGAGGACGGCCGCACCGGCGAGGACCACGCAGAGGACGAGGGAACGGCGGAGAAATGCCATCTCCGCCCAGATCGGCCGCAGTGCCCGATTCCTTTAGTGGCGCGCGCCCGTCAGTCGAAGGCGAGGTAGAGCAGGGCGATCGCGAACGTCCCGGCGAAAAGGAGCCAACAGACGCCGAAGAGGGCGAGACCGAGGCGAACGTTCTTGCGCGCGAGCTCGGGATCCATCGTCACAGCACCACGGGGTCGACGGCCAGTGCGACGAAGAGAAGAGCGAGATAGAGGAGCGAGTAGTGGAAGAGGAGGACCGCCCGGCGCGGGGTGATCTCCCGCCGCAGCCGCTCGGCAAGCCAGAGGAAGACCGCCCCGAGGGCGAGAGCCGAGGCGAGGTAGAGGAGCCCTGCCGAGCCCCAGGCCCAGGGCAGGAGCGTCACCGCGACGAGCGCGGCCGAGTAGAGCACGATCTGGCGGGCCGTCTCGCGCTCGCCGCGCACGACCGGAAGCATCGGCACCCCGGCCGCCCGGTAGTTGTCCTTGATCAGGAGCGCGAGCGCCCAGAAGTGGGGCGGCGTCCAGACGAACACGATCACGAAGAGCAGGAATGCGGCGACGGTGAGGTTCCCCGTCGCGGCCGACCAACCGACGAGCGGCGGCACGGCGCCGGCAGCACCGCCGATGACGATGTTCTGCGGCGTCGAGCGCTTGAGCCAGCGGGTGTAGACGAGGACGTAGAAGAGATTGCCGATGAGTGCCAGGACGGCCGTCAGGACGTTGACGGTGCTCGCGAGCAGCACGAACGAGAAGGCCGAGAGAGCAAGGCCGAACTCGAGCGCGCGGCTCGGCTCGACGCGGCCGGAGGCGACGGGGCGCGATTTCGTGCGCTCCCCCATCAACGGGTCGATGTCGCGGTCGAGCACGTGGTTCAGCGCGCTGGCGCCGCCGCACGCGAGCGCGAGCCCGGCCATCGCGGAGACCGCCGTCGCAGTGCCGGGCCAGCCCCGCGCGCCGGCGATCATCCCGCAGAAGCCGGTGACGAGCAGCAGCGACATGATGCGGGGCTTCGTGAGCGCGACGTAGTCGCGCAATGAGCCCCACGGCACCGGCTCGCCGCGAAACGAGCGCGCGGCGACGAGCAGGAGCGCGGCGAGCGTCAGCGCGGCGAGCGTGACGTGTGCCCCGCGTGACGGCAGCGCGGCCGCGGCCGTGAAGAGCGCCGCGGAGGCGAGCACTGCCGGCACGAGCTCCCGGTGCACGAGCCAGGCAGCGGCGAGCAGCGCGGCGAGCGGCGGCGCGACGAGTGCGGCGAGCAGGCGATGCGTCGTGCCGAGCTCCGCAGCACCGGATACGACGGCGAGGAGCGTGCCGGCCGCCGCGAGCAGGGCGGTCAACCGTAGCCAGGGTCCGGCAGAGACGTGCGTCACAGCCGCTGCTCCGCGAGCCGGCGCCGAAGGTCGCGCAGCGGGCGCGCGCTCGTCACGTAGGGAACGGTGTCGAAGTTCTGCGGCGGCGGCGGCGAGGTGGTGTACCACTCGAGCGTGTCGGCGAGCCAGGGGTCGTTCGGCGCGCGCCGCCCCTGATGCAGCACCTGCGTTTGCCAGACGTTCACGAGGAACACGAGCATGGCGAGCCCCATGATCCCGGATCCGATCGAGGACGTGAGGTTGTAGACCTCCCAGAGCCCTCCGTGGTGGTACGTCCAGATGCGCCGGGGCATGCCGAGCAGGCCGAGCATGTGCTGGGGCAGGAACGTGGCGTTGAAGCCGACGAACATCAGCCAGAAGTGCAGCTTCCCGAGCCGCTCGTCGAGCAATCGCCCGAACATCTTCGGCCACCAGTAGTAGAGGCCGCCGAAGATTGCGAAGATCGAGCCGCCGAAGAGGACGTAGTGGAAGTGCGCGACGACGTAATAGGTGTCGGTCACCTGCCAGTCGAAGGGGAAGGCGGCGAGGAAGGTTCCCGACAAGCCGCCCATCGTGAAGAGCGCGACGAATCCCAGCGCGAAGAGCATCGGCGTGTCGAAGATGAGGTTGCCGCGCCAGGTCGTCGCGATCCAGTTGAAGATCTTGATGCCCGTCGGCACCGCGATGATCATCGACGTGATCATGAAGAAGCTGTCGAGTGACGTTGGCAGGCCGACCGCGAACATGTGGTGCGCCCACACGAGCATCGAGAAGAACGCGATGAATAGCGTTGAGTAGACGATCGCCCTGTAGCCGAAGATCGGCTTGCGCGAGAACACCGGCAGGATCTCGGAGATCATCCCCATAGCGGGCAGCACCATGATGTAGACCTCGGGGTGCCCGAAGAACCAGAACGCGTGCTGGTAGAGCACCGCGTTCCCGCCCTGCGCAGGCAGGAAGAAGTGCGTCCAGCCGCGGCGGTCCGTCAGCAGCATCGTCAGGCCGGCAGAGAGCGTCGGGAGCGCGACGAGCAGCAGGATCGCGTATGCCTCGATTGTCCACACGAAGAGCGGCATGCGCATCCACGTCATCCCGCGCGTGCGCATGTTGTGGATCGTGACGATGAAGTTGATCGCGCCGAAGAGCGACGCCAGCGTCAGCAGATGGATGCTGAGGATCCAGTAGTCCTGGCCGTGCCCCGGGCTGAAGAAGCTCTCGGACAGCGTCGGGTACGAGGTCCAGCCGGCCTTCGCGGCCCCGCTCGACGAGAACCAGCTCAGCATCAGAACGACTCCGCCGAACAGATACAACCAGTACGACATTGCGTTCAGCCGTGGGAATGCCATGTCTCGCGCTCCGATCATCAGCGGCACGAGGTAGTTGCCGAACCCGGCGAGGATCGGCACGACGACGAGGAAGACCATCGTCGTACCGTGCATCGTCAGCACCTCGTTGTAGCGATCCTTCGTCAAGAAGTGCTCGCCCTCGGTCGCGAGCTGCGCGCGCATCAGGAGGGCGAAGATCCCGCCGACGAAGAAGAAGCCGATCGCGGTGACGATGTACAGGATCCCGATCCGCTTGTGGTCGATTGTGACGAGCCAGCTTGCGACGCGGCCGTTCTTCCACGACACCGGGTAGACCGCCTCGGACCTAACCGCCACTCGCCGCTCCCTTGTAGACGTTCGCTTTCACGTAAGCCTCGAGCGCGCGCATCTGCGTTTGGGTCCAGTTGTTCCCGACGTCCGGCATCCGGCCACGGCCCTCGCGCACGATCGCCTCGAGGCCCGCAGGCTGGGTGAGCAGCGGGTTCGACGCGAGCGCAGGACCGTAGTCGCCCTGGCCCTCCATGCCGTGGCACTTCGCACACACGCCCTGCCACTCCGCCTTCCCGAGCTGCCTCTTCGCGGTCGTGCCGATGAAGGTCTCGTACTCGCCGTTGCTCGTTACGACGACGCGCGCGAGCATCGCCTCGTGGAAGAGCCCGCAGAGCTCGGCGCATTGCCCGACGAACGTTCCGGTCACCTGCGGCTGGTACCACGTGCTGTTCGTGCGGCCCGGGATCGCGTCCGTCTTCCCGCCGAGCTCAGGGATCCACCAGCTGTGGATGACGTCCTCCGCATTCAGCGACAGCACCGCGACGCGTCCGACGGGCAGGTGCAGCTCGTCGATCGAGACGGCGCCGTTCGGATACGTGAACTGCCAGTAGAACTGGTGCGCGTCGACCTTGATCTGCAGCCGGTCGGCCGCGTGCGCAGCGGGCGGGTCGGAGATGCCGGGCAGCTTGTAGAAGACGAAGCCGAAGATCACCGTGATGATCAGGACCGGGATCGCCGTCCAGATCAGCTCGATCCGCGTGTGGCCGTGCACCTGCCCGCCCTCGACCGTGCGGTCGCGAGTTCGGCTTCGGTACTTGACGACAAAGGCGATCAGCAGCGCTTCGACGAGCAGGAAGATCGCGGCCGTGAAGCCGAGGATCAAGTAGTAGGTCTCGCTGATCCGGTGTGCGTTCGGCGAATGCGCGTCGAGCGGCGTGAACCCGCCATTCGCAGCAGAAGCGACTCCTGCCGTCGCCAGCACGGCCAAGACCATGAAGCCCTGTAGCGACAGCGTTCGGCGCACCCGAGGCGGCATTCTATGGAGGTGTCCGATCGCTCGCGTGTTGATCTGCCTGCGTACATCCCGAACGACTTCGAAGTCTTCGTCGGCGGGGTGCGGCAGGCTCGTGGCTCCGATTACGAGGTGGTCGGCCGCACGCTCGTCTTCCCGCGCCCGATCGCGCAAGAGGGCCGCCTCGGCTTCTGGCGCTGGCTCTCGATGTGGCTCGGCATCGCGGGCACGTATCGCAAGCACGAGAACGTCGACGTCGTCTACGAGTCCGGCGGGCGCCGCCAGGTCGAGACCGGCCTCGTGCCGCAACCGCTCGAGGACTAGAACGCGCTTGCATCGACGAGCGCGAGCGTGGCGAGCGCGCCCGTCATCGTCAACGGCACGAGGACGATCCCGAGCTTGGATGACTGTTTGAGCGACGGCCGGACGCCGGCTGCGCGGGCCGCTTGGTACCAGAGGTACGCAGACAGCGAACCTGTGAACGCGAGGTTCGGCCCGAGGTTCAGCCCGATCAGCAGCGGCAACGGATGGGCCGGCTTCTGCGCCGACAGGAGTGTGGCAGCGGGGAGGTGTTGACGAGCACGCTCGCGACGGCGCCGACCGCCCCATCGCCCGCGCCGCCGAGGTGACCGAGAAGCGAGGGCCGTTCCAGCGTCGCGCGAGCGTGCCGAGCGCGACAGCCAGCAGAAACAGTCCTCCGAGTACGCGAAGGTCGAGCCTCGGGCGGAGCCGACGCAGCGCGACCGCCGCGATGCCAACCGCGAGCACCGGCAAAGCCGCATTGTGCAACGCGAGAATCAGCACCGTCGCGGCTGCAGTCGCGACCAGGCCGAGCCCGAGTCGCAGAGGAGGCAACGGCCCCGGCGTTCCGGCCTCACGACGGAGAGGGAAGGCGACGGCGAGGAAGCCGATCGTTAGAACGACCACCACGAGCCACGGAAGCGCGAGCGCGTGAGCCACCTCGGCTCCGGAGAGCGGCTCGTGCGCCAGCACGATCAGGTTGGTCAAGTTCGAGCCGGGCAAGAGCAGCGACGCCCCGTTGGCCATGAAGAGTGCCCCGTAGAGAAACGGCCGCTCATCGCAGTTTCGCCGCTGTGCGGCGTGGAGGATGATCGGCGTGAGGAAGGCGACCGCGGTGTCGAGGTTCAACACCGCGGTGACAAGGGCCTCCAGTCCGAGCAGAGTGGCGAGAAGGACGACCGGACCGCCGCCGATTCTCTCGATCCGGGCACCGATGGCGGCAAAGAGCCCATCTGCTTCCACGACTGTGCCGATCAGCAGCAGGCCCGCGACCAGCACGAACGGCGGCCACGCTTGTGCGAGGGCGTGCAAGGTCGCATCGCTCACCGCCTTGATCGTGCCGCAGGCCTCCTCTACTAAGCGGCAGCGCGGCGGATCAGTGCGACCCGCATCAGCTCGTGCACCGCGTTCCGGTACACGTTCCCCGGCCCGACCGCGTAGTGCGGCATGAAGTCGACGGCGCCGTTCACCTCGGCGACGACGAACCCGCCGCCGCGAGGCAGCAGGTCGACTCCGATGAGATCTCCGTTGACCGCGGCGGCTGCCTCGAGGGCGAGCCGCTGCGCGAGCGGCGGTGCCGGAGCGGGCGCGCTCGAGCCTCCGAGCGCGACGTTCGTCCGCCACTCGCCCACCGCGGCCGTACGCCGCGCCGCGCCGATCACGCGCCCGCCGGCGACGATGAGCCGTAGGTCCCAGCCGACCGGCGGAATGAGCTCCTGTGCGAGCACGCCGTGCTCGGCGAACCAGGGGCGCGCTGCAAGTCGCGCAAGCGCGCCGTCGAGCTCTTCGGCGGTCGAGCAGCGGACGACGTCGCGGCCCCAGCTCCCGAACCGCGGCTTCAACACCACGGGCAACTCCGGCGCCGGCGAGGGAGTGCCTTCGGCGATCAGCCACGTGCGCGGGTGCGGTACTCCGGCACGGCGCAGGATGCGGGCGGTCAGGAGCTTGTCGTGTGCCGCGACGAGTGCGGACGGCGGATTGAGCAGCGCGGCGCCCCCAGCCGCAAGCCGCTCCAGCTCCGCCGTCCCGCTCTCGACTCCGTCGACCTCGTCGCGGACGTCGAGCCGTCCGAGTGCGATGTCTCCCGGCTCGAGGGTCCGGAGGGCATCGCGCGGGGACAGCACGGATGCCGGCAGACCGAGTGCGGCTGCGGCGCCGGCAAGCGCATGGTTCGTCTCGCTCCTACGGTGGGCTACGACGACGAACTTCATGGCCCGAATGGTGCGACCACGGACCCCCCGCATGGGCGTCGGTGTGGTGAATCGGCTGTTACGAACTCGCGGCGGCCGCGCGATCCTTCGGCACCGCTTCGAGCTTGTAACCGACGCCGTAGCGGGTCTGGATGAAGGTATGACGCGACGCGCGCCGGTCGATCTTCTCGCGCAAGCGCCGGACGAAGACGTCTACGGTGCGGTCACGATGCGACTCACGGCGGCCCCACAGCTTCTGCAGGAGCTCATCGCGCGTGGTGACGCGGCCGCGCTCGAGGGCGAGCTGGTAGAGCAGCCGGAACTCCGTGGGCGTCAGCGCGGCGCTCTCGCCGTCGACGTAGGCCTGGACCTCTCGCGGGTCGATCGTCAACTCCTCGATCTCGATCGGCTCGCCCCGCGGCGACTCGTCTCGGCGGATGCCGCGGCGCGCGGCGGCGCGCACGCGCGCCACGAGCTCCTTCATCGAGAAGGGCTTGACGAGGTAGTCGTCCGCTCCGATCTCGAGTGCGTGGACACGATCGTGCTCGGTGCCGCGCGCCGAGACGACGACGATCGGCGTGCCGATCCCCTCGGCGCGAACGGTCTCGATCAGCTTCCAGCCGTCGAGGCCCGGCAGCATGAGGTCGAGCACGCAGACGTCCGGCTTCTCGTAGCGCAGCTTGGCGAGCCCCTGGTCGCCGCTGCCGACCGCGACCGGGTCGAACCCGGCGGCGACGAGGTGGCGCGCCATCCCCTGGGCGATGACGTCGTCGTCCTCGACGATCAAGACCTTCGGCATCGGGGCCATTATCGAGTTCGAGAGGCGTTCGACGGGTCTCCACGCGGTGAACGCTTGGTGAAGGGATGGTGAACGACGAGGCCCGAATCCAGGCGCTCTTCGCGTCTGTCGACGAGCCGGTCATCGTGCTCGACGAGGAGCGTCGGCTCGTCGCGGCGAGCCCGGCGGCTGCCGAGGCGCTCGGCGACGCCACCCCCGGGCGCCGGGTCGGCGAGGACGTGGGCGGCGCGCTCGTCCTCTTCCTCGGCGCGCTGCCCGAGCTTTCCGCCTACGAGGAGCTCCGCGCAGGCTTCACAGCCGCCGTCTCGCACGAGCTCCGTACGCCCCTCGCGCGCCTGCTCGTCGTGCTCGAGAGCGCGTCGCTCCCCGGAGCGGACGTGAATGACTTGCTCGAGCAGGCCCGCAACGAGGTAGAGCAGGCCAGTGAGCTGATCGACGACGTCCTCTTCCTCGGCGAGCTCGAGACCGGGCGGGAGGTCGTGTCGCTCGGTCGCACCCGCGCGCTGCCCCTGCTTCGGGAAGTCGCCGCCGCGCTCGCCGACCGCGCTGCCCACTCGGAGGTGGCCCTTCAAGTGACCGGCGGCGAGGAGGTCGAGCTGCCGCTTCGGCCGCGCATGCTGCGCGTCGTCGTCGAGAACCTCGTTGCGAACGCGATCCGCTACGCAGGCCCCGGAAGCACGTGCCGCGTCTCGGTCACGAACGCCGGCGGCGTCTCGGTGCTCGCGGTCTCGGACGACGGAACCGGGGTCGACTCGGCCGAGCTCGGTCGCCTGTTCGAGCGGTTCTACCGCGCGGACACCGCCCGCTCGTCGCGCGGAACCGGACTCGGGCTCGCGATCGTGAAACACATCGTCACCTCCGCCGGGGGCTCGGTGGAGGCTTCGGGTGCGCCGGGCCGCGGGCTCGAGATCGTCTGCCGCTTCCCCGCGTAGCTCAAATCGTCATACTTCGATTTGAGATGGCGACCGCGCCCGTCCCGCTCGTCGCACCCGTGCTCTCCGAGGCGGAGGCGCTCGCGACGGCCGCGCTCTTCCACGTGCTCGGCGACCCGACACGTGTGCGGATCGTCAACCTGCTCGCGAATCGCGGCGAGCCCGCCTGCATCTGCGAGCTCGTCGAGGAGCTCGGCATCGCGCAGGCGACGGTCTCCCACCACGTGCGGAAGCTCGTCGAGGTGGGTCTTCTGAACCGCGAGGAGCGCGGGAAATGGAGCTACCTGTCGATCGACGCCGACGCGTGCAGGCAACTCGGCTCGCTTGTGGACTTCGGGTCCTGTTGCTGATGAAGGCACTCTGCGCCGAGGCGGTCGGAACGTTCGCCCTCGTGTTCGCGGGCGCCGGCGCGATCGTGGTCGACGCACGTACACACGCACTTGGGCACGTCGGCGTCGCGCTCGTGTTCGGGCTCGTGATCATGGCGATGATCTACGCCGTCGGCCATGTTTCCGGAGCGCACTTCAACCCGGCGGTCTCGTTCGCGTTCGCGCTGACCCGCCACTTTCCGTGGCAGCGCGTCGCCGGCTACTGGATGGCGCAGGGAGCGGGAGCGCTCGCGGCGGCGGCGCTCCTGCGGGCGTCGCTGGGAGGCGACGGGCACCTCGGCGCAACACTTCCCTCGGGCTCGCAGGGTCAGGCGTTCCTCTGGGAGGGGATCCTCACGTTCTTCCTGATGTTCGTGATCATGAGCGTCGCCACCGACACGCGGGCCGTCGGGGAAGCGGCCGCGATCGCCATCGGCGGCACGGTCGGGCTCGATGCGCTGTTCGGAGGCCCGATCACGGGGGCATCGATGAACCCCGCGCGCTCGCTCGGCCCCGCGGTCGTCTCGGGGGACCTGCATGCGCTGTGGCTCTACCTGCTCGCGCCGCTCGCGGGTGCGACAGTCGGCGGCATCGCGTACCAGTTCATCCGGGGGGAGGCGACGCCGCGGTGAGCAACGTGCTCTTCGTGTGCGTCGCGAACAGCGGCCGCTCGGTGATGGCGGAGCTGCTCTTCCGGCGCGCGGCGGGTGACCGGCACGAGGCGCGGTCCGCAGGGAGCGCACCCGGCGCGCACGCACACCCGCAGGTGCTCGAGGCGCTGGCCGAGCTCGGCATCGACGCATCCGATCATGTGCCCCACCGGCTCGACTCCGACGACGTGGAGTGGGCCGACGTCGTCGTCGCGACGTGCGACGACGCCTGTCCCGTCGTCCCAGGCAAGCGGTACGTCAACTGGCAGCTACCCGACCCCAAGGAGCGTCCGCTCGACGAGGTGCGCGCGATCCGCGACGACATCGACTCGCGCGTCGGCGACCTGCTCGCCGAGCTCGACAGATAGGAGGAGCCATGCGTTACGTCTTGTTCGTCTGCACGCACAACGCCGGCCGCTCGCAGATGGCGCAGGCGTTCTTCGAGCGGTATGCACCCGAGGATCTGCGGGCCGAATCCGCCGGGAGCGCACCCGCCGAGTCGGTGTGGCCGGACGTCGTCGAGGCGATGCGCGAGGTCGGCATCGATCTCTCGTCGCGCAAGCCGCAGAAGATCGACCTCGAGATGCAGCTTCATGCCGACTGGGCGATCACGATGCATTGCGAGGACACGTGCCCGTACGTCCCCGGTGTCGTCGAGGACTGGGACGTCGAGGATCCCGCCGGTAAGCCGCTCGAGGTGGTCAGGCGCATCCGGGACGACATCGAGGCGCGCGTGAAGCGGCTACTCGCCGAGCACGCAGACGACATTCGTTCCGACAGGACCGCGCATTCGCGACGCCTGGAGCGGCTGCTGCCGCAGCTCGTCGCGGAGTTCTCGGAGACGCGCACACCGGAGCAGATTCGCGCCTGCACGGATGCCGTGCTCGGCCGCTTCGACGACGCAGCGGTCAGGTCGTTCGTCGAGCCGCTGGCGCTCCGGCAGACGCGCGACTGCCTGCGTGCCGAGACCTGCGAGGCCCTGGCGGTCTAGAAGTTCTTGCCGCGGGCACCGCTCGCGATGATCGCGAAGATCGCGACTGCGACCGCGAGCCGGTAGACGACGAACGGCGAGTAGTCGCGCCGGCGTACGTAGCCGAGCAGTGCGTCGATCGCGATCAGCCCGGCGCCTGCCGCAGCGATCGTCCCGACGATGAACGGCCCCTTCGAGCCGGCGGGGAGCGGATTGAGCACGACGTGCTTCAGGCCCGTGTACAGCACCGCGCCGAGCACGATCGGGATCAGCATCAGGAACGAGAAGCGCGCTGCGGCGTCGCGCGTCAGTCCGAGGAAACGGCTCGTCGAGATCGTGATGCCCGAGCGCGACACGCCCGGCATCAGGGCGAGGATCTCCGAGACGCCGATCGCGAGCGTCTGGCGGAACGTGAGATCGCGGATCTCGTGACGCTCCGGCCTGCGGTCGGCGAGCCAGAGGATCACGCCGAACACCGCGAGGAAGATCGCGATCTGCCACGGTGCTCCGAAGTGCTTCTCGAACACGTGCTCTCCGAGCGCGCCCGCAACCGCCGCGGGAACGCTCGCCGCGAGGACGTACCAGACGATGCGCTCGTCCTCGGTGTCGATCCGGCGCTTCGCGAGCGAGCGGAACGCGGCGACCGTCAGGTTGACGACGTCGGTCCAGAAGTAGGCGACGACGGCGACGAGCGTGCCGAGATGGAGCGCGACGTCGAACGTCTTGTTGAACGCGTCGTGCGTCTCGAGGTAGTGCCAGTCGAAGAGCCACGGAACGAGGATGAGGTGGCCCGACGAGGAAACCGGCAGCAGCTCCGTGAAGCCCTGGACGATCCCGAGGGTGAAGGCCTGCCAGTCGGTGAGGCGCCCGGCCACCTCGCCGACCCCCGCCGCGGCGAGCACGACCGACAGCGCGAGCAGCAAAAGGGCGGAGACGTAGATCCAGAGCCGCCGCGTCACGCGCGCGACCCTAGCAACGGAACCTGAACGCGAGCTTGCCTACCCGAACCGGCCGGTTACGTAGTCCTCCGTCCGGCGGTCGGACGGAGCGGTGAAGATCTTCTCGGTCGCGTCGTACTCGATGAGCTCGCCCCAGCGAGCGCCTTCGTCGCCGCGCGAGATCGAGAAGAACGCCGTCATGTCCGCCACGCGCGCCGCTTGCTGCATGTTGTGCGTGACGATCACGAACGTGTACTCGCTCTTCAGGTCGTTCATCAACTGCTCGATCGCGGCGGTCGCGATCGGGTCGAGCGCAGACGCGGGCTCGTCCATCAGCACGACGTCCGGCTCGACGGCGATCGCGCGGGCGATGCAGAGGCGCTGCTGCTGTCCGCCCGAGAGCGACAGTGCGCTCGCCTTCAGCCGGTCCTTCACCTCGTCCCACAGTGCTGCTTGCGTGAGTGCGCGCTCGACCCGGTCGTCGAGCGAGTCCTTCAGCCCGAGAACCTTCAGCCCCCAGGCGACGTTGTCGTAGATCGACTTCGGGAAGGGGTTCGGCCGCTGGAAGACCATGCCGATGTGCCGCCGCACCGCGACCGGGTCGACGGCGCTGCCGGTGATGTCCTGGCCGTGGTACCGGATCGTCCCCTTCATCGAGAAGCTCGGAATCAGGTCGTTCATCCGGTTGAGGCAGCGGATGTACGTGCTCTTGCCGCAGCCGGACGGACCGATGATCGCCGTGACGAGATTCTTGTACACGTCCATCGTCACGCCCTTGATCGCGGGCTTGCCGCTGTAGAGCGCGTCGAGGTCCTCGATGCCGAAGATCCGTTCGAGCCGCTCGCGCGGCGGCAGCGGCTGGCGTCTCGTCTCCACGCGCACGGTGGGCTCGATCGTAGTCGACACGTCTTCGTCCTCCGTCATCTCGAGGCAGCGAGCTTGCGCCTGCTGCGGGTGGCGAGCCAGCGCGCGGCGAGGCTCGTGAACAGGATGAACAGCAACAGCACGAGTGCCGCCGCCCAGGCGCGGGCGTGGTCCTGGGGATCGGGAGACTCCGAGAGCTCGAAGATCGCAACGGGGACGGACTGGAGCGCATGGAACGGGCTCCAACTTGTTTGCGTACCGACGATCGACGAGGTGAAGAGGAGCGGCGCAGTCTCGCCGGAGACGCGGGCAACTGCGAGCACCGTGCCGGTGAGGACACCGCCGATGGTCTGCGGCAGGACGATTGAGAGAGTCGTTCGCCAACGCGCCACGCCGAGCGCGAGGCTCGCCTCGCGCAGCGAGCTCGGCACGAGTGCGAGGACTTCCATCGTCGAGCGGGCGACGAGTGGGAGCATCAGGCACGCAAGCGCGAACGCGCCGGCCCAGCCGCTCTGCCCGCGTCCGATGACGACGAGGCCGAAGACGAAGATGCCAATCACGATTGCCGGCACGCCATTCAGCACATCGAGTGCGAGACCGACGAACGTGCGGACCGAGGGCGGCGCGAACTCGTTCAGGTACACCGCGACCAGGATCCCGACCGGCAGTGCCATCAGGGTCGCCAGGCCGACTAGCACGAGCGATCCTACGAACGCGTTTGCGAGTCCCTGGGCGACCGGCTCGAACGAGAACGGAACCGGGTTCTTCGTGATCAGGTCGAGATTGATCGCACCTGCTCCCCGCTTCGCCACCGACCAGACGACGATGACGAGCATCCCGACCGCGATCAGGGCCGCGAGCATCGCCAGGCCTTCCATCAGCCGGTTGACGCGCCGCCTGCGGGGCAGATGTACGTGCTGCATGTCGGCACGCGTGATTCCGTGCGAGCTCACGTTCTCGCCCCCAGTCCCTGGCGGCGCGCAACGCGGCGCACGATCCATTGCGCCGCGAGATTCATCACGAGCGAGAACACGAGCAGTATGAGCGCGAGATAGATGAGCGAGCCGACCTGGAGCTTGCTCGTCGCGCCCTGGTACGACGCTGCGATCTTGCTCGCAAGGGTGTCGCCGCTGTCGAAGAGGTTCCAGTGGATGAAGACGCCGCCGCCGATCACCTGCGTCACCGCGATCGCCTCACCGACGGCGCGGCCGAGGCCGAGGATCAGGGCCGCAGCGATGCCGCCGCGCGCGTACGGGAACATCACGCCCCGGACCATCTCCCAGCGCGTCGTGCCGAGCGCGAGCGCGCCTTCCTTCAGCTCGCTCGGCACGCCGAGAAAGAGCTCGCGGGAGATGCTCGAGACGATCGGCAGGATCATGATCGTCAGGACGATGATCGCGGTGAACATGCTCGAGCCGCTCGTCGACGGCGCTCCAAACAGCGGGATGAACCCGAGTGCGCTGTGGAGTCCCGGCTCGACGTGGTCGCGAAGCACGGGGCCGAGCACGAGGATGCCCCAGAGCCCGATCACGACGCTCGGGATCGCTGCGAGCGTCTCGACGAGCGCCGTCACCGGCCCGCGTAGGAAGCGCGGTGCAAGCTCCGTCAGGTAGAGAGCGATTCCGATCGAGAGCGGCGCGGCGATCGCAAGCGCGAGCAGCGAGGTGACGGCGGTGCCGAAGAGGAAGCTGCCCGCCCCGTAGAGCTCGTGGCTGACGACCGGGTTCCACGCGACCCGGGTGACGAAGCGGACGCCGTACTGCGTGATCGCGGGCCACGCGCCGTCGATCACCTTCCACGTGATCAAGCCGACGAGGACGGTCGCGGCGGCGGCCGCGGCACCCGCAACGACTTGCAGCACGAGATCGCCGAAGCGGACCCGCGGCCCGGTGAAGGGGCGGCGGGTCGCCTCAGGCGTCAGCTCGGCGGAGGACATCTCCCCCTTAGCTCTTGATCTGCGTGATCGCCTTCTCCGCGACGACGAGCACCGACTTCGGGATCGGCTGGAAGAGCAGCTTGGGCCCGAAGGTCTGCCCCTTCGTCACCGCCCAGAACAGGAACTTGCGAAGCTCCTGCGCCTTCGGTGACGAGGTCGGGGCGATCACGTAGGTGTAGGTCGAGATCGGGTAGGCGAGCGCGAACTTCTTCGGCGGGTTGACGATCGAGAGCTCGTTCGTACCGGCCGTCGGCTTCTGGTCGCTGGACGCGGCCGCGAGGATGCCCTTGAGGCCGGGCGTCGCGAACTTGCCTGAGCGGTTCTTCATCGAGAAGTACTTCAGGTGGCTCTTC
>Ga0137369_10000179_pt1 | contig 50441 bp, 49 predicted proteins | sample SagtaG_12_FD_104918 | JGI IMG/M metagenome (GOLD analysis project Ga0137369, IMG submission 104918) | Vadose zone soil microbial communities from Sagehorn Ranch, Mendocino, California, USA - Sage1_L_113_16 metaG | ecosystem: Environmental > Terrestrial > Soil > Vadose zone | place: USA... | reverse complement strand
GTCGCAATCGCAGCCGCGACGGCGCTCGGCGCCCTTCGCCGGCCGTCGGTCCCACCGCAGGCCGCCGGCGTGGTCGACTATGCCGGCGGGCTGATGGCCGCCGGCTGCGCGACGCTCGCCGGCCCGCTGCCGGTGCTCGAGCGCGACGTCGCCTGGCCCGAGGTGGCCGAGAGCGCCCGCCGCGGCCGCATGCTCCCGGTTGCGCGAGGGGTCGTGGTCGGAGCGCCCCTGGTGATTCTCTTCGGCGGCCTCTTCGCTGCCGCAGACACGGTCTTCAAGGGATATCTCCAGGCCGCCGTGCCGAGCTTTCCGGGTACGCCGATCCGCGTCGGTCTCGTCCTGGCCCTGGAGCTGGCTGGCAGCGGGACTCCTGCGCGACCTCGTCTCGGCCCGTGAGAACGCCCGCGTGATCTCGCCGGCGATGATCGCCCAGCGGGTGCCGAAGGCACGACTCGGGGCGACGGAGATCGTAATCGTGCTCGGCCTCCTCAACCTGTTGTTTCTCGCGTTCGTTCTCGTTCAGCTTCGCTACCTGTTCGGCGGCCGCGACCTGGTCGAGCAGCGTGCGCAGCTCACCTACTCCGCCTACGCTCGGCACGGGTTCTTCGAGCTCGTCGTTGCGTGCGCGCTGGCGCTGCCGGTCCTGCTGCTGGCCGACTGGGCACTCAGGCGGGAACGCCGGCGCCACGACGTCCTCTTCCGGATCCTGGCGGGGACGCTGGTGGCGCTGCTCTTCGTGGTGATGGCGTCCGCGCTCCAGCGGCTGCACCTGTACGAGCAGGCGTACGGGCTCACCCAGCTGCGGCTCTACGCAACCGGTCTTGTGCTCTGGCTCGCGGCCGTCCTGGTCTGGTTCGTGGTGACCGTGCTGCGCGGACAGCGGCGGCTCTTCGCCGTCGGCGCCGTCGTCGCGGGCTTCGCCGCCACGATCGCGTTGAACGTCCTCGATCCGGACGCGTTGATCGCTCGCACGAACCTCGAGCGCCCGCGTGCCGACGTCCACTATCTCGCAACGCTGAGCGACGACGCCGTTCCGACTCTGCTGCGCAGGCTGCCGACGCTCAGCCCGCCCGTCCGACGCGAGTTGGCCCGGTCGCTGCTCCGGCGGAGCACGAAACCGGTCGACTGGCGCTCGTGGACGCTGGCCCGGCAGGACGCTCGGCGGTTGCTGGCGAGCCATGCGACCGAGCTGCGCACGCTGGCGCGGTCTCGCTAGCGCCGGCCCGCCAGGCGCTTACACACGTCTCTTCCAGGGACGGTCCTCAAGACTTTCCCGGCGTACGCCGACAGTAAATTCCAGGTCGCAATGAGACGTGCTACTTGTGTACGGGCACCGGGTTGGGCGGAAGGAGGCTGAACATCATCAGGGGTCGCTGCCGTCGCACGTTGGCTGTGCTCGTCCCCATCGGGCTTGGGCTGCTGGTCGTCGCCGGAATCGGCACGGCGCGGGAGGGTGAACACGCCGGGGCGACCGGGAAGCCTGAGCCGAGGCGTTCGAAGGATCCGCCGAAGGCGATCAAGCACGACGAGTCGCCGCCGCTTCGGTCGCTCTCGTCCAAGCCGTCGAAGGGCCGCAACGACCACCAGGAGCGCAAGATCCCCGTCCCGCCGGGCAGTGACGGCCCGGATCCGGTCAAGCAGTCCAGCCTCGTAGAGACCTCCTCGCCGACCGCCGGCGTCAACTTCGACGGCGTGTCGGCCGTCGACTCACTGCCGCCCGACCCGAACGGCGCGGTCGGCCCGAACCACTACGTCCAGATCGTCAACCAGAGTTTCGCGGTATACAACAAGAGCGGGGTCAAGCTGTACGGGCCCGTGACGACGAACACGGTCTTCTCCGGCTTCGGCGGCGATTGCGAGGACAACAACGACGGCGACGCCACGGTCGTCTACGACCGCCTGGCCAACCGCTGGGTGATCAGCCAGTTCTCGGTCTCCGGACTGTCCTACTTCCAGTGCGTGGCCGTCTCGCAGACCGGCGATCCGGCCGGCTCGTACTGGCGCTACGCGTTCGAGTACAACGACTTCCCCGACTACCCGAAGCTCGGAGTCTGGCCGGACGCGTACTACGTCACGTTCAACCTCTTCGGCTTCTTCGACTTCATCGGCCCCGAGGTCTGCGCGTACGACCGCACGAGGATGCTGAGCGGGCTGGCCGCTACGCAGCACTGCTACATCCTCGACGCCCAGTACGGCGGGATGCTGCCCTCGGACCTCGACAGCTCGATCCCGCCTCCTGTCGGCGCGCCGAACTACCTGCTCAACTTCGATACGAACGTGCTCGACCTCTGGAAGTTCGCCGTCGACTGGGTAACGCCCAACCCGACCAACGAGCTCACAGGCCCGACGGTGATCCCGGTGGCCAACTTCTCGCCGGCCTGCGGCGGCGGTGCCTGCATCCCGCAGCCGAAGGACAACAGCTTCGTCTACAAGCTGGATTCGCTCGGCGATCGGCTGATGTATCGCCTCGCCTACCGCAACTTCGGCGACCACGAGTCGCTCGTCGTCAACCACACCGTTAACGCCGTGGTCGACACCAACACGGTGGCCGGCATTCGCTGGTACGAGCTGCGCAACACGCCGGCGAGCGCGACCGGAACCCCCTCCGTCTTCCAGCAGGGCACGTTCGCGCCCGACCAGGAGTTCCGCTGGATGGGCAGCATCGCGATGTCAGGGACGGGCGATATCGGCCTCGGCTACAGCCGCTCGAGCTCGAACACCGGTGACTACCCGAGCATCGCCTACACCGGGCGGCTCGCGGGCGACGCTCCCGGCGTCATGACGCAGGGCGAGACCGTGCTCAGGTCGGGGCAGGGCTCGCAGATGGACTACAACCGCTGGGGCGACTACTCGAGCATGAGCGTCGACCCGAGTGACGACTGCACGTTCTGGTACACGAACGAGTACCTCCCGAACACCGACAGCTTCAACTGGAAGACGCGGGTCGGCTCCTTCCGGCTCCCCGGCTGCGGTGGCGGCGGCGGCGGTGGTGGAGGCGGCGGCGGCGCCCTCGCGAACGGCGATTTCGAGGCGGGAAGCTTGGCCCCCTGGTCGGCCAGCGGGAAACCCACGCCGAAGATCGTCTCGTCGCCGGTGCACGGCGGCTCGAAGGCGGCCCAGCTCGGCTCGACGAAAGCCAAGAAGGGCGACAGCAGGCTGAGCCAGACGGTCACCGTCCCGAGCGGGTCTCCGCACCTCACCTTCTTCTACCTGCCGAAGTGCAAGGGCTCGCTGTCCAAGGATCAGATTCAGATGCAGATCCGGAGCACCGGCGGCTCGACGCTCGCGACGGTGCTGAACGTGTGCGAGAACCTGAGCAGCTGGCAGCCGGTGGACGTCGACATGAGCGCCTACGCCGGCCAGACGGTCGTCCTCTACTTCAACAACCACGACAAGTCGGGCAAGCTGGTCTACTTCGTGCTCGACGACGTCTCGCTGAGCTAACCGAGTACGGTTCGGGCCGTGAGGCTCGAGGGCATCCATCACGTCACCGCGATCACGGCGGACGCCCCACGGAACGTCGAGTTCTACGCCGGCCTGCTGGGCCTGCGCCTCGTCAAGAAGACGGTCAACCAGGACGACCCGACCGTCTACCACCTGTTCTACGCCGACCAGCTCGGCTCGTACGGGTCCGACATCACCTTCTTCGAGTACCCCGGCGCGGCGCGCGGCCGCGCTGGCGCCGGAATGGTGCACCGCGTCGTCTGGCGCGTCGCCTCCTCCGAGGCGCTCGACTTCTGGACGGACCGGTACGAGGCGGCGGGCGTCTCGTCCGAGCGCGGTGAGGCCGGCCTCCTTTTCCACGACCCGGAGGAGCTCGAGCTCGAGTTGGCCGTCGTCGAGACCACCGACGCGCCGCTCGTCGCGAATCACCCCGAGATTCCCGCTGAGCTCGCGCTCCAGGGCTTCGACTCCGTGCGCGCCTACGCCTTCGACCCGGAGGAGAGCCGCACATTTCTGGAGAGCGGCTTGGGCTTCCGGGCGGCGGGCTCGACTTCGTTCGAGTTGCGCGGCGAGGAGCGGGGCTCTCTCTACGTGTACGACGTCACCGACACCGCCGGCGTCGGCGGGGCCGGCACCGTCCACCACGTCGCCTGGGCCTCTCCGCTGGACGAGCACGAGGACTGGCGGCAGCGCGTGCTCGAGGCCGGCGCGCGCCCAACGCCGGTGATCGATCGCTTCTACTTCCGCTCGATCTACTTCCGCGAGCCGAGCGGCGTCCTGTTCGAGATCGCGACGATCGGCCCCGGCTTCACGACCGACGAGCCCCTCGAGCACCTGGGCGAGCGGCTCTCCCTTCCGCCCGCGTTCGAGCATCTCCGGGAGCAGGTCGAGCCGCTGCTGACGCCGCTGCCGAATCCGCGCGCCCCGGTTTCGTCCCCGCCTGCGTCGTAGAGCGTTCCTGGTCCATCGGGCTGTGATCCGACGTCGCGCTAGCGCCGAGGTCGAGTCGTGCTGCGGCCGCCCGATCGGGGCGGCCGGAGCACAAGTCGTGGCCGCCTCACGCCGCCGCGGCCAGAGGCACACCGCTCTCGACGGAGTACGTTGCGGCATAGCCCGCGAGCCGCCCCAGCGGTGCCCCGAACACGAGGCCAGCTTTCTGCAGCCAGGCCGGCAGGAACGGGAGCCGCACCGTGTCGAAGTGCGCGTTCGCGATCACGGCGAGCCGCAGCGGATTCGGCATTCCCTTTCGGTTCGTCTTACCGTCGGCGGCGAGCGCGAACATCGTCTCGAGCAGAGACTCGAACTGGAGTGCGGGCCGCACCTCGCAGACGAAGCGGACGGGCTCCTCGCCGGCGTTCCAGAAGCGGTGCGGCGTCCCGGGCTCGACGGTGGCGACATCGCCGGGGCCGAGGGCCAGGTTCTTGCCGCCGACCTTCATGCCGAGCTTCCCCGACTTGACTGCGAAGCGCTCGCTCTGGGACGGGTGGACGTGCGCGGCCGCGACGAATCCGTTCGGCTGGACGACGACCTCGATCACCACTGCCTCGCCGTCCGTGTCGGCCGAGGTGGCGAGGAAGGTGATGAGCTCGCCGGTGACCGGGTTGTGGATCGTGTCTCCTGTGCGGATCATTCTGCGCCTCCTTTGTGGCGTCGTTGACACCACGAATGCTGGGCTCGCGGGCACCGAAATTCGTCGGCCGCGAGGGCGAACTTGCCTCGGCGGCGCGGGTGATCTCTTACGGGCGGGGCTCCTCCGCAGGGAGGACTACGTCTCGCCCGGCTGGACGAGGCCCGACTCGTACGCGAGCACGACCGCCTGCACGCGGTCGCGGAGGTCGAGCTTCATCAGGACATGTGCCACGTGCGTCTTCACGGTCGTCTCGCTGACGAAGAGCTCGTTGGCGATCTCGGCGTTCGAGAGGCCGCGTGCGATCAGCTTCAGCACCTCGAGCTCGCGCGGTGTCAGCTCGGCGAGCTTCGGCGGCGGCGTCCGCACCGAGTCGGGCGGGCGGCGGACGAACTCCTCGATCACGCGCCTGGTCACGGAAGGCGCGAGCAGCGCGTCGCCGCTGGCGACGGCGCGGATGCCGGCGACGAGCTGCTCGGGCGGGACGTCCTTGAGCAGGAAGCCGCTCGCGCCCGCCCTGAGCGCGTCGTAGACGTACTCGTCCATGTCGAAGGTCGTCAGCATGACGACCTTCGACGCACTGCCGTCTCCTTCGAGCAGCCGGCGCGTCGCCTCGATCCCGTCGAGCTCGGGCATGCGCACGTCCATCAGCACGACGTCCGGCTCGAAGCGACGCGCCTGGTCGACCGCCTCCCGTCCGTCCGCAGCCTCGCCGACGACCTCGATGTCCGTTTCGGCCTCGAGGATCATCCGGAAGCCGGCGCGAACGAGCGCCTGGTCGTCGACGATCAGCACGCGCACGATCCGGGCATCTGCCGGAGCGGTGACCGCAAGCTCGTCCTGACGCTCGGCGAGTTGTGCCGCGCCGTGCCCGGCGGCGCTGCGCAGAGCCGGGAAGTCGCTCTGGAGGCCGGCCACCGCGAGCTGGTAGATCCGCACGGGACGGTCGAAGTCCTTGAGCAGCAGCAGGCCCAGGTCGTGCAGCTCGAGGCCGTCGAGCTCCTCTTCCTCGTCCTCGAGCAGTGACCGCGTCGTCTCCGAGAGCAGGATCTGCCCGCCGTGCCCGGCGTCGCAGATCCGGGCGGCCCGGTGCACGGCGAGGCCGACGTATTGGTCGCCCGCGACCGCTGCCTCGCCCGTGTGGATGCCTATCCGGATACGCAGCTCGACTCCCTCCGGCCAGCTATGCGCCGCCAGGGCGCGCTGCGCCGCCGCCGCGGCGTCCACGGCCTGCCTGGGCCGGCGGAAGGCGACGAAAAACGAGTCGCCGTCGGCGTCGAGCTCCCGCCCCTCAGCCTCCTCCCAGGCTGCGCGCAGCAGCCGCTCGTGGTCGCCCATGACTGCGCCGTACTTGTTGCGTAGCTTGCGCAGGAGGGCCGTCGACCCCTCGACGTCCGAGAAGAGAAAGGTGACGGTTGCGGTGCCGGTCTCGTCCACTGTCACGCAATCGGGAGCTTCGCGCGAAGCCGGTAGCCGCCCCCCGCTCGAGGCCCGGCCTCGAGCTCGCCACCGTACACCGAAACCCGCTCGCGCATGCCGACGAGGCCGTGCCCGCCCTTGTCGCCGTCGCCCTCGCCCGATCCGTCGTCGGTCACGATCAACTCCACCTGCCCGTCGCTGTAGCGGACGAGCACCTCGGCGTGCCGCGCGCCCGCGTGCTTGAGCGCGTTCGTCAGGCCTTCCTGAACGAGGCGGTAGGCGGTGAGATCGACGCCCGCCGGAAGTTGGATCGGCTCGCCTTCGATCCGCAGCTCGACCGGTAGCCCGGCTTCGCGCGCATGCTGGACCAGGCGCTCGAGCTGCTCGAGGCTGGGCTGTGGCGCGCGCGCGGGCGCCTCCTCGGGGTGCCGCAAAACGCCGACCATCCGGCGCATCTCCGCAAGCGCCTCACGCCCCGTCTCCTCGACGACCAGCAGGGCGGCGTTGACCTTCTCCTGCTCCGGGTCGAGCAGCCGCCGCACGGCCGACGCCTGGACGGTCATCACGCTGACGCTGTGACCGACGACATCGTGCAGCTCGCGCGCGATCCTCGCCCGTTCGTCGGCGACTGCCAGTCGTGCGCGCTCCTCCCGCTCTCGCTCTGCCCGCGCGGCCCGCTCCGTTGCCTCGCCGGCCTCCCGGTGTTTGCCGCCGACCGCGAACCCGACCGTCCAGGCGATCGCGAAGGCGACGGCGTTCCAGGAGAAGTCTCCGATGCCTCCACCCGGGTCGTTGTGCGTGACGATCGCCGCAATGCCGATCGCGAATGCCAGGCCGGCGACCGACCAGGAGCGCGCCGGGAGCATTCCGAAGAGGACGCACACGGCCAACCCTTGAAGGAACCAGACGATGTTGTCGGTGATGAGACGGTCATCTACAAACGTGCTCGCGCCGATGGCGAGGCCTGATACGAAGAGCACCCCGACCGGGAATCGCCGGCGCGCAAACAGGGGAGCAAGGATCACGAAGCAGGCCAGCACGTCGAACCAGAGCGGCCCTCGGGGCCCGTCCTGGAGGTTGTGCCGGCGAACTACCGCGCCGGCGATTCCGGCGCCGATGCCGGCCAGAATCAGCGCGTCGAACCAGTATTGGCGCGCCGGCTGCCAGAGGCGTTTCACGTTGTCATTGTTATTCGACCGGGAGGCTGGCGTGAAGCCGGTAGCCGCCCCCCGGGCGGGGCCCGGCCTCGAGTTCTCCGCCGTAGACCGACACGCGCTCGCGCATGCCCACGAGCCCGTGGCCGCCCTTGTCGCCGCTGCCGTCGCCGGAGCCGTCGTCGCTCACGGTCACGTCGACACGCCCGTCGCCGTAGCGGACGACCACCTCCGCGTGTTGGGCACGGGCGTGCTTGAGCGCATTCGTGAGGCCCTCCTGAACCAGGCGGTACGCGGTGAGATCGATGCCGGCCGGAAGCTGAACGGGCGCGCCCTCGATCCGCAGTTCAACCGGAAGTCCCGTTTCACGCGCGTGCTCGACGAGCTTGTCGAGGTACTCGAGGCTCGGCTGGGGGGCCAGGGCCGGCGCCTCCTCGGGGTGCCGCAGCACGCCGACCATCCGGCGCATCTCTGCGAGCGCCTCGCGCCCCGATTGCTCGACGACGAGCAGAGCCTCGCGTTCCCTCGCCTGGTCCGGGCGGAGCAGGCGCCGGGCCGCCGACGCCTGCACGGTCATCACGCTGACGCTGTGCCCGACGACGTCGTGCAGCTCGCGCGCGATCCGCGCGCGCTCGTCCGAGACCGCGAGATGAGCACGCTCCTCCCGCTCGCGCTCGGCCCTGGCGGCGCGCTCTTTCGCCTCGTCGGCCTCCCAGAACTTGCGGCTGACCGCGAATCCGATCGCCCAGAAGACGCTGAAGGCGATGCTGGTGAACCCGAAGTTGCCGGCCCCGCCCAGAGGATCGTTGTGGGCGACGACGGCCGTGACGCCAATGCCGAACGCAAGGCCGGCAACGGCCTGAGTGCGGTCACGGAGCATGCCCAGCAGGCCGAAGCCGGAGATCGCAACCAGGATCGGGATGAGGCCGTGGGGCACGAGCCGCTCGTCGACGAACGAGCTCGAGGCGAGCGCGACGCCCACGGCGACAGGAGCGCCGAACGGGAAGCGGCGGCGTGCGAACAACGGCAAGGTGATCGCGAGGATCGTCAGGAGGTCGAACCAGAGCGGACCCTGCGGTCCGTTCTTGTCGTCCTGGGTGACCGTCGTCTGGGAGAGACCGACGCCGACGGCCGCCAGGATGAGACCGTCGAACCAGTAACGGCGGGCAAGCGGCCAAAGGCGACGCCTCACCTCCTGAAGGTACTCCAGCCGCGGGAGGATCGCCTCGTCCGCGAGAACGACTCGAGCTCGTCCGCGAGGACGACCCGCTTGCGGAACGGCCCCTAGGCGGTGAAAGTGTCGTCGTGGGCCAGTTCGCAGCGTTCCTCGGCATCTCGGCGCTCGTGATCGTCACGCCTGGGCAGGACACGGCCTTGACCATCCGGAACACGCTTGTCGGCGGACGCCGGGCGGGCGTCTTCACCGCGATCGGCGTCTCGGCCGGCCAGGCGATCTGGGCGCTCGCAGCGGCAGTCGGGATCGCCGCCCTCCTGCGCGCCTCCGAGCCGGCGTTCCTCGCCGTCCGCCTGGCCGGCAGCGCATACCTCGTCTACCTCGGAGCCATGGCTCTCCGCTCGGCGCTACGCCGCTCACCTGCGCAACCGCCGCCGACGCGCGGACGCCGCCGCCTCGCTCCGCTCCAGCAGGGCGTGATCTCGAACCTCGGGAACCCGAAGATGGCCGTCTTCTTCACCAGTCTGCTGCCGCAGTTCGGAGGCTCGTTCCCCGCGCTGCTCGCACTCGGGCTCGTCTTCTGCTCGCTGACGCTCGCCTGGCTGAGCTGCTACGCGATTGCGGTCGCGAGGGCCGGCGATGTACTACGGCGGCCGAGGATCCGCCGGGCCCTCGACGGCCTCACGGGCGCCGTCCTCGTCGGGCTCGGCGTGAGGCTCGCGAGCGAGCGTTAGACGTCGAGCCTGGCGTCCTCCAGGTCGAGGTCGCGCTGGATCCGGTTCATCACCTCGTCGTTGATCCGGCGCTCCCGGCGGAGGGCGACCACTGCCTGCCGCTCGGCGTCGAGCAGCTCGCGCCGCAGCCGCTGATATGCCTGGGAGCGCTCTTCGATCCCCCCGTCGTCCTGGTCGTCGAAGCGCGCGGCGAAGCGGCTGCGCCGGAAGTTGTAGAGGCCGCGCATCCGCTCCAACGTGTCCTCGCGCACCCAGTCCTCCTCGGCCAGCTCGTCCAGCCGCCCCAGCGCCGCCTCGGCGGCGTGAATGCGCGCCTTCGTCTCCTCCTTCGCCGCCACGCCGTCGTCCTCGAGGCCGAGCACGCGGATCAGCAGCGGCAACGTTAACCCCTGGACGACGAGCGTCGCGAGGATCACGCAGAACGCCAGGTAGATGACGAACTGCCGCTCCGGGAACGGATCGCCGGCGTCCGTCGTCAGCGGCAGGGCGAGCGCCGCCGCCAGCGACACGGCTCCCCGCAGGCCGGCCCAGCCGAGAATCGTCGGCGCCTGCCAGGGCGGGTACGGATCGCGTTCGCGGATCCGGCGGAAGAGAAAGCGGGGAAGGTAGGTGGAGGGGTAGACCCAGATCATGCGCGTGACGATCACCGTCGCGCTGACGATCACGGCGTCGGCGATCAACGAGCCGGTCGAGTGTCCGGAAAGCCCGTCGAGGATCGAACGCAGCTGGAGTCCGACGAGCGCGAAGAGAAGGGCGTTGAGGACGAAGACGACGATCTCCCAGACCGCGTCGCCCTGGAGCCGCGTCTGCACCGTCGTCAGCTCCGGCGTGTACCAGCCGACGTAGATCCCGACCGTCACCGCGGCGAGCACCGCCGACACGCCCGCCGCCTCCGCCGGCAGATAGGCGAAGTAGCCGGAGAAGAGCGCGATCGCGATCTCGGTCGGCGAATGGTCGAGTCGCCGCCTGATCTGGCGGATGACGAATCCGACCGCGAGGCCGATCCCGACCCCGCCAAGCACCGACAGCACGAAATGCCAGGTCGCGTTCCAGAGCGAGAAGCTGCCGGTGAGGACGGCGGCCACCGCGAAGCGGTAGGCGACGAGCGCCGTGGCGTCGTTGATCAGGCTCTCGCCCTCGATCAGGGCGACGAGCCTGCGCGGCAGCCCGAGCCGCGCGGCGATCGCCGTCGCCGCGACCGCGTCGGTGGGAGCGACGATCGCCCCGAGCACGAACGCGACCGGCCAGGAGAGCCCGTCGATGAAGGTGTGGGCGACGGCGGCGACGGAGAGCATCGTCGCCAGCACGAGCCCCAGCGCCAGCAGCGAGAGCGGCCTGATGTTGGCGCGCAGGTCTCGGAGCGAGGTGAAGAACGCCGCCGAATAGAGAAGCGGCGGCAGGACCGCGACGAGCACGATGTCAGGTTCGAGCGTCAGGTGCGGGATGCCCGGCACGAACCCGAGCGCGAGCCCGCCGAGCACGAGCAGGATCGGATACGGGAGCTGGAGGATCGGTGCCAGCGAGAGCAGCGCGGCTACGGCGGCCAGCAGCCCGAGGAGCACGAGCGCGTCCTGGGCGGTGAAGCTCACCCGTTTATTGTGATCATCACCGGCGTAGACTCCGCCGGTGACGGCCGCGCTCGACCGCATCGACCGCTACCCGCTGCTGCTCGGGCCGTCGCCCGTCCATCCGCTCGAGCGCTTGACCGCCCACCTCGGTGGCCCCTCGTTGTGGGCGAAGCGAGACGATGTCAGCTCGGGTCTTGCCTTCGGCGGCAACAAGACGCGCAAGCTCGAGTACCTGCTTGCCGACGCGCTCGCCCAGGGCTGCGACACGCTCGTCTCGATCGGCGGCGTGCAGTCGAACCACACTCGTCAGGTCGCCGCCGTCGCCGCACGCGCCGGGCTCCGCTGCGTGCTCGTCCAGGAGAGCTGGGTGGACTGGCCGGACGCAGTCTACGACCGAGTCGGCAACATCCTGCTCAGCCGGATCCTCGGGGCTGAGGTGAGGCTCGTCCAGTCCGAGTTCGGGATCGGCTTCAAGGAGAGCTGGGAGCAGGCGCTCGCGGACGTCGCCGCCCGGGGCGGCAAGCCGTACGCGATCCCGGCCGGTGCGTCCGACCACCCGCTCGGCGGTCTCGGCTACGCGCGCTGGGCGCAGGAGGTGGCCGAGCAGGAGCGCGAGCTCGGCGTGTTCTTCGACACCGTCGTCGTCTGCTCGGTGACCGGCAGCACCCAGGCAGGCATGGTCGCCGGCTTCGCGACGCAGGAGCGGCCGCGACGGGTGATCGGGATCGACGGTTCGGCGAAGCCGCGGGAGACGCTCGAGCAGGTGACACGCATCGCGCAGGCGACCGCGCAACTGATCGAGGTCGGCCGCGAGGTGCGCGCGGACGAGCTCGTGCTCGACGATCGCTACCACGCCGGCACCTACGGGATCCCCGACGAGCGGACGCTCGACGCGATCCGGCTCGCGGCTCGCCTGGAGGGGATGATCACCGATCCGGTCTACGAGGGGAAGTCGATGGCCGGGATGATCGACCTCGTCACCACCGGCGAGATCTCGCGGGACGCGACCGTCCTCTACGCGCATCTCGGCGGCCAGCCGGCTCTGAACGCGTACAGCGCGCTCTTCTAGGACGACGTTGCCACGCTTGAGTCGGGTTGGACCCCGAGCCCGGCGGGTACGAGTACGCCGTGGCCACTCTCACCACCACCCGAGGGCTGCACGACGCGTTGGATTTCGTGGTCGAGTCCGCCGACGGCGCGGTAGGTCGGGTCGAGGAGATCTGGCTCGGTGCCGGCGAGGAGCCGCAGGCAGTCGCCGTCCGGATGAAGGACGGGAGCCGCGCGCTCCTCCTCGAGGAGGACGTGCTGGCGGTCGATCGCGAACGCCGCTGGGTCGTCGCCCGGCCGGGAGCCGACCTGCTCGAGCTCGAGCTTCCGCGGCTCGCCTCCCGGGACGGCGACGGGCATCTCGCAGCGTCCTGGTCGACGACCGGGACCGTGCTTCATCCCCACGAACGCGCGCCCGTGCCAATGGGCCGGCGCAGCCGGCTGACGACCGATCGGCCGTTGTGGCAGGTCGTCGCGATCCTCTACACCGCGGTCGGCTTCGTGGTCGTGCTGGTCGTCGCGCTCGTGTTCGTGATCGCCCGCCTCGTCGTAGGCTCTGCGTACTGATTCGCGCTCAGGCCGCGGCGAGCTTCACGGCCCGTCGAGCTTGGCGATGTTCGCCAGCTCGTCCGCGTCCGGGGACTCGACCGACAGCCACGCGGCGACGATGGCGCGCGCGTCCGCCGGCGCGGTTCGCTTCAGGCTCATCACCAGCACGTTCGCGTCGTTCCAGCGCCGCGCGCCCTCGGCGATCCAGGGATCCCAGGCGAGCGCCGCGCGGACGCCCGGCACCTTGTTCGCCGCCATCGACGTGCCCGTGCCGGTCCAGCAGAAGAGGAGGCCCTGGTCGGCCTCGCCGCCGGCGACGGCCCGGGCGACGCGGCCGGCGATGTCGGGCCACTGGTCGCGTTCGAGCACCTCGACCTCGTGACCCCGCCGGCGTAGCTCGTCGATCGCGGCCTCGAGCGCCTCGCCCTCGTCGTCCGCTCCGACTACGAATCGCATCCACACACCCTAAAAGTGCTGCGCGGCCTCGTGGCCGCACAGCAACGCAGGGAGAGGCTCCTCTGAGCTCGCTTTCGACTCTACCTTGCCCGCCGCGCCGGGACAACCATCCTCGTAAGCTGCACGCACGTGCGCAGGTTCCTCCGTCCGATCGAGCGTGCCCTGATCGGGGTGCTGATGACGTTGCTCGCGATCGTGCTGGAGCGACGCCTGCGCCGCCGGACGCGGTAGGAGGATAGAAGGGCTAGCGGCGTCGGGTCAGATCCAGCGCGAGCGAGACAGCGGCCAGGCCGGCCATGACCCCGAGCGTGACCGGTACCCAGGAGTCGATGTCCGAGGCCGCGGCGGCGAGCACGGCCGCGAGCAAAGCCGCGCCCCCGGCGAAGGCGAGCGCGATTCGCCGCCCGGCGCGCCGGACCGCGTCTTCGAGTGTCTGGCTCCCGCGCAGCTCGATCTGGAGGCCGGCGCCCGGCCGCGCCCCGGCCAGCCGCTCGATCCCTTCGATCAGTCTCGTCGCCCGCAGCTTCAGCTTCTGGGCCTCGTACACGTAGCGCTGCGGCTCGAAGGCGCCGCGCAGCCGGTCGCGGATCCCGCCGATCATGAAGCCGCTGATCGCCGAGAAGGGATCGAGGTCGGGGTCGAGCTCACCGACGGCCAGCTGCATCTGACTGAACGCCTTGCCGGTCATCGCCAGCGAGGCGGGCAGCCGGATCGAGTGCCGCGCGGCGATCTCGATCAGCGCGTCGAGCATCGGGCCGAGCTGGATGTCGTTCAGCGAGCTGACGTGGAAGCGCTCGACGTAGTCGCGCAGGTCGGCCCGCAGCGAATCCATGTCGACGTCGGCGGAAGCCTGGCCGAGCATCAGCATCACGTCCGCGAGAAAGTCCGAATCCTGGCGCCAGAAGGCGAGCAGAAGCAGCAGCAGGAGCTCACGCGGCTCTTCTTCGAGCGAGCCGACCATGCCCAGGTCGAGCAGGTGGATCTGGTCGTCGGCCCAGAGCAGGTTGCCGGGATGGGGGTCGGCGTGGAAGAAGCCCTCGGTCAGCACCTGCTGGTAGAAGGCCTCGAGCAGCTGCCGCGCCGCCTCGAGTCTCGCCGCACCCGCGGGCGCGTCCCGCAGCGGCCCGCCGATGACCTCGTCCATGACCAGAAGCCGTCCGGTGGAGAGGTGCTGGTGCACGGCGGGGACCGCAAGCCGCGAGTACCCGGCGAGCACCTCCCGCATGCGCTCGATGTTCCCCGCCTCCTGGCGGAAGTCGAGCTCGCGGCGCAGGGAGGAGGAGAGGTGCTCGACGACGGCCGGGATGTCAACCAGGTCGCGCAGCGCCTCCCGCCCCTCCGCCTTCTCCGCGAACAATGCCAGCAGGCCGAGGTCGCGCTCGATCTCCTCGGCGGCGCCCGGCCGCTGGACCTTGATCACCACCCGGTGCCCGCCTTCGAGTCGTGCCCGGTGCACCTGTCCGATCGTCCCTGCCGCGAGCGGCTCGGGCTCGATGCTCTCGAAGACGTCCTCCCAGGGGACGCCCAGCTCCTCCTCCATCACCCGGACGACCTGCGACTCGGTCAGCGGTGGGACATGGTCCTGGAGGTGCGACAGCTCTTCGACTACCTCGGGCGGGATCAGGTCCGGGCGGGTCGAGAGGATCTGGCCGAGCTTGGCGAAGGTGGGGCCGAGCTCCTCGAGGACGGCGCGCAGGCGGGCGGGGCGGCCCTCGCCGTGCTCGAGCCGGTCGCGGAGGCCGTGCTTGGCGACCACCGTGGCGATGCGCGCGGTCCGGGCGGTCAGGTGCCCGCCGGCGAGCTCTGTCACTTCCGCCTCCAGGGCAGCCTGCCGCGAGGCTCTTCGGCCGTGTTCACGATCACGACCGTACAGCGTGAGTTGTGGGAGACGCGGTTAGGGACGTTGCCGAGCAGGAACTCGCGGCGGCCGCTCATCCCGAGGTTCCCCACAACGAGTACGTCGGCATTCTCCGCTTCGGCCGCAGCGACGATGGCGTCGGCCGGGTTCTCGCCGGCGCTGATGCGCGCGCGTGTCCCCGGGCCCGCGATCTCTTCGGCGTAGGCGGCGAGCACGCTCTCCGCGTCCGCGGGCGGGGGCCCGGGGACGTACGCCTGCACGACCGTCAGCTGTGCCTCGTAGCGCCGGGCCATCTCCGCCGCCCAGGCGACCGCCCGGCTGGCGGTCTCCGACCGGTCCGACGCGACGACGATGCGCTCGATCGCCATCAGAGCGGAAGATCCCGGAGGGCGAAGAAGATCGCCTCCGAGAAGGTCGGAAATGGCTGGATCGTGTCGAGGAGAACCTCGATCGGCACCTCGGCGCGAACGGCGAGCGTCAGCTGCTGGCACCACTCACCGGCCTCTGGACCGACGGCGACGGCTCCGACGAGGACGCGCCGCGCTGGGTCGGCGACGACCTTGACGAAGCCGGGCCGCTTCGGCTTCTCGTAGGTCGATGTCCGCGACGTGGACTGCACCTCCCAGCGTGCGGAGACGAGCCCCTCGCCCTCTGTCGTCCCGACGCTCGCCACCTGAGGATCGGTGAATGCGACGGACGGAATCGCTCGGTAGTCGGCCCTCGCGTCACGGCCCGCGGCGTTCTGGGCCGCGACCCGCGCCTGGTATTTGCCCACGTGCGTGAGCTGGGCGACGCCGTTGCAGTCGCCGAGCGCCCAGACGTTCTCCGCCGCGCGGAGCTGCTCGTCCACCTCGATCCCGCGCTTCGAGATCTGCACTCCGAGCTGTTCGAGGCCGAGGTTGTCCACGTTCGGCTTGCGCCCGACGGCAACCAGCAATCGCTCCGCCTCGAGCGTCTCGCCGCCGGCGAGCGTCACCTTCACGCCCGGCTCGACACGCTCGACCTGCACGTCGAATCGCAAGACAATTCCTTCGTCTTCGAGCGCCGCCTGGAGCAGCGTGGCCGCCTCCGCGTCCACGCGCGGCACCAGCCGGCCGCCGTGGTCGACCATCGTCACCTCGCTGCCGAGCCGCCGGTACAGCTGGGCCAGCTCGCAGCCGGAGACACCGCCGCCCACCACGATGAGGCTCGCGGGCACCTCGTGGGCGGAGGTCGCGTCGGCGGTCGTCCAGGAGTCGACGCTCTCGAGCCCTTCGACCGGCGGCGAGACCGGCGACGAGCCCGTCGCTACGACGAGCCGGTCGTACTCGAGCTCACGCCCGTCGGCCTCGACGACCCCCGGCCGGGCGACGCGCCCGACGCCGCGCACGAGCTCGACCTTCAGGCCGTCCAGCCACTTCGCCTGCGCAGCGTCGTCCCAGTCATCGGTCACCCAGTCGCGCCAGCCGAAGAGCGCCTTTATGTCGAGCGGCCCTGCCGTTAGGCCGGGCGTGCGCGACGCAGCCTCGCGCAGCTCCGGCGCGCGCAGCAGCGTCTTCGACGGCATGCACGCGAAGTAGGTGCACTCCCCGCCGACCAGCTTCGACTCGACGAGAGTGATCTGGACGTCCGCGTCGAGCCGGCGCAGCGCGCCGCAGAAGTGCTCGCCCGTCGAGCCGCCTCCCAGAACCACCACGCCCGGCATGGGCAGAGCTTACGACGCGGTAGCCTCACCCCGCCCGCGATGCCCACCGCCGCCCTCGCCGACATCCACGGCAACGTGCATGCGCTCGACGCCGTCCTTGTCGACCCGCGTGTCACCGCGGCTGATCGGATCGTCGTCCTGGGCGACGTGGTCGCCGGCACCTTCCCACCGGAGACGTTTGACCGGCTCGCCGAGCGCGGCGACCGCGTCCGGATTCTGCGCGGCAACGCCGATCGCATCGTCCTCGAGGACGACATGGAGGAAGCCCGCTGGGCCCGCGAGCTGCTCGGCCCCGACCGGTTGGCGGCGATTGCCGCATGGCCGCTGTCCTTCGCGCTCGAGGTGGAGGGTCTCGGCGCAGCTCGCTGCTGCCATGCGGTGCCCAACGACGATGAGCTCACCTTGACCCGGATCACGCCGGAGGCCGACTTCGCCGCTTCGCTCGAAGGGATCGCGCCGAGTGGGAGTCGGAGCGGTCCGGTTAGAGCGAGCCGCGCTGTCCGATCCGGTCGGCCTCCTTCAGAGTCCCGTCGGCCAATGCTCGACCGTGACCATCGGGAAGTCGTTCGCGTTCCCCGTCGCCAGCCGTGCTCTGATCGATGATGCGGCTGCCGCGACCAGGCAGTCGGCCTGAGAGAGCGTCCGGCCGCGCGCTGCGTACTCGCGCCTCCACTCACCAGCCTGCCAACCCTCCGCCGCGCCGAGCAGAGCGATGCGGAGACCTGCAACCAGCTCCTGGGCTGCTCCGTGCTCTCGCGGCAGGAGGCCTCGCGCGATCTCCTCGATGTTGACGGCGCACGCGTAGACGTCGTCGCCACTTTCACGGAGGGCGCGGAGTCGACGTTCGGCCTCGGGCCGGCCGCGGAGAAGATCGATCAGCACCGTTGTATCGAGGAGAATGGCGCCCACTATCCGACATGTCGCGCGTCTGCGTGGCGCTGGGCCGCCACCCAGGCCGCGGGATCTGCGTCCCAGTCGTGCCCCTCACCCGCGATCGAACCGAGCGACGACTCGATCAGCTCCCAGCGCCGCTCGTCGTCGAGTGCACGCTCCACAGCGGTCGAGATGAACGCGCTCCGGCGCCGGCGCCCGACGCGCCGGTCGAGCTCACGGACGAGATCGTCTCGGAGAAGTATGTGCAAACGCATGGGCATATTTTAACACACAGACATGAGCAGGTCGATCCGGCACCGTAGATGCCGAGCACGCCCGGTGGCGACGCCGCCGAGCGGCCGATACACAATCGGCGCGAAGTCTCAGCTCTTCGCCGCGAACACTGCGACGACCGTAGTCGCCTTCGTCATCTAGAGGTCCTGAACAAGACGCCGTTCTACGACACCGACTCGTTCGCCGTGCTGAAGACGACGGCGGCGAAGTACGGGCTGAAGACGATCGGCGACGTGAAAAAGGTTCCGAACCCCTCGTACGGCGGCTACCCCCGAGTGCCGCACGCGCATCACCTGTCTCCTCGGCCTGCGGAACATCTACGGGCTGAAGAACCTGAGGTTCGTCCCACTGGGGACGATCCCGGTGGCGACCCTGATCGATGTGGCGCCGATCGTGGCGAAGAGCGTCGTCACCGCGGGCGGCTCCAAGTTCACCTCGACCGTGAACGCCGTCAGCGCGAAGCTGACCAACGCGGCGATGATCGCGATGAACAAGGCGGTCGATATCGACAAGAAGACGCCCGCCGCCGTCGCCAAGGCTTTCCTGAAGGCGAACGGCATGGCCTAGACGCATCCTCGGGGACAGGCCCCTTCGGGGCCTGTCCCCGTATCAGCGGCAATCTTCGCTTCGGCGGCGACGGGTCCGACGAAATAGGGTTGCCGCGTGCCGGTGATCCTCACAGGGCGCGACCTGACGCTGCACGAGGTCACTCGCGTCGCACGATCGAACGAACGGGTGATGCTCGCGCCGGAGGCTCTCGAGCGCATGGCGGCTACCCGCTCGATCGCCGAGCAAGCGTTACGGTCGGGCGACCGAATCTACGGGCTCACAACGGGCGTCGGCGCCCGGCGTGACGTCGACGTGACGGCGGCCGAGGCCGGTGCGTTCAACCGGCTGCTGCTCCTCAACCATCGCGTCGGCCAGGGGCCGCCGTGGCCGCACGAGGTCGTCCGTGCGGCGCTCCTCAAGCTTGCGAACAGCTTCGCCTCGGGCACGGCCGGCGTCAGACCCCAGCTTGCCGAGGAACTCGTCGCGGCGCTCAACGACGGCGCCCGTCCGTCCGTGCGCCGTTACGGATCGGTCGGGATCGCCGATCTCGCCCTCAACGCCGACCTCGCCGTCGAGCTCGGGCTCGAGCCGGAAGCGAAGGAGGGGCTTTCGCTCCTCAACCACAACGCGTTCTCGACGGGCGCGGCCGCCCTCGCGGTCGCCGATTCCGTCACGCTCGTCAATGCACTCGACCTTGCGCTTGCGCTCGACCTCGAGGCGTTCGCCGCGAACGTCTCCGTGCTGCACCCTGCGGTCGGGGAGACTCGACCGTATCCCGGTCTCGTCTCGACGCTCGAGCGCGTCCGGGGGCTGCTCGACGGGAGCTACCTGTGGGGCGCAGAGGCGGCGCGCTTCATCCAGGATCCCCTCTCGTTTCGGTCTGCGCCGCAGGTGCACGGGGCGGCCCGGGACGCGCTCGCGTTCACGAGCCGGCAGCTCGAGATCGAGCTCAATGCCTCGCAGGAGAATCCGCTGCTCGTCGCGGGTGAGGAGCGGCTCGTCTCGGTCGGCAACTTCGAGGCACTGCCGCTCGCCGCGGCGCTCGACTTCCTGCGAATCGCGCTTGCACCCGCGCTGACGAGCGGAACCGAGCGGGCGTTGAAGCTCCTCCAGCCGCTCTACTCCGGGTTGCCCGAAGGGCTCGCGGCGCGAGAGGGCATCGCCGAGGACGCTCTCGCCGAGTTCGGCGTCGCCGCTCAGGCGATTGTCTCGGAGGCCCGTCTGCTCGCGCAGCCCGTCTCATTCGAGCTGTCCAGCACGACGCAGGCGCGGGGGATCGAGGACCGGATGAGCCTCGCGCCGCTCGGCGCGCGCCGCCTGGCCGAGCAGGTCGAGCTGGGCACGCGCGCGCTCGCAATCGAGCTCGTGATCGCCGTCCAGGCGATCGACCTTCGCAACGTGCGGCCACTGGGCGCGGGCACCCAACCGGCCTACGCGCTCGTGCGCGAGCTCGTCCCCTTCACCGGGGAGGGCGAGCCGCTCGCGCAGGATCTGGAGCCGCTGGTCCAGCTCCTGCGCTCCGGTCGCCTCGGTTAGCGTCGACGGACGATGCCGCCCCGCTTACCCGCCCTGATCGCCGATCCACCACCCGCCGAGGGTCGGCTCTGGCTGGGGAACGCCCGACTCGTCGACGGCACCGGCGCGGACGCCCGCGAGCGGGTGTCGGTGCTCGTCGAGGCCGGGCGGATCGTGCGCCTGGCGGAGGCCGACGAGACTCAGCCGGAGGGGACGCGCGTCATCGACGTCGGCGGGCGGACGCTCATGCCGGGGCTGATCGACGCACACGCTCACGTCGGCGTGTCGTTTCCCAGGCCGGCACGGGCGGACGGCGCCGAGCCGTTGCTCGCAGGAACGGACGCCCACGTGCTCGCTGCCGAGCTACGCGAGGTCCTGCGGATGGGGATCACGACGATGCGGGACGTCGGCTCGATGGGCGACATCGTGGTCGAGGCCCGGCAGGCGATGCGGTACGGCGCCTTTCGCGGCCCGCGCCTGCTCACGTGCGGCCGGATCGTCTCGCCGACCGGCCCGGGCGGTCGCTTCTTCCCGGGGATGTACCGGGAGGCGGACGGTCCCGACGACATGCGCCGCGCGGTGCGTGAGCAGCTCCGCTACGGCGCCGACTTCGTCAAGGTGATGACGACCGGCGCGCGCTCCGTGGAGCTCGAGGATCCCGATCCCGCCCAGCTGACCGCCGAAGAGCTCGCAGTGGTCGTCGAGGAGGCCCATCGCATGGGCTACCGGGTGTGCGCCCACTGCGAAGGCCTGGCCGGGACCCAGCTCGCGATCGAGGCGGGGGTCGACACGATCGAGCACGGCATGTATCTGAACCAGCGGCCCGACCTGCTCGAGCGGATGGCGGCGAACGGGCAGGTGCTCGTGCCCACGCTCTCCTTCCTGCTCTGCGTCGCCGGGCGGGATCCCGCCGCCGGCTTCGCGGAGTCGACCTGGACGCCGCAGCTCGTCGAGCTTGGCCGGCACAACGTCGAGCAGGCGCAGCTCACGCTCCTCGCGGCGCGCGACGCCGGTGTGCGCCTCGCGATAGGTCACGACATGGCTCCACTGCGCGCGGCCGCGAACGAGCTTCTGCGGATGATCGAGGCCGGGCTCACGGCGCGCGAGGCACTCGTCGCCGCCACCTCGGGGAGCGCCTATGCACTCGGCCTGGGCGAGCACGTCGGCACGGTCGAGCCCGGCAAGCTCGCCGACCTGATCATCGTCGACGGCGACCCGCTCGTGGAGCCCGAGTTGCTCTGCGACCGCGGGCGGATCTGGCTCGTGCTCAGGCTCGGAGAGCCGGTCGCCGGCACGGCACTCGAGCCCAGCTTGCTCTAGGGGCGGGCTTGGTTCAGGCGACGTCGAGCGCCTCGCCGACGCCGAGGCTCCGAGCCTTCTCGAGCAGCGCGTGGCCGAGGGCGATGTCGCTCAGGCTCAGCCCGCGGTGCCAGAAGAGGATCCGCTCGGCCTCCGCCTCGCGGCCCGGCCGGTCGCCGACCACGATCTGGCAGAGCTCGGCGTGGAGATTCGTCTGGGACAGGCGGCCCGAGTCGACGTGCGCTCGTAGGGCGCCGAAGCGGCCGGCGCGGGCCTGGCCCCAGTCGTCGACCACGACCTTGTCCATGACGTCCGTCAGCGTCAGCTCGACGGCGCTCATCGTCGCGTACGGAATCACGAGGCAGCCGGGCTCGAACCCAGCTCGTCAGGAGGTGCGGCTCGGGACGCTCGAGCCGCGACGCCTCGACCATGACGTCCGCGCCGCGCAGGCACTCTTCCCAGCTGTCTGTCGCGAGTACGGGCTTGGCGAGGCCCTGCTCGAGCCGGGGGGCGAAGTTCTCACGGCTCTCGCAGCGACGGGAGTGGACGCGGATCTCCTCGAAGTCGAACAGCCCGTCGAGCAGGCGCACGTTCCAGTAGGCGGTCCCGCGTGATCCGACGTGCCCGAGCACGCGCGCGCCGGGGAGGGCGAGGTGGCGCGCCGAGCGCTGTGAGCGCACCGGTGCGCATCGCGGTCAAGGTCGCGGCGTCGACGATCGCGACCGGCATGCCCGTTCTGGCGTCGTAGAGCGTCAGCGGGCCGAGCTCGGACGGCAGGCCGAGCGCGTGGTTGTCGAGATCAGTCGCCGACGACCTTGACGCCTCGGCTGCAAGGTCGGAGTAGAGCACACGGATTGCGCCGAGGACTCCTCAAGAAGGGCTTCTGTCTCGGCGAGGGCGAGGCGGTAGCCAATCGAGCTGAAGAGCTCCGCTGCCTGGCGGAGCGGTTGCTCGGCAGCGGGGTCTCCGAGGGCGCGCAGACAGCGGCCCTGGCCGAGGATGGCGTGGGCGCGCTCGGGGACGCTCCCGAACTGGTGCCAGCGCTCGCCCGCGTCGGGCCGAGAACGCCCGCGCGTAGACCTGTGGCTGGCCGCTCTCGCGCGCCGTCGCTACCAACTCGTCTGCGGCAGGCGCGTGCTCGCCGCGTGCGGCGAGCAGGCGTAGCTGCAACGCGCGTGGCTCGAACGACGCCTTTCGTGGAACCGGGGACGGCGCGCCCAGCGCGAACGGGCCTTCGGAGCACATCCGCGCTGGGCGTGTTCATAAGCTAGGCGTGGATGACGAGCCGGCCCCGCTTGCGGAGGCCGATCGCTCCTGCTCCCGCAAGGAGCATCGCCCCGATCGCTGCTGCGACGCCGAGTCCCGCGTCCCCCCAGTCGAAGCCGTTGCCGGTGCCAGTCGAGGCAGGCCGTGCACCCTCTATCTGCTGGTAGGCGCGGGCGATTCCCTGCCAGCGCAGTCCGTCGGCCCTCAGCCCATGGGGCGTGGGGAACCCCGCCGCGCGTTCACGAAGCTGGTAGACGCGGGCGATTCCCTGCCAGCGGAGCCCATCAGCCCTCAGGCCCTGTGACGTGGGGAAACTCGAGCCCTCGCGCGGAGCAGCTTGTGCCACCGAAATGCCCGCGATCTGGCTCGCAAGCGCCGCGAGCACCAGCGCAACGCGGGCGACCCGCCCGCTCGTCGTCCTCGTGCTGTTCATTGGATCTCCTTTCTGTTCGTCCATGTCGCCCGCTTCGAAGGTAGGCGCGCGAGCCATGCCCCCGCATCGGGAGATCTCCCCTGATTGGGGAAGGGGCGCTACTGGGCTTGGCCGGTGAGCCCGAGCCGCACCGCTTCCGCGCTCGCCTGCGTGCGCGTGCGCGCGTCCAGCTTGCGCAGGATCGCCGAGACATAGTGATCGACCGTCTTCTCGGCCAGGTAGAGACGTTCGGCGATTTCTGCGTTACGCAGCCCTTCGGCGACGAGCGCGAGCACCTCGAGCTCGCGCGCCGTCAGGCCCGCCGGGTTCTTGCGCGTCGCCGCGCGTGGACCACGCGGCAGCCCGCGCGCGCCACGCTCGCGCAGCCGTCGCGCCACGGTTGCCGCCGCCGGGCGGGCGCCAAGTCTCTGCAGTTCCTCCAGCGCCCGGCGAAGTGGCTCCTCCTCGCCCCCGTCGGCCAGCGCCAACGCCGCCTCGTACGGACAACCAAGCTCGGTCCAGAGCTCCGCGGCGCGCGCCCAATTCCCAGCGATCTGGGCAGCGTACGGCTCGGCCGCGCCGGGCGGAATCTCCTCGTGGATCCCGGCGCGGAAGCGCCAATAGGCGAGCTCGCCGATCATCCACGAGGCCCGCCGCTCTACGGCGAGCTCGAGAGCCGCCTCCGTGGCCTTGGCAACGGCATCGTGCCGACCCTCGAGCCAAGCGGCCTCGGCTCTCGCCGTCGCGGTGGGACCGATCCGCTGCAGTTCACCCGTCGGCTCGGCCAACGAAAGTGCCTCGTCGAGCGGCTCCCACACGTCGTGATCTCCTCGCCGCGCCCGAACGAGCCCTAGCACGGAGAGTGCAAGGACGCGCGGGCCCGGCCATGTTCGGGGATCGCGAACGACCCACGCAGCGGTCTCGCCCGCCTCGGCCCAGTGCCCCTCGTCAAGCTCCAAGCGGGAACGACAGGCGAGTAGCGCGACCAGCCAAAGATCGAGGCCGCGCTCAGCGCAGTACTCGAGGCCGGCCGTTAGATGCCTGCGTGCGGCCGCATACCAGCGCTGGCGGAGCGGCCACATGACGAGATTGACGAACTCCCACCCCACCTGGTCGTCGTTGCCCACGTGTCGCGCGAGCTCGATGCTCAGCTCGATCTTGTCCAGACCATCGGGCTTGCCGGCAAGAACTTCGCTCGCTCCGATGATCCCGACGGCGTACGCGCGAGCTTCGATGTCGTCGAGTTGCTCCGCCAACTCGAGCGCGCGCGTGCCCCAGAGGATCCCGCCCTGCGTGTCGTCGGCGGTCAGGTAGATGTGGCCGAGGTTGTGGTAGGCCATCGCGAGCTTGTGGCTCTGCGGGAAACGCGCGAGCAGGGCCACGGACTCGCGGCCGACCACCGTTGCCTCAGCCGTACGACCGATGAACCGGAGCAACCTCGACAGCGATCGGAGCGAGTCTCCTTCCTCCAAGAGGTCGCCGATCTGGTGGCGGAGCTCGACCGCCTGCTCTTGCGCCTCGAGAGCGTCCTCGAGCTGGCCGATTAGGAAGCATTCGTAGGCATGGCGCTCGAGAAGTTCGGCCCGCTCCGCCGGCGGCAGTCCGTCGGCAAAGCGGAGCGCGCGCGCATACTGAGCAGCGGCCTCGCGATGCGCGCCGAGCGACCCCGCGCGGCTGGCCGCTACAGGTGCGAAGCGCAAGACCGCGTCGGCGTCTCCGGCGGCATCGGCGTGATGGGCGAGCCGCTCGAGATCCGGCGGGCCACTCGGCGGATCCGCCAGCGCGGCAAGGGCCCTCCGGTGCAGCGATCGCCTTCGGTGCGCCGGGAGGGAGCCTTCGACGGCGAGCCGGGCGAGCTCATGGCGGAACGCCACGCCTTCCCGGCCGTGCGCCAACATCCCCGACGTGACGCATTCATCGAGGCAATCGATCACGTCACCGGCGAGCGCCTCGAGTAGCCACAGCTCGACCTCCGCCGGTGCGACCGCTACCGCCTCGAGCAGCGCCGCCGCCGACGGGCTCAGGCGCGCGGCGCGGGCAAGCACGGCGTCGCGAATCGTGGATGGGATCTCCTCGTTCGCACCGGCCAGCACCTCCATGACGAAGAAGGGGTTTCCGGCCGTCTTGCCGTAGAGCTCATCCGCGTCCAGGCCGTGCGGCGCAGCGAGCCTCCTGACGGCTTCAGGTGAGAAAGGCTCAATCTTCAGGCGGGATACCGCAGCCGTGGACGCAAGTTGCCCGAGCACGAGCCGGAGCGGGTGGGCATGGTCGAGCTCGTCGTCCCGGTAGCTGGCGACCACCAGCGCCGGAACCGTCTCGATCCGACGCGCCAACAGCGTGAGCACATCGAGCGTGGCCTCGTCTGCCCAGTGCACGTCCTCCAGCACGAAGATCGTGGGGACACGCACAGCGAGCTCGCGCATCAGCGCAGCAGCGATCTCGTAGGGACTTGCACCGCGCTCGACAAGCTCCTCGAGCTCACCGCCTGTCGCCTGTGTGACGTCGAGGAGCGGTCCAAGCGGACGTGGCGCAAAGAGGGCATCGCACGCGCCCTCAAGGACTCGGGCCGATGAGCGATGCTCGTCGCAGAACCGCCGCAGGAGCGCTGTCTTGCCACCGCCCGCCTCGCCACCCACCAGCACGAGCCTTCCGCCGGCGCTGCTGCGAACAACCTCGAGCGCCTCGCTGAGCACCGACAAGTGGTGAGAGCGTTCGAGCAGCTCCTTCGGCGGGTCAGGAACGGTGACGGATGATGTGGGCAAGGTGCTAGTCGCAACCTCCGTGCGAATGCTTCATGGTGCACCTGCAGCCGCCACGATTCAATCTCCGCTGACTCCAGCGCGGAGTAGAGATCCCCGATGGGAGAGGGCCGCGTCTAGACCTCGGGCATCGGCCTAACACCGTAAGCGAATGGAGCTAGCCGGACTCGAGCCAGCGACCTCCTGGGCGCATACAAGAATTCAATGCGCATCTGACTATTGGGGGGTAAATGCTATGTGCTACCTGGGACGTCGCAGCCTCACGGCCGAGGACGTCGTCCGGGTTGCGCGGCACAGCGCGCCCGTCCGGCTCGATCCGAGCGCACGGAGGCGCATGTCCGCGGCTCGGGAGGTCGTCGAGCGCTACCTTGCGGAGGGCGGCCCGCGTACGGGTTGACGACCGGCCTCGGCGCCCGCGTGGTCGAGAGCATCCCAGCGTCGACGCTCGCGGACTTCTCGCGGCGCACGGTGCTCGGGCGGGCGACCTCCGTCGCCCCTCCGCTTCCGACCGAGGTCGTGCGCGCGGCGATGCTCGTGCGCGCGAACGGCCTCGCACAGGCGGACCGTTCGAGGGCGACTCGCCGCTCGGCGCAGGCGTCGAGCGGGTCGCCGCGGAGCTCGGGCGAGTGATCGCCGCCGCAGCGCCCCCTCCGTAGCCGGCTCGCCTCCACGCAGGAACAGCTCACGCAGCGAGCTCCGGATCGACGATCACGACGGTGCGCGCGCCTTCGCTGCGGCGGAGTCGGTCGAGCGCCTCTTCGACGCCGTCGAGATCGGTCGTATGGGTGACGACGCCGGTCAAGTCGAGCTCGCCCGCGAGTGCGAGGGCGGCAAGCTCGGGAAGGTCGCGGGCAGCGTCTCCGGAGCCGTAATAGGTCCCCAGCAGGCTCTTGTCCGACAGGAACTCGATCCCGGGCACGGAGACGTCCACGCCGAGCGAGACGAGTCCGACGACGACGGCCTGGCCGCCCGCCCGGATCGCGGCCCAGGCGAGCCGGATCGTCTCGGGCAGGCCGACGACCTCGAAGGCGTGATCCGCGCCGCCGTCCGTCAGCTCCCGCACCGCTGCGGCCGCGTCCCCGTCCGAGGAGTCGACGGTGTCGGTCGCACCGAATGTGCGGGCCAGCTCGAGCTTCTCCGAGGTGCGGTCGACGGCGACGATCGGCCTCGCGCCGGCGAGTCGTGCACCGGTGATGACCTGGAGGCCGACGCCGCCGCAGCCGATCACGCAGACCGCGTCGCCCGGCTCGACCTGCGCCACGTTGCGGACGGCTCCGATTCCCGTGACGACGCCGCAGCCGAGCAGAGCCGCCTGCCGGAGCGACAGCTCGGTCGGGATCTTCACCGCCCCGGCTGCAGCAACCACGGTCCGCTCCGCGAAGCAGGCAGTCATCAGCCCGTGCTGGAGCGGTTCGCCCTTCGCGTGCAGCCTGCTGGTCCCGTCCATCAGCATGCCCCGAACGCCGTTCGTCCCAGCCGGCTCGCAGAGGTTCGGGCGTCCGGAGCGGCAGGCACGGCACTCGCGGCAGGCCGGAATGAGCGAGAGGACGACATGGTCGCCGGGGACGACGTGGCCGACGCCTGGGCCGACTGCCTCGACGACCCCCGCGCCCTCGTGGCCGAGCACCATCGGCCAGCGGCCGTCCCCAAGCTCGCCGTCGGCGAGCCTCACGTCCGAGTGGCAGACCCCGGCCGCGGCGACGCGCACGAGCACCTCGTCCGCCTTCGGCGGGTCTAGCTCGATCTCCTCGACCGCGACGGGGCGGCCGGGCTCGCGCAACACCACGGCGCGAATCCTCATGTTCCGCCCCAGAGGACGTGCAGGGACGACGGCTTGCGGAAAACGAACCCGCGGACTCTCGACGGCAGATCGGGATCGAGACGCAGGCGGGGTAGACGGTCGAGCAGGTGTCCGATCGCGGTGTGGGCTTCGAGCCGCGCAAGGTGCATGCCGATGCAGACGTGAGGGCCGTGCGCGAAGGCGATGTGGTGACGCGCCGCGTCGCGCCGCACGTCGAAGTGGTCGGGGTCGGCGAAGAACCGGGGATCGCGATTCGCTCCGGTGATGGAGATCCTCACGAGCTCGCCGGCGCCGATCGACGCGCCGCCGAGCCGGGCGTCCTCGGTGGCGTAACGGTCGATCACGGCCGCTGCCGGCTCGAGGCGGAGGGACTCCTCCACCGCGTTGCGGAGGAGACTGCGGTCCGCCTCGACCAGAGCGAGGGCCGCCGGATAGGCGAGCAGGTGCAGGAGCGCGTTCGCGATCATTCCCTCGGTCGTCTCGATCCCGCCGAACATCAGCACGGCGGCGTTCGACACTACCTCGGTGTGCGTCAGCCCTGCGGCTTCGCCCGCCGCGGCCGCCAAGAGCGACGAGTCGGGATCCCCCTCCAGCGTGGGCTCGATGGTCGCTCGCAGAGACTCGAACGCCTCGCGACCCTCGTCGTCGATGGGATCGCCGGCGGTCACACGTGTGACCGTCCGGACGATGGCGTCGTACCAGCCGAGAACGCGTCCGGCGTCAGCTTTCGCGAGACCGAGTGCGTCGGCGACGACTGCGACGGCAAGCGGCCCGGCAAGGCTGCGCCGGAGCTCTGCACGACCAGCCGGTTCGATCGCGTCGATCAGCCGGTCCGTCTCCAACTCGACGAGCGCCGTGAACCGCGCGTGCACCTCGGCGAGCCTGAACGGTGCGCGAACGGGTCGCGGTGGCGGGCGTGCTCGGCCCCGTCGAGCGTCAGCATGCTGGGGCCGACGACCTGCCCGGTGGAGAAGCGCGGGTCGTCGACGGTGAACGTCTCCGGGTCGCGCATGACCTGGAGCGACAACTCGCGGTCGGTGACGAGCCAGCAGGAGAGTGCCGGCAGCCATGAAACGGGTTCCCGCTCGCGCAGGCGGGCGAGGAACGGATGCGGGTCGGCCTCGAGCTCCTCGAGGGTGGCGGCGGCGCCGATGGGGAAGTCGGCCGTTCTCACGCCACCCGCCATTGCTCGAGGGCGTCGAAGTCGGGCACGACGCCGAGGCCTGGGCCCGGCGGCGGCGCGATCGATCCGTCCGGCGCGATCTCGATCGGCTCGGGGAGCAACCAGTCGCGCCGCCTCGCCGTGAGCCCGGGCGGATCGTACGGCACCTCGACGAACGGGCACGTGGAGACGGCCAGCGCGAGATGCAGGTTCGCGACGAGCCCGTAACCGTTCGACCACGTGTGCGGCGACCACATGCGGCCGTGCAGGTCGGCGAGCGCGGCGACGCGGCGGCAGCCGGAGATCCCACCGGCGAGCACGACGTCGGTCTGGATCACGTCGAGACCGCCTTGGACGATCAGGTCGCGCGCCTCGTGGGCTCCGCGCACGAGCTCGCCGGCCGCGAGGCGCAGGTCAGTGCTTGCGCGCAGTGTCCGGTAGCCCTCGATGTCGTCGGTGCGCAGCGGCTCCTCGAGCCAGTAGACGCGAAGCGGCTCCAGCGCCCGGGCGCACTGGGTGGCCGTAGCGACGTCCCAGCGTGCCTCGCGGTCGCCCGGCATCCGCCAGCCCTGGTTCGCGTCGACCATGAGCTCCAGCTCGGGCCCCACAGCATCCCGGACGGCCTCGACGAGCGCGACGCCCGCACGCCAGTCGGCGTCGTGGAAGCGGAGCTTGACGGCGCGGATCCCGGCGTCGCGGAGGGCGAGGACGCGGGCGACGCGCTCCTCCGTGGCGAGCGGCTCGGCGCTCGAGGCATAGGCGAGGAGGCGCTCGGAGCGGCCGCCGAGTAGCCGCCAGCAAGGCACGTCGAGAGCGCGCCCAGCGAGGTCCCAGACGGCGGCCTCGATTGTCCAGGGGCGGCCGTGGTGGAAGTCGACCGTTTCGCAGAGCTCGCGCACGACCTCGGTCCGGAGTGGGTCGAGGCCGACGAGCAGCTGCTCCAGCAACTCGCGGTCAGGTAGTGTGTCGCCGCTGGCGCAGCCCTCGAGACCCTCGTCGCTGCGCACGATTACGACCGTTGCCTCCTGCCGAACTCGCGGCACGGGATCCCAGGCGACGCGCAGCGGCGGCTCGAAGGGGAAGACGTATCGCCGCGTCTCGACGCTCGCGATCCGCATCACTCGCCGTTGTAGAAGGGGTTTCGCAACGAGTCCCGCTCGGCGACCAGGCGCGCCGCCGCCTCGGGATTCCGTCCCTCGACGCAGGTGCCGATCGCCTTGCGCACCGCGGCGCGGTTCGCGAGCCGGACGGCCGTCTCGTCGGTCGCGTTCGGATCGACCCAGACCGCCACGAGCACCGCCAGCTCGTCCGTAGCCTCGAGCAGGCCGTCCGCAACCGCGTCGAGCACGCCCTGGCCAATCCCGAGCTGGGCGGCGCCCCAGGTCATCGCTTCGTGGCGTTCGCTTGCCGCGGTCGCTTTGTTCATCATCAGGGTCGGCGGCCAGACAGGCTCGTACTGCGTCTCTTCAGGCCCGACGCAGACGAGCACAGGTGTGTGGCCGGGCGCCGGATGCGCGAACATCCCGATCGCGGACGCGAACGTCGCTCCGGCCCGACGTGCGAGGACGACGTTGACGTGGCTGCCGTTCGGCTTGATTCCGCCCCAGCCTTCGCCGATGCGGCCGTCGAGCTCGTCGGGATTCAAGCCGCGGCTCCGCTTGGAGTGAGGTCGACGACGACTCGCAGTGCCTCGCCGGAGCGCAGCAGCTCGAAGCCGCGGTCGAGGTCGTCGAGGCCGAGCCGGTGCGAGATCAGCCTGTCGAGAGGCAGCAGGCCGCGGCGGTAGAGGTCCAGGATGGTCACGAAGTCGCGCTCGGGTCGCGACGAACCGTAGAGGGAACCGAGCACCCTGCGCTCCATCCGCGGGATCGAGAGCGCGGGCAGCGAGAGCACCGCGTCCTCCCGCGGGATCCCGATCAGTACCGCCGCGCCGCCCGGGCGAGTCGAGAGGAACGCTGTCAGCATCGCGTCGGTACGGCCGGTCGCCTCGATCGCGAAGTCCACTCCACCGACCGAGGCCTCGATGACGGCAGCCGCCGTCTCCTCCGGCGAACCGGACGAGGTGATACCGCCTGTCGCGCCGAAGGCCGTTGCCTCGGTGACCTTCTGCGCGTTGACGTCGACGGCGATGATCGTTTCCGCGCCTGCGGTCGCCGCGGCGAGCACTGCCGCGAGCCCGACGCCGCCGCAGCCGATGACGGCGACTCGGTCGCCCGGCCGCACTCCGGCGGTCCGCCAGACCGCGCCGACGCCGGTCGTGACGGCGCAGCCAACGAGGCCGGCGACGTCGAACGGCACGTCCCTGGGAATCGGGACGCAGGAGCGCTCGGGCACGACGCACGCCTCTGCAAACGAGGAGATGAACGAGTAGTGGTAGACCGGCTCGCCGTCGCGCGAGAGGCGTGTCGTCCCGTCGAGCAGACCTCCCGTCCGCATCGCCGGCCAGGCGGTCGAGCAGAGCTGCGGCCGCTCGCGGAGGCACTCGGGACACGTCCCGCAGGACGGGGCCCAGGAGAGCGCCACATGGTCGCCGACCGCGACCCGCGTCACCCCGGCGCCGACCCTCTCGACGACGCCCGCGCCCTCGTGGCCGAGCACTGCCGGGCAGCGCGTCTCCGACGTACCGTCGATCGCATTCTCGTCCGAGTGACAGACGCCGCTCGCATGCAGCCGTACGAGCACCTCACCGGCACCTGGATCGCCGAGGTCGAGCTCGGTCACCCCCATCGGTCCGCCCGTCCGTTCGAGGACCGCCGCGCGAATTTTCACGCCGTCTCGCTACGCTCGACCTGGAGTCGGCGCAACTCCTCGATCGGGATGTGGCAGCTCATCAGGTGGCCGCTTTCGACCTCGACGAGCGGCGGCTCCTCGAGCTCGCAGATCTCACCGACCTTCCGGTGGCAGCGCGTGTGAAAGACGCAGCCGGAGGGCGGTTCGGCCGCGCTCGGGATCTCGCCCGCCAGCTTGATTCGCTCGCGCCCGCCGCCGTCGATCGTCGGCACGGCGGAGAGCAGCGCTTCGGTGTACGGATGGTGCGGCCCTGCGAAGACGACCTCGGCCGGGCCGAGCTCCATCAGCCGGCCGAGGTAGAGCACCGCGATCCGGTCCGAGATATAGCGGACGACACCGAGGTCGTGGGAGATGAAGAGGTAGGCGACGCGGCGCTGCGTCTGCAGCTCGACCAGCAGGTTCAGAATCGCCGCTTGCACCGAGACGTCGAGCGCCGACGTCGGCTCGTCGCAAACGACGACCTGGGGCTCGCCGGCGAACGCGCGTGCGATCGCCAGGCGCTGCTTGAGCCCGCCCGAGAGCTGCCCCGGTTTGGCGCTGACGTAGCGCTCGGCCAGGCGCACGGATTGCATCAGCTCGAGGAGTCTCGCCTCGGCCGGGGCGCCGGAGAGGTCAGCGAGCTTCTTCAGCGAGCGCCGCAGGATCCTTCGCACCGAGTGGCGGCGGTTCAGCGCCGTGTCGGGATTCTGGAACACGATCTGCAATGCGCGGACCTCGGCGGCCGAGCGCCGGGCGAGGTGCCCTTCGAGGGCCTTGCCGTCCAGGGTCACCGCGCCTGAGGTCGGCCCGACGATCCCGAGCAGAGTCCGCGCCAGCGTGGTCTTGCCGCTTCCGGACTCGCCGACGAGCCCCAGCGCCTCGCCGGGCCAGATCGCGGCGGACACGCCCTCGAGGGCGTGGATGTCGTTGCCGTGCTGGCGGAAGACCTTGCCGAGGTCGTCGAAGCGGAGCACGGGCTCGGCGGTGCGGTCGACCGCCGGCAGCGAAAGGTGTGCGGCCTCCTCGCGCGGCAGCTCGTGCGCCTGCTCGTGGAAGTAGCAGCGGCTGACGTGGACCTCGCCGACCTCGTAGAGCGGCGGCTCCTCGGTGTGGCAGATCTCCTGGGCGAGAGCGCAGCGGTCGGCAAAGACGCAGCCGGGAAGCTCCTCGCCGAGATTGGGCAGGAAGCCCGGGATCGTGTCCAGGCGACCGTGGTCCTTGCGCGCGCCGCCTCGCGGGATGCACCGCAAGAGGCCGACGGTGTAGGGGTGGCGCGGGTCCCTCAGCACCTGCTCGACCATTCCCTCCTCCACGAGCCTGCCTGCGTAGAGGACGCCGACCCGGTCGCACATCTTCGCGATCACGGCGAGGTTATGGCTGATGAAAAGCACGGAAGTGTGCAGCTTCGCCTGCAGGCCCGCGACGAGGTCGAGCACCTCGGCCTCCACGGTCGCGTCGAGACCGGTCGTGGGCTCGTCGAGGATCAGCAGCGAGGGATTCTTCGCAAGCGCCATCGCGATGAGCACACGCTGCTGCATCCCGCCCGAGAGCTGGTGCGGGTAGCGCTGCATGACCGAGTCCGGGTCGGCGATCTGCACGAGCACGAGTGCCTGACGGGCTCGATCGAGCGCCTCTGCCTTGGTGGCGCCGCGCACGGTGAACACCTCTGCGACCTGCTTTCCGATCCGCAGGGACGGGTTCAGCGCCGTGCCGGGATTCTGGTAGACCATCGAGACTGCGTCGGCGCGCAGAGCGAGGAGCTCGTCCCGCGACAACGAGAGCACGTCGCGGTCGTCGATCCGGATCTCCCCGCCGCGCACGCGTCCGTTTCGGGGCAGGTACTGGACGATCGCCAGCGCAGCGGTCGACTTTCCGCAGCCCGACTCGCCGACAAGCCCGTACGCCTCTCCGCGGCGAACCGAGAGGGTCACGCCGCGGAGCACCTGCCGGTCGCGACCGCGCACGCGGTAGACGACGTCGAGATCGCGCAACTCGAGCGCGTTCGCTGCGCCGATCCCGGCCGCACGCTCGACGGTCTGGCTCATCGGTCGAGCACCTGTTGCAGGCCGTCGGCCATGAGGTTCACTCCGACGATCAGACTCGCGATCGCGAGGCCGGGGAACAGCACCGTCCACTCGTAAGTGCCCGCGTTCAGGAGCTGGTAGTTGTCGGCGATCTGGAGCGACCAGTCGGGCGACGGCGGTTGCACGCCGAAGCCGAGGAACGTGAGGCCGGCGACCGCGAAGATCGCGTAGCCGAGCCGGACCGTCATCTCGACGATGATCGGCCCCATCACGTTCGGCAGGATCTCGACGAACATCACGTACGGGGCACGCTCCCCGCGCAAGCGCGCCGCCTGAACGTACTCGAGCTCCCGCTCGCCGAGCACCGCGGCCCGTACAGTGCGCGAGACGATCGGTGTGAAGACAACCCCGATCAGGACGATCAGCGTCAGCCTCGAGCTGCCGAGCGCAGCGAGCGCAGTGACGGCGATCACGATCAGCGGCAGCGCCAGCACCGCGTCGACCAGCCGGCTGATTGCGTCGTCGACAAACCCGAGGAAGTATCCGCTCACTAGTCCGACCGTCGTGCCGCCGGCGATCCCGAGCAGCGTCGCGAGCGGCGCCACCTGCAGGGTGGCCGAGGCACCGGCGAGCACCCGGGAGAGCACATCACGGCCGAGCTGGTCGGTCCCGAACCAGTGGTCTCCGGAGATGCCCTTGAGCACATCGGAAGACTGCGCGAGCGGGTCGTCCGGGGTCAGCCGAGAGCCCACGATCGCCCAGAACACCCAGAAGAGGACGATCACGGCACCCGCGAGGAACGTCTTCGAGCGGACGAGCTGCCCGAGCGTCTCCCGGCGCGCGATCCGCGCCTCGCCCGCTGCCGCGGCGGGAGCTGGAACAGGAGCTGGCGTGGCGACCGTGCTCATTGCCGGTCCGGCGCTGAAGCCGGCACGTCGCTCTTCGCCGTCGAGCCAAGGTCGCTCATTCCCGCTCCGGCGCCGGCAAAGCCGGCACCTCCGCTACTGGGCGACTCCGTCAAGCCTATGTCGCTCACTCGGCGCTCCCCAATCGGATCCGCGGATTGAGCAGCGAGTACAGGATGTCGGCGATCAGCGTCGCAGCGAGATAGATGACCCCGACGATGAGGACGCCGCTCTGGAGGAGAGTGAAGTCCTTGTTGGTTGCGGCGACGTAGATGCGTTGCCCTATCCCGTTGTAGTTGAAGAGCTTCTCGATCACGAGCAGCCCGCCGATCAGGTAGCCGGTCTGCGTGGCAACGACGGCGATCGTCGGAAGAAGCGAGTTGCGTAACACGTGCCTGAAGAGGACGCGCCGCGTGCTCAGGCCCTTCAGAAACGCCGTGCGCGTGTAGTCCGCGTCGATTGCCTCGATCACACCGGCGCGAGCGATGCGCGCGATGTACCCGAAGAGTACGGCGACGAGGGCGAAGCTCGGAAGCAAGAGGTACTTGATCTGCGTGAGCGCATTTGAGCCGGGTGGTGCAGTGGCCGAGACCGGCAGCCACTTCAGCACGAGGCCGAAGATCACGATCAAGACGATCGCCGTCACGAATTCGGGAATCGATGTCAGCGAGAGGCCGGTGATCGTGATCACCCGGTCGGTGACCCGATTGCGGCGAAGCGCGGCAATCGTGCCGCCGAGGATGCTCAGCGGTACCACCAGCACGAACGCGACGGCGGCGAGCTTGAGCGAGTTCACGAGTGACGGGCCGAGCAGCCCGCCCACGGAGACGTCGTACTGGAGCGACATGCCCAGGTCGCCGCGGACGAAGTGGCTGATCCACGTCCAGTACTGCTCGTAGACCGGCCGATCGACACCGTGTTCGTGGTTGAACTTCGTGACGTCCGCAGGGCTCGCGAACGGCCCCAGCACGTTCCGGCCGATGTCCCCCGGCAGGAGCTGCGCGGCCGCGAACACGATCATGCTCAGCAGAACCAGCGTGATCAGTGCGAGCGCGAAGCGTTTCAGCAGGAAACGCGCGATGTCAGTCCTCCGTCGACAGGGCCGGGCCACAGCCAACGGCTGCAGCCCGGCGCGTAGCTGTCCCGGTTAGGCGAGCGAGGTGCGACTGACGTAGACAGTGCCCTGGGCGTCCGCCTTGTAGCCCCTCACCCTCTTCGTTCCGGCGGTGAGGTAGTTGTAGAAGTACGGGACGATCACGGGTGTGTCGTGCAGGAGGATCTCCTGAAGCTGCTTCTCGTAGCGCCGCTGGTCCTTCAATGCGATGGCACCCAGGAACGACGTCACCAGCCTGTCGAACTTCTTGTTCGAGTAGTGCGCGGCGTTCCAGATGCCTTTCGACCTGAACGCCGAGTTGAGGACCACGTTCGGTACCGCGCGGTGTCCCCAGTCGGTGATGTTCATCGGCGCGTTCAGCCACGGCGTGTTGCCCCAGCCGAGCGGCGGGCCGTCCTGCGTGCCCGCGAAATACGCCGTCCCGGTGAGGATCTTCAGCGTCATGTCGATTCCGATCGCTTTCACCGAGCGCTGGATGATCTGCGCGAGCTGCGGAATTTCTCCCACCCGCTCGGTCGTCAGGGTGATCTTGAAGCCACGCGCGCGCCCCGCCTGCGCCATCAGCTGCTTGGCCTTCGCCAGATCCTTATGGCGTTGCGGGACGCTCTTATCCGTCGACGGATAGAGGGGAGCGAAGACCGAATCGTTTCCGACGTCGGCGTAGCTGGCGAAGAGGGTCTTCACGATTGCCGGTCGGTCAAGCGTTAGTGCGATCGCCTGCCGGACCCGGAAGTCTGCAAGCGGGTTCTTGAGGTCGACCCGCATCGGCACCTGACGGTGCGTTGCACCGCGGGCATTGAAGATCTGAACATTCGGGTTGTTGAAGAGCGCACGGCCGGAGACGAAGTTGATCTGGTTGATCAGGTCGATCTGACCGCCTAGCAGCGCCGCGATGATTGCAGAGTCGTCCGAGTAATAGGTCGCGTCGACACCGTCCAGCGCGGCCGTGCCGCCCCACCAGCCGGGGAAGCGTTCGTACCGGGCGCCGACGCCCGGGGTGTAGCCTACGAGCCTGAAGGCGGCCGTCGTCTGCGGAGTCTTCTCGAACGTGCCGACCTTGTAGTTCGCCGGCAGCAGGATGCCCTGATAGGTCGTCGAGCTCGTGAGGTAGGGGAAGTTGGCGGTCGGCGAATCGAGGCGGAACTCGACCGTCAGGTCGTCGATTCTCTTCGTGCCGCCCGGCGAGAGGACGCCCTTGAAGGCCGAGAGCGCCTGGGAGCCCGTGTCCGCGGCGGTCAGACGGTCGTAGGTCGCGACGACGTCGTCGGCGCCGAAGGATTGCCCGCTCTGGAACTTGACCCCCGGCCGCAGCTTGAAGGTCCAGACCGTCGCGTTAGCGTTCGGCTTCCAGCTCAGCGCCAGCTCGGGCATGAGCGTCAGGCCCTGAGTCGCCCGGGTCAGGAACTCGCCGGCGATGACTCCGGTCACGAGCCCTCCGGTGTCCTTGTAGGTGTGCGGGTCGAGGCTCGATACTGGCGGTGGACCAATGCCCACCCGCAGCCTGCCGCCAACGGCGCCGACGGCGCCCGTAGCAGCGCGGGCAAGCGGACCCTGGCCGAACGCCTCCAACGCGGCACCGATCAAGGACATCGACAGCCCCAGCACGGACGCGCGCCGGATGAAGGTCGACCGGTCCATCTCGCCGTCGACGAACTCGTCGATCAGCGTTCCCTCCAGCGGTCCCGCTTCGGTCCTGCGGTAGTGCTCTATCCGCATCATGCTCTCGCGATCCATCCAGGCCCTCCTTCGCGGTGGGTCATGCATTCGCTCGAATCGCAGATCTTTCCACCTCGCCGCCTCGGTTGCAATCGGTCGTCGGCGAATCGGCCGGCATCCTCGCCCCCGGCGTCCTGCTCCAAGCACTTGCCGGGCGGCAGCGGCCGCGGGTAGCGTGGCCACCGGTCATGTCACCGGCCCGCCGTGCGCTCGTTGCCTCGGCGCTCGGCGCAGGGGTCTCATACTCGAACCTCGCCGTCGCGCTGCCGCTGCTCGTCCTCGCCCAGCGCGGCAGCTCGCTCCTCGCCGGCGCCCTGCTCGGCGTGAACACCATTGCCTTCTCGCTCGGTGCCCTGCTCGCTCTGGTGCTGCGTCGCTCCGAGGGCGGGGTCGCCGCAGGCCTCACCGCGATCGCCGCCGGCGACCTTCTGCTGCTTGCCTCGCCGGCACACGCAGCGCTCGCCGCGGGAGCGCTGGTGCACGGGGTCGGGATGGGGCTCTTCTGGGTCGGCGTCCAGGCCTCCCTCGGGCGCCGCTCGGGCGCCGCCCGCTCGCAACACGCCTTCGTCGGCCAGTACGTCGTCTACGTCGCCGGTAGCGCGGTGGGTGCAGCCCTCACGGGTGCGGCCATCGCGGTACTCGGGGCGCTCGGCCTGGCGCACGCGGCAAGCATCCGCGGCAGCTTTGCCGTCGGAGCGGCGTCCGCGCTCTTCGCGCTCCCGGCGGCCATCTCGTGGCTCCGGCGCACGGAGGCCGCGCCGGTTTCGCAGCGGCGCCCGCCGCCGCTTCGAGGCTTCGCGCTCCAGCTTCCCGACCTCCTGCTTGTCGCGGCGATGGGGATGCTGCTGAACCTCGCTCCGGTCGTCCTGGACGACGAGTTCCGCTTCACACCGCTAGCCGTCGGTCTGGTCTCGGGTGCCATTGCGGCGGCCAAGATCGGAGGCAGCGTGACCGCCGGCCGACTCGCGCACGCCGCCGGCAGCAGATTGACGGTTGCCGGGATGCTGGGCTGCAGTGCGCTTGCTATGGCAGTGCTCGCCGCAACGCATCAGGCGTGGCTCTACGTCTTGCTGACCGTCGCAGCTGCATTTCTTGCGATCGGTGTGTGGCCGGTCGTTGTCGACGGCGCGCTCGCGCGCGTTTCGCCCGAGGAGCGGCACGGTCTCTCCGTCGTGTGGAACGTCCGCGAGTACGTTGCGATCGCCGCCACGACGGCGCTCGGCGGCTATCTCCTCGACGTCTCCGGCCGGCCGACGCTGCTGCTCGTCCTGGCGACTGCGCTCCTTGCAACGGGCGCCGGCTCTGCCCTGGCCGTTTTCGGCCGGCCGGTCTACGCCCCACGTACCGCGTAGAGACGGCAAAGCTCCAGCGTCGCGTGCAGGAGCGTATTGGCGCCGTTGAGGCAATCCTCCCACGAGGTGCGCTCGCTCGGCTGGTGGCTGATGCCCCCGGCGGAGGGAACGAAGATCATCCCGGTGGGTGTCACGGCTGCGAGCGCCTGCGCGTCGTGGCCGGCGCCCGACGGAAGCTCGATCGCCGTCAGGTCGAGGCTAGCCGCTGCGCTCGCGATCGCCTCCCGGACGCCGGGGTGGAGCGCGGCCGGCTTCCAGCGGCCCACGACCACGCCTTCGACGCCGAGCGCGTGCCTCTCAGCGGCGGCGCGCGCCTCGCGGCGCAGTGCAGCCTCGAGCTCGTCGAGTTGCGTCGGCTCCGTCGAGCGGAACTCGAGCGAGACGCGGGCCGCTCCCGGGATGACGTTGAAGCCGCCCGGCTCGAAGCGCATGTCGCCGACCGTGGCGACGCAACCGGGGAAGTCCCGGACGACCAGCGCGTTCGTAGCAACCACGAATGCGGCGGCGGCCAACCCCGCGTCGCGGCGCACGTTCATCGGCGTTGTCCCCGCATGACCGGAGAGGCCGTGAAAGTCGAATACGAGCGAGCGGGAGCCGACGATGGCGGTGACAATTCCGATGTGTGCTCCGGCGCGTTCCAGGCGCGGACCCTGCTCGATGTGGAGCTCGAGGTAGCCGGCGAGCGTCGCCGGAGCACGGCGCGCGTCGACCAGCCGCTCCTCGTGCAGCCCCGCCCGCTCGAGGCCCTCCAGCAGCGCCGTCCGACCGCCGCGCGGGGCACGCAGCGCCTCGGCGCGCAGAGCCCCGGTCAACGCCTCGCTCCCCAACAGGCCGACGAGCGTGCCCTCCTCGTCGGTGAAGTCGATCGCCTCGAGTGCCAGCGGCAATTGCGTCTCCCGTAAGGCGAGCAGCACGTGCAGCGCCGCCACGACGCCCAGCGCGCCGTCGTAGCGGCCGCCGTTCTCGACGGAGTCGAGGTGCGAGCCGAGGAGCAGCGTCGGCCCGTCCACGGGCAGGACCGCCGAATGGTTGCCGGCCGCGTCAATGCGCGTCTCGAGTCCGTACGCCTCTGCCCGCTCGAGGAACCAGGCTCGGGCGGCCAGGTGCGCCTCCCCGAGGCTTGGCCGGCTCACCCCACCCTCGGGCGTCGCGCCGATCATTGCGAGCGCCTCGAAGTCCTGGCGCATGCGCTCCCCGTCGATTCGCACTCAGTAGCCTCGCTCGACGAAGCGCCCGCGTCCGGATGCGCCGACGAAGACGCCGTCCTCGACGATCATCTCGCCCCGGCTGATCGTCGTGACGGGAAACCCCCGCACGGTCACGCCCTCGTAGCTCGCGAACGTGATCGCGGAGTGGAGCGTCTCCGCGGAGAGCGCGACCTCCTTCGCCGGGTCGAAGAGAACGATGTCGGCGTCACCGCCGGGCTGGAGGCGACCCTTGCGGTCGAGCCCGAACACCTCTGCGGGCCTCGTGCAGCAGACCTCGACCCAGCGCGGCAGGTCGATCAGCTCGGCCTCGACCCCGAACGTGTGCACGAGCGCCAGCCGTACCTCGATCCCGGAGATGCCTGCCGGGTGCGAGTTCTCGCGCGGGACGCGCGGGCAGTGGTCCGACGAGACGATGTCGATCGTGCCGCGCGCGAGCGCCTTCCACAGCTCGTCGCGCTCGTCCGCGGCGCGAATCGGCGGGCGCACGGCTAGCGACTGCGCCCGCATATCGCCGGAGAGGAGCGCGGAACGCTCGAGCGTCAGCCCGTGGGAGGTGACTTCTCCCGCGACCGCCTGACCCCGCTCCTTCGCGAGCTCGATCTCGCGCGCTGAGGCGCCGCAGGAGAGGTGGAAGACGAGCAGTCGCGCCTCCGCCAGCTGCGCGAGCACGATCGCGCGGTGCACGGCCTCGGCCTCCGCCTCGGGCGGGGAAGAGGCAGCCAGCCACTGAGGCCCCGTCTTGCCCTCGGCCGCGAGACGGCGGCGGAGCTCCTCGATCACATTGTCGTTCTCGGCATGGAGGACGGCGAGCCCGTTCGCCCCGGCGATCTCGAACATCGCACGGAAGATCGCAGCGTCGGGCATCCGGTAGCCCTCGTACGCCATGTAGAGCTTGAACGACGGCACGCCGCGCTCGAAGACAGCGCGGATCTCGGCTGCGCGGGCGGGGTCCGGGTCACGCAAGTTCAGGTGCAGTCCGTAATCGATCACCACCTCGCCGTCTGCGTCCGAGCGCCGCCGGTCGAGCTCCTCGAGCAGCGGCTGGCCGACTGCCGGCTGGGCGAAATCGATCACGGTCGTCACACCGCCGAACGCGGCGGCACGCGTGCCGGTGGCGAAGGAGTCCGCAGTTGGCGGCGCGTACGGCGGGAACGTCGGATCGTTCAGGTGGACGTGGCCATCGATCGCGCCCGGGATCACGTAGAGCCCGCGCGCGTCGAGCTCGCGGGCCCCCGACAGGTCAACGCCGACTGCGGCGATCCGTTCTCCGACGATTCCGACGTCGGCGACGGACGCCCCCTCGGCCGTGACGACGAGTCCGCCCTTGACGACGAGGTCGTAGCTCAAGCGGGGCGTACTCTACGCTCATGACCGACTGGGCCAGCCTCGTCCGCCCCTCGCTCCACGGCCTCGAGCCCTACGACCCCGGGCCGAGCGCCGACGAGCTCCGGCGCGCCTACGGCGTCGACGAGATCGTCCGGCTGAACCGCAACGAGGACCTCTTCGAGCCGTTCCCGGAGTGGCGCGAGGCGGTCACCGCGGAGCTCGACAACGTCTGGATGTACCCCGAGGAGTCGTACCGCGAGTTCCGCGAGGCGCTCGCCGCCTGGATCGGCACGACGCCCGACCGGATCGTGCCCGCGCACGGGACCCAGGCGCTCATCGGCACGGTCGCCACCCTCTTCCTCGACCCCGGCGACGCAGTCGTCGTCCCTCGGCCGAGCTACGGCCTCTACGCGCAGGTGAGCGCCGCCCGGGGCGCGAGCGTCCACCGCGTACCGCTCCGAGACCTCCGAATCGACCTCGAGGCGCTCGCGGAGACGGCGCGCGAGACCGGCGCGCGGCTCGTCTGGGTGTGCGACCCGAACAATCCGACGGGCTCGCTTGCGCGAGCCGGCGAGTGGCGCTCGTTCCTCGACGCGCTGCCGGAGGACTGCGTCGTCGTCGTCGATGAGGCCTACGCGGACTACGTCGAGCCCGCGTCACGTCTCGGCCGCGAGCGCGATGTCGAGGCGGGGCGGCCACTCGCGGTGTTGCGCACGCTCTCGAAGCTCTTCGGGCTCGCCGGGCTACGGCTCGGCTACGCGGTCGTCGACCCGCAGCTCGCGCGCTTCCTCAATGTGGTGCAGGAGCCGTTCAACGTCAACCGTGCCGCGCTCGCCGCCGGCCGCGCGTGCCTGACCCGAATCGACCTGGTCGAGGAGCGGCGTCGTGCCGTTGCGGCGGCCCGCGACCTGCTCTGCCGGCGCCTCGTCGAGGCCGGTGTCGAGCCGTTGCCGTCCCAGAGCAACTTCGTGCTGGTTCTCGTCGGCGAGGACGACAGGGCGCTCGCCAGGACACTCGCGGAGGAGGACGGACTGCTCGTGCGGACGGGCAGCGAGTACGGCCTCGACGGCTACGTGCGGATCACGGTTGGGCCCGAGCAGCTGATGGAGCGGGTCGCCGCCGCGATCGGCCGCGCCAGGACGCCGCTACGAGGACCGAAGGCTGCGCGCAGGCCGTGAAGGTCGCCTTCATCGCGCACTGCCTGCTCAACCAGAACGCAAAGGTCGAGGGCGGAGCGAAGCGGCCCGGCATGTGGGAGCCGGTGATCGACCTCTTGCGCGAGCGTGGCTACACGATCCGCCAGATGCCGTGCCCGGAGCTCGCGTTCGGCGGCGCGCGACGCTTCTGGGGCGTGCGCGAGCAATTCGACACGGCGCTCTACCGCGCCCACTGCCGGAGGCTCGCGACGCTCGTCGCGGCCGTGATCGAGCAGCACGCGTCGGCCGGCGACGACATCGTCCTGATCGGCGTCGACTCGAGTCCGACGATGGGCGTCGACTTCACGCCCTCGGCTCCGCACTGGGCCGGCAAGCCCGACATCGGGGAGGACGACTCGACGCTCGTTCGCGGAGACGGGATCTTCATCGAGGAGTTGAAGGCCGAGCTCGAGGAGCGCGGCCTGCCGGTACCACGCTCGACGGGTATCCGCCACTGGTTTGCGGACTACGACCCCGACGAGGAGCTGCGGCGCCTCGAAACGATCCTCCGTTGAACGCCGACCCCCGCGCCCGCCGCATCGCTGTCGTTGCAGACTCGCTGCTCGAGCCGCTGCTCGACGAGCTCGGCGCACAGGGCTACGGGGTCATCCAGCTCCCGCCGCCCGGGCTCGACCGCGAGACCACGCTCGCCTGGCTCGAGCAGGTCGCCGAGCACGTGGCCGAGTTCCGCCGAACCGGCTACCAGGTAGTCCTCGCGGGCGACGGGCTCTACGCGGAGGAGCTCGACGCGCTCGGCCTGCCTCAGTACGCCATCCAGCCGCCGTCGACGAGCAGGTTGATCCCGGACACGTAGCCGGAGTCGTCGGAGGCAAGGAAAAGCGCCGCGCCGGCGACGTCCCCAGGCCGGCCGAGCCGCGGGAACGGTGTGCGCGCGTGCGAGTAGGCGAGCGCGTCGGGATTCTGCTGCTCGGGCGATCCGGTTAAGATCTTTCCGGGCGCGACCGCGTTGACGAGGATCCCCCGCCGCGCGTAGTCGACCGCGAGCTGGTGCGTCAGGTTGACCAGTCCGCCCTTGCTGACGGCGTAGGCGACGTGCCCGGGCGGCCCGATCATCCCGTGCTGCGACGAGATGACGATTACCCGGCCGCGTGCCTCGCCGATCGGCTCCTGCTCGACCATCTCGCCGATCGCCCGTTTGCAGCAGAGGAAGACGCCGCGCAGGTTAACCGCCATGATCGCATCCCAGTCCTCCTCGGTCGTCTCGAGCAGCGGCTTGGAGTGCCGGCCCGAAATGCCTGCGTTGCAGACCATCACGTCGAGCCGCCCGTAGCGCTGGGTCGCGGTCGAGACGAGCCGGTCGACGTCCGCGGAGCGCGACACGTCGGCGTCGACGTGAACGCCGCGTCCGCCGAGCAGCGCCTCGGTCGTCTCGCCGCCCTCGCGCGGCTCGCGGACGACGTCCCCGACCACGACGCGGGCGCCCTCATCGGCGAAGCGGAGCGCGATCGCCCGCCCGATTCCCGAGCTTCCGCCGGTGACGACCGCGACTCTGTCCTGGAGTCGCATCGCCCTAGTATCGTCGCCGCGTGCGCATCGGAGTGATCGGGATGGGGTGGATCGCCGAGCAGCATCTCGCGACCTTGCGCCGCCTGGACGACGCCGAGCTCGCGGCCGTCTGCGACCTCGACGGCGCGCGTGCCCGCGAGCTCGCCGCCGGCGTCCCTGCCTACACCGACTGGCGCGAGCTGATCGCCCTCGAGCAGCCCGATGCCGTCTTCGTCTGTACGCCGCCGCTCCTGCACCGCGAGATGGCCGTCGAGGCGCTCGAGCAGGGCATTCACGTCTACCTCGAGAAGCCGATCGCCCGTGGGCTCGACGACGCTCGAGCGATCGTTGACGCCGCCGCCCGGAGCGACGCCGTCTGCGCGGTCGGCTACCAGTGGCGCGGCATCGAAGTGCTCGACGACCTGCGGGAGGCCATCGACGGTCAGGAGCTGGGCCTTCTGATAGGGATCGGGACGGGCCCGACGAAGAGCCGCCCGTGGTTCCTGAGCCGCTCCGAAGGCGGCGGCAACCTGCTCGAGCGCGCAAGCCACTCGATCGATCTCATGCGCGCGATCGGCGGCGAAGCGGTCGCAGTGCAGGTGGCAGCGAGCACGATCCCGCTCGCGCAGAGCGCGGGCGAGCGCGGAGACATCGAGGACGCCGCCGCGATCGCGCTGCGGTTCGCGAGCGGCGCTGTCGGCTCCACCTCGATCGCGTGGACGCGAGGCGGCCTTCCCGGCAGATACTCCGTCGACGTGCTTGGGAGCGAGTCGTCGCTGCACCTCGAGCTCGACCCGGACTTCACACTCAGCGGCGTCTCGCGAGGCCGCGAGATCAACGCGGCGACCAGACAACATCCGATCGAACGGAGCGTGCGGCGCTTCGTCGAGGCGGTCGGTGAAGGGGACCGCTCGGGCGTCTTCTGCACGCCGGCAGACGCCGCCGGAACCCTGGCGGTCGTGATCGCCTGCGAGGAAGCCGTCGCGAGCGGCGGCACGGTCTCTGTGCCGGGCGTCTAGCGCTGGATGCGCTACACGCGAGAGCACACTCGCCCACCAGGACGTCGCCCACTGCGTAGCACCGGCGACGCCTCAGGGGACCTTCCCGAGCCTGGCCCAGCCTTGGCTGCTGCCGCTGGCCTCTCCACAAGTGCCGGCGTCGCCGTTCCCGCATTCTGCGACACGCCGCGGGTTGCCTTACCGGGCGTTGGTAAGCAGAGAGCGCGGCCGGGTTAGGGACGCGACTCCCAAGGGGTCTCGGACGGGGCAGGCGTAGCCGGCCCCGTCCGCCGCCCCGCTCAGCGGAGCACTTGTCCCCTGATCTCGCCGCCCGGGAAGTCGCCCGGCCCGGTGTCGACGCCGTCGACGCCGTCGTTCGTGTGGACGTTGACGTAGGCGCCGCCGTTCTCCAGCGGTGCGACTAAGTCTGAAAGCGGGTGGCCGGTCAAGGGCCCGACGAGGTTGGCCGCCGTGATCGTCCCCGCCGCGAGCACGCCGTTGGTGCGCCCGCCGCCGGCCGGACCGGGCACAGGCGCCGTGTTCGGGTAAAGCCAGACGACGATCGGCCCATTGACCCCCACCGGCGCCATGTGGATGTGCGCCATGAAGACGTTTTCGATGTTCGAGGCGATCAGCTTGTAGTCGAGCGACTGGCCGTCGTCGCTGAGCTTGAAGATCGCCTGGCCCTGCGCGTGCGTGGTGCGGGCCGGCACCTCGAACCGCCCCTTCAAGTGGGTGCCGAAGGTGCCGTTCAGCCCGGCCGCGGCGACTGCCACGACGGCCAGCACCGCCACGAGCAGAAGCCCCCAAAGCAGCTTTCGCATCGCCTACCTCCTTTCCCCTCCCGTTGGCAGGTACGGCGGAACGCAGCTACCGGATTTCCCGACACCGACCACCTTCAACCGAAGCCTCTGGCGCCGATGACGGAGCGTCTCGCGAGGTGATCGGCTTGGTTTTTCCCAAAGTGTGGCCGCGCGACATGCTGTGGGACTGCCCGGCCGTCAAGTGACGGCTGTGCTTCAGCACCAACGCCGCAGACCGATGGACGAGAAGCAGTCCCTCAGAGCCCTTCCTCCTTCAATGCGGTAGGGAATGGCTATGCGGCCTGAGGGCGTGAATCGGGCAGATGCCTCTCGATTAACGCGTGCGAGCGCTCCTGCTGGAGCCAAACGATCTCGAGGCGGTTGCGCTCGAGCTCAGCCCAGCTCGCGCTGCTGTCGCGGAGCGCCTGACGGTCTGCAACCAGACGACGAAGCGTGTCCGTAAGCTGCTCAACCTTCATCGGAGGAGCTTCGCTCCTCGGACGCGGATCCGCCATCCGGCCACCCTGGATCCGGGGCTGCTGTTAGCCCTAATCTAGCCGTGACCGGAGACCTGCAGCCGAACGTGAAGGAACGGGCTCTACAGAAATCTGACGCAAGGCCGGTGCGGCTCGGGATCGTGGGCTGTGGAGGCATCTCGCACCGACACGCCCCCTCGGCTGCCGCGTCAGCCGAGGTCGCCATCGTTGCGTGCTGCGACACCCGCGCCGACGTGGCCGAGGACTGGGCTGCGACGTACGGGTGTGAACTCGTCTACGGCGACTACCGGGAGATGGTCGACGACCTCGACCTCGACGGGGTGCTACTTGCGACCTGGCCGGTGCAGCACTGTGAGCAGATACTCGGTTGCCTGGAGGCAGGCGTCCGCTTCATTCTTTGTGAGAAGTCACTGACGACCCAGCCGCGCCGAGGCTCTCGAAGTCTTCCGCGCCGCCGATGCAGTGTCGGCGACGGTCGTCGAGGCGCTCATGTATCGCCATCACCCCGCGGTCCGACGGGTGGAGCAGCTGCTCGCCGAAGGCACCATAGGGGCGATCGACAGCGTCCGGGCGTGCTTCAGCGTGTTCGACCCGGAGGAGGCCTCGGCTGACGATCCGCTCCGTGACTGGCGCCAGCAAGCGGAGCGCGGCGGGGGAGTTCCGTACGACCTGGCCTGCTACTGCGTCGACGCCTGCAACCACTTCGTCGATGCGCTACCTCGACGCGCGCTCGCCGTCGGCGCGCGCAGCGAGCGGTACGGAACGATCAACCGCCTCTACGGACTGGATCGAGTACGCCGACACGCCTGTCGGCATCGTCACGAGCAGCACCAGGAGCGACTTCGATCACGAGCTGAGAATCAGCGGCACGACCGGCCACGTCGTCCTTCCGGTGGCGTGGAGGATCGAGGACCGCATCGTCGTCAAGGTCAGCCGAAGCGTCGGTTGGGGGAAATTCCAGGAAGAGCGCTTCGAGATCGACGCCGCAGATCCCTACCGGCTCCAGCTCGAGCGATTCGCCGCAGTCATCCGAGGAGAGGCAGAGCCGACTCCCACCCTCGCCGAATCGGTGGTCACGGCGCTGAGCCTCGACGCACTGGTTCGAAGCACAGTCGAGGGCGCCTCGGTGAAAATCGACATCCCCGCCGATGTCTCCGCGAGGCGCGAGCGAAGCAGTGAGCGATGATGCGGCCCGCAGTGGAAGCGGACCAGAGTCTCAAGCTGATCATGGACGTCGACACCGGCGTCGACGATTGCATCGCGCTGCTCTACGCGCTCGGCGCACCGGAGGTCGAGCTCCTCGCCGTGACCTGCTGCGCCGGAAATGTCCCGCAGGCGCAGGTGGAAGCGAACACACGCTCCGTCCTGGAGCTGTGCGGCGCCGGCGGCGTCGAAGTGGGGCCGGGAAGCCTCGGACCGCTCGTCGTCCCTCTGAGAACGGCCACCGGCCACGGCCCGCAAGGCCTTGGCTATGCCACGCTCCCGCAGGCCCAAGCGCCCCGGTCGAGCCGCTTCGCGCCGGACCTGCTCGTCGAAGAGGCGCGACGTCGGCCGGGCGAGATCGTGCTCGTCGCCACCGGGCCGCTCACCAACGTCGCGCTCGCGGTCCGGCGCGACCCCGAGCTGCCGCAGATCCTCCGCCGTCTGGTCGTCATGGGCGGCGCGTTCGAGTACTCGGGCAACACGACGCCGACCGCGGAGTTCAACATCCTCGTCGACCCCGAGGCCGCCAAGGTGGTCTTCGACGCGTTCGCGTCTGCCGACTGCAAGCCGCTGATCTGCGGGCTCAACGTCACGGAGCGGACCGAGCTTCGCCCGGAACACCTCGAGCGCCTCGCCGAGCTCGCGGGCGGCGCTTCGACACAGGCTTCGAACCCCATCGTTCGCCTGGTCTTCGACGCCCTCCGCTTCTCGATGGAGGCGCACGAGGCGCTGGGCCAGGGTTATGTCGCCTTCATGCACGACCCGCTCGCCGTGGCAGGTGCGCTCGACGAGTCGCTGGGCGAAAGACGGTCGGGAACCGTCGACGTGGAGCTCTTCGGCTCGCTCACACGCGGCATGACCGTCGTCGACTGGCACGGTCTCTGGGGACGGCCACACAACGCAGAGGTCATGGTTGGCATCGACCCGGAGCCGTTCATCGCGCTCCTGGTCGAGCGCCTGGCCGCCCTGGCCCGCGCGGCCAGCTAGGCGGGCCGGTCGAGGCTGACGACGATCTGGTCGCCGTCGAGCTCCACGGCATACGTGCGAACGCGCAGGCGCTCGTCGACCAGGCACCGCCCCGTCGAGATTTCGTACTCCCACTTGTGCCAGGGGCAGCGCACGATGCTCCGGGGCTTCCCCACCAAAAGCGCTCCTTCGCGGGCCTCGACCGGGGTCGCGACCCTACCCGAGCAGAGCGGCGCCCCCCGGTGTGGGCAGCGGTCGGCGAGCGCGTACAGCGTGTCGTCGACACGGTAGAGGCCGATCCGGTGGCCGCCGACGTCGAGCATGCGCACGCTGCCCTCTGCAGGCGCCTGGTCCAGCGGCAGGCGCGCCTCGCGGACGGTCGAACTCATACGAGCGCGGGGGCGGGCAGGCGGAAGAAGCTGTGCGCGTTCCGCCAGCGGACGTTGTCGCGCCAATCGGATGGGAGCTGCCGGAGCGTCTGCTCGGGCTCGTCGAAGTCCCAGTGGGGGAAGTCGCTCGCGTACATGAGCGTGTCCCAAGGGCGCAGGAACTCGACCGCGGCGAGAAGCTGCTCCGGGTTGTCCGGCGACTCGAGCGGCTGCGTACCGAACCGGACGTGATCCCACACGTACTCGGACGGTCGCTTCTTGCACCAGGGGATCTCGGCCCGGCACGCCTTCCAGTCCATGTCGAGGCGCCAGAGAAAGCCGACGAAGGGAACGAGCCCGCCCTCGACCATGGCAACCCGCGTCTCCGGAAAGCGCTCGAAGATGCCGTGACAGAGGATCGAGACGAAGTGCCCGTACATGCCCGATCCGCACAGGGTGTGGTACTCGACGTAGTGGTCGGGCATTCCGGCGGCCGTGACCGGGCCCGCGATCCCGACGCTCTCGTAGTGCGTGTGCACGGCGACCGGCAGGGCGAACTCGTTGGCTGCCTTCCAGATCGGGTCGTACATTGGATTGCCGTACGGGACGCGTGCGCCGCCCGGCAGGAAGACACCGACGAACTCGTCGCGCCCGCCGACGCGGCGGATCTCCCGCTCCGCGGCCTCGGGATACTGCGCCGGCACGACGATCATCCCGCGCAGGCGCGGCTCCTCCTGCAGGAATCGCTCGAGGAGCCAGTCGTTGTAGGCGGAGCACAGGCGCGCAGCAAGCTGCGCGTTAGGGAGGACCGAGAACACCGCGGCCTCGTCCGGCTCCACGATCCCGAGATCGACGTCGTAGGCGTCGAGGTGCCGCTCGCGCAGTGTGTCGAGCGAGATGAAGACGAAGTCCGACGAGGGCACGTCTCCGCGCTGGTAGACGTCGTGCCGGTCCCACCCGGACGGGTGATTCCAGGGATACGTCGGCATCGCCAGGCCGTTCGTCCCCGAGCCCCTCACCAACTCTTGCGTGGGCGCGTCCAGGTAGGGAATCAGGTCGGCGAGCGTCTCGTAGCCGAGGTGGATATCGCAATCGATCAGCACCCCGCGAGTGTACTCCGGCGTCCGAAAAAGCAAAGACGGCGTTCGGGCCTGGCGAGGTTAGAAGGCGAGCAGCACCTTGCCGAACTTGCCGGGCTGCGCCATGTAGTCGAACGCCTCGACCGCTTGCTCCGCGGGGAAGACACGGTCGACGATGCCTCGAGCCCGCCCATCGGCGAGGAACGGCAGGACGTCGTGCCCGAACGCCTTGACCGCGGCGGCCTTCTCCTCCAGCGGCCGGGCGCGCAGCATCGTGCCGTAGATGCGCGCCCGACGGCCCATCAAGGCCCGCAGCGAGAGCGGCGTCTCGTCGCCGGCGCCGGTCCCGACGATCACGACGCGGTCCTTCATCGCGAATGCCTCGAGATCGCCTGCCAGGTTGGGCGCGCCGACGAGCTCGAGCACGACGTCGGCGCCCCCGGCGGCCTGGACGCGCTCGACCGCGTCGCTCGGACCGACGACCTCGGCGCCGTATTCGGCGATCCGAAGTGCCGCCTCCTGGGAGCGAACGTTCGCGAACACGCGGGCACCCCCGAGGACGCCGAGCTGTACCGCGGCGGTGCCGACGCCGCCGCTCGCTCCGTTCACGAGCAACACGTCGCCGGCGCCGAGGCCTGCCTGGCTGACGAGGGCGTCGTGCGCGGTCACGAACGCCTCGGGCACGGCCGCGGCCTCCTGCTCGTCGAGGCGCTCGGGCTTTGCGACCACGTGGCGCTCGTGCACGACGACCCGGTCGGCCAGCCCGC
>Ga0137369_10000174_pt1 | contig 50804 bp, 55 predicted proteins | sample SagtaG_12_FD_104918 | JGI IMG/M metagenome (GOLD analysis project Ga0137369, IMG submission 104918) | Vadose zone soil microbial communities from Sagehorn Ranch, Mendocino, California, USA - Sage1_L_113_16 metaG | ecosystem: Environmental > Terrestrial > Soil > Vadose zone | place: USA... | reverse complement strand
CGAATCGGGTCGGTGTGCCGCATGGCCCATGTATCGAGGGCTGTTTCACGGGTGACCGAGGCCACAAATCGCGCCGCGCTGCCATAGCCCGGGCAGTGGTCCGTCCCGGGCAGATCGTTGTCGATCGTCTTCGGCACGCCGATGACCTTCAGCCCCGTCGCAACCTCCGCCACCTGCCGCGACGTATCGGCTGAATCATTGCCGCCGATATAGACCCACGCCTCGATGCCGTGCTCCGCGCATGTCGCGGCCAACTTTTCGGCGTCGCCGGCCTGCAGCTTGTAGCGACACGAGCCCAACGCTGCCGCCGGTGTCCGCTTGAGTGTTTCCAACTCGCCGCCCGGGATGGCCGTCAGGTCGACGATGTCGCCGCGCAGCAGCCCCTGGACACCGTCGCGCATGCCGATGACGCGCTCATAGCCGACCGCGCGGGCTTCGGCAATCACCCCTGCCAGACTCGCGTTGATGACAGCCGTCGGCCCGCCCGACTGACCGACGATCAGCCCACGCAGGGCGCGGCTATCCTGCCAGCGCGACTTGTCGCTCGGGAGTCGTGCGCCGCTCGCGCAGCGCGGCCAGAATCGTGCGCATGAAAGCGGGCAGGTCGGCCGGCGAGCGCGAGGTGATCAGCTGGCCATCGCGCACGACCTCGCGGTCGACCCAGTTCGCGCCCGCGTTGACCATGTCGTCCTTGATGCTCCGATAGCTCGTGGTGGTCTTGCCGCGCACGATGTTCGCCGACGCGAGCATCCAGCCCGCGTGGCAGATCGCGGCAACGACCTTGCCCTGCTCGTGTGCTTCGCGGACGAGCTTGACCATGCTTGGATGGCGGCGCATGTGGTCCGGGCTGTAGCCGCCAGGGATGATCACGCAGTCGAACTGCGAGGCGGTGACGGTGTCAGCCTCGGCGTCGACGGTGACCGGGTAGCCGTGCTTGCTCTGATAGGTTTCGGCGCTGCCCGAGCCGACCACGAATACGTCGGCGCCCGCCTCACGCAGTCGGTAGTAGGGGTACCAGAGCTCCAGGTCCTCGTAGAGTGTCTCCGCCAGGATGGCGACTCGCAGGCCGTTCAACTCGCCGATGGCACTGTCGGCGCTCTTGTCAGTCTGACTGCTGGTCATGCGCTTTCTCTCCGGACCGTCGCTACTCCCGAGTCCATCGTACCACCTGCCCTGAGCGCATTTGCGATCGCACACAGCAGGTCGGCGACCTCCTGGACGGAGGCCACGGCCAGGTCCGCAAGCTGGCGCACGTGCAGCGGCGTTTCGGGTCCCACGACGCCGATGCTCAACGTGCGCATCTGCGACGTCTCGCGCATGTTCTTGAGCGCGCGAAAAGCGTGGGCGTCGGTGACGTCGTCGCCCAGATAGACCAGAGCGTCGAGCTGGTGCGCCTTGGCCAGCCAACTCACCGCTGAGCCCTTCGTCACGGTCAGCGGCGGCAGCAGGTTGAGCACCATCCTGCCCTCTTCCAGGCGTAGGCCGCTCGTCAGCGCCGATTTGGCCAGGATTTCCAGCAGCTCACGCCTGGCCTTGTCTGGCTCCGCTGTGGTCCTGTAGTGCAGGCTGGCCGTCACGCCCTTGTTTTCGACTTTGACGCCTGGTGTCGTGACCTGCCGTTCGATTTGCTCGACCACGTGCGCCAGCCGCGGCACCCACGGGCGTGCCTCGGGCGTAACCTCAGGCCCGGTCGGCGTGAGCACCTCCAGGCCGTGATTGCCGATGTAGGTGATCCCGTCGACGCCGACCATTGCCTGGGCGTCGGTCACCTGCCGCCCCGAGACCACCGCCACCAACGTGATCTGTGTGCGTAGCATGCTCAGCGCCTCACGCGCCGCCGGCAGCACGTACGCGTCCGCCGGATTGGTGACAATCGGTGCGATCGTCCCGTCGACGTCGGTGATGACCCCCGCCCTACTTGTCGACAGGAGCTCGGTGACCTGTGCGACTAACTCCGAATTGTCGCTCCGCGAATCGCTCTCGTACACTTGAGTGGTTCGACACAACGCTCGTCGTTGCGTCTGTACAGTCTAGGCCCAGTCCCAATCCGCGATAGCTCAACGGTAGAGCGGCCGGCTGTTAACCGGTAGGTTCCAGGTTCGAATCCTGGTCGCGGAGCCCGCCGAACTCGAAGTCGCCCCGTTTTCAGACCGCCCGGCTGGGCCGTGAGGTTGGTAGAACCACCCGAGTGTTAGCCGGTAGGTTTCCAGATTCGAATCCGAGTCGCGGCGCTCCTATACTCGTTCTGCGGGCAGCTACTCAGACATCACGGCATCGACGGCTGTTGCAGTTCGCTGGCAGTTTGGATGGCTGCCGATGCTGGACCGCAAGCACTTTCTTCACGCCACGCAGTGAGTCCCCGGTCACGGCTAGCATCGTGCTCGACATGGGCACGAGTTCGCGCTCGAACCTCAAGTGCTTCGACGGCTCACCGCGTTCAACCAGTCCGTCGGCGTTCGCTGCCGCATGCTGGTTCGCGGCGGCAGACCCGACCTGAGAGGCGCAGGTGGACACGCCGGTCAGGCACCCTGCGCGGGCATTTCAACGCTACACCGAATGCCAGGGACATTCGCGAGCCGTGCGTCGGTCGTGATCAGAGTTGCCTGCAGAGCTTCAGCTAACGCCACGTACATCGCGTCCCAACCGCGCACATTGGCCCGCAGTTCCCAGGCACGCAGCAGCAACGGTCGGTGCCCGTAGCGCTCAGCGGGCCAATCGCGCAGTCCCTCGACCGCCAGGAACGCGGCCGTCGCATCAAGCAGCCCGGCAAAGAAATGGCGGCGAATCACGCCGAGTACTTCAACATCGACAAGATGCGGTGCCGCGTGGTCCCTGTCGGCCACCATGCGCTGCCGGATTGGTTCCGCGGCTGGTGTCCGGGCCAACACTTCATAGATGCAGCCCGCGTCAACGACGAGCATCTGGCCACGGTCCGCGTAGCTCATCGAGGGCTTCGATCACATCACGACTGCTGAGTGGGCTGACGGGGCCACGCCGCGTTCGCCCGAGCCACTCCTCGACTGAGGGTCGCGCGGCAATACGCTCAATTTCTCGACGCAACAGCTCGGGCACGCTCAAGCCGGCTTCGGCCGCATGACGCTGGAGGGCCGCGTATACGTGGTCGTCGATGTCGCGGATCTGCACAGTCTTGGGCACCGGTGCATGCTAGCATGCAAGGATGCATGATCGCGTCTTGGCCGCCGCGATCATCGGAGCGCCACGTGTCCAATGTCGGCACCAAGATCTGCGCAAGTACGGGAAGCGACAGGCGTTCGCCGTCTTGCCGCGGTCGCCTTCAACCAGCACGCTAGGCAGTGCCTGCGGCGCCGCCCAGACTCCGCACCCCGCCAGACCCGCGACGCGCGCACCAAACCTGATGGCTCTAGACCAACAGAGTGGAACCATCCAACCTCTCTGAGTGCCGACCGCGGTACGTCACGCACCGCAATCTCAAATTGTGTCGCAGATCCGAAGATGGTTCAGCTCGATATAAGGCTTTAACCGGTAGGTTCCAGGTTCAAATCCTGGTCGCGGAGCCCTGAGCTCGAAATCGGCCGCCGCCGACGATGACGCACTGCGTCGCACACGCCGTGTTGAGTTCGCCTGTCATGCGCACCACGCTAGAGGCCCCGGCTGCCTCTGTCGTGAGCGAAACCGCCCAAGTCAGGCCGCTGAGTACCCGGCTAGTACGTGGTCAGAAATGCGCATTGGCCGGCGGCAACAGCCGCCGCGGTCGACGCGCCGTCCAAACCGCGCGCGAAGCGAAGCGGGACCGACTTCAGGCCGAGTTGGCGATGTGCCGTGCCGATCGGGCGGCATGTTCGGAACTAGCGACTGTCGAGCGATGGTATAGGTATGGGAGGCGATCAACCGCGGCCCACGGCGAGCGACCCTGTGCTGGCCATCTATCACGTGGCCTTGCCGCAGGTGTACGGCTATTTGCTCCCGCGCTGTGGAGCCGCCGCGCTGGCTGAGGATCTGACCAGCGAGACGTTCCTGGCAGCCGTCAATGCGAGCCGTCAGGGCAGTCTGACCGAGGTGAGCACCGGCTGGCTCGTGGGCGTGGCGCGCCACAAACTGGTGGACTATTGGCGCCGTCTCGAGCGCGAGCAACGCAGCCTCGCTGCGGCGGGCGCTTCGGTCACGGACGTCGACGACCCGTGGGACGAATGGCTGGACACGGAGGCGGCGTATGCCGCTCTGGCGCAGCTGCCAGTTCCGCAACGAGCGGCGCTTACGCTGCGCTATCTCGACGGCCTCCCCGTCGCCGACGTGGCCGAGCATCTCGGGCGAACCTTCCATGGCACCGAGACGCTGCTGGCGCGCTCGCGCGCCGCCTTGCGCCGCCAGTACCAAGAGGGACACCACCATGCCTGCTGACCCGCTCGACGCACTGCGACTGCCGATCGTGCCCGTGGAGCCTCGACCGGAGTTCGCGGAGGGCCTGCTGCGGCGCATGCAGTCGGTCGACCAGACGGAGCGTCGCGCGACGCCCACGATTCGCTATTTCGTCAAGGACATGGACGTCGCAGTCGAGTTCTACCGTCAGCATCTGGGCTTCGAGGAGGAACTGCGACCCAGCTCGGTGTTCGCGATGCTGTACCGAGACGACCTGCGGCTGTTGCTAAATGTCCCCGGTCCCCACCCAGGCGGGCACGCGCTGGCCGACGGCACGCTGCCCACACCCGGAGGATGGAATCGCATCCTGATCCAGGTCGCCGACCTTGATGCGACGATCGAGACCCTGCGCCGCTCAGGAGTCAGCTTCCGCGATGACCAGCCCTCTGGAGTAGGCGTCAGACAGGTGCTGCTTGAAGACCCATCCGGTAATCCGATCGAGCTGTTCGAGCCTGCGATCGGCTACCACGAGCGAGCGCGCTGAAACCCTGGGTGGCGTATGCGCTTCTTGCTTGATCTCATCTATTCAGGAGGCCACACCAGATGATGCAGGATACCGACACCGTTCATGTGCGGTACATGGTCGACGACGTCGCGACCGCCGTTAACTTCTATACGACGCACCTCGGGTTCGCCGTTCTGACCAACCAGGGGTCAGCGTTCGCCGACGTAAAACGCGGCAATCTGCGGCTGCTGCTCAGCGGTCACACCAGCTCGGCTGGACGACCCATGCCCGACGGCAGGCAGCCGGGTCCCGGCGGTTGGAATCGCATTCATCTGCTCGTCGACGACATCAATGCCGAAGTCGCCCGGCTGCGCGCGGCGGGCGTCAGCTTCCGGAACGACGTTGTCACCGGGCCCGGTGGAAAGCAGATCCTGATCGACGACCCGTCCGGCAACCCGATCGAGCTGTTTCAGCCAGCCGCGCATCAAGGCATATGAAGCTCGCGACGACGATCGCCCAGACCGTGGCGCGCACGCTGGGGGCAATTCAGATCGGGCTCGGCGTGCTGTTCTGGACGTACAACGCGCTGAACCTGATTCCGCTGCACATGCTCATCGGACTGGTGATCGTGCTGGCGCTGTGGGTGCTGGCTGGACTCGGACTGCGCGCCGGCGTACACCCGGGGCTGGCTAGCGCGGCGTTCGCCTGGGGCCTCCTTGTCATCGCCCTCGGCATGACCCAGATGCAGATCCTGCCGGGCGACCTGCACTGGATCGTCCAGGTGGTCCACCTCGGATTCGGCCTCGCGGCGATCGGTTTCGCCGAGGCGCTCGGCCGCCGCATTCGGGCCGCGCTCGGCGGCGGCCAGCCTGCTCGACCGATGGCCGCTACGGCCTGAGCGTGATCGCCTGGCCGTTCTGGGCGGTGTGCGCTCTGCTCGAGGGCTATGTCATCGCGTTCGTGAGCGAGCTCGGCAACCCGAAGCACGGCGAGCGCATCGGCCGCTCGGCCGCCTGATGCACCACGGCGCCCCCGCGGTCGTTCGAAGCGAAGCTCGGGCGATTCGGCACCGCCACGAGACGGCGCCGTGCCTCGAGTCGTAGCACAAGCCGTCATGACCGATCCGAGGCTCGTCCTGGCGGTGTCTCTGGCAGCCGCAACGCTTGTCTTGTTCCTGGCCGTCATCGCGGCCGGCGGGGCTTTGCGGGCAGGGCTTGCGCCGTGGCCCGGCATTGCTGTGGTCGTGATGGCGACGGCGGCGTTCGTTATGTCATGGGAGCGCGGGTCGTTTCTTGTGGCGGGGTTGCTGGCCGCGAGCGGCATGGTCGGCCTGGTGTACGGCCTGGTGGCAACGGACTTCTTCGCGGCCGCCACCTTCCCAGGCCCCATTTTCGGTGTCATTGTCGGGCTACCCATGCTCGGACTGGCGCAGGGCGTAAGGACTGCACTGGCCCGGTACGGCTGACAGCATGCCGCGCCCGCGACCTCGCCGGCCGCTGGTTCTACCTCGCGCTTGACTCGGACCAGGCGGGCCAGGACGGCGCAGACCGCCTCGCACTGCAACTCGGACGACAGGCTGTGCGCGTCCCGCTTCCGCTCAGCATGAAAGACGCCGCAGAGCGCACGGCAATGCCCGGCGGCGAGCAGCGGATTCGGGCGCTCTCGGGGCGGCGACGGAGCGCGCCGTCCCGCTCATGGCTAGTGGGCCAGCAGGAGCAATATAGTAAAGCTGCTGCCGGCCAGCAGGCCAATCAGGAATGCGTTGGCGTGCAGCCAGCGCTCGGTAAGAACAGTCGCACGGTATGCGATCCGCCTGACCAGAAACATGATTTGGGTGCCTCCAGATGTTGCGTCTACAGGAGACGATGAAGGCAGGTCCCGTGCCAGCGGGGCTTTCGCGCCGTCAGGCGAGGCGCATGTCCAGGGATTTGCCAGGCTGAGGAAATTGGTTCACCAGGGAGCGTGCGGCGGACTCGAAATAACTGCGCAGGGCGGCCTTGTCGGCGTCGGTGGCCGAACTCTGCGCCACGGCAGACAGCATGTGGGCGAGCCAGGCGTCGCGTTCGGCCGCGCCGATGGCGAACGGCACGTGGCGCATGCGCAAGCGTGGGTGGCCGCGTTCTTCATGGTACGCAGGCGGTCCGCCCCAGTACTGGGCCAAGAACATTGCGAGATGGCGGCGGCTTGGGCTCAGGTCCGCAGGATAGAGCGTGCGCAGAACGGGGTCTGACTCGACGCCGTCGTAGAACGTGTTGACAAGATCGACGAAGAAGCGCTCGCCGCCGACGCGGTCGTACAGAGAATCGGGCATGGCTGCCGCGCCGGATGCTAATTCATGGGGCATGAAAAAGGCGCCCGAATGGCTCGAGCGCCATAGCGGAAAACGAGTCTAGCGCTCGGTATCGTCCTCGTCCCGATCGGCGAGGACCGCCTCGCGGCGAGTAACCGTCGTCGAGCTGTCGGTAATGTCGCCGGTGGTCGAACCTTCGATATCAGCGCCAGCGCGATTCACTGGCGAGCGCTCGACGAACGTGTCGTCGCGCACGTCAGTGCTGCCGGTCGAACCAGGCGAGCTAATCGCCGCGGTTGTCGTGGCCGCGGTGATATCGGTTCGTCCGCGGTCCTCGATCATGGGGTTGCGGTCGCGATCGTCGTCGAGGCCCATGTGCTCGCGTTCGGCATCGTCATCGCTGTGCATCATGCGTTCGGCTGCCGCACCGACGATTGCGCCGCCGACCGCGCCGATGGCGGCGCCAATTGGTCCGCCCGTCAAACCAATAACACCACCAGTGACCGCGCCCGCGGCGGCGGCACCACCTGTTGTGGCGTGCGTTTCGCCGTCATCCACGGTGCTGTCCACGTCGCGGTTCAGTTCGGCATCATCACGTCGCTCCATGTCGTGCCTCCTGTTCGCATTAAGGGACGTAGCAGTTCGCGTGCCGCGGCATATGGCTTGCATTTGGGCCGCGCGTGACTGCCGAGCGCCCCGATCCCGCCGAATCCGCCGCCGAGGCAGGCCTGCGCTATGTGAGCGACGAGCAGCCGGGTATTCGCCGCAAGCCATCGGGCCGCGGCTTCGCGTACGTCGCGCCTGATGGGGCCGCGGTGCGCGACCCGCACACGTTGCTGCGCATCAGGCACCTGGTCATTCCGCCAGCGTGGACCAACGTGTGGATCTGCCCGAGCCCCAACGGACATATCCAGGCGACAGGACGCGACGCCCGCGGGCGCAAGCAGTATCGCTATCACGCGCGCTGGACCGAGGTGCGCGACACCGCGAAGTACGAACGCTTACAGGCGTTCGCCGAGGCGCTGCCACACATCCGCGCGGCGACCGAGCGCGACCTGCGCCAACCGGGCGTCCCACGTACGAAGGTGCTCGCGGCCGTGGTGCGCTTGCTCGAAGAAACCTCGATTCGCATTGGCAACGAGGAGTATCGACGCGAAAACAGCTCGTTCGGGCTGACGACGATGCGCGACCGGCACGCGGAATTCGAGGGCAGCACATTGCGCTTCCGTTTCAAGGGCAAGGGCGGCAAGGAGCACATCGTCGAGCTGCACGATCGACGGCTTGCGCCCATCGTGCGCCAGTGCCAGGACATTCCTGGCCAGGAGCTCTTCCAATACCTGGATGAAGACGGGCAGCGGCACGCGATCGAATCCAGCGACGTGAATGCATACCTGCGCGAGATCAGCGGTGGCGACTTCACGGCGAAGGACTTTCGGACGTGGAACGGCACCGTGCTGGCGATGCGCTACCTGCGCGTGTGCCCGCAGTCAGGCTCGCCTACGGCGGGCAAGCGACAGGTGACGGCGGCAATCAAGAATGTGGCAGCTGAACTCGGCAACACTCCGGCGGTGTGTCGCAGGGCGTACGTGCATCCAGTAGTCGTCAACGCATATTTCGAGGGGTCGCTGCAGCCCGAGGCGGGGGTGCGGGTGCAGGGCGAGCTGAGCGAGGAGGAGGAGTGCGTGTTGAAATTGCTCAAGGTGGCAGCGGAGCGCGCGACCAGGGCCGCTGCCTGACGGCTGTATCCGTCCCTCGACCCCTTCGACAAGCTCAGGGTGAGCGGAGATTCGGATGAGCGGGTGCGGGTACGATGCAAGCATGAAGGTCGTTTTTTTTTTTTATGTTACGGCGACCACCGAGAAGGTCTGGGACCTGCTGCTCGACCCCGAGTCCCTGCGCTCGTGCATTCCTGGGGCTGAGTCGCTCACGGAGACCAGTCCAGATCACTGGGACGCGGTGATGAAAGTCGGCGTGGCGGCTATCAGAGGCACCTACAAAGGTAAGGTCGGCATCGTCGACAAGAATCCGCCCACGCAATACACGTTGCAGATCGAAGGCAGCGGGGGCCCGGGGTTCGTCAAAGGCACCGCGGTGGTCACGCTCGAACCTGAAGGCGATGCCACGCGGGTCAAGGTCGAAGGCGACGGGCAGGTCGGCGGCATGCTGGCGGGTGTCGGGCAGCGCATGCTGCCGGGCGTGGCCAAGATGCTCATGAACCAGTTCTTCGAGTGCTTGATCGCACGCCTCGGCGCACAGCAGGCCGCTTGACCTGACATGCCGCGGGTCTCGGCTTACCCGATGGTCTCGGTGCGCGACGCACTCGAGACCATCCTCGAACGCTGCCGCCCGTTGGGCATCGAATCGGTCGAGCTGACCGATGCGCGCACGCGCATTCTGGCCGAGGACATCATCGCCGACGAGGACTTACCAGGGCTGCCGCGTTCGTCGGTGGACGGCTACGCCGTGATCGCAGGCGACCAAGCAACGGACCTCGAAGTCCTCGAGGAGGTCACGGCCGGTCGGCTGGCGCACGCGCAGGTACGGCCCGGCACCGCGGTCAGGATCATGACTGGCGGCACGTTGCCGCCCGGCGCGGACGCAGTCGTCATGGTCGAGGAAGTCGAAGAAACGGACGGTCACGCGGTGCTGCAGCACCAGCCGCGCTCGGGCGAAAACGTGCATCCGCCCGGGATGGACCTGTCGAAGGGCCAGCCGGTATTGGCGCGCGGGAGCCGGATCGGGGCGGCTGAGGTCGGATTGCTGGCAACGGTCGGGCGCGCGCAGGTACCCGTCTTTCGCAGGCCACGCGTAGCCGTGCTGGCTACGGGTGACGAGCTCGTCGAGCCGCACGAAACGCCACCACCAGGCTCAGTTCGCGACAGCAATCGGTATGCGCTGATGGCCGCGGCCGAGGAGGCAGGCACCGAAGTGGTGTGGCACGCGCACGCGCTCGACGACGAGGCCGCCCTCGAACAGGCCATGCGTGCTGGGCTGGGCAAGGCGGATGTGTTGTTGACGTCGGGCGGTGTGTCGATGGGCACGCGCGACCTGATCAAGCCGCTGCTCGACAAGATGGCCAACATTCAGTTCGGACGAGTGTCGTTCAAGCCAGGCAAGCCGCTGACGTTCGCGACCACGAGCGAAGGCAAGCTGGCATTCGGCCTGCCCGGCTTTCCGGTGTCGTCTCTGGTGACATTCGAGATCTTCGTGCGGCCCGCGTTGCTCAGCCTGCAGGGCGCGGCGAACGTGACGCGGCCGCGGGTGAGTGTCATGCTCGGACATGAGATACGGACCGACGCCGTGCGGCCCGAGTACCAGCGCGCGCGTGTGAGCTGGGAACAACATCAGTTCGTCGCTACGACGACCGGCTTGCAATCGTCGAGTCGATTGATGTCGATCGTCGGTGCAAACGCCTTGTTGGAGCTCGATCCAGGTGGCGAGGTGCTACCGAAAGGGACAATCGTCCAGGCGCTGCTACTGGCAAACCTATAATCCCCCGACGGAGAATTAATCACTTGCTTCCTCAAATTGCCGAGATCCAGCGACAACTCGAAAGTCAGCACTACGTCACCGACCGGTCCATCGCCACGACGATCTACCTGGCGATGAAGCTGCGTAAGCCAGTGCTGATCGAAGGTCAAGCTGGTGTCGGCAAGACCGAGATCGCCAAAGTCCTGGCCGGGGCGCTGGAATCGGACCTGATCCGCCTGCAGTGCTACGAAGGGCTCGATGCCAGCACCGCACTGTACGAGTGGAACTACCCGAAGCAGATGCTGCACATCCGTCTCGAGGAGGCCGTTGGCGAGAAGCACGACATTCGCCAGCAGGAAGCCGAGATTTTCTCCGAGCCCTATCTGCTCAAGCGACCGCTGCTGCAGGCGATCACACGCGAGGACAAGGCGCCAGTACTGCTGATCGATGAGGTCGATCGCGCCGACGAGGAATTCGAAGCTTTCCTCCTCGAGGTTTTGAGCGATTTCCAGGTGACGATTCCCGAGCTGGGCACCGTCAAGGCGAAGCACCGGCCGTACGTCGTGCTGACCTCGAACCGCACCCGTGAGCTCTCGGACGCGTTGAAGCGGCGCTGTCTCTACCTGTGGATCGACTACCCGGACTTCGACAAGGAAGTGCGCATCATCGAGACCAAGGTGGAAGGCATCAACCACCTGTTGGCCGAGCAGGTCGCCGGGTTCATGCAGGTCGTGCGGCGGCTGCGGCTGTCGAAGACGCCGGGCATGGCCGAGTCGCTGGACTGGGCGATGAGCCTGATGGCGCTGCACGCCGATCACCTCGAGGCCGAAGCCGTCACGGAGACGCTCGGCGCGATCCTCAAAGATCGAGACGACGTCACTCGCCTGGCCGGCGCGCGCGCCGACTCGATCGTCGGCGAGTTGGCCGCGCTCGACGAGGACGGCTTGCGCAGCGCACCAGCGCAGATTGCACAGCGCGTCGACAAGGAGCTTGTCTCGCGCTGAGCGCGGGATAGACCTTTGGCGGTAGACGGCCAGCGGCCAAAGCGCCGCGAAGCGACCCACAGCGACCTGCAGCGCAACATCATCGACTTCTGTCGGCTGCTGCGCGAACGGGAGATGCTCGTCACGCCGTCCGAGGTCATCGACGCGCTGCGCACCGCGGACGCCGTCGATCTCTCGGACCGCCAGGAGTTCAAGATGGCGCTGCGCTCGGTGCTGACGGCGAAGCCCGAAGATATCCCGTTGCACGACGCGACCTTCGACGAGTTCTGGCGCTCACGCTTGCCCGAGCGCATCGAGGAGCGGGGCGAAGAAGGCGTTGCCAGTCAGGACCCGGACGCCGAGGGCCAGGACATGGCCCAACCCCAGATTGCGCAAGGCGACGAGGCCGACTCGAACGAGGATGAAGAGGGGCTCGACATGCCTCTCTACTCACCGGTCGAGGTGCTGGCCGGGCGCGACTTCTCGAGCTTCGTCGCCGACGAGATGGTGGACATCGCGCGGGCGATCATGATCGTCGCCAAACGCCTGGCAACGCGCGAAAGCCGACGTTACCGCTCGACCCAGCGCGGCCACGCCATCGATCTACGGCGCACGATGCGGCGCAACATCAAGTACGGCGGCACCGTTGTCGAGCTCGCGCGCAAGAAGCGCAAAATCCGCAAACCGAAGATCGTGTTGATCTGCGACGTCTCGCGCAGCATGGACACCTACTCGAAGTTCCTGCTGCAGTTCATCTATGCGTTGCAGAACACGCTCGGGCGCGTGGAAAGCTTCGTATTCTCGACGCGCCTGACTCGGGTGACGGAGTACTTCCGGACGAGTGATATTTTTACTGCGCTGGATCGCATTGCCCGCGAGGTGCCGGACTGGTCGGGCGGGACGCGCATCGGCGAGAGCCTACGGGTGTTCAATCACGAGTGGGCGCTGCGTACCGTCAACAGGCACACCATCGTGCTGATCATGAGCGACGGGCTCGATACTGGCGACGCCAGCGTGCTGGAGCACGAGATGGAGCAGATCCAACGCCGTGCCGCCCGGGTCATCTGGCTCAACCCGTTGCTGGGCAACGAAGACTACCGGCCGCTGGCGCGGGGCATGAGCGCGGCGCTGCCGCATGTCAATCTGTTTGCCAGTGCGCACAATCTGGCCAGCTTGCAGGCGTTGGGTCGCCATCTCGCGCTGTGAAGCCGTCAGCGGTCGGCCATCAGCCTTCAGCTTGATTCCGCGGCTCGAAAAAGGGGGCGCGTCTGGCCCGCGCAGGGGATACTCTTGTGGTCAGATCAACAATGCTGACTGCTGAAAGCTGAAGGCTGAGAGCTATGAAAGAGTTGCTGCCAGACATCGAACGCTGGCGGGCGGCGGGTAAGAAGGTCGCGATTGCGACCGTCGTACAGGCGTACGGGTCGGCGCCGCGACGGCCTGGGGCGAAGATGGCCATCTCTGAAGATGGTGAGTTCGTCGGCTCGGTGTCGGGCGGCTGCGTCGAGAACGATGTCGTCGAGCATTCGAAGCAAGTCCTCGACGACGACGCCGCGCGGCTGGTGCCCTACGGCATCAGCGACGACATGGCGTTCAACGTCGGCCTGGCGTGCGGCGGGCGGATCGAGGTCTTCATTCAGCCCTTCGGCCGCGCCTTCCCGACCGAGAAGCCCGTCGCGTTCACCTATGTGATCGACGGCGAAGGCCAGGGCAACGGCCTGCTGGCCTGGGAATTCGGGAAACATCGCGGCTCGCTTGGCCACGGCGATGCATTCGACGAGCGCGTTGCGCAGGACGCCATCGCCGCGTTGGGCGATGGACAGCCGCGCCAGATTCGCTACGACGATGCGCCGGGCGGGCCAGTACGGGTCTTTGTGGACACCTATCCGGCGCAGCCGACGATCGTCATCTTCGGCGCCGTGCACATTGGCGTGGCGCTGGCAAAGCTCGCCAAGACGACGGACATCTTCAAGGTCATCGTTGTCGACGCGCGTGGTGTCTGGGCCACCCGTGAGCGGTTCCCCGATGTCGACGAGATCCACGTGATGCACGCCGACGACTACCTGGCGCACCATCCGCTTGGGAGCAACGCCTTTGTCACCGTGCTGAGCCACGACCCGAAGTTGGACGATCCGGCGCTGATTGGCGCGCTGCCGAGCCGTGCGCGGTATGTTGGCGCTGTCGGCAGTCCCAAGACGCAAGCCGACCGTCGCGAGCGCTTGGGCGCGGCAGGCTTGACCGAGCAGCAGATCGGGCGCCTGCATGGGCCGATCGGCTTGGACATTTCGGCCCAGACACCGGAGGAGATCGCCGTCGCCATCCTGGCGCAGATGATCTCCGCCAAGAACGCCAAGGCGGCGCCTGCGAAGCAGTTAGTGGCGGTGGGGTCCGCGTAGAGCACAGTGCTGGCAGCCGTCATCCTCGCCGCTGGCGGCTCCAGTCGAATGGGCCAGCCCAAGCAACTGCTTCGTTTCCGCGGTACCTCTCTTTTGCGGCGCGCGATCGATACGGCCTGTGCTGTGCCCGCCGAGCAGGTGATTGTGGTTTTGGGCCACGCTGCTGACCAGTTGTTGCCTGAGTTGGAAGGGACTGGGGCGACTGTGGTCATCAACGACCAATGGATGGAAGGCGTCAGCACCTCCTTGCGCGGGGGCCTGGCGGCCGTTGCATCTGAAGCGCGAGGCGTGTTCGTCTACCCGGCCGACATGCCCATGGTAACCAGCGACTGCTTGCGCGAACTCGCCCGGCGACAGCAGGTCAGTGGTCGGCCGGCCGCGATGACCGAGGCAGGCGGCGTGCGCGGTGTGCCCGTGTACGTGACCCGCTCGTTGTTCCCGGCCTTGATGATCCAGGAAGGCGACGTGGGCGGCGCCCAGTACTTACGAGCGCATCCTGAGTCCGTTGAGGCGGTTCACTTTGGCGACCCCGACCTGATGCGGGACGTCGACCGCCCCGAGGACTACTCGCGGCTGCTCGAGCTCGACCCCGACGCCGAGCTGCCGCTCACTTGATGGGCGTGGGCCTCGGGTTTTGCCTGCAATGCGGGATGGCATTGGAGGACCGGTTTCACGAGGATCGCAACAGGCCGACTTGTCCTGACTGCGGGTTTATCCATTATCTGGACCCGAAGGTCGCCGTGGCGGTGATTGTCGGCGACCCCTCTGGGGTGCTGCTGGGCAAGCGGTGCATCGATCCGGGCAGTGGGCGCTGGAGCTTCCCGGCGGGGTATGTCAATCGAGGCGAGGTGCTCGAGGACGCGGCCATGCGTGAAGTGCAGGAGGAGCTTGGCGTCGACGTGCGGCTCAAAGGCCTCGTCGGCGTGTACTCGGAGGAAGGCAATCCGGTGGTGCTGGTCGTGTACGGCGGCGAGATCAGCCACGGGGTGCCACGGGCGGACGGGCGGGAGATCAGCGACATACAGTACTTTGGCTTGGTGGAGTTGCCCGAGCTCGCGTTCCCCCACGATCGCAAAGTGCTCGCGGATTGGAAGCGCATGGTCGAGGCTGGTAGCCTCTTTGCCAAGCCAGAAGAAACGTTTTCATCTGCACAGACGAGAGGCAATTCTTGATGGTCCAGACCAACACTCGTGAGCCCGGCCTGCATACCGTCACGGTCACCGTGAACGGCAAACGTGAATCCCGCGAGGTCGAGCCGCGCCAGCTGCTGGTGTACTTTCTGCGCGAGCAGCTCGGGTTGACCGGCACCCATGTCGGCTGTGACACATCGCAGTGTGGCGCGTGCACGATCCTGGTTGACGGCGTCGCGGTCAAATCGTGCACGATCTTGGCGGTCCAAGCCGAGGGATCGGACGTCAAGACGATCGAGGCGTACGCCGAATCAAGCGGCAAGCTGCATCCGATCCAGCAGGCGTTCTGGGAAGAGCACGGCTTACAGTGCGGCTTCTGCACACCAGGCATGGTGATCGCGATCGACCAGCTACTGCGCGACAATCCGAGCCCGTCGGAAGCCGAAGTACGGCGTGGCATCGACGGCAATCTGTGCCGCTGCACCGGGTACCAGAACATCGTCAAGGCGGCGCTCTCAGCGAGCAAGAAGCTGAGCGGTGAGGAGCCTTTCGAGAAGCCCGAAGCCGAGCCCGCCCTGGCGGCGGCGCACTAGGAGGCCCGCCGAGATGTTTCCTGCCAAGTTCGAATATAAGGCCGCGGGCAGTCTCCAGGAGGCCGTTGGCCTGCTCGAGGATCCTGAAGCGAAAGTCATCGCCGGCGGGCATAGCTTACTGCCGCTGATGAAGCTGCGCCTGGCGCAGCCCAAGTTGCTGGTGGACATAAGTCGCATCCCTGACCTGGCCTATATTCGCGTCGAAGATGGCCAGTTGGCGATCGGCGCGCTGGCCACGTACCGCCAGATCCAGTTTTCACAAGACGTCCAGCGCAGCGCGGGTGTGCTAGCCGAAGCGGCGCACGAGGTGGGCGATCCCCAGGTTCGGGCGCGCGGCACCCTCGCTGGGGCGCTGGCGCACGCCGATCCCGCGGGTGACATGCCTGCCGTCGTGCTCGGGCTGGGCGGCAGCGTCAAGGCCGTCGGGCCGAGCGGCGAGCGCAGCATCGACCTCGATGGGTTCTTCGTCGACATGCTGACGACGGCGCTCCAGGAGCGCGAGATCGTGCGCGAGGTGCGCCTCAACACACTTGGTCCTGGCACGGGCGCGGCGTACCACAAGTTCGACCAGCCGGCGAGCCACTATGCGCTGACCGGCGTCTGTGCTGTGGTGACGCTCGATGGCAACACGCTGAAGTCGGTGCGGATTGGCGTGACGGGTGTTGGGCCCAAGGCGTACCGACCGACGGCTGTCGAGCAGGCGTTGACGGGCAAGCCCGCTGACGAGGAGTCGGTCCGCGCGGCCGTGCAAACGGTGGCCGATGGGATCGATGTGCTGGGCGACATTCATGCGTCGCCCGAGTACCGCGCACACCTCGCGCGCGTGCTGACGCGGCGGGCTGTGCTACAGGCTGCCGAGCGCGCCAGGGGCTAAGCCAGCTACGCAACGCGAGGTCTTCGCCTCGGGCACACGCTGGGAGCCGATCGTCGGCTACTCGCGCTGTGTTCGAGTCGGGCCCTACGTGTGCGTGTCAGGCACGACTGCCACTGACGCTGACGGGCGGCTCGTGGGCGTGGGCAATCCGTACGCTCAGGCGGTCCAGGCCCTGCGCAACATCGAGACAGCATTGACCCGCGCCGGGGCGCGGATGGAAGACGTCGTGCGGACCAGGATCTATGTGACCAACATCGGAGACTGGGAGCACATCGGCCGCGCCCACGGCGAGGTCTTCGGGGCGATCCGGCCCGCGACGAGCATGGTCGAGGTCAGTCGCTTGATCGACCGCGACATGCTGGTGGAAATCGAGGCGGACGCGATTATCGCTGCTGGCTGATGGGCCAGAGGCGACGCCGCCGTCAGCCCACGCGCCCACGCGAATTGCCAAAGAATCCCTCTGGGACGAGGGGAAGGAAACCGTGAGGCGGTCGGCTTATGCGGCGCGCTGGCGCAGGGACCAGACGCGCGCTAGCTGGCGATCGACGGCGTCGAGCAATTCGGTATCGAACATGTCGCTGGCCATGCCGCGCGCGCGGCGTAACAGCGGTTCGGCGGCATCGACGTCGCCGCGCAGCAGGTGGGCGTCCCCGAGATTGCGCAGCGACACAGCGATGCCGCGCTGATCGCCAATTTCTTCGTAAAGCCGCAGCGAACGCTGCCAGTGCGCGTGCGCTGAGTCCCAATCGCCGTCACCCGCGCGCCAGTACAGGTCGCCCAGGTTGTTGGCGGCCAGCGCGATACCCCGCTTGGCGCCGATGCGCTCGTGGAATTCGAGCGCCTGGTGATAGATGTCGCGCGCCTGACCGAGGTGACCCTGCAAGTGCAGGACAGTGCCCAGGTTAAGCGACACCGTCGCGGCCAGCAGCGCGTCCTTACCCGCTTGGGCAGATTCCAGCGCCCGGCCGAGGGCTTCGCGGGCCACAGGCAGGTCGTCTTCGCGAGCGGCTGCGATGCCGACCGCGCGGTAAGCTGCCGCACGCTCCGCGGCTGCCGCTGGATCGTCGGCGAGTAGTGCGATCGCCTCGGCGCCAAGCAAGCGCGCCTCAGCGTCGGCGCCACGCGCGACGGCCAACATCGAACGGGCAATCCGCACCCGCGCCATAGCCAGCGGGCTGGCGGTGCCAGCCAGGCATGCCTCAGCCCGCGAGAGACCGTCGTGCGCGGCGGCATAGGTACCGCGGCGACGGTGAATTTCGGCAATCTGACGCCACACGTCAGCCTGCACTTCGAGGCGATCTTCGAGCTCGACCGCCGCGCGCAAGCTATCCATCGCCGCTTCGTCCTCGGCCAGCACGCCCAGGGCAGCGCCGAGTGACGCCAGGACTTCGGCGCGCATGCCGCGGTCGAGTCCCGCGTTGCCCAGCCGGCCGAGCGCATCTTCGTAGTAGTGAATGGCCTCGCGATTCAAGTACAGCAAGCGCGCGCGGTCGCCGGCGGCGCACAGGTAGCGCACTGCCCGGTCGCGATCGTCGCCGCGTCCAAAGTGCAGCGCCAGCAACGCCAGGCGGTCGGCGACCGTGGCATCGCTCAGGTGCTCGAGAGCGTCGCCCGCGGAGCGGTGCAAGCTCGAACGTGTGGCCGACAACAGGCTGGCGTAGACCGTCTCCTGCACCAGAGGGTGGCGGAAGTGCCAGATCCACGTCGTGCCCCGGCCATCGCCACGGACGCGCGACTCACGGATCAGGAGCCCGTGTTCCTCGAGCCGCGCCAGGACAGCGCCCCAATCGCCCGGACCAAGGACGCGCCTCAGCAGCGTCGCGGGGAAAGCGTGGCCGAGTACGGCCGACACATGTACGGCGCGTCGCGCGCGCCCGTCGAGTGCATCAATGCGCGACAGGATCAAACTGCGCAGCTGGTCGGTCAGATAGCGTGGCTGGGCTGCCGCCGAGCCGCGACGCTCGGCGCTCTCAGCGGGGATGCCCGATTCGGCGACCGCGCCGCACAGCTCGATCAGATAGAGCGGGTTGCCTTCAGCGCGGGCGACGACGAACTCGACTGCCTGGTCGGTTGCGCTCGCGCCCAGCAGCGAACGGGCAAGCAGCGCGCTCGTATCCGGGGCGAGCGGCTGCAGACTGATTCGCTTGCCGACCAGCCAGCCGGTCGGCGGCGTCCATCCTGGCCGATGGACGAGCAGCCAGCCCAACGGCGACGCGTGCAAGTCGCCAATGGCTTCTTCGATGATCGCGGCGCTCGCGGCGTCGAGCCAGTGACAATCGTCCATGGCGATGACGACCGGCCGCTCTTCGGACGCGGTGTGCAGGAGCGCCTTCATCGCGCGGGCGAGCAGACCTTTGCGCAATTGCGCTGGCAGCGCCGCGGTGCGCTCATCCACTGCTTCACTTGACTGGGCGAGCAGGTCGCGCACAACGGCAGCCGCGAGTGTCACGTCGAGACCGTCGATCTCGGACGCCGCGGCGAGCACCGACTCGAGGCTGCGGTCGGTGCCGTTGCGCTCGATGCGCTGCAGCAGTCCGCGCAGCAGGCCGGCGAGCGTGGTATAGGGCAAGTCCTGGCCGTAGGGTGGGCACGCCACATTGAGCCAGGTGCGATCGCGGCCGGCGGCGCTTTCTCGGACGGCGTGGGCCAAGGCGCTCTTGCCAATGCCCATGCCGCCCTCGACTTCGACCACGGCACGCCTTCCAGCGCGCAGCGCACTCAGGCCCTGAACGATTTGCTCAACCTCACGTTCGCGACCAAGGTAGCGCTCGAGCGCGCCGCGCCGGACGCGGTTCGTTTGGCCCAGCACGACGTAGCTGTGCACGGGTGCGTCTTTGCCGCGAATGCGCACCGAGCGCCGCTGACGCAGGCGAAAACTGTTGCCGAGATAAGCGCGCGTGGCCTCGCCGATGAGCACGCTGCCGACGGGCGCGGCATGTTCCAGGCGGGCGGCGACGTTGACCGCGTCGCCCATGACGGTATAGGCGCGCTTGCGGCGTGAGCCGATCGGGCCGGCCAACACCACGCCGGTGTTGATGCCGATGCGCATCTCGAGCTCGCAGCCAATCTGCTTGCGCAGCTGGGCGTTGAATCGGCTCAGCGCCGTCTGCATTTCGAGCGCGGCGAGGACTGCGCGGCGCGGATCGTCGTCGTGCGCGACGGGCGCACCGAAGGTGGCCATTACGGCGTCACCCAGGAACTTGTCGACTTCGCCGCCGTAGTGGGCGATAGCTTCGTCGAGGACGTCGAAGCAGCCATTGATGGCTGCGACAAGCTTCTCGGGCGGCAGGACCTCCGCTAGACGCGTAAAACCGCGAACGTCGGCGAAGAGGATGGTGACCGGTCGAAGGTCACCTTCTACTGCGCCGATTTCGTTCGCGGCTTTGGTTTCCGAGGCCGCCAGGGGCGTCATGGGCGGACGGAGTCTAATCCCAGATGACCTGATCCCATAGAACTTGATCCCACAAAACCTGGTCGCAAAGCACCTGATCCCACAGCACTTGGTCCCATAGCACCTGGTCCCAAAGCACTTGATCCCACAGGACCTGGTCCCAGGGCACCTGGTCCCACGGCACCTGGTCCCATAGCACCTGGTCCCACAGGAGCTGGTTGCCGCGCAGCAGGTGCTTGATCTGCGGCAGGATGGCGCGCATGAGGGGCGTGGCCGGGGCGACGTGCTGCCGCGCAGCGCGGGGGGTGCGCATCTCGAGCGTTCGGGCGATGTTTACGACGCCACTGCCCTGGAGGCTGCGGGCGACGCCACCCAGTGGGCGGGCGGAACCGATCAGGAGCGCCTTGACCTCGTCAGGGCTCAGGTTCGGCCGTTGATCGAGCAGCAGCGCCGCGGCGCCGCCAGCAACGGCCGCCGCCTGGGACGTGCCCGAGAGACGGAAGGTTCGAGGACCTTCGATATGGTCCGGAATGAGCTTGTCGAGCGTGGCGCCGGGCACGCGCAGCGAGACGATCTTCCGGCCTGGCGCAACCAGGTCTGGCTTGGCGATGCCGTCGTTTGTGGGGCCGCGGCTGGACCAGCTCGGGACACTGTCGTCGGCTAGACTGGCCGTGCCTGCGTCATCCGAGGCGCCGACCGTTATGACCAGCGGATCGTAGGCCGGCGTCTGGACCGTGCCCGCGTTCGGGCCGCCGTTACCGGCCGCGACGACGACGACGATCCCACTGCGCCAGGCAAGCTCGACAGCGGCGGCCAGCGGATCGTCACGATACGAGCCTTGCGCTGGCGCACCGAGAGCCATGATGGCGACGCGGATGCCGAGCGATTTGCGATGGGCGACGGTCCACTCCAGGCCATGGATGACGGTCGAGACGCGGCTATGGCCCTGGGAGTCGAGAACCCGCACGCTGACCAGGTTGGCGTCAGGCGCCAGGCCAGGCGCGGCCGAGTCGCGGCCGGCGGCCACGATGCCGGCAACGTGCGTGCCGTGGCCGGCAGGATCGCCCTGGGCGGGGTGGGTCGGATCGATCAGGTCGGTCCGATCCTTCACCCGCGCACCAAAGGCGGGGTTGTTGTCGATGCCACTGTCGAGCACGGCGACGGTAACGCCCTTGCCGGTCTCGCCGGCCTTCCAGGCATCGGGTGCGCCAATGGCTTGCGCGTACACGACAGGCGTGCCACCCGAGTCGCTGCCGTTGATGGCGGTCGCGCTGACCTCGGCGTCGAAATGGATCCGGCCAACGCTGCTGTCCGCCGCCAGGGCGCGGATCTGAGCTGGGGTCAGCTCGGCGACCGTCGCGCCGATCAGGTTCGACTTGCTGACGACAGTGCCGCCATTGCCGCGGACTCGATCTTCGGCGCGCTGAGCGCGGCGGACGTTGGCGGTGGTGGTGGTGCCGTCGTTCGAGTTGAGCGCGCCTTCGACGATGACGGGGATGCGCTCGGATTCACGCGTTGTCTGGAGCTTGCGGACGATCTCAGCGTCCAGGCGTCCAGCGGTTGGGGTGCTAGTGCTGGGCGCGGCGGCAGCCGGCGCCGCGAAGAAGGGGATGGCCAGAACGACGGTGGCGAGGATCGCGAGCCCGCGGGCGAGCCGCGGGAACACTGATCGACGCATGTCGTCCCAGGAAAACGCAGGGATTAGGGGCATAGTCACTCCCGGCCGAACTGTCGGGCTGAGTATCGGCCTGGGTCAGCTGAAGCTAAAGACCCCTACGTGGGGGACCTGCTGGCGGATAGTCCCCGTCCTATAGGGCCATATGCCTCCCCGGCTTCGCGGAAGGCGTGGGGCCGGTATGTGAGCTAGGCGACGGCCGCGGCTACGCGTTCGGCGCCGTGCGGCAGACGGGACAGGCGGCTGCGCAGCGTTGCGACTTCGCTTGTCTCGAACGAGCGCAGCGGGCGCATCAGTTGGGCGCTGTCAATGATCCCCCACTCGCGCAGCACGGCCTTCATCGACGCGAAGCTGGCCGCCTCAGGCGAGCCACCACGCGCGATCTCGGCGAGCTCTTCGTACTGACCCACCACATCCTGGGCACGCCCGGCGAGGGCGAAATCGCCACGTGCGGCGGCCTCCCACGCTTCGGCGGCGGCAGCCGGCGCGACGTTCGCGGTTGCCGGGATGGCCCCGTGGGCTCCGATGACGTAGCCGGCGTCAATCAGGATGCGCGTACCGAGGAACATGCGGAAGCTTGATTCGAGGTCGGAGGAGCGGATGCCCGCAACGAGGAGACGGAACCAGCGCAGATCGTTCTGCGAGTCCTTGATGCCCTGGACGGTCCCCTCACGCGCGAGTTGGAGCGTCGTCGCGACCGTCATTTTGACCTTGACGGTCTGGGGGATGTTGTAGACGAGCAGCGGCAGGTCCGGAAACGCGGTCTTGACCGCCCGGAAATGGGTCAGCATCTCGTCCATCGAGTGCGGGTAATAATGCGGCGGAGTCAGTGCCAGCGCATCGGCGCCTGCCGCGGCAGCATGTCGTCCGTGACGCAGCGCCAGCCCGGTCGAGCTGTCGCCGATATTGGCGATGACTGGCACACGCCCGTTGACCTGCGACACGGTCGCCTCGAGCGCGCGTGCTCGCTCAGTCTCAGGAAAGGCTGCAAACTCGCCTGTGGTGCCCATGCCCCAGATGCCATGCACGCCCGCGTTGACCAGGAAGTCGACCAGGCGGCAGAGCGATGGCTCGTCGACGCGCTCGCCGGCGTCGATCGGAGTCAGCATGGGTACGAAGATGCCCCACAGGCGTGTCAAATCCATGCTGCGCAGTATGTCACGCGGACAGGGGCGTGCGCGCTCCGGGCTGCGCGGTCAGCCCCAATCCCTCGTGTGGCGCGAACCCCAGGCGATTGATCCCGTCAAAGGCCGCGGTCTTATAACACTCGGCCAGCGTCGGGTAGTTGAAGACCGTGTTCACGAAGTACTCGATCGCGCCGCCAAACGTGAGCACCGCCTGGCCAATGTGGATCAGCTCGCTGGCGCCCTCGCCGATGATGTGCACACCCAGCAACGCGTGCGTATCGAGATGAAAGATCAGCTTCAACAGGCCAGTGGTGTCGCCGATGATCTGGCCGCGGGCGATCTCGCGATAGTGCGCTTTGCCTACCTCGTAGGGCACGCCAGCCTCGGTCAGCTCTTCCTCGGTGCGGCCGACCATCGAGATTTCCGGGATGGAGTAGATGCCATACGGGAACAGCGCGGGGACACTCGAGGCCTCGATCCCGAAGGCATGACAGGCGGCCAGCCGGCCCTGCTCCATCGAGGTCGATGCGAGCGAAGGAAAGCCGATCACGTCGCCCACGGCGTACACGTGCGGCACCGTCGTCTGATAGTTCTCGTTGACGGGTAGCCGACCACGCCCATCCTCGCTCAGTCCGGCCGCGGTCAGATTCAACGACGAGGTCGCGCCGGTGCGACCCACGCTATACAGCGCCGCGTCGGTCACGACCTGCTTGCCACTGGCGAGATGGATGCGCACGCGGTCGCCGTACGTATCGGTGATCAGCTCCATGCCCGAGACCTCTTCGCCGAGGCGCAAGGTAACACGGTTCTCGCGCAAGTGATAGGCGAGCATGTCAATGATCTCGTTGTCGACGAAGGACAGCAGGCGCTGCCGTTTATCGATCAGTGTGACGCGTACCCCGAGCGCGGCAAAGATGCTCGCGTATTCGAGACCGATCACACCCGCCCCGACAACTGTCAGCGACCGCGGCAGCCGCTTGAGCTGGAGCACATCGTCGCTGCAGCACACGCGCTGGCCATCGAACGGAATCCCTGGATCGCGCGTGGCTTCGGTGCCTGTCGCGATCACCACCCGCGCGGCGCTGACCTCGCGCGTGCTGCGTGGACCACCGCCATTGACGTCGGTCAAGCGCAGCTCGTTTGGGCCGACGAACGCGGCTTCTGCCGTGAACACCTCGACGTTGTTGCGCATCAGCTGGTGGCGCGTGACGTCGATCTCATGGCGGACGACATAATCGGTGCGGAACTGCAGATCCTCCATGGTGATGTTCTGCTTGACGGTGTAGGAGGCGCCGTACAGCCCGCGTAACCGATAGCCCGATAGGTAGACGGCCGCTTCTCTGAGGGTCTTGCTCGGTATGGTCCCGCTGTTGATGCACACGCCGCCGATGACCGTCTTGCGTTCGACCAGGGCCGTGCGCTTGTTCAGTTTGGCCGCCTGAATTGCCGCGCGCTGGCCGGCGGGACCTGAGCCGATGACCAGCATGTCGTAGGTGAACTCAGACATCGGCGACGATCCGTTCGCTATCGAGAGTACCGCGCGCCAATTGGCAGTGACCGTGGAGTCGGTTAGCAGCTATGCACGCTGCTGGTACATCGGCAGCAGACGTCGCTCGAGGCCGTTGCCGACCAGGCGCTGAATGGGCGGCAGCTTGTCAGCATCCCATTCGCCAATGAACGTGATGGCCAGGCCCGAACGGCCGGCGCGCGCGGTGCGCCCGATGCGATGTACGTATGCCTCGGCATCCTCGGGAATGTCGTAGTTGAAGACGTGCGAAACCTCAGGAATGTCCAGGCCGCGCGCGGCCACATCGGTGGCGATCAGGTACTTGAGGTCGCCAGCGCGGAAGTCGCGCAGGACGTCCTCACGGATGCGTTGGCTCATGTCGCCATGGATCGCGGCCGCGGGTAGTCCGCGTCGCCGCAGCGAGCTATCGAGCCGGTCGACGCCAATCTTGGTCTGTCGGAAGATCATGGCTCGTTCGGGCGGATCCAGCTCGATCAGCGAAACGAGCGCGTCCAGTTTGTCCCGATCGGCGACCTCGTAATAGACCTGCTCGACTTCTTCGACCGTCAAGCGCTGCGGCTGGACGTGCACCGTGGACGGCTCGAACATGTACCGCCGCGACAGGATGCGAATCACGGTCGGCATGGTGGCCGAGAACAACGCTGTCTGTCGTTCGCGCGGTGTCCGGCGCAGAATGCGCTCGACGTCGGGCAGAAAGCCCATGTCGAGCATGCGGTCGGCTTCATCGAGCACGAGATAGTCGATCTCGTCGAGCCTGAGGGTGCCGCGCGAGATGTGGTCGAGGACGCGGCCAGGGGTGCCCACGATGACGTGCGCGCCAGCCTTCAAATCCTCGAACTGGCGACCGTACCCGGCGCCGCCGTACAGCGTGACGATGTTGATGCCCGGAATGTAGCGGCCAAGCTTGCGCAGCTCTTCGCCGATCTGCTGCGCCAACTCACGTGTTGGCGCCAGCACGAGTGACTGCGGATAGAGCTGGTTCTCGTCAATGCCTTCGATGAGCGCAATACCGAACGCGGCTGTCTTACCGGTGCCCGTCTGCGCTTGCCCGATCACGTCGAGGCCCTCTAGCAGCAGCGGAATGACTCGCGCCTGGATCTCAGTCGGATTGACGAACCCCATCTCCGCGAGGGCGCGCGACACCTCGCTGCACAGCATGAGCTCGGTGAACCCGCTCGCGGGTTCTAGCGTCGGTACCTGCGGTGTCGGAGTTGGATGGGGTGGTGAAGGGGCGGTAATCGCGGATTGCTTGGCCGGAGATGAGTGAATGGCGCCGGGGCGCGCCGCGCGCGTGACTCTACGTATTGGAGTAATAACCAGTGTCGGATCCTTTAGTGTTGTTATACCCGCAAGCGTCACATGAGGTAGACAATGCACCATCTGACCGAGTACAACTCGCGCCGTTTAGGCTTCGCGGCGGGTATCGGCGCGGCGGCGCTCATGCTCCTGGCGCTCGCGCTGTTGCGCGCCTTGAGCGGCGTGTCGTCGCTGCCCGAGATCGTGGCGGAGGGCATCCTGGCGCGTATGCCTGGCGCCCTGTTTTCGACGGTGCTCGACGCATTGCAGCATGCGGCCAAGCCACTGTTTTACGTAGCCGTCGGCATCGGCATGCTGCTGGTGGGTGGCCTGCTGGGTCGCTGGTACGGCGAGCAGCCCGGCTGGAGAAACGCCGCTCGTCTGGTAATCGGCACGTGGCTCGTATTCGGGCTGGTGGTGTACACGCTGCTCGGCGCGGGCATCTTCGGCCAAGCGCTGCAGGCCGGGCCAGTGTGGCACGCGCTTTCGCTGCTGATGGTGTTCACCGTCTTCGGCGTGGGACTGGTCGGCCTGCACGACCTCCTCACACAGCGCGCGGCGCCGAGTGCAAGTCGCCGCGCACTGCTGCGGAATCTTGGCGCGGCTATGGTTGGCACGGTCGCATTGGGCAGCGCCTGGCGGCTGATGGCCAACGGCTTCGCGACGACCGGAACAGCGCCGGTGGCCAACAGCCCCACATTGGCCGCAACGCCAAACTCACCGCCCTTTGACCTGCAGGGCATGTCCACGGAAGTGACGCAGACGAGCGACTTCTATACGGTCTCAAAGAACTTCATCGATCCAAGCGTGGCCGCAAACAGTTGGCGACTCAAAATCGATGGTCTCGTCGATCGGCCGCTGGAGCTGACCTATGACGAGCTGCAAGCACTGCCCGCCAGCGAGAGCTACTACACGCTGATGTGCATCAGCAACGAGGTCGGTGGTGACTTGTGGGGCAACGCCATCTGGCGGGGGGTCAAACTCCGCTACCTGCTCGAGCAGGCGGGCGTGCACACGGATGGTGTAAAGGCGGTCTTCTCGGCGGCTGATGACTACAAAGACTCCGTGAAGCTCGATCGAGCGCTGCACCCCGACACGCTGTTGGCGTGGGAAATGAATGGCGCTCGCCTGGCCCGCGAGCACGGCTTTCCTGCGCGGCTACTGATCCCTGGCATCTACGGCATGAAGAACGTCAAATGGTTGACCGGCATCACCATCCTGGGCACCGACTTCAAGGGCTTCTGGCAGAACCAGGGGTGGGATGACGCGGCGCCGTACCAGACCGCGTCGCGGATCGACGCGCCGTTATCGCGCGCGACGCTGCCGGCTGGATCACTCTCCGTCGGCGGTGTCGCGTTTGCTGGCGATCGCGGCATCGAGTCGGTCGAAGTGAGCACCGATCTCGGCCGCACGTGGCAGCCGGGCCAGGTCAAGCCGGGCCTATCGCCGTATACCTGGCAGTTGTGGCGGGCCGATCTGACAGTCGATAAATCGGTCCGCGACATCCGTGTCCGAACAGTCGATGGCCAGGGTGTGCCGCAGATACGTGAGGACGCCCCGCCGTTCCCATCGGGCTCGACGGGGTATCACGCCATTACCGTCGCTATCTCTTAGACGGCAAGTGCCTTGAGCGCCTCGGGCTGGGGCTTGCGGATGCGCGGCGGCGCAGTGATGTAGCGCTGGGTCAGCTTGTTCGAGTCAATTGCGCCCAGCTGCTCGTACAGGAACTCGAACTTCTCCTCGAGCTGACCGCGCAGCGTGGCGCGTGCCGACTCGGGCAGCGTCCAGACCTGCTGCTTGAACGGACCCCACAGCTTCTTGCGCGTCTTGTAGATGAACTGCTCGTCGGTGTCGTTGGCGCCGCGCTCATCGCCCAGCTTCTCGCGGCAGTAGCGGTACATGTCCTGCTTGAGGTCCTCGGGGAAGGCGCCTCCGTCGAGCAGGATGTTCTGGAACTCGGTCGCCAGGTGGACTTCTACCGTGCCCGCTTCGGGGAATTTGTGGAAGTACTCGGAGGGCAGCGTGCTCGCGCCGTGCTGGACCGCGCCACCCATGCCGTACTCGCGCGCCGCGGCTGACAAATCGCGTAGTGTGTCGAAGTCGATCGCCACACGCGCCACGGTGCCATCCGGCAACACGACCCCGCCGTGCGACGAGCCGGTATTGACACTGATCTTGGACAACCCGCGCTTGTCGCCGACTTGCTGACGGAAGATCTCGTTGAAGCCCTCGACGAACGCGCGCAGCTCCCCGACGGTGCTGTTGTTCTTGCCGACCTCGCCGATCTCACCGCCGATCGAAATGGTCACGCCCTGGGGCTCGCTTTGCCGAATCAGGCTCGCCAGTTCAGCACAGCGCTCGTAGTTGTGGCGCTGCTGCTCGCGCTCGGTTGGAAACGACAGGTCGACGAGCGTCGAAGTATCGATGTCGATGTTGCCGTAACCGGCCGCGACTGCTTCACGGATGAGCTTGCGCAGGCCGTCCACGACGCTTTCGGGATCGGTCGCGTATTTCTTGGCGTTGGCCTGATAGTGGTCGCCCTGGATGAAGATCGGGCCGCGATGGCCCTCCTTTATCGAGGCCGCCATCATCACCGTGGCGAATTCGTCGCAGCTCTGCTCGGTGTATTCCATCTCACTGCGCGCGAGCTCGAAGATAAATGCGCCCGCGTTGCGGCGCTTCGCCGATGCAACCAGCGCTCGCGCGACGTCATAGGCCATCGCCCGCACGTTTACGGCGGGCACGGTCATGCCCTCGTATTCACCCCGGCTGCGCGCCTGGTACAGCGCGTCGATGCTGGCGCTCTGGATGCCGAGCTCCCAGCCAGCCTCCCAGATGACCCAGCGCGCCGCAGCGCGTGCGTCATCGTTGCCGAAGACGGCCGTCTGAACGAGACGATCAATGAGCTGACCGCGTAGTGCCGCCGGGTCCTTAACCCGAACGCCACCGTTCAGATCGATGACCTCGCGAGCTCCCTCGATCAACTCCTGAACGGATGCGAACGTCATCGTTCGTCTCCTCCGTGGCAGAAAGTGCTGACGGCTTAGCCGTCCGGGCAGTATACCCTGCGCCAGAGCATGCCTGACCCGCGGTCTGTCCACCCCAAACTCACCCGCGCGCTGGAGCGCCTTGGCTCGGCCGACCTGGTTACGGCTTGTGCCGATCCGGCCCCACCCGAGCTGACCAAGGCGATCCACGAGTTCAACACCGGCGAGTTCTTCGAGCAGCACGAGACGATCGAGCTCTTGTGGCGGGCGACGCCGGGCGAGATTCGCCACCTGTACGAGGGGATCTTGCAGATTGGCGTGGGCATGCACCACTTGGTCTCGAACCGAAATTTTCATGGCGCGGCGGTGAAGCTCGATCATGGCATCCGGTTGCTGGAAGCGTTTCCTGACGTCTGCCATGGCGTGAACGTCGCGCGACTGCGGCGGGATGCGCGGGCGGCGCGGCAGCACCTCATCGCCCTGGGGCCAGATCGCCTTGGCGAATTTGATGCCGCATTGATTCCACGGGTCCGTTTGGCGTGAGCCGCGGGCATAGCCGCGTCACGGGGGCGGTACGGCTCGCGCTGGCCGTGTGGCTCATGGCCAGCGCAGTGTGGACGCTGGCCGATCCGGTCGGGGCGCTGCAGCGTCAGGCGATGCCTATGGAGACGATCCTGCCCCTGGCGGGGCTGTCGTTCGCGATCGGCGCGTTTTTGCTGACGGGGTTTATGACCCGCGTCATGGGCGTGTTGCTCGTCGGCCTCGCCGTGTGGCAAATCACCGGTTACGGGATAAGCGTGTGGCCAGTCATCGAGGCCGCACTCGGTGCGTACTTCGCGCTACGGGGCGGCGGCGCCTGGGCTATGGACATTTACGTCCAGAAAATGCAAGACCGCGTGCGCCAGCGCGCGATCAATTCACCTGAATCGTCGTAACGCCTGTTTCGAGGTTGATATCGGCCTTGTTGGTCGCCGTGTCCCACTCAGGTGACTGATTCAGCTCGGCGCCAACGGCTGGAAACCGCGACTCGTCGATCTGGAAGGCGCTCAGCCCCCCGCGGTGGCGGATGCGTGCCGCAACGCCCGGTGGCACCTCGATGGTGATCGACGAGGCACCGCCGCTGATATGGGCCGTTGTCTGGCCAGTCTCAGGCACCCGCAGCCACGTAGTGGCGGCGCCAACGGCCATGTCGATGCTGCTCACTCGGAGGCTGCCGAGATCCAGGCGAGCATCGGTCGCGCCGGTCTGGACATTCAACGCTGTGATCGGCACCTCACGCGCAAGTTCGATCTCCATGCGCAGGCTGTCGGAGCCGCCGCCACTGGGCAGGAAGAAGTTCGCCCCACCGCGACCGCTGATCTGATATTCGAGGCGGCCAGTATCGCCGATGACGGTATAGTTCGTCGTGGGCACGAGATCCGACGAACCGGTGTAGGTCATTGCTGCCAGTTGGCCCGCCGCGCCGCCCAGCTGGGGGCCGATCACCAGTTGGCCGGCGCCGAAGCGGATGGTCACAGCCGACTGCTTGGCGGATCCGAGTTCAGTGGTGAAGGTTTGTGTGCTGAGCGCGCCGCGAGCCGCGCCAGGGACTGCATAGGCATAGGCGGCGACGATCAACGCAACGACCACGATGCCCAGGCCAAAGATCGCAAACAACCCGGGCAAACGCCGCCCGATGAGCAGCTCGAGCCCGACCAGCACCAGTACGAGCGGCCACAACCGCCACAAGTTGCCCCAGACGGACGGCGGCAGAATGCCCGCGTTCTGCAGCAGGAAGACGCCGCCGATGAAGATCAGCAACAGGGGCCCGACCACACCGCCACGACCCCGTCTGGCGCGTGGCCGCGGCTGCTCGTACGGTGTGGCCATGATTAGTTACGGCCGAACCAGTCCGTCTGCCGAGCGAGCAACACCACTCCCAGGCCAATGAAGATCAACGGCCACATGTAACGCCATTCAATCCAACTGAAGATGCCCGCGTTCGCCGCGAGCAACAACACGCCCAGGCCAACGAGCAGCACGCCCGCCGAACGCGGGCCGCGGTGATGCCGATGCGCGTCCATGTCCGTGTGCGCGGCGCTCCACCAGTCGGCGGGTGCTGGCTCGCGCGCGGGCATTGGCGGCGTCGCACCTTTATCGGTCGCTGGATCGTGGGTGACGCGCGGCTCGGCCGCGGGGGCGCTCTCAGTGCTGGTGTAAGGGGTGTCAGGAGACTGGGGCTGCTCGTGCCATTCGCCGGCCACGCGCCGCGCTTCCTCGGCCAGACGCTGCGTCTCGGCGTGGAACTCCTGCGACCAGTCACGCCACGCCGGCGGGCCCGAATACGTCGGACGATCGTCGCGCGGCAAGATGATCCAGGCCAGGATGTAGACAGGGATCGCTAGCCCGCCACTGACCACGGCCGCGGCGACCCAGATCAGGCGGACGAGCGCCGGATCGATGTCGAAATACTCGGCCAGCCCGCCAGCCACACCGGCCCACATCCGCTCGCGCGAGCTGCGCGTCAAGCGCCTCGGTCGCGGGGGATAGGGCGGTGGCGCTGGTACCGGTGGGGGCGGTGGTGAGGTGATATCAGGCTGTTGCATGGACGGTTCCTCCCTGTGTTCCAGACCATGCGGCGGCCTTGGCCGCGCCGACCTGGCGTGCAGTATCGTCGTCGTGTTCGATGAGACGACATGGTGGCGCGGGTTGTTGCACCGACCGGCCCGGCGGTTTGCGCCTCTCGCGCAGGTGATTACACCCAAGCTGCAACAAATGCGCGAGCAGTCGCGTCCTATGATCGAGTGACAGATGGCCGAACCGAGCCCTGTGCTCGTCCAGAGGGCGCAGGCCGGTGATCGGGACGCGCTTTCGGCACTCGTTCAGAGCCAGCAGACCTACGTGTACAGCATCGCGATGAGCCTCATGCACAACCCAGCCGACGCCGCGGACATGACCCAAGAAGCGTTCGTCCGCCTGTTGCGATCGTTGGGCACGTACCGTGGCGAGACGAAATTCACCACGTGGCTGTACCGGCTGGTGACCAACATCTGCCTGGATGGGCTGCGACGGCGTGGACGGCCGGTCGAATCGCTCGACGAGCCGGCGAGCACGCAAGCCGGCGACGACGCGCAAACGGCGGGCGAGCGCCTGGCAGATAGCGATCGTTGGACGCATCCAGAACAAGAGATCGAGTTACGCGAAACGGCAACTGAGGTGCGCGCGGCGATGACGCGACTGCCGGCGCCCCAGCGACTGGCGCTTACATTGCACTACTTCCAGGAGATGCGATACGAGGATATTGCTGACACAATGGGGTTACCGTTGAATACGGTGAAGAGCCACATTCGGCGTGGCAAGGAACGGTTGGCCCTGTTACTCAGCAATCCAGAGGAGCAGCCATGCAATGCGATGACGTAGCCGCGCTGCTCTTTGCGCCTGATGGAGACCGGGCCGACGCAGACGTCGATACTCATGTGGCCTCGTGCCAGCGGTGCAGCCATGTCGCGCGCAGCGTGCTGCGGCTCGACACAATCCTGGCCACGACGCTCGTCGTCGAGCCGCCCCTGGAGTTGCAGCGCCAGCTTGCGCAACTGGCCCTCGCGGCAGCGCGGCCACAGGCGGTGCCGTGGTGGCGGCGAGCGCTACAGGGCGAGCTCAAGTTCGACTGGCTGGTCCTGCGCCCGAACGTGGTCGTCGCCCAGGGTCTGGCGACACTCATGGTCGCGCTGGCGAGCTGGCAGATCTTTGGCTGGCTGACGGCGTTTCGGCCAGTCATCGGCGACGTCGCGTACGCGGTGGAGCTAGTCGCTGCGTCACCCGCGACGGTCTATCTGGGAGGTTTGCAGATCGACGTCCAGAGTCTGGGCGTGTGGTCGCTGGTCGGCATCGTGGGCTGGCTGGTGTCCGAAAATGGGACGGTCGGCCGCGGGGCAACTGCCCTGACCGATCGTTTCCGGCTGCCCTGAGCGCGCTTCGATTCGAAGTCACACATACCGCGCGCGAGAGTCGCGCCCGAGCGGGACTCTTGCACACGCCCCACGGCACCATCGAGACGCCGTTTTTCTGCGTCGTCGGTACGGCCGGCACAGTGAAAGGGGTCACGCCCGCCGAGCTGCGTGAGCTCGGGGCCGAGGTCCTGCTGGCCAATACCTACCATCTGTTCCTGCGGCCTGGCGCGGACACCGTGCGCCAGCTTGGTGGGCTGCACCAGTTCATGGCCTGGGATGGGCCGATCGTGACCGACAGTGGTGGGTACCAGGTTTTCTCGCTCGGGTTTGGGCTGGAACACGGCGTGGGCAAGCAGATTGGTACGTTCCCGGGGGAAGACACCGGCCGTCAACGCGGTCAGCAAGCTCGGCTCGTGAAAGTCGATGGCGACGGCGCGACCTTTACCTCGCACATCGACGGCAGTCGCCAGCGCTTGACGCCGGAGACATCCACGCAGGTGCAAGAAGCGCTTGGGGCAGACATCGTGCTGGCGTTCGACGAACCGACCTCACCCTTACATGACACTGGCTACACGCGGCAGGCAATGGAACGCACGCATGGCTGGGCGACACGGTGTCTGGATGCGCGAACACGAGACGACCAGGCGCTGTACGGCATCGTCCAGGGTGGCGCCTTCGGCGACCTGCGTTCCGCCAGTGCCCGATTCATCGGTGGGTTGCCCTTCGACGGTGTGGCCATCGGTGGCTCGCTGGGCAAATCCAAAACAGACATGCACGCTGTACTGGACTGGTCGATGCCCGAGCTACCCGAGCACTGGCCGCGCCACTTGCTGGGCATTGGCGAGCCCGAGGATTTGTTCGCGTGCGTCGAACGAGGGATCGACCAGTTCGACTGCGTGGCGCCGACGCGGCTGGCCCGCCACGGCCAGCTATACACGTCCATGGGCCGGCTGATCATTCAGCACCCCGAGTTTCGCGAGGATCCCTCGCCGATCGAAGTTGGCTGCGCCTGCTACACGTGCAGCAGCGGCTTCTCACGGGCGTACCTGCGCCATCTGTTCGTGGCGGGCGAGCTGCTGGCCTACACGCTGGCCAGTTTACATAACTTGCACTTCGTGCTCGACCTGATGCGGCAGATTCGGCGTGCCGTGCGCGCGGACGCGCTGCCTGAGCTTCAGCGACAGTTTCTGGAGCGCTACCGGTCGACCGCGTAGGCGATCGACGGCATCACGCCCCAGCTGGCCGGCGGCCAGTAGGTGAGCCAGGCGCGGCCGATCAGATTCTCGGCCGGTACGTACCAGCCAAGATGGGAGTCGCGACTGTTGGAGCGATTGTCGCCCAGGACGAAGTACTGCCCGGCGGGTACCACGAGCGGCTTGCCGTCGATGGGATACGTGTAGCCGGCCGGGAAGTGGATGTACGGCTCGTCGAGTGGCTGGCCGTTGATGAAGACGTCACCGTTGCGGATCATGACTCGATCGCCCGGCAGGCCGATGATGCGCTTGATGAGATCGACGTCCTCGTTCGGTGGACGCAGGACGGCGATATCGCCGCGCTGAGGGCCGCCCAACACGAAGTTGCCATTGAGCTCGAAGTACGCGGCCTTATTGACCCACAGGTACTCGCCCGACGTCAGCGTCGGCTGCATACTCGGGCCTTCTACGCGGAAGTTCTGGACGATGCCGCGGATGCCCAAGAACAGCACGATCATCAGCACGAACGTCTGGATCAGCTCCACCCCGAAGCGGCGCAGCACACTCTTGCGGGGCGTCACGTAGACCTCGGGTTCCATACGGGCGGCCCGAGTATAGGCCCACTTCCTTACGCTCTCAAATTAGAGGCCGGTGAAGTTTCGGTTGAGCGCTACCCGCCGGCGCCGGCAAAGGTCCGCCCGGGCTCGACCATGACGGCTGGATCGAGGATGCGATTCAGGTCAGACTCGGACAGCGCCGTGCGCTCGCGGGCCAGGTCACGGATTGTGCGACCAGTCGCGAAAGCTTGCTTGGCCAGCGCGGCGGCGGCGTCATACCCGATCTCGGGCGCGAGTGCGGTGACCAGCATCAGGCCCGATTCGACCAGGTCAGGGCCGCGTGAGGTGGCTGTCAAGCCGGCGACCAGGTGGTCGGCGAAATTGCGGGCGCTGGTGCCGAGATAGCGAATCGAATGCAGCAATGAACGGACGGCGACCGGCAGCATCACGTTCAGCTCAAAGTTGCCGCTTTGACCCGCCAGGACGATCGTCGTGTCGTTGCCAATAACCATCGCGCACACTTGCGTCAGCGACTCGGCGATGACCGGGTTCACCTTGCCGGGCATGATCGAGCTGCCTGGCTGCACCGCGGGCACATCGAGCTCGCCAAGGCCGGCGCGTGGGCCGGAGCCCATCCAGCGCAGGTCGTTGGCGATCTTCAGGAGCGAGACCGCGACGGTACGCACGGCGCCACTGGCCATGACCACACCGTCGATCGTGCTCTGGGCCTGGAAATGGTTGGACGTTTCGCGCACCGTGAAACCTGTGCGCTGGCTCAGGATCTCGCATAGACGCCGCGGAAATTCCGGGTGCATGTTGATGCCCGTGCCGACGGCGTTGCCGCCGATCGCCAGCTCTTCGAGCTCCTGGCGCGCCCAACCCAGGCGGACCAATGCGCGATCCATCTGGCCGACGTAACCCAGGAACTCCTGGCCCAGGCGAATCGGCGTGGCGTCCTGCAGGTGCGTGCGGCCGGTCTTGATGATCGGCCAGAACTCTTCGCGCTTGTTGTCCAACTTCTGTCGCAGCCGCTCGATGCCCGGCTGCAGGACTTCGTGTAGGTCGGCCAGGGCAGCCACGTGAATGGCGCTCGGAATGACGTCGTTGGATGACTGTCCACGGTTGACGTCGTCGTTGGGATGAACGAGCTTCGAGCCGAACTCGCCGCCCAGGAGTTCGGTGGCCCGATTGGCGATGACCTCGTTGGCGTTAGTGTTGGTCGACGTGCCTGAGCCGGTCTGAAAGATGTCGAGCACGAACTGGTCGTCGAGGTTGCCGTCAGCGACCTCTTGGGCAGCCTGGGCGATCACCTCGGCCTTGCGCGCCTCGATCAGTCCGAGGTCGCGGTTGGCGATCGCGGCCGCGTACTTGATCTGGCCCAGGGCCCAGATGAAGCGGCGGTCGAAACACTCGCCGCTGATGGGAAAGTTCTCTTTGGCGCGCTGCGTCGAGGCGCCGTAATACGCGCCTTGCGGGACCTCGAGCGGACCCATCGAGTCACGTTCGACCCGCTGTGGGGGAACGGCGTGGTTGCCGGTCACAATGCTTTGCATTCTAGTCGTGGGTGGCTGGCGATTGGCCCGTCCATTGGGCCGTACTGAGGCGCGCACATGGGAGCTGTCCTTGCGCTTCACGCGCTATCGGCGCGGTGGCGGCCCACGACGGGGGTTCGTCTGTGATCTGCTGGCGATATGGGCTTCGTACTATCGGGCAAACAACACATGGAAGCGCTCGAGGCGTTCCTGACCAGCTATGGCCTGTTGGCGGCGTGTCTGATCATGCTGATCAAGGCCATTGGTGTGCCTGTCCCGATCCCGGGCGACGTAATCTTGCTGGCGTTAGCGGCCAGGGCGGCCGAGGGCAAAGTGGTGTTGTGGCTGGCGTTCGTGTCGCTGCTGGTGGTGCTGACGCTGGGCGGAACGGTGCAATACCTGCTTGCACGAGGTCCGGCGCGGCGGACCGTGCTGCGCTACGGCAGACGCCTCGGCATTACGGCTGAGCGGCTCGAGCGCGTGGCGGCACGTGTGCAGCGCGGTGGCGTTCTCGGCATCGGCCTGGCCGTGCTCACGCCTGGCGTCAGGACGGCGGCCATCCCCGGCTGCGGGCTGGCAGGCGTGCCAGTGAGTACGTTCGTGGCCGGGCTGGCGCTCGGCAGCAGTCTCGATCTGGGGCTGCACTTCGCGCTCGGTCTCGCCGGCGCGGGCATCCTGGCCGCGCTGGCTCAGCCAGCCCCGCTGCTGGTGGTGGTGGCGATAGGCCTGGTTGGCCTGGCGGCGTGGCTGGTCATTGCCCGCAGGCGAAACATGTCGCCCGCCGTGGCGGCCAACGCCTGGGCGCAGGCAACGTGTCCTGTCTGCCTGGTGGTGGGCAGTGTTGGCGCACTCGAAAGACGGCCACTGGGTCCGAGAGCGGTTGCGGTACGCTGACCGGCGTGGCGGCGAACGCGCCCGAGAGTGAGGACACGCGCGTCTGGATCGGGCGCGTCGAACCAGGCCATGAAGCCGAGCAGGAGCAGTTTGTCGCCTGGCTCAACGGCAACGAGGCACACGAGATCTTTCGTCGCCGACGCCTCAACGAATACGTCCTGAGTCAGGACGACGGCCAGGTCACCGTCGTCTTCAAGGCGCCGCACACCGGCGATCCGCGACTGATGATCGACTTCCTGAGGTATCCGGGCCTGTGGCCTGAATTCTGGAGCTTTGAGCGCGGCGGACGCGCAGAAGACGAGCCGCTGCCGACAATGGCCGAGTCGAGCATCAAGGTCCACTGGCGCCGCGATGCCTGAACTGCTAACCGTCGAGCAGCGCGCGAGCCTGGTCGAGCTGCGGCGGGATTTCCATCGCTTCCCTGAGATTGCGCACCATGAGCACCGCACCGCGGGCGTCATCGCCGACCGGCTGCGACGCCTCGGCCTCGCTGAGGTGCGAACCGGCATTGGACGGACCGGCGTGGTTGGCGTGCTGCGCGGCGGCCAAGCAAAACGGACTGTCCTCCTGCGCGCGGACATCGACGGCCTGCCGGTGACCGAACGCGATCGCGGCCAACCCTATCGCTCGCAGAACCAGGGAGTGCATCACGCCTGCGGCCATGATGGGCACACGGCGATCCTGTTGACCGTCGCCGAGCTGCTGGTCGCACAGCGCGCGAGCTTGCGCGGAACGGTGTCGTTCGTGTTCCAGCCGGCCGAAGAACGTGTCGGCGGTGCCGAAGGCATGATCCTCGACGGGGCGCTCGAGCCGCGACCCGACGCGTGTTTTGGCTTGCACCTGTGGAACGAACTCTCGGTGGGTAAGATCGACGTCCGCGCTGGACCGGTGTACGCGTCGGCGGACGCGTTCCACATCACGTTGAGCTCGCCCGGCGGGCATGCCGCCATGCCGCACCAGGTACCCGACCCGATCGTGGCCGCGGCGCAACTCGTCATCGCACTGCAAACGCTGGTCTCACGCGACACGCCGCCTGTCGAGCCAAGCGTGTTGACCATTGGCAGCATCTATGGCGGAACGGCGCCGAACATCATTCCCGCGCAGGTCGAGTTGCAGGGCACGCTGCGCGCATTCGATCCGGCGGTCCGCGAGCGACTCATGCGCCAGCTGGCGAAGCTGGTCCACTCAGTGCCGGACCTATTCGGGGTCGCGTCGAGTTTGCAGTTGACCGACAGTTGTCCAGCGTGCGTCAACGACGCCGGTATGGCCGAGTTGGTGCGCCAGGCAGCCGTCCGGGTTGTCGGCGTCGACAATGTATCGGGCTCGCAGCGCACCACCGGCGCCGACGACATGTCACTGTTCCTGGACGTGGTACCGGGCTGCTACTTCTTCGTCGGCGCCGCTAACGCAGAGCGCGACCTGGCCAGCCCGCATCACAGCCCAACATTCGACTTCGACGAGGCCGCGCTGGAGATCGGCGTAAATGCGCTGCTGGCGGCCACCTTGGACTTCCTGGACTCATGAGCAACCTCGAACGCATCCTGCCGCTGTTTCCGCTCGAGCAGGTCGTCCTCTTTCCGGGTATGCCGCTGCCACTGCGCGTCTTCGAGGAGCGCTATAAGGTCATGATCGGCGAGTGCCAGGTCACCGACCGCCTCTTTGGCGTGGTGCTCATTCGCTCCGGCCTCGAGGTAGGCGCGCCAGCCGAACCAGAGCTTGTCGGATGCACAGCGCGCATGCATCGCGTTGAGCGGATGCCCGACGGCCAGATGTACATCCTGTGCATCGGCGAACAGCGCTTTCGATTGCTCCAGCCGGCGCGGGTGATGCCCGACGGGTACCTGGTCGGGGACGTCTCGATCGTGTCCGATGATGTGCCGCTGGCGGTGCCGCCTGAATTGATTGCGAATGTCTTGGCAGAGTTCGAAAAGTACCGCGCCGCTGCGCTGGCGCGGTTGATCACCGCCGATCGCAAGCCGCCCGAGCCGCCGCGCGACCCCGCCGCGCTGTCCTACCAGGTCGGTGCCACGCTGCAACTGCGGCCGCCTGAGCTGCAAGCGCTGCTGGAGCTTGACGACGTGACTGCCAGGCTCGAGCAAGAGCTGGCGCTGCTGAAACGCGAGAATCGCGTCATGGCCAAGACGATTGGCCCATTTTCGATGAACTGACAGCGTTCTGGCTCGCTTTGCAGCGCATGGCACAGACGACGCTGGGGGTAAACCTTCGAACGTCCTCGCGCTCCGCGCGCCAATTGGAACGATAGTGGGGCGGGAGCCTTCCGCCTGGCGGCGGGCTTCGCTGTGGGGCCGCGAATGGACGGCGGGAGCGTTCCGCCTGGCGGCTCGGAATGGGAGTTGGTTCTGGCCGCGGCAGTAGCGGCGTCTACTGCGTGTTAGTGCTGCGGCCGGGGGCGCTGGGCGACACGCTGCTGGCGGTGCCAGCACTGCGCGCTTTGCGGGCGCGCTTTGGCCCGCTAACGCTGGCAGCGCATGGTGGCGCGGCGCGGCTGCTGGCATCACTCGGCGAAGTCGACGAGGGGCTGGCGTTTGACGATCCTCGCCTGGGCTGGGTGTTTAACGCCGCGCCGCGTCCGACGGATGACCAGGTCGTGGCTTGGCTCAACCCAGCACAAGCGTCTGGTCTCGGCGACGCGCTGCTCGTGGCATCATCGCGACCGAGCACTGAGCAGCACTGTGCCGAATACTTGCTGGAAACGCTGGCCCCGCTGGGCTGCAACACCGTCACAGACGACACGCCGCTGGCCGTGCCGCCGCATGTCACCGATGAGGTCCTGGTCCACCCAGGCAGTGGCTCCGCGGCCAAGAACTGGCCACCAGAGCGTTTCGCCGCACTGATCCAGGCCCTGGAGTCGGCCATGAGGCTGATCGTCGGCGAAGCCGATGTCGCAGCTGCGCAGGCTATCGAGCGCAGTCTGGGCCACACATTGCCCCGGTTGGAGCAGCCACCGCTGGATGAGCTCGCTCAGCGCCTGGCGGGCTGCCGCGCGTATGTCGGCAACGACTCTGGCGTCAGCCACCTGGCGGGCCTGTGCGGTGCGCGCACGGTGGCCCTCTTCGGGCCTACCAACCCGGCCGTGTGGCAGCCACTTGGCCCATCCGTCATCGTATTCAGGTTCGAGGCGACGACGAAGCAACTAACGCACGCGTTGCTGGGTTCCAACCACCATGCATGACCTCGATAGCTGGGACTGGGACCAGCTCACTGCCTGTCTCGACCAGCAGGGCTACGTCGTCACACCGCCGGTTCTGTCCGCCCAGGAATGCGCTGCTATGGCGGCCCTGTACGAGGATCCCTCGAGGTGGCGAGCACGCATCGACATGGCGCGCCATCGATTCGGATCTGGCGAGTACAAGTACTTCGCCCACCCATTGCCCGATACGGTGACAGCGCTGCGCGAGGCCTTTTATCCGCGCCTGGCGCCATTGGCCAACCTGTGGCATGAACGTCTCGGCTTACCCGTTCGCTTCCCAGACGGCCTCGACGAGTTCCTGGACCGCTGCCACAGCGCCGGCCAGACGCGACCGACACCGCTGATCCTGCGCTACGAAGCGGGCGACTTCAACTGCCTGCACCAGGACATCTACGGCGAGCACGCGTTTCCGCTGCAGGTCGTGATTGCCCTAGCGCAGCGGGGAAAGGACTACGACGGGGGTGAGTTCCTGCTCGTGGAGAACCTGCCGCGGGCACAATCGCGTGGCACGGCGATTACGCTCGACCAGGGCCAGGCCATCGCGTGGCCTACGCGGCATCGGCCAGGGACAGGCACGCGCGGCTTCTATCGCATCGGCGTACGGCACGGCGTGAGCACGATTCGCAGTGGCCATCGGATGACGCTGGGCGTCATCTTCCACGATGCGACTTAGCGGCGGGTCGGGGTGGCGGTGGGCTGCGGTTTGGCCGGCGCGGGCGCCGTCGTCGGCTTGGGCTGCGGCTGCGCCGGAGCAGCCGTGGGTTTGGGCTGCGGCTGCACTGGCGCGGCGGTCGGTTTGGCCTGCGGCTGAGGCTGCGCCGGCGCGGCCGTCGGCTGCGCGACGGGAGGTGCCGCAGGCGCGGGTGTGGCTTGCACCGTTGGCGCGACCGCCGGCCGTGGGCCGGCCTGGACCGTCTGCCGCGGCGCACTCTCGGCAAAGAACAGATCGTTCCAGCAGCGCGGCGCGCCCGCGCGCATACGCGTGTCGCCGCACACTTCCCGTTCGACCAGACCTTCGGGTCGCGTGAAATCCTGCGGCTGCAGGTTGAAGTAGTCGAACGACATCTTCATCGAGGCTGGCCAGATCTTGGCCGCGGTCATCGTGCTCAGCGTTTGCTTCATCGGGTGCCCATCGGCATTGCCGACCCAGACCACGATGGCCAGATCGGGCACGTAGCCATTGGTCCACGTGTCGCGGTAGTTGTCGGTGGTGCCCGTCTTGGACGCGGACGGCCAGACGGGCAGCTTGGGATCGTCGCCACCCTGGTGCAGGACCAGCGGGGTGTTTGGACCATACGTGAACAACTTGGCATTCGGGTCCGACAGGATGTTGCTGACCATGTATGCCGCTCGCGCATCGATGACCTGCTCACCCTGGGGCACCTTGTAATCCTCGAGCACGGTGCCTTCCGCGTCGACGATGCGCGTGATCGCGACCAGCGGAATCTTGAGCCCGTTGTTGGACAGCGTGGTGTACAGCTGGGCCATGTCGATCGGTTTGATCTCGGCACCACCCAGCGTCAGACTCAAACCGAAGAGCTTGCCTGAATCAGGGCCCCAGGTGGTGATGCCCATCTTCGTACCCTGTTCGATCGCGGTATCAACACCCACGAAATCGAGCGTTTTTACGGCCGGAATGTTGAGCGAGTTGCCAAGCGCGCTGCGGATCGTGGTCTGGCCGTGGAAAATACCGTCGAAATTGCCTGGGCACCACTGGTGCACGGGCGTATCGCGCCAGCACGTCGGCTGATCGTCGATCGGTGTGCCGGGCGCCCAGCCTTTGGTAAACGCGGTGCTGTAGACCAGCGGCTTGATCGACGAGCCCGGTTGGCGTTCGCTGGTCAGAATGTTGACCTGGCCGTCGATCGATTCGTCGTTGTAGTCGAGGCTCCCGTTGAACGCCAGGATCTCACCGGTCTTCGGGTTGACGGCCATCTGCGCGGCGTTGGTCGCGCCCTGCGTGGCAATGGTCGCCTTCGAGTCCTGCAGCACTTGCTGCATCTTGTCGTTGTAGTCGAGGTCGAGCGTTGTGTAGATCTTTAGCCCGCCTTGATAGAGGGTCTTGGCGCCGTATTTCTGCTCGACGAGATCCCTGATATACATCACCCAGTGCGGCGCCTTCAGGTCGACCTGACGCTGCTTGATTGGCAGCGGCTCGGCGTACGCGGCGCGCGCTTGTTGCTCAGTAATGAACCCGTGGCGAGTCATCTGCTCGAGCACGTACGCCTGGCGCTCCTTGGTCTGGAGCGGGATACCGTCGGCCGTGCGCTGGACGTCGCGCCGCGTAGGGTCGTATTCCGAAGGTGACTGGACGAGCCCGGCAATCATGGCCGCTTCGGCCAGATCGAGGTCGCGCGCATGCTTGTCGAAGTAGCTTTGCGCGGCCGCCTCTACGCCATAACTCTGGTTCCCGTAGAAGACCTCGTTGAGGTACATCTGCAGGACTTCGTCTTTCGACAGCTTGGCGTCGAGCTGATAGGCCAGGATGATCTCGCGCGCCTTACGCGTGAGCGTGACTTGCTTGCGTTCTTCGGGCGACAGGATGACGTTGCGCACGAGCTGCTGCGTGATCGTGGAGGCGCCCGTCTGGCTGGCGCCTGAGCCGGTCAAGAAGGCGGAGCGGATGGTCGCTCTCAGATCGACACCGCGGTGCTCGTAGAAGAAGGCGTCTTCGGCCGCGAGCGTGGCGTCGATGAGGTTCTGCGAGATCTCGCTGAGCGGGACGACCGTCCGTTTGCCACCGTCGGGGTCGTAGAACTCCCACAGCAGCTGACCCTTGCGGTCGAAGATCTGGGCGGTCTTGAAGCTGGCGTGATTGGCGATCTGGGTCAACGACGGCAGGTCGCGCGTGAGCATCGCGTAGCCGGTCGCGGCACCTTGCATCAGGATGAAGATGCCGATCAGGCCGAAGCCGATCATGGCCACCATCAGGCTGGAGCCGATGATCAGCGGCTTCTTGAGCTTGCTCGTGGTGCCTGTGCGCTCGCGGTACTCGCGCGCCGCCGCGATGCGGTACAGGCGCTGCAGCCTGGCCTGGGCGCGCTCCTGCGCTCGTCGACGGATGTCATGGCTGTGGCCATTGCCATTTCGACCCACGGGGTGCCCGTTGCCGTTGTCGTACCGCTGCATCGGTGGTGCGCCAGCGCGCTAGCGCAAAGATGATGCCATAGGCTTACGGCGCTTTGGGCGTAACGCGGACGGTGTGTTCGTTCGCGTACCGCACGAGGCCTGGCGGGCCATTCGGGATTTTTCGAACGTGGCGCCGGAGGGCGATGTCGACCTCTGCGGCGCCGCCGCTGCGCGCGGCCGAATGCCACGCCGCTAACTCGGCCGCACGCTCCAGGATTGTCGCCGGCGGGTCGGCGCCGCGGAGGATCACGTGGGCGCCCGGCACGCCTCTAGCGTGAAGCCACAGATCATCGGGACCGGCCAGGTCGAACGTGACGGCGGCGTTGCCGCTGGCGCTGGTGCCGATCAGGGCTTCCCAGCCGTCGCCGAGCGGCACCCTGCGGTACGGGGCGCTTCTGGGCGCGGGCTTGCCGCGTCTCGGCGCCGGCTCGGGAGCGCCCCGAATCTCGCGCCGCAAGGCGCGGATGGCGTTCATATCGGGGGCTACTTCGACGAGCGTGCGTAGCTCTGCCAGGTGCGCCGCCTGCTGTCTGGCTTGATCGAGTAGGACAGGCACGCGCTCCTCGGCTTCGCGCGCCTTGCGATAGCGCGCGAAGTACGCCTGGGCATTCTCGCTCGGGCTGAGTGTTGGATCCAGCATGATCGTCTGACCGTTAATCGCCAGCTCGGTAGCCCCCATGGGCAGCTCGGCTTGATGGGTCAGGATCAGCTCGCCCGCGCGGCGCAGCGGATCGCGCTGGGTGTGACCACTCTGGAGCTGCTGCTCGAGCCCATGGATGCGCCTGGCGAGGTTGGTCGCTTCGCGATCAATCACGGTCAGGAGCGCCGGCCGTTCGCCGGCCAGGGCGTCGCCGCGGCGCGGGGTCGCCGCCTCGGCGTAGTACGCCTCCATGGCCGTACTGATGGTGAGCATCTCGCGCAGCGTTGCGCCAGCAGCGGCCAGGTGGCGCAGCTCATACGGGGCGTAAGCCACCGGCAGGTCGTCGCGCACGGCCAGCGTGGGCTGCCAGGCGTGTGTCTCCAGCGGTGCCAGGAAGTCATCGATGGCCCGCAGCACGAGTGGCCAGTCGGCATCGGCCGCGGCGGTGTCGGCGCTGCCGGTGGCGCGATACGCGAGCTCGCGGGCTGCTTGCGGAGACAGGCCCGCAACACGCTGGCCAAGGTGCGCCGCAAGCCGGCCACTGGCACCCTCCGCAAGCGACGCATCGGTCAATTCAGAGGGCAGCAGGCGGTCCTGCGGCGGTGGCGCCACGTAGGGCAGGTGCGGCAGGACCGGTCGCCGCGCGTTGCGACTCGGTGGGCTGCGCCTGGCCGCGTCGAGGATGCCGCCCCGCTCGTCGACGAGCACGAGATTGCTGCGCCTTCCCATCGCTTCTACAATGAACAGAACTTTGTAGTGCTGGCCGGAGACGTCGCGTTGTTCGCAGTCCAGCTCGAGCACTCGCTCCAGGGGCGGCTGGCGAAGCGAACGAATCCGTGCGTTGCGCAGGTGTTTGCGGACGACGAGCGAGAAGGGCGTATCGCGTTCGAGGCCGCGCGCGGGCAATCGATCGAGGCGCTGCACACGACTCTGCTCAGCATGCGCGGACAGCAGCACGTAGCCTCGTCCGACCCCTGGTCGGAAGTACTCGACGACCAGACTGAGCTCGTCGAGGAATACCAGCCGCTGCATTCGACTCTCGACCAGCAGTGGCTCGAGCTCGTCGCGGACCGCGGACAGGGTCAACGCGTCGAAACTCATACGCGCGAGTGACCGACGAGCAAACGCCCGACCCACCCGCCAGCGGGCTGGTGTTTGTGTTGTCGGGTCCGTCTGGAGTTGGTAAGTCGACATTGCTCGATCGGTTGAAGCGCGATCGATTCCCGATCAACTTCTGCGTCACGGCGACCACACGTCCGATGCGCGCGGGTGAGATCCACGGAACCCACTACTACTTCCTGTCAGATGAGGAGTACGACGCGCTGCTGGCCAACGACCAGTTCCTCGAGCACGCCGTAGTGCACAAGATGTATCGCTACGGTATCCCGCTCCAGAGCGTGCGCGAGGGCCTGCACGGCGGGAACGACCTGATCATGGCCCCGGACGTGCAGGGCGCGAGCACCGTGCGCTGGAAATTGCCCAACGCAATCAGCGTGTTCCTGCGCCCCGCTTCGCTGGACGAGCTTGCCCCGCGCCTCGAAGCGCGTGGCACCGAGACCATCGAGGAGCGCGAGATTCGACTCGCAACGGCCGAGCGCGAGATGCAGCACATGAGCGAGTACGACTACGTGGTCGTCAATCACAGCGATCGACTCGAGCAGGCGATTGCCGATCTGAAGGCGATCATTGCTGCCGAGCGGATGCGGGTCTGTCCGCGGATCGTCACCCTCTAGTTGAGGGTGCGACGCATCCTGGTCCTGGGCGGCGTGCGGTCGGGCAAGAGCACGTTTGCCGAACGCCTCGCGGCCGAGTGCGGTGAACCCGTGCTGTATGTCGCTACGGCGACTGCCGGGGACGACGAGATGGCTGAGCGCATCGGCCTGCATCGCGCGCGGCGACCGGCCACGTGGCGGACGCTGGAATCACCAAAGGGCCTTGCCGACCCGATTGTCGCGGCGCTGGGCGATGCCCGCACTGTGCTGGTGGAAGACCTGACGTTGCTGCTGTCCAACCTGATGCTGTCCGGCACCGATGCTGAGGCTCGGGCGTTGGCAGAAGTGGATGCGTTGCAAGCGTTAACGACGCACCTGATCGTCGTCTCGAATGAGGTCGGTATGGGGGTTGTGCCAGCCACGCCATTGGGGCGTGAGTTCCGCGACAGCCTGGGCCGACTCAACCAGCACGCCGCGTCTCAGTTGCATGAGGTGTACATGCTGTTTGCCGGGCTACCGCTGCGCCTGAAGTAGCCGTTAGAATCGATCCGCACATGCCGCGACTACAGTCGGCGACGGATTTCTTTTTGATACGCCTGGGGAGCTAAAACGGTGAGCGCTGTCTTGGTGCTGAACCAGAACTACGAGCCGTTGAACGTGTGTAACGCGCGTCGCGCTCTGGTGCTGGTCGACGGCGGCAAGGCAGAGGTGCTCGAGCACGCGGAGGTGCCGATCCGCACCCCGAATCGCCTGTTCCCCCGGCCGTCCGTCATCCGGCTGGTGTACATGATCAAGCGCCCGCGGCCGCGCGTACGGCTGACCCGACGCGAGATCTTCATCCGCGATCACCACGCGTGCCAGTACTGTGGCGCTCGCACGCGCGACCTGACGCTGGACCATGTGGTGCCGCGCCATCGTGGCGGTCGTCATGCCTGGGACAACCTCGTGTCGGCCTGTCGGTCGTGCAACCATCGCAAGGGTGGGCGCACGCCGGAGGAGGCGCGCATGCAGCTCAAGCGGTCGCCGTCCGAGCCGCATGCCACGAGCTACTACTTGTTTCACCAATACCTGGAGAGCGAGCGCTTCCAGGGCTGGACCAAGTTCATGCCCGAGTGGGAGAAGGACCGCCGCTAGAAACTTCTTTGGGTCGGGGGAGCCTGCCCGACCCGGATACTGACATGGGCCGCAGGCTTCCCCGACCCAACGCGGTTCGTGGGTACTTAGATCAGTCGGCGAAGAAGAGCGCGCGCAGCCGCGGCTCGTGTACGCTGCGCGTGAAGGCGACGACCTCGTCGCCTGCCTCGAGCACCGTGGCGCCGTTCGGGAAGAACGCCGAGCCGCCACGGATCACCACCGCGATCTCGCTCTCGGGCGGCAGATCGAGATCGCGCAGCGGCGAACCCGTGACCCGGGACTTCCGGTCGAGCACCGCCTCGACCACCTCGACATCCGTGTTGCGCAGTCGTAGCAGCGGCACGAGATTGGCTTGCGGGATCTCCTGCTCGAGCACGCTGAGCATCATCTGCGTCGCGTTCATGGTGGCATCGATACCGAGTTGGCGGAAGATGCTCTCGTTGCGCGGGTCGTTGATGCGCGCGATCGTGCGCCGAGTGCCAAAGCGTCGCTTGGCCACCTGGCAGATCACCAGGTTGTCTTCGTCGTCGCCCGTGACCGCGATGACCACATCCGATCGCTCGGCGCCCGCGTCGGCCAACGTGCTCGCCTCGTCCGCGTTGCCGCGCAGGACGACGTTGCCCAACTCGTTCGCAATGAACTCGGCGCGGTCGCCGATGTTTTCGATGATCAGCACCTCGTGGCCCTGCTCGATGAGCTCACGTGCCAGAAAGAATCCGACTTTGCCTCCGCCGGCGATGATGGCGTACATGTGCTACACCGGCAGTGGCGGCGCCGGCTCGCCGGTTAGCTCTTCGTAGAAGGCATTGGCGCCAATGATCGTAGGGCTGATCGCGCGCAAGCCGAGGTCGGAAAACGTAGTCGACCGCAGCGGATCGTAAATGCGCGTGACGACGCGCTTGACCCCGTAGATGTGCTGAGCGATCTGCGAGGCCATGATGTTGCGATTATCGCCCTGCGTCGCCGCGACGAAGGCATCGGCTCGTTCGATGCCCGCGCGGCGCAGCACGTCCTGGTCGATGCCATTGCCGAGCATCGTCGTGCCCTTGAAGTCTGGACCGAGACGGCTGAACGCGGACGATTTGACGTCCAGCACGGTGACGTCGTGATTCGCGTTGGTCAGCTGCAGCGCGAGGCGCGCACCAACACGACCGCAGCCCATGATGATGACGAACGTAGGCCCGCCTCCTATCGAGAGATCATTAGCGTCCCCGCTCACCCGCGGAGCGGGCCGGCGTTGTCGCCGCGGTCACGAACGGGGCGGCGCGCGCCAACCAGACGCGGCAGGGTGCGTTCTTGAGCACATAGGGCGCCGTGTGGCCGAGATCGAACTCGCCAAACTTGCGCTTGTAGCCGATGCCCATCACGATCAGGTCCACCTCGCGCTCTAGCGCTTCGTCGACAATCGCGGTCCCGACGTCACGCGCTTGGAGGATCTCGGTCTCGAGCTCGATCGAGAACTCATCGGCTACGCGTTCAGCTCGACCGAGCACAGTATCGCCTTTGGCGGCCTCAGGTGGCAGGTCCACGTCGAGCGGTAGGGTGCGCTTGACCTCGATGACGTAGATGGCGAAAACGGCGGACTTGCCCCGGCGAGCGATCTCACACGCCAAGGCAATGGCCTCGTCATCGGTCGGATTGCCATTGACGGGCACCAGAATGCGGTTAGCGCGAATCACGGCGGCCCACCGTGCCACGGCCCTGCGGTGAGCCGCCCTGAAAGAAGCGGTTGCGTTTCGTCAGCCAGAAGCGTCACAGGCGGCAGCCGGCGAGCGACCTTGCTGCGGATTGTAGTCCACTTCCGTTCGCACCGGTCAACGCTACACCCCCAGCCGCCGGGCTGCTTTCAACAGCCCGACCACGGTGAACGAATGCACGATGCGACCGTCCATCGCCGCCTCGATGGCGGTTGCCAGCGGGATCGGGCGAGCGATCATGTCCCCTTCGGCGCCGTCGCGCTGAGCGCAGCTTTCGGCGGGCGATAGGCCACGGGCCAGGTACAGGTGGTAATAGGCATCGACCGCGGCGCTGCCGAAGCCGGTGCCGAGCGGCTCCCACTCCGCGGCTGTCAGGCCGACCTCTTCGGCTAGCTCTCGTTGCGCGCCCTGGAGTGGCGTCTCGTTCGGTTCGCCGTGGCCGGCCGGAATCTCCCACGAGTTGCGCCGCCACGGGTAGCGCCACTGGCGCACAAGGTACACCTGGCCGTCGTCTGCGATGGGCACGATGCCAACGACGTGCCCCGGCACCTCCACGTAGGCATAGCGGCCGGGCACGCCATCGGGCTGGATGACGCTGTCCTGACGCAGGCGCATGTGGCCGTTGTCGAACAGCACTTCGCTGGCGCGCGTTTGCCACGGGTTGTCGCCGCTGACGTCGAGGAGGTCAGTCATCGGGCGTGCGCTCCGCCGAAGGCGGAACCTCTAGTCATATTCGAACTTGAGTGGGGCGCTCACGGCGTCGGGGTGACGGTACACCCCGGCTGCCACGGCGGAAGCTTCCTGGCTCACCCAGTTCATTCGGTACAACGCCCGGCCGATGCGGAAGGTTTCCCCCTTGTACACAACGTAGTCGTGCGGATCGCTGTCGGAACGCAGCACGACGCCGGCGACGCGGGTCTCGCGCGGTTGGCGCAGCTCGGCGTGGACGATGGCGTACTGCCCCACATCGGGCGACTCGGCTCCCTCACGGCGGCGGATCGCCTGCAGCGTGAGCACGTATTGCGCTGACTCCGGCAGCCGTTCGCCAACGCGCCACGTCTGCAGCGCCGAGTACTCGTTGTCGTAGCTCAGGCCAGCAGGCGGGTGATTGGGGTCCGTGACATTCTGGAGCGCCTGCTGTGCCCCGCTCAGCGCGCGGCCCGCCTGAGCACCGACGCCACCCACGGCTTGCTGCGGTGCGTTGACCGCCGAAATGACCGCGAACACGACGACCGCGGTGCCCGCCAGCATAGCTAGCATGAGCACCAGCAGCAGCAACTGGATCGCGGTGCCGAGCACGGTGCGCCGCTGCGACGAGGCCACAGAGAGGTGGATAGCAGAGTCCGGGCCGAAAAAAGAAAGACCCGGCCGCGACAGCGGCGTCTGCGATAATGGAACCCGGTCCGGCCCCTCCAGATGCGCGTTCGTCCGCTGCGCCCTATCGACGTGGTGGCGCTGGCATCGTTCCAGCGTCGCGCCGGCGGCACCGAGATCACCGCCCACAATTGGCCTCGGGTCGAGCCGGAGAGTGGCCACGTGCCGTACATGACGCTGGTTTCCAGCAGCCTGGGCCACCGGCCGAGTGGCCAACGAGCCTGGGTCGCCGAACGAAATGGGCGGTTGTTGGGCTTGGCGGCCACTCGGCCGCGCGCCGGCGGCCTGGTCTGGGACGTGGTGCACCTTCATGCCGAGCCCGCCGAAGACACGATCGCCGGTGAATTGTTGGATCAGGTCGTTGGCTGTGCCGGCAAGCATGGGGCGCGACGGGTATTTCTCGAGGCGCCGACCAGGGGACGGGGTCAGGAGGTGGCGCGCCGCGCGAGCTTCGAGCGCTTCACATCTACTCAGCTGCACGTGCTCGCACCCGGCTTCAAAGTGGAGCGGACCGATCTCTTCGAAGCTCGGCCACGCTTGAGGGCCGATGAACAGGCGCTCTTTCAGCTGTACAACGCAGCCGTGCCTGCGCCCGTGCGGGCGGCCGAGGCAATGACTGCCGAAGAGTGGGCCGCGCTGTACCCGGGCCGCAAACGCTGGCAGCCCAGCTTCACCGGCTCTCGTCAGCAGTACGTGTGGGAGCTTGGCACCAGCCTGGTCGGGTGGCTGGAGATCACCTTTGGTCAGCGCAGCCAGTTTATGGATCTGCTCGTGCACCCACGTTACGAGGACGCGAGCGATCGCCTGGTGCGCTATGCGCTACTGCAGGTCAGTCCCAAGGCGCCGGTATATGCGCCAGCACGCGAATACCAGGCGCCGCTCGCGTCGGCGTTGCAGCGCGCGGGTTTCCGCGGCGCTGGCGAGCACGACCTGTTCGTCAAGCTCCTGGCCGCGCGCGTTCGCGAACCGAGTCTGGTCGCGGCCAAGGTCGTCGGAGGCTAACTCAGCGTGGCAATGCAGGAGCCCACGGACAGGCGGCTGGTGCATCTCTCAGGGCCGGCCCAGATCGTCACTGATGACCTCGACCAGCTGCTCGAGGTCCTCCCGCCGCACATCTGCGATCCGCTGGTCGCGCTCCAGGATCGACGCGACCTGCTCGAAGTGGTCATGGACATGGGCCGCGAGCCGGAGGCGCGACTGCCTGGTCGTGAGGCCGTG